>SDBU01006372.1_pt1 | contig 13883 bp, 8 predicted proteins | sample 2277071 | NCBI WGS metagenome assembly SDBU01 (sample SAMN10397929, study PRJNA504765) | marine sediment metagenome | isolation source: marine sediment core GS08_GC12, 126 cmbsf | place: Arctic Ocean: Gakkel Ridge, Loki's castle | collected 2008
AGATTCCAACGTGACCACGTGCTTCAGCGGCTCACGAACAGCGTTTTCACCGCAGACATAGACGCAGCCAAACGGAATCGTGATGAACCCCCAGGCCTCATCAACTGAGCCGGAAGTATGGGCAGTGTTCCATGCCGTCGAGATAGAACGATCGATGTACATGGTGTCTTTGTTACCAGCCATCGCTCCGACGTCCCAATCAGCCCAGGCACCGAACTTCCAGTCGAGAATCTCCTGAGAGTTACGTTCCGTGAACTGGAACACCTCAAGAGTCATGCTCCCGAGTAGTCCGGCGTCGGGGTCGTCTACACCTATGGTTATCGACTTGACATACAGCCCCATAGTGGAGTCGTTGTCAAAAGGAGCACCAAAGTTCTCCCAATCCCAGGTGCCGCCGCCAAGACTGTAGTCTTGGACGGAGTCGACACCAGAGGCACAGACCTCAGTGGTCGCTAGCGCCGCGTAAGTCTGACCACCATCTTTAGTAAACAAGGGGCCAGTACAAAGGGTGCTGTGGAGATATGGCTTGCAGGCGTCGTCGCACCAGTTCGGATCTGCCTGCCATGAATACCATCCCTCCAGGGGACCAGCCCCAGGATTGTGGACGTCCATAGCCAGACGGCGCTGACTGACGCCATGTATGTACATAGCGGCCCACATGGCTTCATCACTACCTTCGATGTCGATGCCGTACGACGGAGACCAGTCGTCACTGGTAATTCGCCCAGTATTGGACACCAACTGGTAGTTATTGCCAGTCGCGCCGAACCAGAGCGTGGTGGTGTCAAGCAAGCAACCACCAATCAGGCAGACACGGATACAGGGATCCATGTTGAGCTTGTTGACGTAGAAGTCAGGATCGTTGGTCGCCATCTGCACCCAGAAGCACTGCGGGCCACGGTTGATCTGGGTCTGATCAACCGTCATGTCGAGATCGGCCGTGTCACCCGGGAGTATTCCCAATCCCACCGCGGGGAAGTCGAGAGAAACCAGGTAAGGCGGCCAGGCAGTGGCAGCACTGTTTCTGCGCTCTTTGGTGAGATCCATTTCATCCCTGGAGATGATCCGGTTCTCATCAAGAACATTCTCGCTCGGACGGAGAAACTTCGACAGATAGACGTCACGAGCCAGATCGTCGGCAATCCGCGAAGCCTTGTCCATGAAGTCATCCTTGACCACCGAAGTAAACAGCAGCGGACTCTGGATGTCACAGGCGCAGGCCGCGGGATCCATATCGACACAGATCGACAGGAAGTTCAGGGGAATACCACCGGTATTGACAAAGACATCCGGTATCGTGACCGGCAGCATCATGTTGGGGCCAAACTCAACCGCAGTAATCGGCTCATAAGTCTGGAACTCCAGACGCGCCCGGTCATCCTGCTTGGTGAGGTCAATCAAATTGCCCCAGTAGCAGGTGGCCAACACGTGGACCTGGTCCAGCGTATCATGAGCAACGGCTACGCCCTGGCCCATGTCGTTCGGCCAGCCTAAGCCATTGTCAATCCTACGACGGAATGTCTCAGTCATATCGGTAGCATTGATGAACTGCAGGAAGCCGTCATCATCGACAGCTACGATGAAGTCAGGTTCCGGCTCAGGTTCACAAGTCGCAGCAGCATCGTGAGCATAGTAGCGTCCCCCGGCGGGGCCGCTAACCAGACCCTCGATGGCGCCACTGTTCTTGTTGAACTTGATCATGTTACCACCGGCCGGAGGGCTGTTCCAGCGGGTCGTGGTGGGCATGTAGACATGGCTGATATCCATGATCGGCGTCTGGTAGTACGCGCGGTTGGAAAGCACCGCGTAGTTCAGACTGAAATCACTCACGTTGATGCTGTAGAACAGACCATCGGTCGGATGGTCGGCCTCGGCACGCGAGTTGGTATATATCTTGCCATTGTCATACATGATACCACCGGCGAAACCTTCGTCGCCGTTGTAGCCATTGGCATGTGTAAAGACGTTAACACCCTGGAGGCCGCCCGCCGGAGGTGGGTCGGACAACTGCCGGTTGATAACGCCAGTGGCGGCGTCTATCGAGTAGATATCACCCTCAGGGCCACCGGTACCAATGTAGGTGCCATAGAACAGGTTAGTACCGTCGGTAGCACCGGAAACGAACGTGTTACCGGTCAGGGCTGTGGGAACACCGCCCCAGCCGAAGTACAGCGTACCGTTATCGGCTTCGGCGGCAACCACGAAACCGTCGTCAGTTCCCCAGTAGATCACTTCCATACCACCGATATCAAGAATGACGGTACGACCCCAGCGGGTCAGACCGAACAGACCGGCAGTGCCTACGGTGCCAATGTCACGGCTCCACTTCAGGGCGCCGGTGTTGAGGTAGTAGCAGGCAAACGACTTCTGGTCACCACCACCAACGTACAGTACCGTGTCGCCGGTCGACGCCAGAATATGGGCCGTCGGCGTGCAGCGCAGAGCGCCACCCAGCGGGAAGCCCTGTATGGTGGTCAGAATGCTGGCCGTCGGCGGGGAAGGTGGATTAAGTTCAAACACTATATAGTGATCGGTGAAGGCTTGGACCACCTTGTCATAAGCAACAATCGGTCCGCACCAGCTGACACCCTGTGCCGGATCTTCGTAGTTCCAGTACACGGTCAGGTCGGCCCAGGCATCACCGATAGCGTTCATCGAGTGACCGGTACGAGCGTAGTCACGCTGGTAGGTCGGCCAGTCTTCGCTCGGATAGCACGTCATTCCGCCGTACGGAATGCAGCACTGGCGCTCTTCGACCATGACTGCGGCGTCACGGTATGGGAAACCCCAGTCGTCAGCCATCAGATACCAGGAACCGGACCAGTTCTCAGCCCAGGAATCATTACAACCACCACCGGGAACATCAGGGTCGCCGGACAGGGTCCGGATACCGAGAAGGGTATCAGCCGTCAGCGCCTCGATACCTACCCAGTAGTTACCCGTAGTGAGAATATTGAGAGGTCCAAAGTCGACGCTCATCCCGCCCGGGAAGAGGACATATGGGTAAGCGGTACTTGGTCCGATAGTGATCCCGGCCAGCTTGGTGCCCGGCAGACCACCGGCATCGCTGTACACCTGGACCTCAGACTGAGTCGTGTAAATGTTGGGTTCGCCGTTGTCATAAAGATACCAGACAACCTCGTGCACCTGGCACTCTTCGCCCTGGGCAGAGAACTTCTGCGCATGGGCATAGTCACCGTACCTATCCGGCAGACGCCAGTAGACGGCCAAACCGTCGTAGCACCAATCCCAGTAGCATTCTTTGAAGGGGTCTTTGCAGAGGTAGGCGTCGAACAGGAAGTTACAGTCCAGACCCCAGCAAGAGAGCATGGTCGACCAGCCGCCGGGAGGACCGCAGCCGGGCTCGTCACAACTCGATCGACCAACGCCGTCGGAGCCGTCGGATGACAGACAGGCTTCATAGTCGCCGCTGCCCATGATCGTCGACGATGAGAAAGCAACGTGGAAACTGTTGCCGCTCAGGTTGGCGCCCGGCATACCGGCCGGTTTTAACACCAGGTCGAAATTGAACGGTGTCCAGGCCGGGAAGAAAGCGTAACCAAAGCCCGGGATCGTTGTTGAGGCAATCACAGTGCCCGGCAGACCGGCGCCGTCGTCGTCATAGACAGTCATGATGACGTCGTCGTTACCGCACAGGCCGGTACCGTCGTCGTAGATGGCCACGTCGACAAACTTCAGGGTCTCAGCCTGAGTTACGCTCATGCGCATGGCGTAATGCTCGTCACCATAGACAGGGTGCGGGGCTCGCCAGAGATACGCCGCGTTTTGTTCATAATACTGCCAATAGCAATCGGAATAAGGGATCTCGCCACAACAGCGCTCGGCCAGAATGAAGAATGAGCAATCGATTAGCCAGTCATTCAGCATCGTTCCCCACGTGCCGGCCCAGTTTTCACTGGCGCGCTCTTCCAGCGAGGAAGAGCCGGTGGCATCGTCGGAAATGATGGCCAGCACATCGGTGCCGGCGCCGCTGTTGTCCAGAGTCGTCCACCCAAGATGGTACTCGTCACCGTCTGAGAACACCCACCATAGACCGGAAGCATTACCGGCCGGAGTGAAATCGGCGGAGACATATGCGATGCCACTTGTCGGGAGAGAGGCGTAGGGGATATCCACTGAATCCAGCTTGACGCCGGGGAAACCCCAGCCGTCATCATCCCAGAGGTAGCAACGCAAGTCGGGCGTACCGACCATCTCCGTGCCGTACATCAGGTAGTGGCCGACCATCAGCGTGCAGTCGTAGCCCGCATCGGACGTAAACCGCATGTTGAACAGGTCGTCACCGTAGGCATCGGGAATGCCCCACCAGTAGAAGGGAGCTCCGTTGGTGTAGTCCTGAACGTCGCAGAACGAGGTTTGGGGGGGAGAAGGCGCCGTCATTGCACCGGGTAGTTCCTTGAGTGCAGATTCTGGTTTCTTAAAGGAAGGTTGGGCCGGTCGGGCATCAGCAACATCCGCAAGTTTCGGATTGCTCTGATCGATCTTGATGACCGGATTCAACTCACCCTTAACAACATCTGAAGTAGCTGTACCGCTAAAAGCCAATAACAGGCCAATAACGAATACTGCGCTTATCAGTCTTCTTAACATTAAAATTCCTCCTTAAAAAAGGAAAGAGTGTTGCACTGTCTTAACCAAAGTCGGCACTCTGCCGGACTAACCTTAGCGGTCGTCATAAGGCAGCAGCCAGTATCCGGGGGATTAATGTCTAGGGAAAAATATGGATACATAACTTTAGCCGTCAAGTGCATAAGATTCCTCTTCTTTTTGGAGTCGGAGCCATCAGGCTCCTGTTGTGTCAAAAAGTGTTCGTTTTAACGCTCTTAAACCTTTCGGTTTGTAATCTATAGTTGACACCTCCTAATAGCTGACCAGACATAGTCAGCGGTCGGTAAAGAGTTCTCAGTAGTACTAACGATTCTACTGTGGGAAGTAATACAGACACTTAACCGTAGTAATGTGGGGAAGTCGTCGCCTTCAAGCCCACCGCAAACATCACCATCCAACCTAAATCGGACGGATCGTCATTGATACGCCCTAAGGCAACATCCTTAGCATTATACAGTCATTTAAGAGGTACCTGTGTGGTTACGTCTTCAATCACTTGTGGCTCTCGGACCAAAGCGCAACTCAGCACACGCTCAAGTACTAAGTTAAACGATTTACCCGGATTTGTCAAGGCAAAAATGGGAAATATTTGCCTTATTTACATATTGCAAGTAATGGCTCAAATGGGGTATTGAGTCCTGTAGGTCGAAACCCCTGTGATTTCGACAGCAAAAAGATGGCTACAAAAATAAAAGCCAGTAGGGCGGGTCCGTCTTCGAACCCGCCATCTTATGCGAGAATTTCGTCAGGCCGAGTCGCCTGACGACACATAGCTTTTTCGCTGAGGGCAGGAAGACCTTGACATGAGGGTTCCAATACAGGTTTTTGAAGTAGTTGCCATGCGCCTTATTTCACTGCAAATGGAGAACTTCAGGGTTTTCCGAAAGGTCAGCCTGACTTTCCCCGACAGCATCATAGGCATAATCGGTCCCAACGGTGCCGGGAAGTCATCGATTGTCGAGGCTATCTCGTGGGCTCTCTATGGAACCCAGGTGACCCGTTCCGGGAAAGATGAGATCAAGTCGGTATTCGCCGGCCCTTCCGAACTCTGCCAGGTAAACCTTGAATTTGCCGTCAACGGCCAGAACTACCGTGTTATCAGGCGGTTAGCAGGCAAACACGAGCGGCCCGAGGTAGAACTGTACCGGGGAGAAACATCGGAATCGGTGGGTGTAAACGAAACCCGCCAATATGTCGGAGAGCTTTTTGGTCTTGATTGGAGGGGGTTTCTCACCTCGTTTCTGGCCCGTCAGCAGGAACTCAACGCTTTGTCGGATCTTCAGCCGGCCCGGCGTCGGGATCAACTGGCCGGCATGATGGGAATCGAGCGGCTCGACAGAGCCGTTCGGGATGTTAAGAGAGATTGTCGGTTAGATAAGGACCAAACCGCCTTTCTAGAAAGACAGTTGACTGATTCCGGCGCCGTGCAACTGCGCCTGGACGAACTCTCCAGCCGGATGCCTCAACTGTCACAACAGGTTAGCAAGTTTAAGAGCCTGCAGACTCAGGCCCGGAAGCAATTTCAAGAGGCGTCTGAGTCTTTTCTCAAAACACAGCAGACTCATTCACGGTGGCTGCAACTAACGGCACAAATTGAAGCCCAGGAGAGTTCGGTCACTGATCTCTCGACGCAACTATCTGAACTCCAACAGGATAAAACTGAGCTGACATCGAAAACACAAGAAATAGCCTCTCTTCAGACCCGCCTGGCCGACCTCCCCGACAGCAGGAAGCGGATGGAAGCTATGGAAGTGGCCCGAAGCCGAGTGGAACTTCGCCGAACTCTGATGGAGCAGAAAACGGACTTCTCCGGGCAAATCAGTTACCTTGAGACCGGCCTGAGTCAATGTGAAAAGAGTCTTGCGGATTATCAGTATCAATTAAGTACGATTCCGGATGATATTGAGAGTTCACTGGCCTCTCACCAGGCCCGACTGGAAGAGGCTCGCCGGAACTTCTCGGCTCTGCGAGGTCAGAAGTTGTCGCTGGAGCATGAAAAGAGTAAGATTGTCAATCAGTTACAGTCAATTGCCCAACTTGGCCCGGAGTCGGTCTGCAATTTCTGTCAGCGCCCCCTGGGCGACAGTCTGCCACATATGAAAGACCACCTGGCACAGGAACTCCATCGTCTCGATTCTGCTATTTCCTCTCTCAACGACAAGTTAACAGCCAGCGAGGAGGAGGGTAAACATTCAGCCCGGACCTGTCAAAAATTAGAGGAAGCGGTCCGGAAAAAGCAGGAGCTTACAATACGTCAACAGACACGCCAAACCGAACTGTCAGATTTGAAACAGAGACAGGAGCAACTGATCACTCGGCTGGCAAATGTCGAAAAGCGGTTAATCCCGCTTAAAACAGTATCTTATGACCAGCAGGAGTATGACAGGATATCCGAATTGATGAATCAGCTTCAGAATGCCCAGGAACGGCAGATCAGGCTCAGCGGTGAGGTATCTCGTTTGCCAACTGTCGAGAATACTATCAAGCGGCAGGAGCAGCGCCTGGCCTCGGCTCGGGAGCACGTCAAGTCATTGAGAGCCAGCCAGATACACCTCGCTTTTAAGCCGGAGGAATTTGAGGTTGCCCGCCGGCGATTTGAGACTGAACAGCAGCACCTGGAATCGGCCCGAGTCGATTATTTTACGGCGGAAAAAGAGATGGAAGTTGCCAAAAAGGAGTTACAGGAAAAGACTGAACAGATGATGCGTTTTGAGAAGGTGACCGCCGAACTGGAAGAAACTCGGAGCAGCCATTATCATCGTGAGAAACTGGCCGATTTGATGGCGGAATTCCGCAAACACCTGATCGGCCGGATCAGGCCCACGCTGGCATCACTTTCCAGCCAACTGATGGCAGAAATGACCGACTGGAAATACACCCTGCTGGAACTTGACGAAAAATACAACCTGCGTGTAATGGACGCCGGTAAGTACTACGGTGTGGAACGCTTCTCCGGCGGCGAAAAAGATCTGGCCAATCTTTGCCTGAGACTGGCCATATCACTGGCCCTGACCGAGTCGGCCGGTCTGAACCGATCATTCATTATATTGGATGAAGTATTCGGTTCCCAGGACAACGACCGCAAGGATCTGATTATCAAGGCCCTGACCAGGCTTAAAAACCGCTTCCCTCAGATTCTGTTGATTACCCATATCGAAGAAATCAAGGACCGGGTGGAGCAACTGATCGAAGTTATCCCCGGCAGCACCGGTTATTCAGAGGTACGGATCAATGGTGAACCTGCCTCCTGAGAAGCGACGGCGTCTCAGAACAGCCATCAGGTGGCTGTTGCTGCTGTTGCTGGTGCTGGTGATTGTCGCTTTCCGCCTGGCCGAGGATATCGGATTTGACCGCCGGCCCTCTGATCGCTTCGTGGTGGCGAAAATCGAGGACGGCGATACTATCGAACTGCTCGGTGGTGACCGCCTGCGATTGCTGTCGATCGACACACCGGAAAAGGGGCAGCCGCTCTATGACGAGGCCTGCCGTTTCCTGTCTGATCTCACTTTGGGACGGCAGGCACGTATCGAGTTTGCCGGGCGACGTCGTGACAAGTATGGACGGCTGTTGGGTTACCTGTATATAGACAGCTTATTCATTAATAAGGCTATCCTCGACAGCGGACTGGGCTATCTGTACTTGTTCAAGGATACCGAACTGGATCGTCCCGAGACGAAAGAACTGCTGGCGGCTCAGCGCAGCGCCATGCAAAAAGGTGTCGGTCTGTGGGCTATCGAGCGTTCACCGGAAGATTACTATACTGCCCGTGCCGGTTCATTTCGTTTTCACCGTCCCGGCTGTCGGTCGCTGCGCAATCTCAAGCCCGACCGCTATCGCACTTTTGTCTCCCGCAACGACGCCTTGTGGGAAGGCCTCTCCCCCTGCCGCCGCTGCCGCCCGTGAGGGACGACCGGAGCTGTCTGCTCTTTGCCGACGAGTTGGCACTATAGTATCATCCGATCCAGCATTGACATTGTGCCCCTTCCGACTCAATGCGGAGGAAAAGACTTGACAAATAGGCCCAAGTTGGTATTTTGTGAATGATAAGGGGATGATAAGATGATGCAGGAAACGCACAGAGCGATTTTCACGATCATGTTGATGGCGTTGGCATTGTTGCTGCCAACAGCAGCCTCCGGTAGAATCATCCACGTACCTGCGGAAGCGGCAACCATTCAGGCAGCCGCTGACCAGTATGCCAGTCAGCGAGGTGATAGTGATGGTGATGGCATCGAAGACTCGCTGGACAACTGCCCCGACTATTGGAACCCAGAACAGTATGATGCCGATGGTGACGGCATTGGCAACCCCTGTGACGAGTGTACTGATCAGGATGGCGACGGCTTTGGTGATCCGGGTTTTCCATCGAATACTTGCCCGGAGGACAACTGTCCGGGGTTTACCAATCCGGGCCAGACCGACAGTGACGGTGATGGCATCGGGGATTCATGCGAGCATGTCATGTGCGGTGATGCGAATGGCAATGACTATATCGGCTTGGACGACATTGTTTTCTACAGCGATTTTCTGTGGTCGGGCGGACCGTGCCCAGTGTGTAGTTACGCTGGTAACGTGGATGGCTGCGAGGGGATCAATGTCTATGACCCCGTCTATATGTACAGCCATTTCGTTGGAGGACCTTTCGTCAACTGCGACGGACCTTCTGATTGCCCGCCACTCACCGGGGGAGTGATCAGCCTGGATCATGTGGAGGGACTCCTCGATCCCGATACAATTCCTACTGACAGAGAAATAACGTTTCACATTCGCTTGCTCAATAACCTAACCAGCCCCGTCTGCGGGCTTACCAACGGGTTCCGAGTATATTCACCGACCGGGGCTACCTGGTCAGGTATGACCGTTGCTAAGGTCATTGCCCTTGATGACTACTTTTTATGGGTAGAGTCCTGCCGGACCTTCGGTGTAACGGGTTCCGGGTCGGACACGGCCACATTGGGTTACATGGGTTGGGTCTCCCCCCCTTACGGACTGCCGGCAGGATTCGATTCCGTAACCCATACGATAACCATAGGGCCGATAGATAAGATGTACTCCGGGGGTGAGATATGTCTCGACTCCTGCTGGTATCCGCCCGGCGGTGACTGGATATGGACCACAATCTGTAACCATGAGTTCGATTACACGAAATACGCACCTTCCTGGGACGGTCCGCACTGTTTCCCCATCCTGTATTGCTGTGACATACGTGGCGATGTTGACCGCAGCGGCGCCATCGACGTCGGTGATCTGACCTACCTTGTGGCTTATCTCTTCCAGGGCGGTCCGCCACCACCTTGCCTGGAAGAAGCCGACGTGGATGGTAGCAGCAGCATTGACGTCGGCGACCTGACGTATCTTGTTGCGTACTTGTTCCAGGGCGGTCCGGCACCACCACCATGCTGATATAGTGAAGCCATTCTTCAATTAAGTCTGACAGCAGGGCGGGTTTCAAATCGACCTGCCCTGCCTGCTTGCACCAGGTGTCCTCAACATAGTTGACAGAAGTAGGCACCGGCTGTTACCTTTCCCAACACAACCACAATCACCACCCCGATTATGAGGGTAGAACATGATCACCAATCCCGTTATCGACGCCATGCTCCGGCGCAAGTCGATTCGCAAGTATACCGAACGGTCACCCTCGGATGAAACCATCGAAGCAGTCGTGCGAGCGGGACTACAGGCGCCGTTTGCCGCTCAGTTGTATAGCGTACTGCTGTCGCGACGACGTGATAAGCACCCCTTCAAGGCGCCGCTGTTGTTTACCATCTGTGTCGACTTTCACAAGCTGGAGAAGATTATGTCCCGGCGCAACTGGCAGATGATCACCAACAACCTGACCATGCTGCTGTTCGGTATTCAGGATGCCACCCTGGTGGCCCAAAACATGGTCATGGCCGCCGAGAGTGTCGGCCTGGGCTCCTGCTTTCTGGGGATGTTTCCCAAGATGATCGAAAAGATCGTCAATGAATACCAGCTGCCCCCACGTGTTTTTCCCCTCGTGCGGCTGGCGATGGGTTACCCTGCTGAAAATCCGCCGCCTCGACCCCGGTATCCTCTCGACTACGTTCTGTTTGAAGATCGATACGGTGATCTCGACGATGCCGCGATCGAGAAGGCCATGGCTGCGATGGACGATGGTTATCTGGACCAGGACTACTATAGCGACGCCAATTACATGATACCATTAGAGAATGACCGGCAGGAGACATATTCCTTCGCCAACTACAGTTGGACGGAGCACATCTCCCGCAAGTGGGGTCAGTGGGATGAATCGCCGGATGAACTGCTGAAACAATTCGAAAAGTGCGGCATAGCGATCCCAGCCGGAGGCCAACAGCAGTGATCGACCGCAAAGACCGGACTCTTGACGGGACATCAGCTTTTCCCCGCCGCTGAATGACTACTGCAGTCCCTGCACCCAGATGGCCATCAGATGGTCATAGCCGGTAGAATCGTAACCGATGATACCGACCAGTTTGCTGCGCACCAAACCGGCCACGATCCGGCCTCGCCGGGGATCATCGAAAGCCAGTGAGTAATCTTCATAGTCCAGTGTGGCCGGTGCCAAGTCAACCGCACCGTTAGTTTCGGCATGTTTTTTCAACTTCAGGAACTTATGGCCACTGTCATCCATGCCCAGAAACAGCACTGCCGTGTCACCGCCGGAAACATACACCAAACTGTAGAACTGGTCCAGACCACTGATATCCAGGAAATCGTGCGAGTAGAAGCGCTCAGAAAGCGGGACGCGGTCACGCATGGGGAAAAGCATGAAAAACGTGGGTTTTGACGCCGCCAACGGAATCAGGTTATCGATCTCTCGCCCCAGCAGAAACCGGGCCGCCAGATGCGCACTGTCCGGTTCAGATACAGACAGAGTCACGACCAGGTCACCGTGGGTGAAGTAGCGCCGGGCACCGTCCACAAACGACTCGACACCCAAACCGTCGCTACCGACACCAATCGGGCGCAGACCGGAGTAGAAACCGTAGGCGTCTTCCAGCGAGGCAAACTGGGCAACCTCGGCGGAGACGGTCAGGTCCTTAACCTGATAGTCCGCCTCAGTCAGGCCGACCAGATTGCAAGCCAGGTAGACTACCGCTCTCTCGCCCAGTATCGAGTCGACTTCGGCAGGCAGAATCTTGTTCGGTGACCCCAGACGTTTGATGTCCAGAGTCTCGATATCATGCGGCAGGCAACTGGTTGCATAGAACGGCTGCGTGACCACAGTTGTCTCCGACTTTTTGGCGTCGGATTGAGGCTGTTTCTTGTCGCTGCAGGATAGACCCCACAGCAGCAGACACAAAATACCCGGCAGGACTAAGGAAATTTTCTTCATAACACATACAACACCAAGCTTGAGGTTACCAACCACAGAAACACCGTAACCATAATGGGAATGTCACTGATCAACACCCGTGTCGGCGAACCGCCCTTTTCTTCTCGATGAATCAGGTAGAGGTAGCGAAACAACCCGTATACGACAAAGGGGATAGTGACAAACAGATTTTCAGTACCCAGTTTCAACGACACTTCCGACGAGAAGCTGTACAGCATGTACATCACCAGTACCGAGGGTGTCACCACCGCCACCAACTGATCCAGCAGGTAGGGGGAATACTGGCTTAAGATTCGGCGATGTTTCTCTGCATTTTCTTCCAGTGAAACCAGTTCGTGACGCCGCTTGCCGAACCCGAGAAACATGGCCAGCAGCAGCGTGTTGATGAGCATCCATTTGGAGGTCGGGACATCGATCGCAATAGCACCGGCGTAGGCACGCACCACAAAGCTCATAGCCACTCCCATAACGTCAACAATTACGATATTCTTAAGCCAGACAGTGTAAAGCAGATTCAGAATCAGAAATACTACTGCCACCCCAAAGAAATCGGCACTTACCAGCCAGGCGCCGGCCAGGCCGGCCGAACTCAGCACCGCCATCATTATTATAGCCAGAGCGGGCGACACTTTGCCCGATGCGATCGGCCGATTTTTCTTGACCGGGTGCCGGCGATCGATCCGGCGATCAATGAGATCATTAAACGTATAGACTGCCGATGAGAGCAGACAGAACAGGCCGATGGCTTCCCAGGCCAGCCGCGCCTTGGTCGGATCCGTCAACTCGCCGGCAAAGATGAGGGCCAGCAGGATGATGCCGTTTTTCAACCATTGGGTGGGTCGCGCCAGTTTGATCAGCAGCAAGAGCATGAGGTATGATAAGCTACGGTGTTATTGCGTTCAAGGTCTAATTGTCCATCGACAGAGCCGCTTTGAGCCCGGGGTAGGCTGCTTCGATAAAATCCGTTGCCAGGGTGGTGGCTTCTTCAACCGTCCGCCCCTCAAGCGGCAACGTCAGGCGCACCAGGGCGGCGTCGGTGGCCCTGCCCAACAGCGAGTTTTTCACCAACTGCCATTTAAGGCTGAATTCGCTGCGGGTGACCGTTCCTCTGGTTTCAAACCAGTAGAACATCAGGTGTTTCTCACCGCGATGACTTACCAGCGCCCGGTTTACCTCCCGGATATCTCCGCCGGCCACCGCCAATGCGAACGGCTGCTGCCATTCAATGGTCCAGCCACCACCCGGCAGGCAATGCCGGGGCGAATGAATTTGACGACCATACTTCTGGGATGAGAAATAGGCGACATACAGCCACAACTCCAACTGGTCGGCCGCCCGGTAGAGCCGTAGGCAAGAGGCGTCGGCATTTATGATGTTTTCGGAGCCGTCAACGAATTGCTCTTTCACGCTCATATAGTTACCGATCTTGTCCGGGATAACTGACAGGTCGGCCGCCCGGGAAGGCTCAACGCCGACGAACCGCAACCAGTTACCCATTAAACCGGCGATAATCACCAGTGCCGTCGACAGCGCCAGTACTGTTTTCATGGCCGGATTCTCCTGAGAATCACACTGCCGGTATGCAGCATCACAAAGGCAAAGAGAAACACACTCAGCCCCAGCAGCGTATGCAGCGGCTCGGCGGTTATGTCACCAACCTGAAAATTAACCAGCAGCGCAGTAAGCACCACCCGAACGACATTGCCGGCCAAAGCCGCCGGCACTGTCGCTACAAACAGGATAGTCTGCGCCGCACGTCCCCTCTGGGTCAAACGGGCATAGAGTGCGCCCAGAGCCAGCAGCGCCAAAAGCGATCTGATCCCGGAACAGGCCGCAGCCACTTCCAGCGACTATCGTGCTCGCGCTGAATGTCGTTGTACGCCTCAGCCGTCCAGCGAACAAGGTCAGCCGC
>SDBU01006373.1_pt1 | contig 13882 bp, 13 predicted proteins | sample 2277071 | NCBI WGS metagenome assembly SDBU01 (sample SAMN10397929, study PRJNA504765) | marine sediment metagenome | isolation source: marine sediment core GS08_GC12, 126 cmbsf | place: Arctic Ocean: Gakkel Ridge, Loki's castle | collected 2008
GTGATAATGATAGCGTTCCAGGAACAATTCTACCATCTTCTGACACTCTGGCAAGTCCTTAAGACGATAATTCTGCCAGCCCAGGCATTCTTTTCGCACTGTACGGTTAAAGCTCTCAATATAGGACTGTTCGTTCTTGCGATAAGGGCGAGCAACACGATGGCGGCTGCAGAATAGAGGTAACTTGCTCTTGAACTCAGCCTTGAACTCAGTCCCCCCATCCGTCTGAAGCAGGTTCACATGACCGCCAAATCTCCTCTTCATGCTCTGGTGGAGGAACTTAGAGCCATATTCTGACGTCAGCGCCGGCGCCAGGAGAATATCAACTTCCTTACTGAAGATATCAATCGCGGTGAAGGCAAAGAGTTCCCCAAAGTCGATGGTGTCCATCTGGATTACTTGTCGTGGCTCAATGGCTGTCGGTATCGGCCCCCTCTGTTTATTCTTTTTCCACTTGGAACGGATAACATATTTCTCGGCTAGGATCTCATAGATTTTTGGAACAGAGAGATGTACCCCCTTTGCCTTCTCAAGGAAGTACTGAATCTTCTGCCCGCAGCAGTCATATTCACGCTCTCTGATTTCCCAAACCCATCTTTTCACTATCGGACCTACCTGCCTCCTCTTACGTTCTCCTTTCTTAGCCTGCTTATACTTGTTCAGGAAGCCCAACAACTCCAGTTCCTTGATGCCCTCAATCCAGAGGTGAATAGTCTCACGGTGCTTCCCCAGTCTTTGCCCTATCCGGCTTTTTGGCACTCCCTGTTCATAGAGCTCCCAGCAGAGTATAATTAACGTTTCATTCGTCATGTCCATATTTTACATGGACTGTCGGATATTTACGGAAACGTTGCGTACCCTAGAATAAGTAGCTAATATATGGTATAATTTACGGTGACCAAAATAAAGACAATCGCTACCAACCGCAAGGCTTACCATAACTACTTTATCCAGGATAGTATTGAGGCTGGAATTTCTCTCACCGGCACCGAGATAAAATCACTCCGTTCCGGGAGGGTGAGCCTGGGTGAAGCCTATGTTCGGCCTGAGGCTGGGGAGCTGTGGCTAGTGAATGCCCATATTGCTCGCTATGAAGCGGCTAGTCACCTGAGCCACGAGCCAAGGCGGCCCAGAAAGCTTTTGCTGCATCGTAAAGAGATTAATAACCTCAGTAGCCGGATAGCCGAAAAGGGTCTTACCCTGGTTCCGCTAAAGATATATCTAAAAGACCATCTGGCCAAGGTTGCGATAGCCTTAGCCAAAGGGAAAAAGCTATACGACAAGCGAGAAGCCATAACCCGCCGTGAGGTGGAAAGAGAAATGGGACGAACCCTGAAGTGGCGAAAGTCGCCAAGGAGGTAGCTTAGCTTTAAGCGGTCGTTAACAAACGGGGACGCGTGGTTTCGACAGGGGAGGTATGTTACAGAATTGCAGGTTGAGGTGCCACTACTCTCATTAAACAAGTGGTAAAAAATAATTGGCGAACCTGAATTGGTTCTTGCTGGCTAAATTAAGCTAGCACATCCAACCTGACCTCACCCCGGCGGGTCGGGATTTGGGTGCCGAAAAGTTGGGGTGCCATCGCCCGGATGCCGATAAGGGCGGTGAAAGATTTATCGGCTGGCTTGGCTAAACTCGGTCAGCAGAGGCTAGCCGGGTAAGACAAAAAAAGCTGACTAAACCTGTAGTAGATTCTGGGCAGCCTCTTCTGGACGGGGAGTTCGACTCTCCCCCGTCTCCACCAGCTTAAATTCGGGCTCCAGGCTTGAAGCCGGGGCCCGTTATTTTTTCAGAGTAAATATCCCTGAACACCCTTACCAAGGCTATAATTAACTAACACTAGCCAGTTGATTTTCATTTTCCTGGCCTCATGATTAAGCGGTTAAATCCTGCCTGCGGAAAAAATAAAAAGCCGCTGCCAGAAACGCCAGACCGTATGTCAGGAGAATGCCAGCGGACTGCCACCAGGGTGTTGTAGATTCACGCATGCCGGGCGAATTGAGAGCCGTCAGTTCTTGAACATTAAAGCCGATTGTATACGGAGTGATATCTGCCAGCCACCCGGTTGAATTAGAAAGTATACCGATTATGATAGTCTCCGCGAAGATTAAGACTAGCCCTATTGCTATACCTGAAGTTGAAGAGCGAAGCAAGGTGGTAAAGAAGAAAGCTAAAGTAAGGTATACGCCAAATATTAACAAGGTGCGACCCATAGATGCGAATAGATTGCCAATATAATTGATTGATAGAAAATCCCAGTTCACGCCACCCTCTACCAGTATGGTGGTTATGATACCAATAATAAAACCAACAATAACTGCTATTATTACCCCAGCCATTACGGCTATGGCCAGGGCAAGAACCTTGGCGCCGAGATATCTGGGCCTGCTTGTTCCTTTGGCGAGCATCTGTCGCAGCGTTCCCCACCTGTATTCTGTACCCACTACCGAAGCCGCCAGGATTATAACCAGAAATGTTCCGAGACCTTGAATAGAACGAAAGACACCTTCCATGGAGGTGGGAAGAACCAGTGATTCCTTCCACATTTCAATCGGACTTACCATACCTGGCCATTCTATTCTTTCACCTGGGGCCCCTGGTCCGGGAGCTATAATAGTAATGTCCGGTTCTTCGCCTTGGGTCACTGGTCCATCAATTATTTGAGTATCCGGGTATTGGTCTATCCAAGTTTGATAGCTAAAATACGCACCCAGTACCGTTACCACCATAAACGCCAATAGAACAAGGAGCAGAATATAGGGCAACCATCTTCGTTTAAGCTTGAAAAACTCTACACCAATCAGTCTAAGCATTCTTTTCCTCTGATATCTCTGTTTCTTCGTCAATAGCATCCAGAAAGAACTCTTCCAAGGAATCTTCACTTATTCTCATTTCAGAGACGCGGATACCTTTCTTGACCAGAATTTCATTTATATCGGCGGCTTTATCCTCAGGCGCCTCAATAAAGACAAGGTCATCTTCTGTCTCAATCGTTTTAATCCATTCCACATCCGTGAGGAGCGAGACGGCCGATTCAGTATCAGAGACACGCAACTGAAGCCTTTTGCCCCTGTGTAGTAATTCGCTAACCGGGCCCTGGGCAATGACTCTACCTTTATTTAAAATAGCTACATGGTCACAAACTTGCTCCACTTCATGCAGGAGGTGACTGGACAGAAATATCGTCTTTCCCTGTTCGCCCAGCGAGCGTATAAGCTCTCTGATTTCTATTATTCCCGATGGGTCCAGGCCATTGGTCGGCTCATCCAGGATTATGAGGTCGGGGTCATTCAGTAGGGCTAAGGCTATGGCCAGGCGCTGCTTCATCCCCAGGGAATAAGTCCTCGTTTTTGATTTGGCTCTTTTCTTAAGCCCTACGGTTTCAAGTACTTCGTCGATTCGGCTGTTATTCACCCCGCCTATTGTTCTGGCAAAAACCTCAAGATTATTACGACCGGAAAGATAGGGATAGAACGGAGAATTCTCCAAGACGGCACCGACACGTTTTAAAAGAGAAGGCAGATTATTCTGGATGTCCTGGCCAAAAAGCTCTATTGAACCCGAGGTAGGTTTTATCAATCCCAGCAGCATACCTATTGTTGTCGTCTTTCCTGATGCATTAGGACCAAGGAAGCCGAAGACCTCACCCTGCCGGATCTCTAAATTCAGGTTATCTACTGCTAGAACCTGCCTGGATGCTGACCCATACCTCTTCGTTAATCCAGTTGTTTTGATTATGAGACTATCCTGCATTGTTAATATCCCTGTTCACCTATAAATCGTAACAAGTATAGAACATTTCGAATATTGCAGTAAAGAAACAAATGTCCATCAATTGAAGTCCGTTACTTTTCCTTCTCCGGCTATAGTTAGAGAAGCAAGAATATATGGCAGTTGGCTATTGCCTTCTAAATAATAACAAGAGCGGGGGGAAAACTTGACTTTTGGCACCAAATTTACTAGACTGAAAATAGGAAGGGTTAAGTTCCCTTCCGTAAATCCAGTAGAAGGAGGAAAGCATAATGAAGAGCATACTAGCCCTGTTATGCAGAAGGAAGTTTCCTTGGCAAGGCTCCTCGCTGGTGAGAAATGTGAGGACACGGTAAGACCATCGGCGAGGGGCGGACGAAGGTTCTTGAGCTCCTCGTATTACTTAAGAGGCTCCCGTTTTAAAGTGGAGACATCTGGTTTATAATCAGGCGGGAGGAGTAGGGAACGAAGGTAAAGCAGGCTCTGGGAAGTGTTTCTGGAGCCTGCTTTTTTATTCTAGTAGCTTCCTAACTACAACTCCATTAGCCACCAAGAACTCACTGACGCTCAGTTACCAAAGACCAGAAGGAACGCAAGAATTTTAGCTTAGCAAGACCAGCAGGTAGTTCTAGTTCTACCCTCTCACTGGCTCGAATGGCATTTATCCTATCTATCTCCGCTTTTAGGCTGTTGAGTTCCTCGTGGTGATTATCTCCACCCCATATCTCATCAATGCGGCGCTCAAGCTCCAAAGCAGTTTTAATACGCCACTCTTGTGTCTTGGCCATCTTTTTAGAGATGAGGCCGTATTTTGCCTTCAAGCGGGTAAGACGCAAAATAGCCTCATAAGTGGTGTTAATAATCTCTTGGCGCGTCATCCACTCTGTCTCGTAATTCAGAGTATGCTTCCAGCTTGGTGCCAGCAGTGCCTGGCGATGTTCTTCCAGCGTCCGGAAAAGAATACGATAGCCATAGCGCTCTGGTTGTTCAAAGGCTAAACTGCCTGGATCAAGGAAGGGTGCCAGCGGGCCAATAAATAGGGAAAGCCTTTTATCGCCTCTGAACCTGTCCAGCAGGTAGCCACAGTAGTCAACGGTATCCATTACTGAGCCTGGCGTTTGTTTTGGCAGCCCAACCATAAAGAAGACATCAAGCCGCCCGCAGCCAGCACTAAGGGCATCGCCTATGGTCTGTTCTAACTCCTCATTAGAGTAGTTTCTGCCGGAAGCCTTTCTCACTTCAGGATCATGTGATTCTGGGGAAATCTGCAGACAAAACTTGGGGCAAGATAGCCCCATTTGATGGATAAAGTTTCTTGAAGCCGGAGAGAATAGTTCAAGGATGAACTGGTTCTTTACTCTCTCTTTTTGGAGCAAGCGCAAAACCTCATAGGCATAATCATCCCCAGCCTGACACAGGTAACCTAAAACAAAGATAGGGCCACTGCTGAAGCGCCCAATCTGCTTTATATCCTGAGCTATAGCTTCTGGGGGGCGAAAGGCGGTGTTTTGCCGATTACAAAAGGTACGGAAGGCAGCATTAGAGCCGCCACAGGTAACACAATTTTGGGTGCAGCCACGGCAAGTAAGTACTGCGGTAATAGGATAGCGTGACCAGCCCTTAAAGGGAATGTAGCTAGCCAGGTCGCGGTACCTGATGATAGAGCGTATGACACCTGTGTAATGGTTAACCATAACGTTTTTTAGGTCATCAGGTACATAAGAAAACGGATTTTCCTGCACCTTGCCCTGGCTATCTCGCCAGATGAGGTTGGGCACTGCTTTCGGTTGCTGCCTGTTCTTTATTGAGTCCATTAGCTGACGGAAGGGCTCTTCAGTGGAGTCTCCTCGGAGCACATAGTCTATTTCAGGGTAGTTAAGCAGCTCATTCCAGAAGTAAGAGGCGGAAAGCCCACCCATGACTACCTTAGCCTCTGGGTGGTATTTCTTAACCAGCTTGGCCACCTCAACGGCACCGTGGGCATGCACCAGCCAGTGCAAATCAATGCCAAAGACGGGTGACCTAAGCCGCTTTATTAGTGCCTCAGCATCAAAGTTGTCATTGTTTAGCATACGCACTGCCAGATTTACAATACGCACCCGGTAGCCGGCACGCTCCAGGTATTCAGCAATGCTGGTAAAGCCAATAGGATACATTTCAAAAACCGGGGAGGAGGGAATCAGGTCACTGACTGGACCGTAGAGAATTGTTTTCTTCCGAAAGTCATACACATGAGGTGCGTGCAGTAAAATCAGGTCAGGCTGAGACATCCAGATTGACTCCTTTTCTTGGTTTTGTGGTTGAAAACACTCTATGTTCTTACTTAACAGCTACGTGGATTCCGACAGCCCCGAAAAAGAGTGGGCGGAAGGATACTTGACGGAAGCCGGCAGCGAGCAATATTCTCTTGAGCTCCTCAGAGGTGTAAAATCGAGCTGCTGACTCAGCCAGATAATGGTAGGCTCCTCTATTACCGGAGAGCAGGGAGCCTACCCTAGAGACGAACCAACGCAGATACAGATGAAACAGCTTTCGTATTAGCTTAGGCCTCGGTTGACTGCTTTCCACAATGACAAATCTGCTACCGTCACTCAACACCCTGAGTACCTCGGCCATATAACACCGTGCCAGGGGATTCTTATAGGTCAAGTTGCGGAAGGCAAAAGAGATGCCAATGCAGTCAAAGTATCCATCAGGAAAGGGAAGGTGGGCCACATCACCATAGACAAGGGATAGCTTCTTGCCGCCAGCTACTGCTTTTGCCTTCTGTCTGGCTATATCAAGCATAGGCTGGCTAAAATCAACCCCGCTTACCTCCACGTCATCATTAGCCAGCCTTGCTAAATCCATAGCCAGGTCACCGGTACCACAGCACAGGTCAAGGGCTTTGCCCGGTTTTGAAGATAGACACTCCATGGCTGCCTGCCGGCGCCATCTTTTATCCATCCACCATGTTATGACGTGGTTAACAAGGTCATAACGAGGCGGAATAACAGTAAACATGTCATGGAGAGGCCTACCACGGTTCGTCTTATTAGCACAAGTGGTCATGTTCTCGCTCATGAAAAATTAGAATGGCCAAAATCTCAGAAGACCCGTGCCAGAATATAGCCGATGCCCAGAAGCAACTGGGTTAAGAGGACAACCATAACGTTACTACCCATCGCCGGCACCAACTTGCTCATGTCCTGATACTTCATGGCGCCCTGAATAGCCTTTATGGCAAGAGGAATTGTTAACAGAGCTATCAGAGTAAAAATTGGCATCACTCCTGCCACCACACCACCGATTATCCACAAATAAACTGCCACCGCCGTCACTGAATAGATTCTACTTGCCTTTGTCTTGCCGATAACGATGGGCGTGGTTCTTCTGCCAGCTTTCCTATCCGGCTCTACATCAGGAAATTCGTTCAAGAAGAGCAGGTTATGCACCAAAATGCCAGATGCTATGGAGGCAATAAAGGCGTGCAGAGTATATTCACCGGTCTGAACAAAGTAAGCCCCCAGCACCGGTAAACTCCCCATCCCTACCCCTGGGGCCCACTCAGGCCAACCCATCTTGAGTATGACCGGTGTATAAAGGAAGATGCAGGCGGTGGCTACCAGGAGCAGCGGTAATAGGGCCCAACCGCTGACGATAACAAAAAAGATGCCTATAGGTATCGCCAGCAGGAAAGAACCCAGTCCGAGCCACAAAACCTGCCTCGGTTTGAGCAGAGCCGCTGGAAGAATGCCACTGCCACCACTGAAAGGGGTCCTTTTAGTCTCGAGGTCTATCCCACTTCTATAGTCAAAGTAGTCGTTAAGCACATTGGCGCTGATGTGAACCAAAAGCAGCCCAACAAAAGCCAATAGAGCATAGCCAAGGTTAAAGGCACCATCATACCAGGCGATGCAGGTGCCTAGGAAAACCAGCACCACAGAAAGAAGTAAGAACTGCGGCCTGGTCTCTAAAAACCATATTTTCAGCTTCATTGCTTACCTCCTGACTGCCGCCTTAATCTCACCTCATCACCCACTCTAACATCAAGCAGGGAGCAAGCACTGCCTCCCCTCAGTGATACTTCCAGGTAGCCGCTACTGCCGATAACAGCCAGTAGTCCACTACCTTCAGCATAGGTGCGCTCCAGCCCGAAAATGAGCTGACCCCCGACCTCAATAGTAATATGCTCAGCTTTAAGTGATAGGTCATCGCTCTTTATATCCGTTATCAGATTGCCAAAGTTATCAACGTGGAGGATGTGTCCCGCCAGCGTGCCGTCTGGTCTCTGAGATGGCCGGGGAAGGGGTAACACCCGAACAGAATCTATTGGCTCACCAAATTCTATGGGAGGAAAACCAAGCGACAGCATCGCTGCTACCGGGGCAAAGATATCGCGCCCGTGGAAGGTAGCACTGACCGGTGACCTCCAGAACTTGGGATTGGTGATAGCCACCACTTCTATATCTGCTCCCGGCTTTGTTTCCCCCAAGAGAGAGACCCTCCCCTCCTCCATCACCGGCTTAGCTAGAGACTGCCCGATAACATAACTCAAAACACCGTTATCGGGGGCGACATAGTCAGCCGATGGAGCCCTCAGAATAATAGCCCGACGCTCAGCCCCAACCCCGGGGTCAACCACCACCATATGGACGGTCTTTTTGGGGAAGTATGGATATGCCGTACTCAGGACAAAGGCGGCTTGGGCGATATTCTGGGGTTTAATAAAATGACAAATATCTATTATCTTCACTTGGGGGTTGATACCCAGTATTACCCCCTTCATGGCCGCCACATAGGCATCGGATAAGCCAAAATCAGTGGTCAGTGTTATTATGGTACTCATACTACTATGGGTCTTAATACCAAAGCCGCCACGCCTTTAACTTAGTTTGAACTTAGTTTGAGTAGTATTAGTGAGATGGTAACAAACAGGACTACCAGGATGATGGTGAATTGAAACAGGGTCTTTTCCACGCCCCGTTTGGTCCGATAGACGGTATCGGCCTGACCAAAGATACCTCCCAATCCACCACCTTTAACCTGAAGCAGAATAATTAGCACCAGGGCTACAGATATCACTATTTGAGCGACAACTAAGTAGTTTTGCATTTTATCCTTTCTCTAGCTTTTTCTTAAGTAGTTGGGCTGCCAGCTTGGGATTGGCCCGACCTCTGGTAGCCCGCATCACCTGTCCGAGAAGAAACTTCAGAGACTCGGCCTTGCCTCCTTTATAGTCAGCTACTGCCTTAAGATTGGCCTCAATCACCTGGCTCATCACTTCTTCAATCTCAGCAGTATCGCTTATCTGGCTTAACCCTCGCTCTTTAATGATAGTGTCAGCATCTTTTCCGGTATTAAACATCTCCTCAAACACCAGCTTAGCACTGGTGCCGCTGATACTGCCTTCATGTATCAACTGTACCAGACCAAAGAGCACCACCGGACTAATTTTACTTTTGTCTATTTCAATATTGGTATCATTTAGCAAACGACTGAACTCACCAAGTATCCAGTTAACCACTGGCTTGGCACTCTTTTTTGGTGACCAGCTATGGGGTGCTCTTCTCATACAAGCTTCAAAGTAATCGGCCATCGCTTTAGAGCCGGTAAGCAGATTGGCATCGTAGAGTGACAGCCCATATTCGGTGATGAATCGGTCGCGTCTGGCTTCCGGTAGTTCAGGGATGTTGGCTCCTATCTTCTCCACCCAGTCACGGCTTATCACCAATGGTGGCAGGTCCGGCTCAGGGAAATAGCGGTAGTCGTGGGCATCCTCCTTACTGCGTTGGGAAACCGTCTTCCCCTTATCATCCACCCAACCCCTGGTCTCCTGAACAAGCCTTTTACCTTCGGCGGCTGCCTTCCTCTGTCTCTCGGCCTCATACTCAAGCGCTCGGTAGACAGCCTTAAAGCTATTCATGTTCTTGACCTCTACCTTAGCCAGTAACTCAGTGCTGGCTAAAGGGCGAATACTGATATTGGCATCACACCGAAAGCTCCCTTCCTCCATATTGGCCGTAGAGACGCCCAGATAGCGAAGGATGCTGCGCAGCTTTACCAGATACTCTCTGGCTTCCTCAGGGGAGCGCAGGTCCGGCTCACCGACAATCTCCATTAGCGGTACCCCGGAGCGGTTAACATCAACCAGGCTGTAAGCTTCCCCAGCCGGGGAAGTGCGGTGCAGCAGCTTGGCCACATCCTCTTCAAGGTGAACACGGGTGATGCCCACCCGCTTCTTCTTACCATCAGTATGAATTGTGAGCCAGCCGTGATGCCCAATGGGGGTATCATACTGCGAGACCTGATAACCCTTCATCAGGTCAGGGTATGGGTAGTTCTTGCGGTCAAACTTGGTGAGAGCGGAGACAGTGCAGTTTAATGCCAGGGCGGTCATTATGGTGTATTCCACCGCCTGCCTATTTATGGTGGGTAGAACACCGGGCATCCCCAGGCACACCGGGCAGACATAGGTATTAGGAGTGGCATTGGCATAGTCAGCACTGCAGCGACAGAACATCTTGCTCTTAGTATTTAGCTGGGCATGTACCTCGAGCCCGATAATGGTCTCAAAATTCACAACTCACCTCACCCCGGATAGCCCACTTAAGTATAGCAACTATGCCGGTGGCTGGCAAGGAAGAGGTTTCTAGCTATCTACTTCTTATCTACCTCACCCCCATAAAGCACCCAGAAAAATCGTCGATTTTCCCGGGGACATGCTTTGTCCCCCTCTCCTTTGGTACTTACTCCTTCGAAGGAAAGGTTGTGTCATTGCGAGCCAAAGGCGAAGCAATCTCGTCTTTATCCTCTAGTTTGCTTCGTCGCTCTGCTCCTCGCAAAGACATTTTCGTTAAGGGGGAGGATATTAAAAAGAGGGATTGGGGGCATAGCCCCCAAATACAATTCTAGGGTGGGTGGGTTAATAAAAGGCCTGGTATATGCTATAATTTCTATTGTGGATGTGGGGATATAGCTCAGCTGGGAGAGCGCTGCGTTCGCATCGCAGAGGTCGGGGGTTCGAATCCCCCTATCTCCACCAAACTTCAAGCCCCTGTAGCTCAGGTGGATAGAGCAGCGGTTTCCTAAACCGCGTGCGGGCGTTCGAGTCGCCCCAGGGGTACCACCCAACTATGACCATCTTGACATAGCTTCCTACAGCATCTACACTGATAATAGCCCTTTATTAGGTGTAAGTGCCATGATATGCCCTGTCTGTAAGAGCGATATGATAGATGTTGAGCACGAAAGGATTGAGCTTGACTATTGCACCAGCTGCCAGGGGGTCTGGTTTGATGCCGAGGAACTGGAACTCCTGCTGGAAAGTATGGGCTTTAAACATCACGGCCTAGTCCTGGATGATATATGGCACTCCCCGGAAGCTGAGACCCCAGAGAAGAAGCGAAAGTGCCCCATCTGCGGCCAGAAGATGACGAAGGCAGCCATAGGCAAGGAGCCAGAAGTACTTATTGATGTCTGCCCACAAGAAGACGGGCTGTGGTTTGACGGCGGCGAGGTTGGCCATCTAATAACTCGGTTGGCTGAGAAACCAACGCCTGAGCCAGATTCTCAAGCCCAGGTCATCACCTTCCTGGGAGAGGTATTTGGGGCCCGGGAGTAAGCCCCTAGGGAAGCGTCAGAGCAAATGCTCTGGCAACTGATAAAAAATAAACAACGACGGAGGTATCTTATGACAGCAGTCTATATCATTATCGGTATTGTTGTGGTCTTTCTTTTCCTGTTTATTGGCATCTATAACGGCCTGGTCAGGCTGCGCAATCAGGTAAAGAACGCCTGGGCACAAATTGATGTCCAGCTAAAAAGGCGGCATAACCTCATCCCCAACCTGATAGAGACGGTCAAGGGCTATATGAAGCACGAGCGGGGGACACTGGAGTCAGTGACCAATGCCCGCAACCTGGCCCAGCAGGTGTCCTCCTCCGGGGTCGGCGTACGCTCCAAGGCGGAGGGCGAGCTCAGTTCCGCCCTGGCCCGGCTGCTGGTGGTAGTTGAGGCCTACCCCGACCTTAAAGCCAACCAGAACTTCCTGGCTCTCCAGGAGGAGCTGACCTCAACCGAGAACAAGATAAGCTTCTCCCGCCAGTACTATAACGATTCGGTCTTAAGATATAACAACCAGACGCAGATGTTTCCTTCCAGTATGATAGCTGGTATGACCGGGTTTAAGGCCAGCGAGTTCTTTGAGGTTACCGCCGCCGAGGAGAGGGCGGTGCCCAAGGTCAGTTTCACTTAAATCCGGAGACACTTTAAGGCATGTGGGAACAGATAAGGTCCAACCAGATAAGGACGATAGTGCTGATGGCCGGAATGGGGCTAATGCTGCTCGTAATCGGCTATCTTGCGGGCCTCTACTTCTTCGATAGTGGCCCGGGCGGCATCGTTATCGCCCTGATAGTATGGGCAGTAATGAACATGGTCGCCTTCTTTCAGGGAGACAGTATCCTGCTGGCGCTGTCACGGGCAAAAAAGATTAAGCGCGATGACCATCCTCGCCTCTATAACATAGTTGAGGAGATGAAGATTGCCTCGGGGCTGCCCAAGATGCCCGACATCTATATAATTGACGACTCGGCCCTAAATGCCTTTGCTACCGGACGGGACCCCGATAGAGCTTCGGTGGCCATCACCTCGGGGCTGCTTAGCAAACTCAACCGCGATGAACTGCAGGGTGTCATCGCTCATGAACTGGCCCATATCAAAAACCGCGATGTGCTCTTGATGGCCATAACCGCTGTTCTTCTGGGGACTATCGTCATCCTGGCCTTTTTCGTATCAAGGTTTATGATTTTCGGCAGTATGGGCAGAACAAGGAGGAGTTCCTCATCAGGCGGCGGCCAGGCTCAAGTGATAATCTTTATCGTCGCTATCGTCCTGATGATACTGGCGCCCATTCTAGCCCAGCTTATTTACTTTGCCATCTCCCGGAAGCGTGAATATATGGCTGATGCTTCATCAGCCCTTTACACCAGATACCCCGAGGGGTTGGCATCGGCGCTGGAAAAGCTGTCGGCATCAACCGGCCAGCTAAAATCGGCAAGTAAGGCGACGGCACCAATGTATATCATCAATCCCTTCCGCAAAAAGGGCAGAGCCGCCAGCAATCTCTCAAGCACCCACCCGCCCATCTCGGAGAGGATACGTATCCTGCGCCAAATGTCCGGCGGTGCTTCTTTTGCCGACTACGACCAGGCCTACCGACAACTTCATAAGACTGGCGGCGGGATTATCTCCGCCCCGACCATAGCCGCAACCGGGGCTGTCGGCTTGAGGGCAGCCGAAGCAGAGGCTAAAGGAAAGGAACCAGATAGACTTACCCGCACCCGCGAGACCCAGGACCTGATGTGGCGACAGAGTAACTATAAGACTATCACCTGCGACTGCGGCACCAAGCTAAGGATTCCACCCGGGTTCAAGGAGTCTCAGGTCAAGTGTCCCCACTGCGGCAAAGTCCACAGTTTGGGTAAATAATTCTGTCTCTTATGTGTGCAAATTTTAACTGCGGCGTCTGGCCGGGGAGCACTAAACTAAACAAGCGATTGTTACGCCAAAACGTTGGCTATTATCTCTGTCAGGGTATTGACACTGAGGGCGTGAATGATTACCCTTGGTAAACAAAGGAAGTGGTTGAATGGTCAAGTATAGAAATCCGATTCTTGTTATTGTTTTTAGCATAATCACCCTTGGCATCTACTCAATCTACTGGCTGGTGTCAACAACGAATGAACTCAGAAGATTGACACACACTGCCCCAAATCCGCGGGCTCTTCTTTTGCTTCTGGTACCATTGGTAGGCTTCTTTGTTGCTATATGGTACTACTGGAAGTACAGCGAAGCAATAGGGGAAATTTCGAATTTTGAATCTTGGCTACTTTTTATCCTTTGGCTTCTAGTCTCTCCAGCAGCAATGGTGATTGCGCAAATAGAGCTGAATAAAAAGGCTCAAGCTTCCGTTTAGGTAAGCGTGCTCCACCGAGATGGGTTTGATAGTGTAGCCTTTCCACTCCCGAGCTACCCCGCTATACTACTCTACCTCTCCTGTTTCCTCTCCTATCCAATCCAGGTAATCCTGACTGCCACCAACGATAGGCAGGGCGATTATTTCGGGGACATCATTGGAATGAATCTCTTT
>SDBU01006374.1_pt1 | contig 13882 bp, 15 predicted proteins | sample 2277071 | NCBI WGS metagenome assembly SDBU01 (sample SAMN10397929, study PRJNA504765) | marine sediment metagenome | isolation source: marine sediment core GS08_GC12, 126 cmbsf | place: Arctic Ocean: Gakkel Ridge, Loki's castle | collected 2008
AGGATGTCGCCCGAAGGGCGGCAAGAAAGGGACCGCGGGCATGCCCGCGGGGCTCCATGATCAGGGGGGGGATGGGGATGACCAATCCGAACTTGCTCCCCCAACGATATTTCAACTATTCTATCCGTCCTCTCCCCAGCAATCCCCTCAGGCCTGAAGCCACGCGGGGTGTTTCGGTCGGCGGTTGCGCGGGGAATGCTACTTATCGCTTTCGGTTGGATCTCAGTACAGGCAAACTCACGGAACAGATTATTTGAAGACAGCGGGAACGGTCCACGACGTTTTTTGAGTCGCTTCACCCGCCGACGCGTTCACCGAATATGCGCATTATCTCCGGCAAATACAAGGGGCGCGCGATCCGTTTTCCCCGGCACATACGGCCTACCCAGGACAAGGTGCGCCAGGCGGTCTTTAACACCCTCTCTGGAGCGGTGGAGGGCGCGCGGGTCCTGGACCTCTTCGCGGGCAGCGGCGCGTTGGGGCTTGAGGCGCTCTCCCGGGGCGCCCGGGAGGCGGTCTTTATCGAGAGGGACAAGCGCTCTCTGGCTGCACTCACGCGTAATGTCGAGGCGCTGGGGGTCGCCGGCGCGTCCCAGGCCTTCCTCAAAAACACGGGTCTGGCCCTCCTCATCCTGGCCAAAAAGGGCCGGATATTTGACATCGTCCTGGCGGACCCGCCCTACCATAAGGGCCTGGCGAAAAAAACCTTGCAAACGCTGGGAGCCGGTGGTATATTAGCCCCTTATGGTTTTGTCATTATCGAGCACGGCCGCCAGGAGACCCTGCCCAAAGAGGAGGGTTTTTTGCACCTCTTCAGGCAGAGCCGGTATGGGATGATCCTGGTGTCGTATTATCAACGGCTCGGTACCCCTTAAGATTAAAAGCGTTAGGAATAATCCCGTGTGCCAGAAGGTGATTTATCCTGGAACCTTTGATCCGGTCACGAACGGCCACATCGACGTGATCAAGCGGGCGCTCAAGACCTTCGGCGAGGTGATCGTGGCCGTGGCCCACAACCCCCAGAAGGACCCGCTCTTCTCCGTTGAGGAGCGTGTCGGCCTGCTCAAGGAGTCGCTCAAGGGCCTCGACGGGGTCTCGGTCAAGAGCTTCGACGGCCTGGCGGTGGCCCTGGCGCTGCGCGAGAAGGCCCAGGTCGTCATCCGGGGCTTAAGGATGCTCTCTGACTTCGAGTACGAGTTTCAGATGGCCCTGACGAACCGCAAGCTGGAAGAATCGGTGGAGACCATCTTTCTGATGCCGTCGGCGTCGTACAGCTATGTCTCCTCCAAGCTGTTGAAAGAGGCCGCCGCCCTGGGCGCGGACGTTTCGTACTTTCTGCCTGCCTGTGCCCACGAGGCGCTGAAGAAGAAGGTCGGACACAAGGGCTGATTTTTGCTATCCGCAAGGAAAGATGCCGTTGTTTATAGTGCGCTGGTCGGCCGAATAAGGCCGACCGTTTAGCGCGGCCGCCGAGAAGGTGAGGCGGCCCGGTGGCGCTGTAAGCGCCCACGCCGACCTGTGACGTTGAGAGAAATAGGAGAGAAGATACATGCCGAATCCAAAACGTAGACACTCACGGGCCCGGGGACGCCGGCGCCGGACACACTGGAAGGTCGTGCTGCCCGTCCTGGCGACGTGCCCGCAATGCAAGGCGCCCAAGGAGCCGCACCGCATCTGCCTGGTGTGCGGCACCTATGACGGCCGTCCGGTCATCGACTTTGAGTCCCGTCGCGCCAAGATGGCAGAGAAGAAGAAGAAGAGAAAGAACCGGTAACCGATTGCCTCAGGAGATATATGGTTCGAGTCGCTGTGGATGCGATGGGGGGTGACCATGCTCCCGACGTGGTCATCGACGGGGTCTTGGAGGCGGTGGCCCGCTTTGACGTCGCCGTCTTGCTGGTGGGGCCCGAGGACGACCTGAAGGCGCGCCTGGCCCGGCGCCGTTATGACGCGGCCCGCGTCGAGGTCGTTGCCGCCTCGGAGACCGTCCAGATGGACGAGCCGCCGGCCGCGGCGATACGGCGCAAGAAGGACTCTTCTATTTCGGTGGGCCTCCAGTGCGTCAAGGACAGGCGCGCGGATGCCTTTTTCAGCGCCGGCAACACCGGCGCGGTCGTCTGCGGGGCCACGCTCAAGCTGGGCCTCCTCGAGACGATCGAGCGGCCCGGGATCGCGATCGTGATGCCCAACCGCACGGGCGTCTCGCTCATCATCGACGTCGGCGCGAACATCAACCCCAAGCCCATACACCTGCTGCAGTACGCCCTCATGGGCAGCGCCTACTTTGAGAGCATCCTCGGCAAGAAGCACCCGACGGTGGGGCTCCTGAACGTCGGGGAGGAAGAGGTGAAGGGCACGGATTTCGCCCGGGAGACCTATCAGCTCATCGAGCAGAGCCCCGTGAATTTTATCGGCAACGTCGAGGGCAAGCACGTCTTCTCCGGTCAGTGCGACGTGATCGTGTCCGACGGCTTCGTGGGCAACGTGACGCTGAAGGTCGCCGAGAGCATCGCAGAGACCCTCGCGCACTTCCTTAGAGACGAGATGGCCACCAGCTGGCGCGGACGCCTGGCGTATCTCTTAGGCCGGCCGTGCTTCAGCAGCTTCAGGAAAAAGATCGACTACTCCGAATACGGCGGGGCGCCCCTTCTGGGCGTGGACGGCATCGTGATCATCGGCCACGGCCGCTCTTCGGCCAAGGCCGTGATGAACGCGATCCACTTTGCCAAGAAGGAAGTCGACCGCAACATCAACCAGAACATCCTCGAAGCGGCAAAAAAGACCCCCACCCACGTGTTATGAAAAAGCGCACATCACTAAGACCGGTAGGGATCATCGGCCTGGGCTCCTACGTCCCCAAGAAGGTCCTGACGAACAAGGACCTGGAGAAGATGGTGGAGACCTCCGACGAGTGGATCACGACGCGCACCGGCATCAAGGAGCGCCGCATCGCCGCCGCCCACGAATCGACCTCGGTCCTGGCGTCGCACGCGGCGAAAGAGGCGCTCAGGGACGCGAAGGTGAAGGTCGAGGAGATCGACCTCATCGTCGTGGCGACCGTGACGCCCGACATGCCCTTTCCGGCGACCGCCTGTTTTGTCCAGGAGAAGATCGGCGCCAGGGACGCGGCGTGTTTTGATCTGAGCGCGGCGTGCGCGGGGTTTTTGTACGGCCTGGAGATGGCGCGTCAGATGATCGCCGCGGGCGCGTATGAGCGCGTCCTGGTGATCGGCGCGGAGAAGCTCACGGCGGTGACCGACTGGACCGACCGCAATACCTGCGTCCTCTTCGGCGACGGGGCCGGCGCAGCGGTGCTCGCGCCCGTCAAGAGCGACGGCATCCTGGCCAGCTACCTGGGCAGCGACGGCGCCCTGGCGGAGCTCCTGATGCTCCCCGGCGGCGGCAGCCGTCACCCGGCGACCAAGGAGACGGTCCGCGACAACATGCACTGCATCAAGATGCGCGGCAACGAGGTCTTTAAGTTAGCCGTCAAGCTCATGACCGACGCCGCGTGCAAGGCGCTCAAGCAGTGCCGCCTCGGCGTCGACGATATCGACTGTTTCATCCCCCACCAGGCCAACAAGCGCATCCTCGACGCGGTGGCGCGCAAGATGGGCCTGCCGAAAGAGAAGATCTTCTTCAACGTCGCCAAGTACGGCAACATGTCCGCGGCCTCGACGCCGGTGGCGCTCAGCGAAGCCTACCACGGCGGCCGCATCAAGCCGGGCAGCGTGGTGGTGCTGGACGCCTTCGGCGCCGGCCTCGTCTGGGGCTCGTGCGTGCTGCGTTGGCAAAAATAATACCCTTAACCCGGATGAAGGACCCTCAGCATAAGATCGCCTTTTTGTTCCCCGGCCAGGGCGCCCAGTACGTGGGCATGGGCAAGGACGTCTGCGGCGCGTACCCTGAGGCCGCGCGTATCTTTGAAGAGGCCGATAAGATCTTGGGATGTGCGCTCTCCCGGCTTTGCTTTGAGGGTCCGGCGGGAGAGTTGACGCGCACGGAGAACTGCCAGCCGGCCGTCTTCACGACGAGCATCGCGTGTCTGGCGGCGCTCAAGGCCGCGTGCCCGGATCTTACGCCGGCCGCGGTCGCGGGCCTGAGCCTGGGGGAGTACGCGGCCCTGGCGGCCGCCAAGGTCATCAGTTTTCGTGACGGGGTGTCGTTGGTGCGCGCGCGCGGAGGGTTGATGGAGGCGTGCGCCCGCCAGAACCCCGGCACCATGAGTTGCGTGCTGGGGCTCGATAAGGATACCGTCGGAAAGATCTGCGCCGCGACGCAGTGCGAGATCGCGAACCTGAACTGTCCCGGCCAGGTGGTCATCTCCGGCCGGCGCGAGGCGGTCGCGGCCGCTGCGCAGCAGGCGACGCAACAGGGCGCCCGCCGGGTCATCCCGCTGGACGTGAGCGGCGCGTTCCACTCTTCGCTGATGAACGAGGCGAGCCGTCAGCTGATGGCGAAGATAGGCCGCGTCGGGTTTGAGCCGGCCGGCGTGCCCCTGGTCTCCAACGTCGACGCGAGGGTGCAGACCGACCCGGCCATCATCAAGCAGAAGCTGATCAGCCAGGTCAACGGTCCCACGTACTGGGAGGCGTCGATGCGGTTGCTGCTGGTCCGCGGGATCACGACCTTCCTGGAGATCGGGCCGGGCAGCGTGCTCAAGGGGCTGATGAAGAAGATCGACCCGAAGGCCCGGGTGATCAGCGTGGGGCGCGCCGAGGAGATCCGGGCATTAGTAGGACTGTGAGTCCCTGCTCACCCGGAAGGCGAGGGGCAGGCGAGCAGGGATGCTTTAAGGGAGGGTTAGTGGGGTAAAACATGGCTCAAAGGCTTGAAGGCAAGGTGGCTTTGGTGACCGGGGGTGGCCGGGGGATCGGCCGGGAGATCGCCCTGCTCTTTGCGCGTGAGGGCGCGGATATCGTCATCTGCGACGTCGACTTGAGGGAAGCGCAGGCGACCCGGAAAGACATCGAGGCGCTGGGCCGCCGGGCGATGAGTTTTGAGACGGATGTCACGGATTTTAAAAGGGTTGAGGAGATGGTGAATTTAATCCTTGACAATTTAAAGCGGATTGATATATTAGTTAACAATGCCGGTATCACCCGCGATAATTTGCTCTTGAGGATGAGCGAACAGGACTGGGACAGGGTGCTGGCCGTGAATTTAAAGGGTGTCTTCAACGGCACCAAGGCCGTCTCCAAGGCGATGGTCAAGCAGCGGGGCGGCAAGATCATTAACATAGCCTCGATCATCGGGATCATGGGCAACGCCGGCCAGGCGAATTACGCGGCCAGCAAGGGCGGGATCATCAGCTTCACCAAGTCGGTGGCCCGGGAGCTGGCATCGCGTAACGTGAACGCCAACGCGGTCGCGCCAGGTTTTATCCAGACGGCCATGACGGATAAGCTCAAGGCGGACCAGCGGGACGCCATGTTGGCGAACATACCGTTGAATAGATTGGGTGAGCCCGCGGACGTGGCCCAGGCGTGCCTGTTTCTGGCCTCCGGCGACTCGGATTATGTCACGGGGCAGACGCTGGTGGTCGACGGCGGGATGAGCATGTAGGTGACGATGCGCGGTCAAGAGGGCCGCGGGCACATTGCGGAAAGAGAAGAGCGGGCAAATTAAGGAGGAGCGTAATGTCGGATACCGTCAACAAGGTCAAAGCGATCATCGCCGAGCAGCTGGGCGTGAAGCCCGAAGAGGTGACGCCTGAGGCATCTTTCGTCGAGGATCTGGGCGCCGATTCGCTGGATACGGTCGAGCTGGTGATGGCCCTGGAAGAGGAGTTCGGCATCGAGATCCCGGATGAGGATGCCGAGAAGATGACGACGGTCGGCGAAGCGGTCAAATACATCGAAGAGAAACTCGCCAAGAAGTAAGCACTCATCTTGGATGGCGTTCAACTTGTTTTAAAAATTACCCCGGCCCTTTGCGTCGGGGTAATTATTAGAGAGGGAGTATGGCTCGTAGAGTCGTCGTGACAGGTGTGGGGGCGGTGACCCCGATCGGCAACACGGTGCCGGCGTTCTGGAAGAACCTGGTGGCCGGCGTGAGCGGGATCGGCCGCATCACGTATTTTGACCCCGAGGCCTACGACTGTCAGATAGCCGGCCAGGTGAAGGATTTTGACCCGGCGGCCTGCCTCTCCAAAAAAGAGGTCAAGCATACCGAGCCCTTCGTCCATTACGCCATGGCGGCGGCGACCGAGGCGATGGCGGACGCCGGCCTCGCCGAGCAGGAGGGGGAAGAGGCGAACCGCTTCGGCGTCCTGGTCGGCTCCGGCATCGGCAGCCTGAGGATCATCGAAGAGCAGCACGAGGTCCTGCTCGCGCGCGGTCCGAAAAAGCTCAGGCCCTTTCTCATCCCCATGCTGATCGTCAACGAGGCGAGCGGCCACGTCTCGATACGTTTTAACCTCAAGGGGCCCAACTTGTGCGTCACCACGGCCTGCGCCACGGGCAACCACGCCATCGGCGACGCCATGCGCATCATCCAGTACGGTGACGCGGACGTCATGCTCGCCGGCGGCACGGAGGGCGCCGTGACGCCGATGGCCGTTGGCGGTTTCTGCGCGCTCAAGAGCTTATCCACGCGCAACGGCGAGCCCGAGCGCGCCTCCCGGCCGTTCGACCGGGAGCGTGACGGTTTCGTCATGGGCGAGGGCGCCGGGATCGTGATCCTTGAGGAGCTCGGGCACGCGAAGCGCCGCGGGGCCAAGATCTACGGCGAGGTCGCGGGCTTCGGCATGTCCGGCGACGCCTACCACGTCACCGCGCCCGACCCGACCGGCGACGGCTGCGTGCGCTCGATGATCGCCGCCCTCAAAGACGCGGGCCTTAAGCCCGATGACATCGATTACATCAACGCCCACGGCACCTCGACGGTGCTCAACGACAAGATCGAGACGCTGGCGCTCAAAAAGACATTCGGCGACCACGTCCACAAGGCGGTCATCAGCTCGACCAAGTCCATGATGGGGCACCTCCTGGGCGCGGCCGGCGGGGTGGAGTTTATCGTTTGCTGCATGGCGATGAAGGACGGCGTGGTGCCGCCCACCATCAACCTCGAGAACAAGGATCCGGAGTGCGACCTGGATTACGTGCCGAATAAGGCGCGTGACGTCAGGGTCCGGGCCGCGATCTCGAACGCCCTGGGCTTCGGCGGCCACAACGCGGCGGTCATCGTCAAAGAGTTTAAAGCGTAGAGCAAGTGGTGAGCGATGGGTCAGACCATCACGCAAAAAATCCTGGCCCGGCACGCTGGTCACGAGACCGTGGCGCCGGGCATGTTCATCTGGGCCAAGGTCGACTTCACGCTCGGCAACGACATCACCGCACCCCTGGCCATCGACATCTTCGAAGGGGCGGGGGCGAAGAAGGTCTTCGATAAGGACAAGATCGCGCTCATCCCCGACCACTTCACGCCCGCCAAGGACATCAAGAGCGCCCAGCAGGCCAAGCGCCTCAAGGATTTTGCCGCGCAGCACAAGATCCGTCACTATTATGAGGTGGGACGCGTCGGCATCGAGCACGTGCTCCTGCCGCAGCTGGGGCTGGTGGGGCCGGCGGACCTCGTCATCGGCGCGGACTCCCACACGTGCACGTACGGGGCCCTGGGCGCCTTCTCGACCGGTGTGGGTTCGACGGACCTGGCCGTCGCCTGGATGACGGGCCGCGTCTGGCTGCGCGTCCCCGAGTCGATGAAGTTCGTCTTTAAAGGTAAGCGCCCCCCCTGGGTCGGCGGCAAGGATCTCATCCTCTCCGTGATCGGCGATATCGGCGTCGCGGGCGCGCGCTACCGCGCCATGGAGTTCACCGGGGAGGCGATCCACAAGCTCCCCATGGACGACCGCCTGACGATGTGCAACATGGCCATCGAGGCGGGCGGCAAGTCCGGCATCATCGCGCCCGATGACGCGACGGTGGATTTTGTTGCCAAGACCCGGCGCCTCACGGCCTCGGGGATAAAGGAGTGGAGGTCTCTGGCGTCGGATAAAGACGCGGACTACGTCGAGGTCAAGGAGTACGACGTGACCGGGTGGGAGCCCGTGGTCGCCATGCCCCATCTGCCGAGCAACATCAGGCCGGTGAGCCAGGTCGGCGCGGTCAAGGTCGATCAGGTCGTGATCGGTTCCTGCACGAACGGCCGCATCTCGGACCTGCGCATCGCGGCCAAGGTCCTCAAGGGCCGCAAGGCCGACCCGCGCGTGCGCCTGATCATCATCCCGGCGACCCAGGAGATCTATCTTAAGGCCATCAAAGAGGGGCTGATGGAGACCTTCGTGCGCGCCGGCGGCGTCGTCTCGACGCCGACGTGCGGCCCATGCCTGGGCGGTCACATGGGGATCCTGGCCGACGGCGAGGTGTGCCTGGCCACGACGAATAGGAACTTCATGGGCCGCATGGGCGCCAAGGGCAGCTTTGTCTACCTGGCGAACCCGGCGGTGGCCGCGGCCAGCGCCGTGACCGGCCGTATCACGCACCCCGACGCCGTCGCGAAGCCAAAATAATGAGACCAAAAGGCCCGGCCTTTCTGTCTCAAAAAATGAGACAAACAGGTCAGACCTTTGTGTCTCACTTTTGTGAGACAAACAGGTCAGACCTTTGTGTCTCACTTTTGAGGGAAAATGGTGATCAAGGGTAAGGTCCATAGGTTCGGGGACGACGTCAATACCGACGATATCATCTCGGCGCGGTATCTGAGCACCACCGACCCCAAGGAGCTTGGGGGCCACTGCATGGAGATCCTGGATAAGGATTTCGCGAAGAGGGTGGCGGCCGGGGATATCGTCGTCGCCGGCAGCAACTTCGGCTGCGGCTCCTCGCGCGAGCATGCGCCGGTCGCGCTCAAGGACCGTGGGGTGGGCCTCGTGATCGCCAAGAGCTTCGCGCGCATCTTTTACCGCAACGCCATCAATATCGGCCTGCCGATCATCGAGCTGGAGCAGGCGGACGCGCTGCAGCCGGGCGACGAGGTGGAGGTGGATCTGGCCCAAGGCGCGGTCAGGGACATCACGCAGGGCAGGACCTACCAGGCCCGGCCCTTCGCGGACTTTATCTGCCGGATCATCGATGCCGGCGGGCTGGTGAATTGGGCAAAGAGAGAGATCCATTAAGAGGAGCGCGTATGTATAAGATCGCCGTCATCCCCGGTGACGGGACGGGCCCTGAGGTCGTGCGCGAGGGGCTCAAGGTCCTGGACGCCGCCGCGAAAAAATTCGGCTTCAAGTACGAGAAGGCGACCTTTGACTTCGGCGGGGACCGCTATCTGAAGACAGGGGAGACCCTGCCCGAGAACGCGGTCCACGAGATGAGGAAGTTCAGCGCCATCTATCTCGGGGCCATCGGCCACCCGGAGGTCAAGCCGGGGATCCTGGAGCAGGGGATCCTCTTGAAGCTTCGTTTCTCCCTGGACCAGTACATCAACCTGAGGCCCGTACGGCTCTACAACGACGCCTTCTGCCCGGTCAAGGACAAGAAGCCCGGGGACGTGGATTTTGTCGTCGTGCGCGAGAACAGCGAGGGGCTCTACAAGGGGATGGGCGAGTTCCGGGACAAGGGCACGGCCGAGGAGGTCGCCATCCAGACCTCGTACAACACGCGCAAGGGTGTGGAGCGCTGCATCCGCTACGCCTTCGAGGTCGCGCGCAAGCGCAACAAGAGAAAACAGCTGATCCTGTGCGGTAAGACGAACGTCCTGACCTTCGCCTGGGACCTGTGGCAGCGCGTCTTTGACGAGGTGGCCAAGGAGTACCCGGACGTCAAGACCGACTACGCCCACGTGGACGCGACGACGATGTGGTTCGTCAAGAACCCCGAGTGGTTCGACGTCATCGTCACGGACAACATGTTCGGCGACATCATCACGGACCTGGGCGCCATGATCCAGGGTGGCATGGGGATCGCCGCGGGCGGCAACATCAACCCCGAGGGCGTCTCCATGTTTGAGCCGATCGGCGGCTCCGCGCCCAAGTACACCGGCAAAAACGTGATCAACCCGTTGGCCGCCATCTGCGCGGTCTCGATGATGCTCGAGACCCTCGGAGAGGCCGAGGCGGCGACGGCCATCGAGAACGCCGTCATCAAGATCGTGCAGACCAAGATCAAGTCGCTGGGCGCGGGCAAGATGGGATACTCGACCTCCGAGGTCGGCGACCTCGTCGCCCAAAACCTGTAAGGATACCATGAGAAGAAAATCAAAATATAGCGTCGCGGTGGTGGGTGTCGGCGCGGTCGGGGTGGAGATGCTGCGGGCGCTGCGCCAGCGGCAGTTTCCGGTCAAGAGCCTGAGGGTGTTGGCCCGCAGCGCGCGCGACATCGAGGTGGACGGTGTGGTGTATCACGTCGGGGCGACCGCGCCGGAGGCCTTTGAGGGGGTCGATATCGCCCTCTTTGCCGGCACCGAGGGCGAGAAGGGCGCGGCGGTGACGTATGCCGCAGAGGCCGTGAAGCGCGGGGCGCTCGTCATCGACAACGGCGCGGACTTCCGCATGGAGCCCGATGTGCCGCTCGTCGTCCCTGAGGTCAACCCCAAGGATGCCAAGAAGGCGTTGAAGGCCAGGGGCATCATCGCGAACCCGAACTGTTCGACCATCCAGATGGTGGTCGCGCTCGCGCCCATCCATAAACTGTTCAAGATCAAGAAGGTCGTCGTGGCCAGCTATCAGGCCGCCTCAGGCGCCGGCAGCAAGGCCGCGCAGGAGCTCTTTGACCAGACCCGCAGCGTCCTGGACGGTCAGGCGGCCGTGCCGCAGGCGCTGGCTCAGCGCATCGCCTTCAACCTCTTTCCGCACATCGGCGGTTTCGGCGAAGCGGGCTATACCAGTGAAGAGTGGAAGATGGTCAGAGAGACCCATAAGATCCTGCACGATGCGAAAATAAAGATCTCGGCCACGACCGTGCGCGTCCCCGTCAAGACCGGCCACGGCGAGGCCGTGTACCTCGAGTGCCGCCGGCCCGTGGATATCGACGCGGTCAGGAAGGCGCTCGCCGAGGCCCCCGGAATCGTTGTCGTCGACGATCCGGCGTCATCGCTTTACCCCATGCCGGTGGATGCCGAGGGCCGCGACGAGGTCTTTGTCGGCCGCATCCGCAAGGACCCGATGGACGAAAAGGCGCTGTGGCTCTGGGTGGTGGCGGACAACCTGCGCAAGGGGGCGGCGACGAACGCCGTGCAGATCGCCGAACTGTTCGTGAAGCGTTGACCCCGCATCTTCCTGACATCCGGCCCCGCACTTTCTCCTTAGCGTTTTTACTTAGAAAGTGCGGGGTTTTTTTCTATCCCGCCTTCGCAGAACACCCAGGGCTTTTTCCATGTACACCATAAGACTGACTATTCAATACGACGGCACGCGGTACGCAGGCTGGCAGCGCCAGACCAGGAGGAAGGGCCCCGCCGGCCCGCGCCCCGCGTTCAAGACGATCCAGCAGGAGATCGAGGAGGCCCTTCAAAAGGTCCTGCGGCACAGGGTCTCTCTGGTGGCGTCGGGTCGCACGGATGCGGGGGTCCATGCGTTGGCCCAGGTCGCCCACTTTTCGTCGACGCGCCAGGTCGATCCCCGGCGCCTCAGGGCGGCGCTCAACGGGATCCTGCCACGGGATATCTGTGTCTCGGATATCCGGGAGGCCGGCAGGTCCTTCCACGCGCGTTTCAGCACGCAGGCCAAGACGTACGTCTATGTCTTGTCCTCCGGTTCAAAGAGGGACGCCTTTCACCTGCCGTGGGTGACCGAAGTGCCGTATGATCTGGACCTTCGGGCCATGCGCCGGGCCGCCAAGTGCCTGGTGGGGCGTCACGACTTCAGGTCTTTTCAGGGACACGACCGGGTCGCGCGCGGCTCGGTGACGCGCGTGGATGCGATCCGCATCACCGGGAAGAAGGATAAGACGGGCTTTCCGTTTCTTTCGGGACGCACCTTTGTTACAATAGAAATCAGGGCGGCCGGATTCCTGCGCGGCATGGTGCGCAATATCGTCGGGACGCTCATCGAAATCGGCCGGGGCCGGCTGAAGGCAGGCAGTATGGCAGAGGTCCTGCGCGGCCGCAACCGCCGGCTGGCCGGGCCGTGCGCGCCGGCGCGGGGGCTGTTTTTGAAAGAAGTCTCTTATCCCCGTTCGTCTTGACGCGGCGTCAGGGCTCCGGGGATGTCGAGGGGTGCTCCATGGACAAGCAGAGGTTGCTTCAGGCTGTGCGTTCGCGGTTCTCTTCCCGCTGGGAGTTTTACGGGACGGTGTTCTTCTGCTCCTGGGTGCTCCTCCTGGTCCCTTCCTGGCCGCGCCTCCCGTATTTCATGGACGCGTATTACCACCTCTCCGTGATGCGCGGTTTTCTGGACGCCGGCGGGTGGGTCGGCCACGCGTTCTGGGAGGCGGCGCCGGTGGGCCGGCCGCACCTGTATCCGCCGCTTTTTCATTTTCTGGGCTGCGGCTTTCTGGGCCTGGGGCTGCCGGTCCTTTTTGTGGCGCGGCTTTTGGAGTTTCTGATCTATCCGCTTTTTCTCTTCGTCTTCTGGCGCGGGGCGCGCCGGCTCGCCTCGGACCGTTTCGCCTTCTTCTTGCTCCTCCTGTTGTCTGCGAACGTCCCCCTGTACGTGTACGTGATCAACAACGCGCCCTTTACCCTCGCCATGCTCTTTGGTTTCGGCGCGTACCTCCTGCACCGGGAAGGCCGGTGGAAGGGGGCGGGCCTCCTGTTGGCCGCCGCTTTCTATACGCACACGCTGATGTCTCTTTTGATGGCCGCGGCCTTTCTCGTCGGCGTCGCCCTCGAGGACAGGAAGGGGTCCCGCCGGGCAGCGGTATCGTTGTTTCTGGGGCTCGTCCTCGCCGCGCCCTTGTTCATGCATCAGTGGTCGTTGCGGTCGTTTTTTGTCTCGATCAGGGCCACGGAGTTTTATTCGGCGCAGATGAGCATCCCCCTGTATCTGCTGGCAGTCCTGGGCGTGCTCCAGGCCGTGCGGCCGGGTAAGGGCGGCCGCTATTTTGCCGTCCTCTACGCGGTCCTGGCCGCGTTGTGGTGGACAAACCGGGACCGCTTCCTGTCGGGGCAGGGGCTCATCCCCTTGTGTTATTTCGCAGCCGCGGCCCTGGACTTTGGCTGGGATCGGATGGCCTCCAGGCGTGTTGCCGCGCGCTGGGGCTTCTGGCTCCTTCTGGCCGGCGTTTTTTTTGTGGCGACCCCGCAGATAGCGATTTCAGCGTCCCGCCCGTCGGCGAGGGTGGAGGCCGCCTCCCCTTTGCGGGACATGGGCGGTGTCGAGGGCGTCGCCAGCATAAAGGGAAAGACCCTCTATCACCCCCGTTTTGTGCGCGAGCTGGCCGACGTGGTCAGGGCCATGACGCGGCCGGATGACATCCTCTATTCGAACTTCCCGTATGCCGGGGGCATGGTGGCGGTCCTGGCGCACCGGGCGACGTCCTCCATCATGCTTCCGGAGGTCCGCCCTTGGACGTCTTTTGACGCGAAGCGCGCGGCAAGGTGGATCGTCTGGTTCAAGGAGCCGTTTCGGGAACCCGGCATGTATCTGGATGATTTTTTGCCCTCCTCCGGCTTCGTCTTCGCAGCTGAGACAGACCTGGCCTGGATCTTTGAGAACCCCGCGGCCCGGGCCGGCCGGCAGGTCAAGGCGGCTGCCTTGGGGTGGCCTCTTGTCCTCACCTTCGTGTTCTTGTGTTTTTCTGTCGCCCTTTTTGAAGAAGACCGCTTCCGGCGGAAAAGTGAAAAATAGGGGTGAAAAATAGGGGTTGACATAACCGAGGCATATGTTATACTTTTGCCTCAATCCCGCCTTCGCAAAACACTTTTGCTTCGGCGGGATGTCACTGGATGGCAAGCCCTGCGTAAAGCGTGGGCGGGATAAGGTACTCCGGGCTTGCCTATT
>SDBU01006375.1_pt1 | contig 13879 bp, 24 predicted proteins | sample 2277071 | NCBI WGS metagenome assembly SDBU01 (sample SAMN10397929, study PRJNA504765) | marine sediment metagenome | isolation source: marine sediment core GS08_GC12, 126 cmbsf | place: Arctic Ocean: Gakkel Ridge, Loki's castle | collected 2008
GGCCGTTCTGCCTGGCGCCCTCGCCCGCAAGTACCCGCCACCGGGTGGCAAGAGGGCGCCAGCCTTGGATCATCACCACCGTGGAAGGGAGGTGTAGCACAAAGCAATCGTCGTCCCAGGGCGTTTGGGGCGTGAAGGAGAGCCTGTGGGCGTCCAGTCCTGCTCACCCCAGGTACCGAGTGGCGAGGTGCTCGTCCAGCAACTGACGGTTGAGGTACACGCCTCGGTCGCGCGCGTCGTGGAGACGTCGGCATGGCCAAGCCAATCCTGGACTTTGGCGATGTCCGCGCCCTTCTCCAGAAGAAGTTTGACTATTTCGATGTGGCCGTTGCCCGCCGCCCCATGCAATGCGGTTAATCCCATTCGGAAGGTCTTACTGTTTACGTTTGTCCCCGACGCCAGTTGGCTTCTGACTTCCTCCAAATCTCCCTTGCGTGCGGCTGATTGAATGCTTACACACCCCCCTAACAATGCCATAGTGAATGCCAACACAGACACACGGAAGGTCTGTATTCCCGCTGAAGATATTATCCTTTTGGTCATTTTTCAGTCTCCTAAGTTATTCCATTTAATTGCCCATCAAGTTTGTCATGTAACACATTCGCCTCGTTTTTGAGGCGCTTGATTGTCTTTTCGGATTCCGGGGCGTCTTCAAGGTCAATGCCGTGCTCTTTGGCCTCTTTGCGCAAAGCGTCAAGCCGAACGCCCATTCTATACAAATCGCCGACAAATACAAGGACTTTCTTAAATAGGTCTTCGGTTGCGCTCATGGTCGTCTCAATAATTCGTCAAGCTTGCCGTCCATTGCTTTTTGGGTTTCTTCCATATCCTCCTGGCTGACTTTTATTATCTCAATGTCCTTCTGGATAATCTGAATGTCAGTTTTGCTCTGACGGGCGGGTAGACAGCCTTCAGTCTTGACAGTCTCAATGTTGGAAGCGTTATCAGATACTTCCCCCCTTAATACACCATAGCCCACAGCGGCCGCAATCAAGACTATACCTACGCTTATCAATAGTTTTATCCAGAATTTACCATTACCGTTCTTCACTATATATTCCCCTTACGGTTGATAGTAAGCCAAGGCTATCTTTGTCCATTCATCTGTTATCAATGTCCCGCCAAACCTGTATAGATTAGTCATTGTTATATTACTTCTTTGATTATTCAAATTCATCGTCACGCCTTTATGCAGATATGTAGTAGTAATTATTTTATCCTTATCATTGCTGATTTTTCCCGAAGCGTCAAAAGTGCCACCGAATAAATATGCTGTCGTAATCGTTGGATTACCTGAATCATCTGGTTCCCAATAGAATATGCCATCGTGCATGATTAAAGTGGCTATATCCATATCCGCTTCGGTAACGGTAGTACCGAGATTCGGTTCTGAACCATAGTAAACTGTTCCACCCCACATGTGGAAAATCCCGACTTGCGAATCCGTACTTAATGTCCCCCCGCCCATATAAATATTAGTCGACCCTGCATTATCTACATCGTAAGCGTCCTTTTCGATAATAACCGTAACGGCGCTATCGCTTCCATTTCTCGGAACCAAATATAGGTTTGTTACATTTACGCCCTGGTCATCTGTATCGTTCTCGTAAAATGCGAGATACACCGTCCCACCCGAAATATAGACATCCGTAAATGTACTAACGTGGTCAGCATCATTGCAATTAGAATACAAATAAACAATCGCACTTGAATTGTTAATATAAATATTTGGTATTACCTTTTCAGTACTTTGGTCAGTCCCGCCGACACAGATATGATAAGTGCCCGTACCATCTATTATTATTGTATCCGGCGCACAAATCAACGGCAAGGCTGCCGTTCCTATCCCGCCTGTATAACCTGCTCTAAAATGCAATAAATCAAAAGTACATTGGCTCGCATGACCACTATTATTAGCCGCTCCGTCCGACATTCCTGTTGTCGGCTTCGTCACCTGCCTCGAATCAAAAGCAACCTCATCATCTGCGACAGGCAGAGTATCAGCCGTCCAATTCGCGGCAGTCGCCCAATCCGTATCTGTATTTCCGTCCCAAGTTCTTGCAGCCATAATTTACTCCTTTACTAAAATCCTAATGGATATATTTCTTCCTGTGTATTTTCTATTTTATGCGGTTGGCTTTTTTGGCTGCTGTGCAATTCTGCATGGCAGTTGTGGCATAGTGCTTGGCATTTTGCGATTTCTCCCATTATTTTATCTCGGCTATAACTTCCCATTTTGACGCCTACATCAAAGCATTTCTTTGAGTCGTCTTTATGGTGAAAAACTATCGCATCTGTACATCTATTATAACCACATATTTCACACCGTAGAGTGGCTTTGTAAACATAAAACCATTGTGTCTTTTTCTTCCAGTTTTCTTTATATTTTTTTGCTCTGTCCCTGTTTCTTGCGAGCCAAAGTTTACTGTAAGCACATATTTTGGCTTTATTTTTTTGGTAATATCTTCGTTGGTAGTCTTTTCGGCGGGTTGTTCTAACTTTGATGGTATTCCTTTTTGGTGTCTTCATTTTACTATCTCCTGTAATAGTTCCTGAAATATTGTGCGGCAGAGCGGTCAGGATGTCCGCCTTTTCGGTAATGAACCTATCCGCACTAACTATATTATACCCGAAAATAGTTAATATCGCAATAATAAATATAAATTTTACCATTTGTTTTTCGGGCACTTTTCTTCTTCTACTCGCGCTTTAGCGGGTATGAGACATTTGCATACCGAACACCATAACGTCCGACCAAGCCAATAACCATATTGGCATTTCTGACATTTTCGTACTCGACCATCAGTAAACTCATATTTCTTTCCTATCGCTAAAGCAGTATAGCCTTTAACAATATTCTTTCCTTTTTTCAGAACTGTTTTTGCTTTATTACAACATCCCATTTACGCCTCATATTTAATTTTGCAAGTTCCACTGTGACCTGTAATTATAGGTAAAACTGGAGTAACGCAGTTATCCTGTAGACCGAGAAAACCACCACAATCACCAATAGCTATACTATTTGCACGAAAAGCACAAGGGTCTACAATCGCATCTTTATACACTATATAATATTGTGCGCCAACGGAGTAGAATAAGGCCAAAGTCCATAGAGCAGTAGCATTCAAACAGATTAAGGTAACAGTCCAATCATCAATTACGTCAAAGAACTCTTCACTATTATTTATTGCACAGTGGCCGCGATAAGTTAATTCATAAGTTTGATTAGGGTTACTCGGAAACGGTACGGGTGCACCGGCACATTGTATAATACCAGAAAAGTTTAGAATAAAAGTTCCGGTTGTTTTGCAGCCAGGACAAGTCTCAGAAATTATAACTTTAGAAGTAATAGGGTTATAACTTGCTTTTAATGTATTCGGATTATAATGAGCTAAAGTAGCCATAATTAAGGAGCCTCAAAACAATCGCAGTCTTCGGTTGTCTGGAACGGGGCCATACAATACCAAGTCGCACCTATTTTCGTTACCATAATCCATTTACCATCTTCAAGTCTTGGCAAAGCCTCATTTAATTTAGTACCACCCATAATACTACAAGAAACAGTTATCTGTGTCCCCGTCCCATCCGTATCAAGATAACAATCTATTGAAGTTGTTGCATCAGCATCGTCTTTGCAATAAGCAATTCTCGGTCTGTCAGCGTTCGCCTGTCTTAGCGGCAGGCCTATCCATCTTGTATTGCTTTCGTCATCCGCTTTTTTCCAAGCCACAATCAAATCACCGGCTGCAAGATGGGCTACGTAAGTCGCTTCTGGGTCAAACTCCGCAAGATTCAAAACCTCAATACTGGTCGAGTTTAAGTCATCTACTTTTGAATCACCCGCCGTATCATCCCATTCGGTAGCATCTAAAGACTGTTCGTAACAATCGTAAATGCCATCGCCGGTAGCTGCCGATTGAACGGCGAAAAGTTTTATATTTACGCCTTTGCCCGCTGCTGGTGTTCTTCCGAGAAATCCCGTACTGTCTATAAAACCATTTAGTGATAATGAACGGGCTATTTTAGACAGCAAATCACCACGTGCGTTAAGGTCGCTCGCACTTGGCCTATCACCACTCTGATATTCCCGAAATTCTACTGTTTGCAAACTCATCTTATAACCGCTGTAAAATCTGCCAATGTGTAAATGGGTACATTGTCTGTACCATCCGTTATTTTCTCAAATTTAATGCCAGTTACATCTGCATTATCCGTTCTCGGCCAGTGGTTCCAGCCTTTAGGACTGGCTAATGTCCCTTGATTTCTATAAGTAAATCTGTAAGTAACCGTCCACGTAAAAGCACCGTCCCTTGTAATATCTCGTTCCGCCGAAGGGTTGCCGCATAACAGAGTTTCGGCGGGGAAAAATCTATTAAGAGCACGGGAATATACTTCCGCATCATTTACTTTGCCTGGCAAATCATAATAAGGAGCAGTCAACTCAAAAATACCCCGCAACGTATATACCCAATCGAACATTCGGATAATCTTTGCGGGCGCTTCAATATCATCGCCCAATGGAACTTTGCTTCCGCCTGTCCCAAAATATAACCCTGTTTTTGTAAGCGTTAAAAATTCCGCCGCCGGTTCGATACGCTCGGTGATAAATACAGGATTCTCGCCAACTAAATACTGGTCTTGGAATTTGTATCTAACAGCGACAAGTGCTTTTTCATAAGTACCTATCGGCTCAATTTGACATTCATAGGCATAAATATTATACAAAGTTTCATTGCCTGCTGGTCGATACTGGTCGGGAGGATAATAATAATGATTTCTATAATAGCCTAACAATTCACGAGCCAGAGTTATTCTTTCCGCCCAATTGCATATTAGTTTACGTTCAACCTCTGCCAGGCCTCGATATAAATACTCTCTGGGCGAACCTGCCTTTTCCGTATATGAAACCGCCATTACGTTGTCATTCCCATATCTAAATCATCAAGCAAATCCGTCTGCTCTTGTAGTTCGTTATACATATCACGATTCACTTTCAATATATTCTCCTGCGTCTTGTCCTTCGGTTGTAGCGATTGGGCTAAACTACTCCACGCCTCGCGGAAGCCTGTAAAGCCTACTTTGCCGCCACCAGCTATCCCCGGAGCGCCAGGGGCTCCACCACGCCCGCTAAGGCCACCTGTAGGGCCACCGGTTCCGGCTATTATTCGCCCTGCGTCCCTTTCTAACTTATTGATTTTGTCCAGCAAATCCTTCTCCTGTTTCAACATATCAATCATACGTTGGCGATATGCTTCTTTCATCCATTTTGGTGCGCTGGTAAATGCGCCCTTCATATAAAAATCCTGGATTTCCGCGAATTTGTCTCGCAACTCTTTGAGTTTTTTGTTGGCAAATTCCAAGGCAGGAGTAAGTTCCTTGCCAATTTTTTTAATTACCGAGTCCCACGGCGCAATATAGGCTTCCCTTCTCTCAAAACCTGCCGTTTCCGGCCCATATTCTCCTACTATTTCTGTCGCTCTTTTTCTTGCTTCTTTTCCAGCGGCTTTCAATTCTTCAAGGGAACCCGGCCCAAACGGTATTCCTCCAATTCCAATACGAAGACCTTTCTGTTCAAGTAAAACTTTCGTAACAGCATCGCGAGCCTTTCTTATTTGATTAGCATTGAATATCCAAGTCCCTATACTCGCGCCAATATCCATGAACATTTTTTCAAATATATGGTAAAGCGATTTACCAAAGGCTATAAATAATTTAGTGGCCGATTCTAAAGCTGAACCAATACTTATATTAAATGATTCCCATATCGCACTGAGTTGGTTTGTCGCAACTGCACTCATCCATCGCCACGTCTCTGGCCAGTTCTTGACTGTCCCTACTATAAAGTCTTGCATAACACCCCGCACAAAGTTTATTCGCGTAGCTACTACAATCGCCCATCGCATAACCTCAAATTTGTGTTTGTCGAGATATTCAATCGCTTTTTTTGTACTACTTATTGTTACGTCAGTTAAAAGGTCAAACGCAGGAGCAAGCGTCCCACCGATTGTTGTAGCTAAAATCACAAACGATTGTTTCAATTTATCTAACTTGAATTTGAGTGTCGAGGTCATTTTCTCGTATGCCTTTTGGGTAAGGCCCGCCGAGTTCATCATCAAATTCAAATCAAACAATTGGCCTGTAGTATTTTTAATCATCGCCGCAAAACCCGCTAACGCCCGGCGGTTAGGAATTAGCTTTGCAAGTAATTCCGGCGAAGCGTCTTTGAGCTTTTCCAATACGCCCGTCAACCCGATAGTCTTTAATGTAGTCGAGTTCAATTCAATCCCTAATTTTTTCGCTTCTTCCTTCGCCGATTCCATGGGTTTCAAAAAACCACTCATAATCGACCGCAGAGCAGTTGTTGCCAAAAACGCATTCAAGCCGGCACGGGTCATCGTGGCTATTGCAGCAGATACCTGTTCAAATGATAAACCTGCAACCGCCGCCGTTGCAGCGACCTTACCGACAGATTGAGCCAGTTCGTAAAAAGTCAGCTTACCTCTTTTGACCGTTGCGAAAAGAATATCCGAAACATTGGTCGCCTTATCCGCTGAAAGACTATAGGCATTTAGAATTGTAGTTATCGCATCAGCAGCAACTGCCGTCGTAGTCAGTCCCGCCTTTGCCGCCTTAGCAGCTACAGTTAATACATCTAACGCCTTTGCAGGGGCAATACTCGCCGAAAGAATATCGTAAAGACCTTTGGAGAGCGTGGCCGTGCCTTCGCCGAAATCAACGGCCATTTTCTTTATGGCTTTGGAATATCTCGGCATATATCTCATCGTGTGGTCGTCAAGCATTGTAGATACGTTAGCCATTTGCTCACCAAACCTTGAGAAGGCGTACACAGAGCCCATTATGGCCGCTGAGACGGCCAGCATTGCCCGTTTGACCCATTTATAGGTAAATGATACCATTTTCTTGATAGTGCCTGTAATCGCAGACATGGCCTTTGTGACCGCCGACTTCGCAGCAGAAAGTCCAGATTTGAGTGGCCCTAAAGCCGCCCGAATTACCACGAATGCTTCGCCCAGCTTAGGCATATTGATTTTCCTTCATCGCTTTTACCATTGTTAAAATATTCATCCCGCGATGATTGTGGTTGCAGACAACGGCAGGCTCAATCCAAACCTCAAAACCAAGTTCGACCGCTTTGTCGCAAAAAGCATAATCCTCCGATTTTTCTATGCCCGGCTCTACCTGCTCGAAATCGAACCAGGGAAAATCCATCGTCTCCAAGACTTTTCTTTTGATAAGCATGGCAGGCCCGCCCGCCCTCGCCGCCGATGTTAATTGGGTAGGGGTTTCATCTATCTTTATTTTAACATTCTTTACAACTTGCCCCATCCAATGAAACCCGTATGTGAACGCCGGTGTTATTCCCGATACAATGTCTTTATCGCAATCAATCAAAGTATTTATATCACCCTCATCCGGCCATGTATCGTTATTCAAAAAGAACAAATACTCGCAGTCACCTTCTAAGTATTCTTTTATAATCACGTTCTTATTCCGTGCGGCAGAACCGCCCCGCTCGCATTTTAATATCCATCCATTTTTGCCAGCCTCCTGATAACACCAGAAAGCCGCTCGCATATCCGCCATCATATCTTCCGCTAAAGGGACGCCGAGCATTACTTTCATCTTCGCCTGCTCCTTCCTCGCGGGAATATCGTCTTAGCCAACGCGAAGCCAGTGTCACCGGTCAGAGATGTTTCCTGTTTGTCATCACCACCCATTTCCATTTTTGTTATATTGGCAATTTCCATGAGCTTTCCTGTAAATTCTTTCAAAGTCATTGCATCTACTTCGCTAACCGAGAAGCCGTAAAATCGGTGGACTAAAGCATCCGCCGTTTCCCACGTCATTTCTTCTTTATTGGATTGCGTATCAGTTTTTTTTTGCGAGCCTCTATAATCAATTCGTTAATAGTTTTTGTCTCGCCGGTTTTCAAAACGACTTTGTGTCCCAGTGTTTTCATATCAACTTCAATACCGGGTTCCTTTTCTTCTTGGTTCAGAAATTCCATAATATTCTTGAGGTCATTCTGGCCAACGAGTTCATCGCATTCAGCTTGTGTCATGTTTGGATATTCATGCTTGAGACTAAGATGGAGCATCAAAGTTAAATTGTCTGTCATCTCCATCGCATCCATGATTTCGTTTTCAGTTATCGGCTTTGTATCGATATACTGAAGCAACTTTAGGGGGTCGTCTACGCCTAATTCTTTTGCCTCTGCAATTGCATCTTTGCGAACCTCGTCTTTTGACGCCTTGAGAATCTTTTTAGTCTCATCCCTGAGCAACTTGAAATCAGCCATAGTAAGTACAGCGAACCAATACTTCTTATCGCCGAGATTTATCTGTCTCCTTTTTTCAACCATAATAATCTCCTTCTTAAAAAATGTTAATATGTATGCAAGCTCGTACTTTCCGAATCCCACGCGAGCGTATTAGTACCCTGAAACGAATAAGTGATAGTCGCAGCGCTATCCTTATCAGTGCCTATAGCGATACCGTTACAAACACATAGGCCGAAAACCATTCGCCATTCAGTATTGGTCGCATCATATTTCAGATATAGTTCAAGATACGCTTCGTCATCCGCGAATCCGTTAGGGTTGCCTTGCCCGTATGGTGTGATTATCGGCCCGCCCGTATCCAATAAACATTCGCAAGTTGCCGTCCAATCGCTAAAACCGCCGAGAAATGTTTTCCACGTATCGCCCATTGATGTAATCTCGGCAATATCCTGCGATACGTCACAAGTCCACGATTGCGCAAGCGTTAACTGTGTCCTCGCTACAGAGGCGTCCCATTCGATACGCCCTAATTTTCCGTGCATTAAAGCCATGATTAACTCCTAAACATCAGCCGTATCAGCCAAAGCGCCTGAGCCTTGTATTGTATAAGTCACTTTCGCCACATCACTTTTATCGAGGCTCGGTGATATACCTATCACGATCCCGTTGCCTGTGATTTTCCGCGTAGCCGTACCGCCTGTAAAGGCTTGATGAAATACGCAAGCCACCCCGTTTTTGTCGATGAAATCCGTAACAAAATCAGGGTCGAAACCGGTATCCTCGACATCGCTCTCTACTGTAGCTGTCCAGTCTTTATAGCCAGCCAACTTGTCCGTCCAATGCGTAGCTGATGTCATAGTCGCATTAGTCATTACAGAACTTACCGCGAAATCACAGGTAATATCAAGTGACCACAATAAGACGTTGCTAACAGCACCGCCGGCAAAAGTTACTTTGCCTTCTTTGCCATGAATAGCTGCCATGATTTACTCCTTATGCAGAGGCCGTAATCGCCGATACGCCTTCAAAAGATAACGAAACCCGGCCTACGTCATCCGCACTATTTGTTATTGATAATCCCGTACATATTGCAGTACCCGCCCAGTCGTAACCGTCTGTAGTATCAAGTCCTAAAGCAGCCTCTGTACCTACGGCATCTATACCTATCCCAGCCGAAGGCAATATAGTTTCGACCGTTGCTGACCAGTCCTTGAATCCGGGCAGATAATTTTTCCAATGCGTAGCCGATGTAACAGTAAGAGAGTTCATAACGGTACATTCCGCTATCTCACATCTGGTATCAATTGTGAAGGATGTGACCTCTGTCGCTAACTGCAAGCCGGTAAAATCTACAATACCCTTTTTGCCATGAATAGCAGTCATTGATTTACTCCTTATGCTGCGGTCAAAGCCGCTATGCCCTGAAATGTCATTGTACATCGAGCGGCATCGCCTGAATCAGTAACCATTGAGACGCCGGTGCATATAGCATTACCCGCCCAATCAAGTCCGGCAGTGGTATCAAGACCCAACGCCGCCGTTGTGCCTAATGCAGCCAAACCAACGCCGCCCGCAGGCAGAACACCCTCTACAGTTGCCGTCCAGTCTTTATAGCCTGGTAAATGGTTTTTCCAATGTGTGGCCGATGTTACGGCGGCGGGGTCCATAACTGTCGCCTCGGCTGTATCAGCCGTTGCATCGACCGAGAAAGATGTAATCTCGAATGTCAAATTTGTAAAAGTCACTACGCCGCGTTGACCATGAAAAGCAGTCATAATAAAACTCCTTAAAAATTAACTTTGTTGCATCCCTAATGTGTAATTGATTGTTACCTGCCAAATCTCGTCAATGTACATGACAGGTTGAATATTCTCTCTTTGCATTTTTATATACGAATACCCACTAACATTTATTGCCGACCAGTGAAAAGCGTTATCAAAATCCTTTGCAACATCCGCTATCTTTACCCCACCATCCTGAGAGTTATCAAATATATTGAATTGAATATCGCACTCGATGAGATTGTTTATCGAAGTATTGCTCATAATCTCTTCATGGGACGCACCGTTAAAATAGAAAACGGCATAAGGAAAATCGACATCCTGCGGTGCCTGCTGAAAAAACAATCTGCCGTCAACGGTCGAATAGGCGTCCGATGTCTTGAAATAAGTCGTTATAGCTTTTGCAACTTCGGCTATCATTTACTTGCCTTTAGTGGTTCACCACTTATATTCAAATTACGGCCTTTAATAATGATACTTTCAAATTTACCTACAGCTTGCCTACCCTTAAATTCCTTGTCGTCTGTAGTTTCACTAACTCCCTCGCTAACCAATTCAAGACTTTTTATTTCACCATTTATAGTTATCATTTATTCGCATCCTTAAAAAACTTAACTACTTTTCGTTTCGTTCTTCTTAACGCCGGTCTTAAAAATGGCCTCGGTGCCATCTTACTCGTCCCCATTTCCAGATATAAACCATAATTCACATCTGTACCTACTGCTGCTTCCGCTGCGATATATTGTATATCCGGGCCTACACGACCCTCTACGCTTGTTCCCGATAATTCAACTTCATTCATTATAGATGACATTAACGTCCCAATCTGGACTGCGGGAGGCTGTCCCGGCTTGCTCCGTGGCGAGATACCACCTGGTTCTACCTTGCCACCTTGAGCACGTCTTGCTTTTTCACCTGCAACATCCACACCTGTAAAATGCGTTTTTACATCAATTTCAACTAAATAAGCGGCCTTGCGCATAGCCGTTACATTGGCCGCCGTAGCCAGCGTAAAAACACGATTACCATACCATTTAATGTTTCCGGCCATATTCAATCCATAACCACAAAACAAAGAATGCCAAAAATACCAAAACAATTTCATACGACTTCGAGCAAATCAATTGCCAAGTGCCTGTCAAGTAAACCAGGATTGTTAATCCCTTTTACCTGAAACGTCCTCGTTCCCAAAACAACTCTATCACTTTCGGTAATCGCTTTATTCGCAGAAGACGCTTCACAATACAATATCAAACCCTGTATTACAGTCATCTTTCCAAGCCCTGCGGCTTCTACAAAAGCTGTTCTTCGGCGAATATCCATATTATCAATTCGACATGGTAGCGATGCAATTCTCGTAGAGTACGTCCGAGAGATGCCACCCATCGGGTTCTTGGTCTGAGCTTCACGTTGTACCGTTACGGTCGAATTAAAAAAATCAGTTATCAAGGCATACACCCCGTTGCTTCAAACACTCTTTGCCCACGCGATTTTAGTTCTGGTAGTTGCTGTTCGCATTCAAATTACTACCTTCAATAATAATGCGTTCACCCGATGCAAATTGTTTCCATAATTCACCTTTGTCATCTGCGATAGGTTCGATTTCTCGGCAATCTTGTTTTATGCTTTTGATATTTCCCGTTATTACTATCATACTGACAATCTCCATTTACGATAAGGTGCTAACCGTTTCTGAATATGCGTTGGTATATCACGCGCACCGCCGCCACCTTCGTCTGAATATTTGATATAATGGTCACCCAGCTTTTCGGCAGCTACCGTAGAATCCGTCTTCCGGCTCTTATAATATACGTTCACCAAATCCAGACATATTTGAATCAAATCGTCCGGCATCGCAGCGTAGCCTGCCGCATAACTAACAATTACGTTCTGATAACCCGTTGGGAAACCGGACGATAAGTAAATTGAACCTTTATTATTGTCAGTCTTAAAACTGTACTCCGGCTCATCCGGACACTGGATAGAAGCGTAACTATCGTGGCATTCCAAACCGGATACCGGCAGGATTTCTTCGGCGTTCCATATCCCGTATTCAGATGTTATTACCTCGGATGTCCAGCCAGTAAGCGACTCTATCTTGGCCTCTAAAGTTGTTATAGTGTAATCGGTAAGCGTCAGAGTGGTTGAACCGTCATCATTTCCGCCCTGAATTGTCAATATCATAGAATCGACATTTACCCGCACATAAGCATTGTAGGCGTCTGTGCTTGTGTTCTTGAACCGGATAACATCAGTCGTGCCAATCGACAGCATTTTGATTTCGGTTACAGGATATTGCCTTAGATATAATTCGGTGTCGTCCGTTCCGTTATATCTTTCGCGGTATGTATTATGTTGGAATTTCCTATCGCAAAAACTCTCCATCGCCGAGGTAGCCCTCAATACAAGCTGGTCGAGCAAAGCATCATCATCCGTACTCGTTATTCCTGTATAATTTTTATAGGCCGTCTTTGTAGTTATTGCCGCCGAACCGCCCGCTTTCGTATGGTAATCGTAATAGGTCGTACTATCGTAAACCCATTTAATCCAATAGCCATAGGTATAACTGTTGGGCGATTCGGTGAAAGAATAAGTATAAGTACCCGTCGCGCTTTTGGCCAGAGCGGTGTCCGCCGCTACAACAACCGTATTATCCTGCAACCGAATAATACCGCTTTCCGCCGCATTCTCATCCGTGAAATTAGGCACAGCGTCCAAATCAGTCAATATATCATCGACCTTAAACGTCTCGGTTATTACAATCGTCCTCAATTCAGCCATCAATCGTTCCTAATAATCGTTACCGAATCATGCGTCATTGTTTTACCCGTATATTCACCGTGCCCAACAACTACCGAACCTTCTTTTATAATTACCTGGTCACTTTTTGATATTGCCGCCGGCGTCCCTAAATACAAACCCGAATTTGCCGGCGTTTCAGTTAAAGTCGAACCCACTTCGCGTTGTGTTCCTGACGATGTATAAACACCAAACGTCAAAGTCTTGCCTATCGGATATCCGAAATTTACTTCGTTAGCCATAGTTACTCAATTACATTTGGGTCTACCAAACAACTGATTTGTTTCTTCATTATGTGTCTCCTGATTCTATTCCTAAGTGAGTCGTATTGTAATAAAAGGTTCCACCAGTTATAATAACATCATCTATTTCTGATGTGTCTGTTTCTAAATTAAGTATAAATGTTATCTCGTCTCCTGCGTCTATCACGTTATCTACTGCGTCAAAATCAAGAGTAAACACTGCCTTATACACTTTGAATTGAGTTCCGTCGGTTACAGTTGCCACCTCGACTGTTTGAGTTTTTGTCGCTGTATCTCCAATTCCGTTGTAATAAGCTATCAGTTGCAAATCCACTGTATCATCCGCGCTTCCACCTGCATTAAGTGCAAAACGTAAATCAACCATTATGTCACTTACACCATCCCAGTCTGCGTGGACGTCCGTCCCGGCTATTAGTTTTTCTCCAGAAGCATTTAGTTGCCATCCACCAGTAACATTGCCATCCGGGTCTGTCCAAGTAGCGCCTGAAGCACCGGGGTCGAAACCTCCTACTGATAAGTGATAATATCTACGATACGAAGCGGTGGAACTTCTTACCGGAGCGTTGAATCTGTGAGCAGTTGTAGCCCCATAATCCATATAACCATCATTTACATCACCTGCTATGTACTCATTTTTATCATCTTGGGTAAAGGCTATCTTGTCTTTTACGTGGAGGTCGCCATTTATTTCTAACTTGCTATCGGGAGCGTCTTCGTTAATGCCTACGTTGCCA
>SDBU01006376.1_pt1 | contig 13878 bp, 30 predicted proteins | sample 2277071 | NCBI WGS metagenome assembly SDBU01 (sample SAMN10397929, study PRJNA504765) | marine sediment metagenome | isolation source: marine sediment core GS08_GC12, 126 cmbsf | place: Arctic Ocean: Gakkel Ridge, Loki's castle | collected 2008
TCAAATCCTCTTCAGTTATGTTGAAGAACGCATCCCAGTCTTCCTCTGCTATATTCATACTCTGTTCTCTTCTCAATTTTCTCCACTTGATTGCTTCTGCTTTTAGTTCTTCTTTAAAAATTATTTGTGGGTTATCTTCTTCTCCACCATAGCAAGTTCCCCAATATCTCAAATCATTCAAAGTTTTTAATTTCATTTTAATTTCTCCTTAATAGCAATGCAATCTTTCATTATAAATGGTTTTTCGCATTCCATGTAAACATTAATATAACCATCACTTCCAACACACTTATTACCACCCCATCCACTACTCCATTCCTCAAAACCAATATCTTTACAAGCCTCATCATATCCTTTATAATAGTCTACATAAAAAAGAGAAAGACCTACCCCAATTATAAATAGAATACTTAAAACAATCAGTATAGTAAATTTACCCATTTTAATAAGAACAAAAAGGTTAGAAATAAACTCTAACTTTTTTAGTGAGTAATGTATGCTGGTTTCTCCTCAACCACCTGCAATACAAAATTCGTTGGATGAATTTCTTTAAACTCATTTTTTACTTGCCTCCTTTTTAAGTTGATTTATATCAACATAATTTCCTTCTTTCAATTCCAAATCTTCTAAATCTGAAATTGATAAACGAATTACATGAGTTCCTCCCCATTTTGTAATTTGTCTTAATCTTTTCATAATATATTATTATTTTTAATGTTTATAAATGTTTTGGTTTGTTTTGGTATATTGTTGTTACTTTAAAGTTTTACAAGTGTTTAAAAGTATTAAAGAATATGAATCATAATGGATAAGGAAGATATTAAGGAAAGGATATTACAATGGCAACTTCTAGCAGACCAATGGTTCGATGAAAACCAAAACGTATTTATTAAAAAATTAAATGGTGATATTAATTTCTGTAAAATAGTTCTTGTTGGTGAAACTAAAATTTGTGTTGATGTTTATGCACCTAAACAAAGAGCAGGGGATAGATTATATATTGATTGGTTAGAAATTGATCCAGAAGGTTTTGATAAGGTTAGGAAGGAGGAAGGGGAATGACTGATTTTTTTTGTAATGGGGGATATATTTCGTTTACTGGACTTTCAATATTTGTTATGGGTTTAGCTATTATTATAGGTTTATTGATTCTTTTGTTTCATATTAAAAAACAGGAGGAGGAAGGTGGGGAATGAAAAATAAGTGTATTGAATGTGGAGAACCTTGTATTGGAAAGAGATGTAAAAAATGCTTCATTCGTTCTATAGGGAAAAACTTTGAATTTGGTATATGGAAATTTGAAACGCAAACTTCATTAGACAATGCAATTAAAACAAATTTAAAATTTATTCCATATAACATTGAAATTAAAGATGAATTTCTATTGGCAGTAATAAACAACCTCCATGAAAGTGTAAAAGAAAAAGGACTTACTTGTACAAAATTAAAAATAATCGATTATCACAATCAAATAGGAGAATGGGAATTTTGTAGAAAAAGATTTAGAGGAGGAATATTCGTGTTGGGTTTTTTTGAACCAATAAATATGTGGCATGGTGTTACACTCTACCCACATAAAAGAAGTGCAGGAAAAATAAGGCAAAAACTAATAAATTGTTTAAGGCAAAAATGGTCTGAACAAGCAGAACAAAGAGAACCAAATGCTAAATGTGAGTTATGTGGAAATTTAAACCCTCAATTACACCATAATAATATCGAATTTAAAGAGATAGTGAATGAGTGCTTACCCTATTTCTCAAAAAAAGAATTAGAAGAAGGAATAGGAGATGATTGGTGGTGGCATGAAAGTGAATCAGATGCTATTCCAAATTCTCATCCTGCAGTTCAAAAAATGATTGAGTTACATAAGAATGTAAAATATAAATGGCTTTGTTGGGAATGCCATAAAGAGACATTTTAAGATGACAATCTATTGTTCTAAATGTGGAAATTATGTAACTTGTTTTCATCAAACACAAAAAGGAAAAAGATATTGTTGGAGATGTTGGAATGAAATTATAGACTGGTTAAAAAAAACAAAAAACATCGGTAATTGTATTTTTTGTGAGAGAAGTGATATTGTTTTTGAAGACGAAGTTTGGATTCAAGGGAAAAAATTACAATTATGTAAAGAATGTTATGGGGAAATTTATGAGGTTAAAAATGAATGCATTTCACAAATTTAAAGAGATTGATAAATTAGAAGACACACAAAAAAAACATAGAGCTTGGCTTATAGATTATGAAGGATTAATTTATTCAATTGCAATAGAAGGAAAACACCAAATGAAGTGGGTGACAGATGCAAAAAAATATCAAGATAAATTTTGGAATCCTTCTATAAATTGTATTAAAGGATTAAAAAATAGATGTAGGATTGAATTTGATGGTGATGAAATGAAAGCAAAAGAACATTTAGAACAAACACAAAAAAAACTAAAGGAACTTAATATAGGACATATTCGTTCAACACATAAAGGAAAATCAGATTATCTTTGGATTGAGTTTAATAGAGATTTAAAAGATAAAGAAAAAGAAGCTTTTCTTGTTTGGATTGCCCCAGAAGGATCTGAAATTGATTTGAACTTCGCATCATCTAGAAAAGTTTTTCCAGTTCTTTATTCAGTTCATTGGAAACATTCTTTTGAAAGAGAACTACCAATAGAATATTTTGAAGGTAAGCAGATAGATTTCGATTCTCTTGGAATAAAAATAAGTGAACAAAAGATTAGAAAGATAAAAAAGAAAACAAAATCTTTTGAATATGTTACTGGAATAAAAGATGCTTCAAAAATATTTACTCTTGAAGGACAAGCAGAAAGGTTTAATGAAATACAACCACTTTTTTATGATAGGTCTGGAATGTTTTGGTTATGGGATGATAAAGCAAAGTGTTGGAAAATAAGTGATGAAGTTGATATATTAAACATGATACAAAGAACAACTGGAAAAGATGTCATTACTTCTAAAAGTAGAACTGAAATTATAAATGCTTTGAAACAAAAAGGAAGATTAAACATTCCAAAACCAATTGAAAAAACGTGGATACAATTTCAAGATGAAGTTTATGATTATGAAACTGGAGAAAAATTTATAGCGACACCAGAATATTTTGTTACAAATCCTATTCCTTATAAAGTTAGTGGGGATCCAAGAACTCCAACAATAGATAGAATATTTAAAGAGTGGGTTGGAGAAAAATATGTCCAAACTTTATATGAAATAATTTCTTATTGTCTTCTTTCTAATTATCCAATTCATAGATTGTTCTGTTTTATTGGAGCTGGATTAAATGGTAAAAGTTGTTTCCTTAGATTACTAAAGAAGTTTATTGGAGAAATAAATTGTACTTCAACAGAATTAGATGTTTTATTAAATTCAAGATTTGAAATTACAAGATTACATAAAAAACTCGTTTGCATTATGGGAGAAACAAATTTTAGTGAGATGAGTAAAACTTCTATAATAAAGAAACTTACAGGCCAAGATATAATTGGATATGAATATAAAAATAAAAATCCTTTTGAAGATGAAAACTATGCAAAGATATTAATTGCAACTAACAACTTACCAACAACCACAGATAAAACAATTGGATTTTATAGGAGATGGTTAATTATAGATTTTCCAACACAATTCTCTGAAGAAAAAGAAATACTCAAAGAAATACCAGAAGAAGAGTATAACAATTTAGCAACCAATTCTATAATTATTTTAAATAAATTATTAGAAAAAAGGAATTTTAGTAATGAAGGAAATGTTGAACAAAGAACAAAAAGGTATGAAGATCATTCAAACCCACTTGATAAATTCATTAAAGAATTTACAAAAGAAGACTCAGATGGACATATTTTTAAATTCGAATTTGAAAAAAAGCTAAATGAATGGTGTAAAGAAAATAGATTTAGACAATTATCTGAGGTTGTAATTGGAAAAAAGATGAAAGAAAAGGGATACGAACAAGCATTAGTAACCGCAAACTGGTTAATTGAAGGTAAAAATAAGCAGTTAAGAGCATGGATTGGGATAAGTTTCAAAGGGAATAATCAAGTTAATCAAGAAAAACAGGTAACCTAACTTAGTTCTCTATAAGAGATTAAAGTGAAATCACATGTTTAAGTTGATTAACCTGATTAAAAACAAAAAAATGAACCCAGATAAACCAAAACAAACGTGTTTAGAATGCGGAAAAGAGTGTGAAGAAGAGTTTTGTAACTTAAAATGTTCTAATTTATGGGTTTATAATTTTCATAGGATAAAGAGGAGGAATAAAAATGAAATGTAAACATTGCAATAAAAAAATAACAGGTGAACCAGCATACTACAAGAAAGATCCAGTTCATCCTGCATGTTATTCATATTTTAAGTATAAAAAACTACATTCAAAACCAAAAACAAAACCAATATGGTTAAATCCATTAAATTATCCAAAACCTAAAAAATGAATACAACTAACTACAGAAACCTACAAATTTTAGCCATAGAGCTACCTCTAAGTACTTTCCCCCCATCTTTTGAATATAACACTACCTGGTTAGATTCTCCAGGTAGTTCTGATACTTTTTATTATGTCCTCCCTTGTAATAATTACAACAAAAAAAGGGTTAAAAACATTATGAAAAACAAATACATAGGTGAAATTAATTTAATACTCAAAGGAGAATTAAGTAGTGTAGGTTATAGGGTTCCCTGATCACCTCTTATCCTTATATCCCGAAGCATCAATGGAACAATGTCACTACAATTGAGAGTTCCCTTGTCTCCTTTGAGACTTTGAGTGGTAGGGGTACACGAACCTTATTCAATTAGCTACCCATTTGATACGACCTCATTATTCAATTAGCTAACAATAGCTTTCAGTCACTTACTTTAGAAAAACATACTTACTTTCCATGAACTTATACAAAAACTATTGATTATCTAAGTTTAAGTATATCTAAGATTGGATAATTTTCGTGTAGGGAATTCTGTACCATAAAAATTAGTATAGAAATCTCTATAACTATTGGTATGTAACTATGCGAACTACTCTGTTTTTTTAAGAAAAACTATATTAAAGCACACTTTAATTACTGTTACCTGTATTAAAGAAAACGGCTCAAAACTTTAATATGGCTTTGAAATTTAATGAACTCTGTATTTAATATGGGTGTAGGGAGAGGACTACTTCTGAAGCAATATATTTATATACCAAAGTATCTTATGTATTCTATGGATACAAGTAAAGACGAAAGGGTGAACCTCAAGGTTTCTAGGAAATGCCAAGTAGAATTAAAGAAATTAGGATTCTTTGGAGAAACTTACGAGGACATAATCTGGAGATTAATTAAGAAGCAAGTTAAAAGACAGAATAAACAAAAACCAAGTAAATTTGAGGAGAACCTTTAAGGCTCGTGTACGATAAAATGAAAAAACAATTTGCTTTTTACGGTTTGTTTATTGGAGTTTTTGCCTCTATATATATGGTGCTTACAATGGATACCTCATTTGCCATATTCTCACTTCCATTTTTCCTTTTAGTGTGGGGTGGCATTGGGTTTGCTATTGGATTAATTATTGATGGGATAATATACTTAAAAAAGCATAAAAGTTGTAAAATTGGAAAAAATTAAGAAAGATAAATGATAAAACAAATAATAGAAAAAATAATGAAAGAAGTTTTTGCTATTTTTAATGTTGGTATACATCAAATGTTTCCAAGACCTTTTCAGAAATGTAATCTAAATTCAAAGTCAAGTTTAATTGGGGTTGAGATTGGTGTTTTTGAAGGAGAAAACGCTTTATCATTGCTAAGAAAATCTAATATTAAAATGCTTTATTTAATTGATCCTTTCATTGAAAGTGAAGCTTACACTCAAAATGAAATAAGTAGAGCTTTTAACAAAGCGGAAAGAAAGTTAAGGAAATATAAAGATAAAATAACTTGGGTAAAAAAGAAATCTGAAGAAGTAGTAAATGAAATTCCAAATAATCTTGATTTTGTTTATATTGATGGTTGTCATTTATATGAAGGTGTTAAGAAAGATATAGAATTGTATTATCCAAAATTAAAGGAAGGTGGATTATTAGCTGGAGATGATTTTCCAAAATCAAAATACGATGACGGTAAAGAAAATGGTGTTAATAAAGCAGTTTTGGAGTTTATAAAAAAAAGAGGTTTAGATTTATATACTTTATTGCAGGATTGGTGGGTGATTAAAATGGAGGACAAAGTTGAACTCTAAAAAGTTCGTGTACGATAAAGATGGAAAATAAAAACATAAAAGAGAAAGTAAAAGAAATTGAAGAAAAACCAATCAAGCAAAGACAGGAGTGGGAACATCATTTCTTAATCAGATTCAAACATACGGGAAGTGTTAGGAATTATTTATTATCTATGGGAAAGTTTAAGGATGTTGAAATAAAGGAGGACAAAACTGAAATGGGGGATAACAAATGAAAAAACCAGAAAGGAGAAACGCATTAAACAGTTTATTTATGGGAATTAATGAAATAAATGTTGGATACAAACATAGCAATGGGAAATGTCATGGAAGACTTAAATTAAGAATACAAGAATTAACATCAGTCCATGAGGCGACAGAGCCAGAAATAGAACAAGTTTACAATCATATTTTAATGGAGATGTTAAAATGAATGAATCAAAATTATTAGAAGAGCTTGGAAAATATCTTGAATCTAAAGGTTGGAAACCATTAGTTATAGGGTTTAAAGGAATAGCCCAAGGAGAAGGGAAATATAATTATTCTTTAATCGTTGACTTTACTGGAAAGAAAATTGAGGACGCAACCCCGAGCTTTCACGAACCTCAAGCGATTGAATCATTGAATCAATCAAAAACTGAATCAATGCCTAAAGGTTGTAGAAGAGAGTTTCAATCTCCACTACCAAAAGAAAAGTGGGATAAATGTGGAGATATTTTAAATGGAGACTTAATTTTATGTAACGATTGCAGAAAGAAGAGCTTACATACACCAGAGAAAAAAGGCATAACAATAATGAGTGTAAAAGAAGTAACTCCAGAAAGGATAGAAAAAGAAGCGTTTAAGGAGGATGTTTGTGCTAATTGTGGACATAGTGAATTCTGGCATGAACATAACACACATAGATGCAAGAAATTCTTAAAGAAGAGCAAAAGCGAAACGGAAGGTGAAAAGAAATATTATGAGGAATCACATGAATTAGCGTATCCTACTGAAACCTCAAAATCAACAAATGAGAAATGTAAGGAGGAATTTGATAAAGACTATGCAAAAGAAAGTTAAGAACACCCTATTTGATAGCAGAGAAGAGGCAAGTGAAGAGAAGAGGGAATTGGAGAAGAAATATCCTGAATTAAAGGGAAAAATAAAGATTGTTAAATCATATTTTTTGGAGGAAGAATGACAAGAAAACCTAAGAGATTACCTGTGTTCGTTTCTGAAGACGAATTATTAGAGATTATGAAATACTCCAAACATAAGCACCACAAGTTTGCTTATATGATGGCTTGGTATGGAGGATTAAGAATTTCTGAAGTATTGAACGCAGAGCCTAGAGATGTTGATATGGAAAAAGGAACTCTGTTAATTAGACAGGGAAAGAACTCAAAAGATAGAGTAACAATTCTTCCAAAACATTTCAGAGAAGAGATGCTTGAACTTATGCCATTAAAGAAAATCTGCAAGGCAAGAGCATTACAAAAAGCATTCAAGAAAGCTTGTAAAGAAGCAGGGCTTTTGGAGAAAAAACCAGAGCTGCATTTTCATTCTCTAAGGCACGGATTCTGCACTCACGCAATAGAAAAAGAAATTGACATAACAAGAGTCCAGGTTCTAGCAGGTCATTCAAATATATCAACAACAAATATTTACTGTCATTTAAATCCAAAAATCGCCTTGGAAGATTTCAGGAGGAATTTTTAAAATGAGTGGAGGATTAATGAGAAGTCATAAAGGTTGTAAGAAATCGAAAAAGTGGGATGCTAAGTCTCCAATTTGTAAAGTTTGTGGATACAGAGTTTTTTATGAAGATGAAAATAAAACATTAGATAATTACCCAAAAACCAAACAATCCGAAACGGAGGAGAGAAAATAAAATGGAAAAAAAAAAGTTCAATGAAATTATTTATAGGTTGGAAGGAAAAAGAATCAAGCAAGGTGCTAGTTATTCTTTGGAGAGGGACATAGTTTTAGTTATAAATAATATTTGTGAAGAAAAAGAAATAAGTCCTTCTCATTTGGTAAATGAGATTTTGAAATATTGTTTTCAAGATGAATTAAGAAAATTTGGGCAGAAACGAAAGGACGCATTACTAAAAAATTCAGAACTAAATAAATCAGGAGGAAAAAATGGATAAAGAAAAAGATAAACTAGTTGTAAAATTCTACTTTGATGAAGTTAAAGAATTTGAAAACTTCTTACAAAATGTTTTTGAATTTATGAAAAAAGGAAAACTTCAGAGGGCAGGATTTGGATTTAATACAAAAGGGAAAAAACAATATGAATTGTCTTTTCCAGAAATCACAGAAGCCGATAACTCGGCTTCATATTCTAAAAAGGGTGAATTACCAAAACAAACCGAAGGGGGTGGGAAAGAATAAATGGAAATAGTAAAAGTAACATGGATTGATGCACAGAGATTAGAACTTGGCATTATTCAAAGAGAAGAATTACCAGATTTAAAACCAATACCTTGTGACATTGTTGGCTTTTTAGTTCATGAAGATAAAGAAAGAATTGTAGTAGCTCAGGAGAAGTGGGATGAGGCAATGGGTTGTAAATATGTTCATGTAATTCCTAAAGTTTCAATAATTAAAATCATTAAATTAAAAATACCTCAAATAAAGAAGAGTAAAAAATAAAATGGAAACACAAGAAAAATTAAATATTTTGTATAGAAGTAAAGTAATAAAAGAAATGACATTAGAAGATTTAGAAATATGGAGTGATTTTGATAAGATTTATCCTTCTTGTTTAAGATTCCCAGAGTCTGTTGAATGGAATTGGAATGATACTATCAAAGATAGAAAAGGGTGTATTAAGGAATTAAAAGGAAGTTTAAGGAGAATAGATAATTATATTAGAGAATTAAGTGGTCTTAAAAGAGCTAAACCAGATAAGAGATTATCTTTGTTTATGGAGAAACAGAAAAAGATATTGGATATTCATTTGAATAAATTGAAAGAGATTAGAGATAAAAGATTGAATGAGAAATTAGACTTGCTTCCTAAAAAGAAATTAAAGAAGATGGTACACAAATGAATTACGCAAAACCAAAACAAGAGGTAACAGGATGAAATGTAAATATTGCAATAAAGAACTTCCACAAATAAATGAAGGAGGGAGAAGAATTTGTGGTTGTATTAAATCTGAAAAGGAATGGAGTTTAGGAATAGAAATTCAACAATTGAAAAAGCGATTAGGCGAATTAAATAAAGAATTAGGAGATTTGAAAAAGTGCAGTTTAATAAGACAAGGAGAACAAGATGGATAAAAATAAGAAACTCTTATTTATAATTTACATAATCCTTATTCTCTCACTTGGATTCTTTGCATTTCAATATTTTAGATACCAAACACTTTATCATATAGCAATCAGACAAGGAGCAGAAAATACAGTTACTGCATTGGAAATGGTTACTGTATGTATGACTTTAAGCAATATAACTGATAGAGAATTGAAGGAAGCGTATGTTGATATGTTTATCACCCCAAAGTTATTGGAAGAAATACAAGGAGAATCAGAATGAATTACCTATTTTACACGAAATTCCGAAGGAGGACAAAAATGACAAAAGAATTTAATAAAAAAGATTGGGAAGATGGTTGGGAAAAAGGTTTTTCAGATGGTTATAAAAAAGCAATAGAAGAACTTGTTTATATTTTAGAACAGGGAAATTTAAATAAAATTTATGAAAAAGAATATAAAAAATGACAAAAGAATTTAATAAAGGAAGTGAATTAGATAAACAAATTTACAAAGAATGAGTACCAACTTGGGGATGTAAATCTGGAGTATTAGATGTTGAAGATGTCAAAGAGTTTATTAAGAAAGATACAGATTTGATTTTTGAATTTAAATTAGGAAACATAAGTTTTGATGAATTATTAGAAAAAAGAGATAAACTCGCAGGAGATAAATTAATAATGAATTACGCAATTCAGCGAAATTCCGAAACGGAGGAAAGTTTGCAATAGATAAAATGAAAAATATAATTTTTTTACCTGCATGGACAGAAATAATATCTCAATTTGATGATAGAGAACCAAGAAAAATATTACATAAGAAGACTAAAATGATTTTCTCTTATTTTAATAAGATTCTTGCAGAATTAATTAAAAGTGATTTCATAATAAAAGAAAAGAAACAAGGAAGAGTTGTTCCATTAAAATTAACCGAAAAGGGTAAAAGAGCAAAGGAACTATTGCAAGAACTAGTTAAACTTGAGGGACTAAACACTCATACTTAAAGGGAGTAGAAAATAAAATGGGATGTCAACATTTACCAAGATGGATAAAAAAAGTTTATACTCATGGTTACAATTCAAAACCATATTTATTCTGCAAGAAATGTGGAGAGATTTTGAAAAAGTATGAATTAAAACAGAAGGGAGGGATGAGTAAAAGATAAAGATGGAAAATATAGAAAGTTTCTCAAAAGAGAAAAATCCAACACCAACACATTATCAGAGAAATAGACTTTTCAAAAAACTTTTTAAAATGTATCCTAACTTAAAATCACAATATTTTATAGATATCTGTGGAGTTGGAGAGATCTTAACTTTTCTAGATAATTTTGAAATGAAAGGAGAAGGAATAGATTTATCAAAGACTTGTGTAGAGATTGCTTCTAAAAGAACTTCAAATAGAATAAGTGTTTCTCAAAGAGATTTTATGAAAGTAACGAACAAAGATTATGAATTAGTTTTATTGATTGATATTCTTGAACATATAAAAGATGATGGAGAGTTTTTGAGGAAAGCAAATTCTCTTTTAAGTAATGATAATTATTTATTAGTTAATGTTCCTGCAAAGATGAAATTATTTGACTTGACAGATAAATATTGGGGACATTATAGAAGATATGATAAAGATGTTATGATTAATTTATTGGAAGAGAATAAATTTGAAATAATTGAATTCTGGTCTTATGGAATTCCTTTTATAAAAAAGATATGTTGTTCATTAAAAGAAGTAAAAGAAAGTAATGCTGGAACATTAAAAAGTGGAAGTGAAACATATAGTATGATGAAATATATTGCTCCAATAATAAAACCATTTTATTGGTTACTTAATATTCAAAATCTTTTTCGGAATATGAATCTTGGTTCTCAATATTTAATTTTATCTATAAAAATAATAGATTGTCCAGAAAACAAAAATGAAAATTGAAGATATTGTAACAGCTAAAGGAATATCATTTGGTATGATTATTGTTGCACCTTTAATAATAGTACTAAGTGTCACTATGTTCCTTGCTAATCTTTTAGTTGCCTTTTTTGTACTTGGTATTGGTGGTATCTTAATTTTTTTAATGGGTTTAATAATTAATAAAGTAATTAAACAAAAAGAAAAAATGAAGTTTAAACATGAAGATTGGGATAAGGATTATAATGAAAAGGAACATACGTTATCTCTAGTTTTTAATAGAAAATATTATTATGTATGTTCCAGTTGTGGTTATGATAGTAGAGGAAAAGAGTTTTGTAAGAAAAAGAGAAGTGAATTAGGATATAAGGAGGTTTATAATAGGAACAAGAGTTTACCACAAAACCTTTGCAATAAATAAAATGGATTTAAATATTAAAAAAGGAATTCTTTCAGGATTATCAGGAATTATTTTATTATCTGGATGTGTAACTTTTACACCAAAAGGTTCTATCGACATTGCTTATGTTCCACATAGGGCTGATGACCAAATTGTAAAAAATGAAATAATGACTGAATTGGATGTTGGGTTAGAAGCAAAAATAGTAGAAGGAAAATTAAAAGACACAAAAATAAGGGTTGGTGGAAGACAAAGAACATATGCAACTCCAAAGAGTCTTTTTTCATTTGATCCAGAAAGACAGGAATATGATGTTTATGGAAATATTAGGTATAAGAATATTAAAATATATGTAGAATTCATGTGTTCACATCCTGTGGTAGATGAAAAAGAATTTTGGGTGTATGACGAAAAAACAGAAAAAAGTTATTGGATTAACCATGATAGTATAATTAAAATTGGGGCTAAATTGGAGTTTTAAAATGGAAAGAGAAAATTTCTAAGTATCACAAACTTCCATCACATTTGAACCATCTGGACTAGATATCATTGTACAAGTTGAATTATCCCAAACCTTTCCACCATTTGCAAGTGTAACATTACCCATAAACCCTTTTGCTTTATCCATACAAAGTTGTAATCCCCCTCTAAAATTAAAACAAATTCTATCAGGAGCTGCTGAATCAGGCATTAATGCTTTCCAATCCCAATTTAAAGTTGAAGTTGGTGCTACGGCCGTCACATTCACCCACATTATTCCCGAACGTTGATTGTTTAAACTGTCGTTTACAGTTATGTTAAGGTAGTATATTGTCACATTTGTAAAAACAATATTGTTTGTTAAAACACCTGCACAAGTTATGTTAAAATTTGTTGTATCATTAACTGTAAAACAATCTACTTCAGTTCCAGCATCAATTGCGTTTATATTATAACTAAAGGAGGTATTTGCTACTGTTGTTTGATTAGCAAATGTGGTGAATGTTGGTGGTGTTGTATCAATTGTAAAACTAACTCTACTATAATTTTCATTACCAGAAGTATCGTTAGCCCAAATTGTAACATTATGTTGACCTTCAATCCAAACTACATCTGTAATATTAGTTCCACAACTTGCTAATGTTGTATTCGCAGAATAGCTGTCGTTAGAATACCAGCAACTAGATAACCCAACGTCATCAGACACAGTATAATTCACATCTAAATTAATATCACTCCAGTTTGTATTATTAATTGGATAGGTTATGTTAATGTTTGGATTAATTGAATCTGCTGAAGTAACATTAAAGGTTATAGAACTTGAATTGATATTATTAAGGGTATCATTTATCCAAATAGTTACATTATGATTTCCAACAGTCCAGGTTATTCCTGTAATGTTGGTCCCACAATTTGTTAATGTTGTATTCGCAGAATAACTATCATTTGAATACCAACAAGTATCTGCATTAACATCAAAGTAAGTATAATTAACTTCTAGTTCTGTATTTTCTATTTCTGTATTATTTATTGGGTAAGTTATATTTATGTTTGGATTAATTGAATCAATTGTAAAACTAACTCTTGAATAATTTTCATTACCAGTGGAGTCATTAGCCCAGACAGTAACGTTATGTAAACCTTCTGTCCAAACAATAGATGTAATATTATTACAAGTTGCATCAGGAGTTGAATTTGCTAAGTAAGTATCATTAGAATACCAGCAATAAGCTAAATTTGTATCACTTCTTGTGAAATTTACATCTAATAAAGTATTAGTTGTGCCAGTATTATTAATTGGAAAAACTATTTCTATATTTGGGTTTATATTATCTAAAGTTATTCTTCTTATTTCTGTTGAATTATAATTACCTACTACATCTAAAACATCTACAAAATAATGATAATCATTGTCAACTAAACCTGTCCAGTTTATTTCATAAGTTGCTATTGAATATGTTGTATGATTTACTAAACCTCTGTTGTATAAATCTGATATTTCTGTTGCTGAAAGAGAAGTGTTGAAAATCATGACTTCATCTATTGAGCCGTTGAAATCACTATCATAAGAAGAACCTATCAAAAGGGGTTCAGAAGAAGGATGGATTGAGGTTACTGAAGAAGAATCAGTATCACACTGCACACCATTC
>SDBU01006377.1_pt1 | contig 13877 bp, 11 predicted proteins | sample 2277071 | NCBI WGS metagenome assembly SDBU01 (sample SAMN10397929, study PRJNA504765) | marine sediment metagenome | isolation source: marine sediment core GS08_GC12, 126 cmbsf | place: Arctic Ocean: Gakkel Ridge, Loki's castle | collected 2008
AAATATGGGAAAACCGGGATGACTATCATCATCTAAACCAAAACATAGAAGTCCAACGAACAAAATTAGAAGAAATATCTTATGAAAAAGTATTACTTCTCAAAGAAATTGAATCTGAAATATTCAAGTTCTCTCTTAATAAGGATGGCGGGTTAATCCCAGAAAATAAAAATTATTGGGAATTACAGGAAAACGGAACAATACCTATTTTTCTGAAATTAGAATAAAATAACTCATATGAAATTAAAGAACATTTGTATTCGCTTAATAATTCGGTAACTTTTGCTAAACTTAAAGGAGGTTTATATGATTAGAAATAGTTTTAATTTTATTAGTACAGATAAACCTATATCAGATGCAAGAAATATTATTTTTGTAAAATTCGTATGTCTATTCATTGTATTTTTATTCCTGGTGTTAGCTGCAAATACTCAAACAGTAGTAGCACAGACTATTGAAGCCCCACTTTATAAAGATTTAAGCAGAACACTAGGATTTATAATGGGACAGCGCTTCACCTTGAACATTATTAAGGCAGAATATCCCAATCTATCGCTACTAGCCCAGGTAGCAGAAAGTGAATTTGAAAGTTCATTTAGTAACGCCGAGAAGAATATAGTTTATGCACTTCAAGAAATACTGGAAGAGGAATATCCAGAATTTTTAGAAACGCTAGAAAAACAAGGAAGTGCTCTTATTTCTTCTCAGCAGTTTAATCAGGAAGTTGCGGCTAACTTTATAGCTGAGGTTGAGTTAAGAGCACGAGGAGAAATACCATCTCCAATTCTCGAAACATTACTAACTTATCAATTTATAGATTGGCCAATGGAAGAGTTCACACTTGGATATAACCGGGTATTCCGTACAAAAAATCATCCAAAAGCCAAGGATGTTGATTTTCAGATTCGCTATCCTATCAGTTGGCGGCCAAAAGAAGGCGAAAGACCAAACATTATCCAAATGTTTACAAGTGAGAATGGGCGTGGTTTAGAGAGTTTTGGTCTCATGGTATTGGATATTCCAATTCCTCTTGATTACACACTTACTGAACAAGATCTAGATGATTTATTCGTTGAAAGCGAATTGAAGGGGATAGTTCCAGAAGGTGGAAAATTTATTTCTGCAAAACCAATCGTGTTAGACAAGCATAAGGGAGCCATGATTATTTATGACTATACTGGACAGCGAGTAGATATCACCATAACCACGAGAAACCTCTGGTTTATAACCATATACGAGAGAAAAATGATACAGATATTTTGCTCAGTTTCAGCGCTACCAGGCGAAGAGAGTGAACTACAGGAGCGTTTCAATCGCTTTGAACCACTTTTTAAAATGATCGCGAATAGTTTTATTATTCAAGAGCAGTATAAGTAAACATCTAACAAGTAACTATACCTGACTTCTACCACTCTACGCTCCATATAGGTGAATGACAAAGGACGGCAGCCCCCATTTATTTTTGATAGGGGAAGAGGCAAAGGAACAACTCCAAAATTACTCGAGGGCGTCCTGGAGGAAAAGAGGAGAGAAATAATAAAAGAGTGGATTGATTCCGGAAGGATTGAAGATTAACAAAGAACCGTTTCTTGTCATACTAACTCGAAGGTTAAGGTTTTAAGGGTTACTACAAATAGACGTCTAAAATGAAAAGCCAAACCATAATAAAATAGGATATTTCCCTATTTCCCTAAAAGATGTTTCTAAGGAGAGGGTTAAGAATGAACAATAAAACAATTTCCGAATTACTTTTTGAGCGTTTTTGTGATGAAAATAATATTTTATGGCACCCTATTGAAAGAAAAAGCAAGAAAGGGGAAAAGACACCAGATTACGAACTTATATGTAATAAACAAAAAATAATTGCCGAAATTAAACAGTTTGATTCAAATAAAGAGGACAAAAGGGTTAGAAAAGAAAGTAAAAACAGAACTGTTGTAGGATATTGGGAAGAGCCAGGGCGTCGTGTACGATTAAAAATCAAAAGTGCATTACCACAATTAAGGGAAATATCAAATAATAAATTTCCTGCAATTATTATTCTTTATGATAATGTTCCGATAGGAGCGTTGGATCTGGGAGATATAAAATCTGCCATGTATGGCGAAGAAAAGGTAACCGTTTTAGTTCCTGAAGAAATGAGAGCAGAACCCATTATAAGCTATGTTGGATTGGGTGGAAAACGCACGACTACACCACAAGATAATAGAACTTTAAGCGCCATTGCACATCTTTACAAGTTTCAAAACAATTTATTAGGAATCACATTTTACCACAATATCTATGCCCGCTGCCCGCTTGATCCTAGTTTTATCCGAGGAGAGAATATCAAACATTTCACTCTTTCAAAAAAAACCGAAGGGGAAAACCAAGAATGGTACGAGATATAATATTTAATGAGATAAAAAATGGCAACAGATCCTTTGTCGTGTCATAAAGAAAAGATGCTTAAGTTGGTTTTTATTGATAAAATAGCATTAAAGCGGTTAAAGAAGGCAATTTTCGGGAAATACACCAAGCCCGGAAAAAAATAGAAAAGGAAGGATTTGGTTGGTCGGAAAGTTGAAAAGTTGCAAACTAAAAGGCCACTCTAATAAAAATAAAGGGGGTATTTAAGAAAATGAAAAAGAAATTTTTCTTTGTAATTTTATTTTTGATATTAGCTATATTTTTTATAATCAATACTTCTAGCGTTAATGCAATAATGTATAAAATATTAGATAGTGAGGGGAATATTATTCGCATAACTAATAGTCCTATACTATCAATCAAAGAAAAAGAGGCAGGATATACTATCTCTCCACCACCTGGAGAAAACATAGATGTTATACAAGGTCAATTAACAACAAGTGGGAGCGATAAGTATGATTTTAAAGAAACAAATTGGGGTATGAGCAAAGAACAGGTTAAAGAAATAGAGAAAAATATTTTATTAATTGGGGAAGATTCTATACAAGATTCTATTATAGGGTGTGACGGAAGTTTACATTATAAAGGCGAAGTAAATGGTCTTGAATGTGACGTATATTATTACTTTATGAAAGATAGACTTATAAGTGCGACATATAAAAAGGTTGATAGTATTGTAAGGTTTAAAGTTAAGTTTATTAGTAATTATAAAAGTCTTAAGGCATATCTTATAAAAAAATATGGAAAACCATATGATGACGGTATCGAGATGATAAAAGATGAACCTATCGCGCCTTATGCAATGGTAGTTTGGGATAATCCTACGGATAGTATTTATCAAATAATATTATTATTAATGGGTTTTGAAGATAGAAATAAAATTGAATGGCTTATTAATTATCAAAGTAAAGAAGGAAAAAATGTTAAAGAATATTTAGCTGATTATACTGAAAAGGAAAAAGCAAAAGCAGATTATATTGAAAGGGAAAAAGCAAAAAAAGAAGCAGAGGCTCAATTAAAAGCCCGAATTAAAGAATTAAAAAATCAACCAAAAGCTGAAATTAAATTTGTCGACTCAAATAATCGTTTAAGCGAAAGCGGAAATTATTATTATGTTGAAGGTATACTCAAGAATAATGGAAAGGGCAATGCTTATTCCGTGAAAGTTGAAGTCCGAGCTCTTGATAAATATGGTAAGCTAGTTTCTATAGATTATGGTTATGCTAAACCTTCAACAATAGTACCTGGTCAAGAAGCAACCTATCAAATAATGGTAAGATATAATTCTAAAATAGATAATTTTGATAAAACGGTTTTTTGGAGTAATGGTTAAAACCATTATTACAGAAATTACAATCTTATAGCAGGTGAAATAAATGAAAATAATAGCCTTAATAAATCAAAAAGGTGGAGCAGGTAAAACTACTTGTGTTATTAATATAGGGGCAAGCTTAAATAAGGCAAATAAAAAATTCTGCCCTTAAAATATCTATACTTATTATAATATATGGTTAGATTAAGAGTAGGGAGTATAATTATTGATAAATAAGGGAAATTATGCAATTAAATAGGATGTATAGCACTAACAGGAAGGTTAATTAACTCCTTTAGTTTATAGATATTACGTATATCTTGTATAATTTGGTTTCAACTGGAAAACGTTAGGGGAACCAAGACATTTCCAGTCCTTTGGCTTTTGCTGAAGGGCTTTTTTGTTTTGAAAAGAAGGATTTTTAAAAATTTATTAAAACAAAAAAATTACAAAAATGTGCAGCAAGTTCTACTAATTTTAAAGCCCAATTTTTTTTATTGTTCCACAATATAGGAAAAAAAGTTCCATAATATGAGAAAATTTTGAAAAAAAAGAAGGATTTTTAAAAGTTTTGTCGTATACCTAATATATAATAGGTAAAATATTTCACTTAAATAATATTTTTGTATTTCTATAATTTTGAATAAATATAATATTGTAACCTGTATGAAGGTAACAGGAGAGACCTTTTCTTTTATTTTAAAAAGAAGAGGAGCCGAAGAGGCAAGATACGATAAGTATCCAAACTTTTTAGGCAAAAGGACTGTTACCGGACAGAACTCTGGCCAGCTTCATAATAAAAAGCACAAACGGGGCAATTCCTAATTTTTGGGAAAATCCTTACAGAGTTTGCTAAAAAGAATTATTTCCTAATGCTTTAGGAAGAATCTTTCAGGTAGAAAGACAGAGTAAGAAAGTAATATCCTTATTTTTTTATTCTGTCTTTTTTATTTATGTAAAAATTTACTAAAAGCTGAAAAAGGTAAACTATTCGAAAGGGTAGAACATAAAGTTATAGATTTAAAAATTTTTACTTTATATTTGCCAAGCTAATGGCTTTTTTAAATTAGTAATGTAGATCGGATAGTTATATGAGTTTAAGTAAAAATATAAACTTTAGGAGGTATTAGATTATAAAAAAATTTTATGTGAAATTTAAAATATCAAATTAAGCATAAGGAGGAAAATAAAATGAAAAAGTATCTAATTTTATTAATAATGATGGTAATTTTTATTATCCCTACTGTTGTTTCTGCTACAGAATATTATTTACCCACCTTAGCAGTAGTATCTTTTGAGAATCACTCAAAAGTAAAGGTACCTGACCTGGAGAATATGGGATTACAATTTTTAGAGAGTGCTTTATCTAAATCAGGAATGTTTACCTTATTAGATAGGCTTACAGTACAAAAATCGTTAGAAGAAATTGGTTTTAGTAGTGCTTCAGGATTGATAGATCCTTCCTTTGCTATACAATTAGGGAAAATGTTAGGAGCAAGATATTTAGCTACTGGTAATGTTATTGATATTACTAAGAAGGTTACTGAATTTAGGGGGTATGGCATTTATACCAAAAGGACTGCAATTTCGGTAACAGTAGGATTGAGAGTAGTAGATGCCGAAAGAGGAACTATATTTTTTATAGATCAGGATGTAGCTGCTGAAGAATTACCTATTGATACAACGAATGTGAAAACTTTTGGGGAAACTTACAGTGCTTATCAGAATCTTATGAAACAGGCAATATTAAAATCGGTTTATAGTCTAAGACAAAGGGTAATAGCTATTACACCGGAGACCCCAAAGGCTCCTAAAATGATCTTAGTGCCTATCAATTCAGAACCGATCGGTGCAGATGTAGAAATCAGCGGGATATTTTACGGCAATACTCCCTGTGAACTGCCTTTAGAAGAAGGAAAGGTATTAGAAATAACTATAAGCTTAGGTGGTTACGACCCCTGGACAAAAAAGATATTAGTAAATCCTGCTTTAAAGATAAATGCTAAATTAAATAAAATTATCCCCCCCAACTGATACATCTGATGTCAATGTCAATATCAATATAGGAATTACTCCTGCTGATGACTAACCGGTCTCTATAGAGGTAAATATATAGAATGAATTAGAATAATAGAAAAAATGAGGTGAGAAAATGATAAACCGAAAATATATAGTTTTATTTATCTTGGTACTTATCTTACTCTTTTCTAATCTAACTTTTTCTCAAAACCTACCCCGAATAGCCGTAGTAGGAATTACCTCCACCGCTCCTGGTTATATCCGGAGGAGTGATTCTCCTTTATCTCAAGGTGCTACTGATCTAATGGTCAACGCCTTACTTAGCTCTAATCGTTTTCGGGTTTTTGAAAGAGCCAAATTAGATGCCATTTTACAGGAACAAGACTTTCAGCACTTTTCTGGTTTAGTAGAACAAACTACAGCAGTAAAATTAGGAAAGATGATCGGGGTAGATGCCATACTTACCGGCAATATAACCAATATAAGTTTTAAAAAAGGTGTAGGATTTAAAATTGGCCCCTTAAAGGTTAGAAAGTCTTATGCTAAGGTGGTAATGACTATTCGAATTATTGATATAACTACTGGAGAGATACTCTATTCTACAGTCCAGGAAGAAGAAGCCTCTAAATCTGGTGTTTCTGGTGTATTACCTATCCCTATTCCTGGTGGTATAAGATTCTCTCATGAGGAAGCGGTAGATATTCTATCTGCAATAGAATTGATTTGTAACAAAGTAGTCTTAGATTTTGTGGCCAAGATGGATAGAAAAACAGTTGAGCTAAGCTCAGGACCACTAGAGGGATATGTAGTAAAAGTGGTATCCACTTCTAGTGGCACGATAACTCAGGTCTATGTAAATCTTGGAGCAAACTCAGGTATAAAAGTGGGAGACGAAATAAGAATTTATCGTGAAGGAGAAGTAATTATTGATCCTAAGACTAATGAAATCTTAGATAGAGAATTAGACTTAATTGCCCAAGCAAGAGTCATGAAAGTCAAGGATAAACTCTCTATTGCCCTTGTTACTACCAAGTATATTAATATACCTATACAGCAGACTGATGTGGTGGAAGTGATGAGGTAAAAGAGTAGATATATAAAATTGCTAAATATGTTTTAAGTATATAAAAATATTATATTTCTAAAAGACAAGTCATAACTTATGGTCTAAAGCATTTTTATATTTGTTTTTTAAAATTTCAAGCATTTTTTATTAGTCAAAATATTAAGTACTAAAAGAGAATATGAATGAGAAAAATATTTATATTGTTAATGAAAGTGTATTTGTAAATTAAAACAAAATAGACTAAGCATAAAATAGTTAAGATTAAAAATAAAAGGAGGTTTATTATGCAATCTACTAAGTCATTAAAGTTAGGTATCTTAACTTTGTTACTCGTAGCTCTTACTCTTTTTTCTGGATGTGGAGGCACAGCCCCACCTATAAATCATTACGGAACTGCTAGGGGTTTTGTGAAAGATGCAATAACTAGAACCGGAATAGAAGAAGCAATTGTCACTATTGGTGACAAATCTAATATTACAGATTCTAATGGTGCTTATCTTATAGAGAATATTCCCGCAGGATCTCAATCTATTGTGGCAACAGCACTCGGCTATCAAGATTATAATAACAGTGTAATAATTGAAGAAGGTGATAACGTAATCGACGATGTGTTGCTTGAACCAGGAGCTACACATTATGAAGGTACATCTAATTCAGATGGAATTGCCACTTTTACACTTCAAGATAGTCGAGTAGTACAAACTAAAGTTATAGATGTTGTTACCGGAGAACCCATACCTAATATTGATTCATACCTGGTTACAGATGGAACTGATGTTGCTTTTATATTTATAGATCCAGCTGGAATTTATATTCCGAGAATTGCACCTGAGGAACAGAGCTTACGGGCTCTCGCACGCCCTCCCGAAGAGCGTCTTATTGGCACAATAAAGGAACTATGGAAAACTGGAGAGGCGCTGTTTAGTGGATATCAACCAAAATATGCTGATCAGATAGAAAATCGTTTTGCAAGCTACATATTTAGAACGTTTTTTATATTTTGTTTTCCTTCAACATTGGGTGATCTTGAGACTAGTCTGTGGGAATTTCTAGGAGAATCAGGTTTGGACTACGGTGTAGGAGTAGCAATAACAGCTGTAATACCTGGGGTTAATCTGGCGTTGGCTATAGTAAGCGTTGTTGAACTTGGAAATACCATGGCATATGAATTATGGGTAGAACATTACACATCTAGAGGATACTCATTAGAGCAAAACTTTGAAGTTTGGAGGTTGATTCCTGTAATTGCTGGCCCTGCAGGTGTAGTACCATTTGTCTTCCCTATAGAAGAACCATCCAACTTAGTTGTAGAAGAAAACCCAGGGAGTATTAGCGGAAAGGTTTTAGATGCCCTATCATTAGGTATTCCTAATGCTCAAGTTCAAATAGTAGATCTCAATTTATCTACCACTACTAGTAGTGATGGAAGTTATAGCTTTAGTAGTATACCCCCTGGAACTTATGGAATAGTAGCATACAAAGCAGGATATAATCCAAGCGCTCAAGTTAATGTTAGGGTTTTCAGTGGACAGGAAACAGCGGCTCTAAGTATTGTGCTTTCGAGTATTGTTGCTTCCAATGAATATCGAATTGTACTAACTTGGGGAGAGAATCCAAGAGATTTAGATTCTCATCTCTGGACACCCCCTATTGAAGGAACATCCTACCACATTGCATATTATAGTATGGGAGATATAGATTCTCCTCCCTATACTGCTCTTGATGTCGACGATGTTACAAGTTATGGACCAGAAACGATTACCATCACTGAAATATACTCAGGAACCTATACGTATGCGGTGAAACATTATGCTGGCAGTGGAAAAATTACAACCTCCGGAGCTACAGTTAAAATTTATAATGATTCTGGAAATATTCGAACTTATGAAGTTGATCCGAATGCTACATGTGGTGAGGTAGGTTGGTATTGGACCGTATTCGAATTGGATGGAAGTTCTGGAATGATAACTACTGTTAATACTTTTAGTAGCTCTTCTCCCAGGTCTGTAAATGACAAAGAATTATTGTTTGAAAAAAAGGTATATTTTTAAGAAGTAAAAATTGAGAAAGGTAAAAAGGGGACTATAACTAAAATTACATTTTATTTTGTAATACGAGTATCAAGAAATAAATTTAAAGTCGTACTATACCATATTGCTTTTCGAGTAGGAATAATTTAGAGTAATCTTAATTGATGGAAATATTATATTGTTATGTCTATTTTTGTTTAAAAGGTTTTGAAATTTGAGAAATAATGGGTTGGTCTGGCACTGTTAGTGTGGAAAGAAAAAGGTTTAAAAATATTAGTTTGCAGGGTCTGGTTATTTGACCCTTTAAAGGAAAAGGAAATGGAGTCGCATCTTTATTATTGACAATTTATCAATATTTTCTTTTAAAACATCTCCTGCAAATCTTAGTAAATTTAAGAGATAGGATAGTTTAATATTGTTTATTCTTCTTGTTATAATAGGAACTCTATACTCGAAGTAGGGTATTTCTATTAAAATAGATATAAGAGAGTATTTATGCAAAAAGAGAGTTATCTTGTAAGAGTAGAAAAAAAGATGTAAATTAATATTGTAGAAATGATAATGATAAAGTAAAATAATAAAATATTAATATTAGAAGGTAAGCTGAAATGAAAAACAAAATAATATTCTCTATATTAATTCTAAGTATGCTAGTATTAGTTTTTTCCGGATGTGACATTGTGGATACTGTAATACCATCAATACCCGATGATGAAGAAACTTCAGATTATTTTCGATTAGATGTCCCTTATATAGAGCAAAATTCTAATAATACATGCCTTCCTGCATCTGGCGCTATAATTCTTAAATATTATGAAGATCCTCGTGATATAGATAAAATTCAGAATAAGTTAGCTTTACCATGGCAGGAAGATGGAACTGGGGGGATAATGGTCTCAAATCATGGTGATATAGATAAACTATTCAATTATGTTAAATCTTTGGGAGTTAATACTAAGAAAGAATGGGGATTAACAATAGAAGAAATAAAAGAAAAATTAGAAGATGGATTTCCAGTAATTGTTTTACAAGATTTTTATAAAGATGCAAGATTCACTGGTCATTTTAGTGTAATTGTTGGATATAGAGAAATTGGAGAAAGCGATGAAGAAAATAAATTGATTATCAATGATCCCTGGTCAGATCGTGGGCAATATTGGGAAGTAACATATTCTGATTTTAAGATTCGTAATAGTGATTGGTGGGAGAAACTGTATAATTTTAATTCAGATTTAGCCCACTCTTATATAATCTGGGGTAAGGTAACTTGTCCCGAAGAAGAAGTTACTTTGGATAGTTTTCGTGTGGCATTTGAAGATATTGAATGGGCTAATTGGAGTGGTGGAAATTGCCAGGGAAATAATGATTATGACTACGAAGATTGCGTATGTGATGTTGATGTAGATGGGAAGTTTATTTGTGGTGACCATCTAAAAGAAGTAAAATTTACAATTACATATCAAAACGACGGTTCTGGTAATCTAGATCATGAATTTGGATTAAAGATGCCCAGTGTTTTTGTAGGTAAATCTTGCACCTATAATTTAAATGGTTCAATTTCCTCAGGAGTTCCATGTCTAGGAGAATTTATTTTCTTCCATAGAGATACTGCAACTCCTGGAGAAGTTTTTTGCCTTACAATCACATTTGAATCACCATTTGCTTATAGTAATAGTAGTTTTGTTCAAAGTGATATTCATGGGAATTTAATTGATATTAAACCATTTATTAATATATACTGGGATAATGATAATAGCTTTAAAGAGAAGTTATTAGCTGGAACCGGAGACAAGAGAGTATTGTTAGTTCCAGATGGTTGGCAATGGCCTAGCTCTGATAGGACTCCATTATGGGATGTTTATGCCGAAGTAATCGAAACTGATTGTTATCCAGAATTTACAAATCCAGGAACATGGACATGGACAGGAGGGTCTCCTTAAATTTCTAGGAGTTAAGATGTAGCTATTGAATGAATGTCGGTTATCGGAAATTGTCCCTCCTTCATTAAAAGGGAAAAGGAATCCCATCTTTATTATTGACAATTAATCAAACTATTTGTCAATAATAAAGATTTGAACTTCTCATCTGAAACAAGGGGTAGCTTTCGAAACCGGTAATTGAGCGTCCGACACTAAATAAAATGACTGGGGCAGTGAACAGTGCTTTGTCCAAGAGAAAGATTGAATCGGGAAAGGGGGACTGCTATAAGAAATTTAAAATATCTAATATCAAGTGCTAACATTTCATATTGCGAACGAATAAATCAAATACAGGAAATTATAGTTTAAGTAATAAAAACTGTTTTATAAGAAAAAAATAAAAAGGAGGCTTCTTATGTCTACTCAACCCCCAAAGTTCTATAAGAATCCAAGCATAGCTACTATTTTATCTTTCTTTTTCATGGGTCTAGGTCAGATTTATAATGGTCAGATAGGTAAAGGGATCGTTTTTATTATCCTCTATGGGATATCGGTTGCATTGATGTGGGTCGTCATTGGTTTCGTCACTACTCCCATACTTTGGATATGGGGTATGGTTGATGCAAATAATTCAGCAAAGAAGATCAACGAGAACATGGCTAAGGAATAACTTCTTAAGATAAAACTTAATTCTTTTATGTGCAGTGTCTAATGTCAAGAGCTACCCCTTCATATGATAAAAAAATAAAATGTTCGATGGAATATTTAGTGTTAGTTGGTACTAAATGAAAACTACAAATATATACTTAGAAAATAAATAGAAACACACATCCCATTTTCTAAGACAATTAATATTTTTTGCTTTTAAATTAAATAGATTAGATAGGGACAGCTGTACTAACTCAATAATTCGGTAACTTTTTCTAATTTTTTATATGCGAGAATACAATTCCTTGGCAAGTTATTACCGCACTTTCATCATATTTTAAAAAAATACAATAAGTCAAATGCTGAAATCAGATTCCGTTTGTTCCACTAATAAAGAAGGGAATAAAATGATAAAAACTGAAATTGGAGAATATATTGTAGGTGCATATCTAAAAATTATCATAAAATGTGATTTTGTTGATTATAATGTTAGGCCTCCCGTTGGGGGGCTTGAAGGGTTAAATGAGTTAGATGTAGTGGGGTTGGATTTTAAAAATAAAACTGCCTATCTTTGCGAAGTTACTACGCATATAACAGGACTTTTGTATAAAGACAACAAAACTACTATTAAAAAAATAAAGAAAAAATATAAGAAACAAGAAGAATATGCTGATAAATATCTTTCAAATTTTCCAAACAGATATTTTATGTTTTGGTCGCCTGTGGTCCCAAAAGGATATCTCACTAAAGAACTCGAAAAGATTAATGGATTGGAGCTGGTCATTAATAAGAAATACGCTCAATGTATAGATGAATTGAGAATAAAAGCAAAAGAATTGACCAACGATGTTGGGAATCCATTTTTCAGGATGCTTCAAATATTAGAACACCTAAGGAGCTAATAGAATATACACGCTATGAGCTTACGCATTTGCCTTTTGGAACATTTTTTCATTCGGGTACAACGTCGTATATACTGGAGACACTGGAGACATTAGATTAAATATATATGAGGTTTTAAGATGAAATTTTTTCTGTTCTCAAAGATATCATTTGAAATTCCTGACCCCATTGCTTTAATCGAATGCTATTGCTATCAAAATGATTTTTATGCTAAATATGACCTTCTGAAAGATAAGAAAATTGAGGATGTAAATAAAATTGGTGCACGTATCAAGAAAGAAGTACTTTTAGTATGTAAAATAATAACTGAAAGAACAAAGAGTGTAAATATATTTAAATATAATCTTGAGCAATTTTTAAGCATGGAAAAGAAAGATAGAAATGAACAGATTAAAGAACTAAATGAATTTGTTATTCAGGAATTGTTAAAGATTAAAGGAATTGGTTTTTCTACTACTACAAAGATTCTGCATACGCTTTACCCAAAAATTATCCCCATGATTGATAATCCCATTCAAAAGAAATACCGCGAAGTAATTAATAATGGATGGACGGAGAAACGAGCCGATGTAATATTTATTGATTTTTATAATAATCTGAAAATGGGAAGTAATCTTAAAAATTTAAATTACATCTTCAAAGAAGTGTCCAAAAATAATATTAAACATTTAAGCAAGATAAGAATATTCGATATTCTTTGGTGGTCATATCTGAAAGCTGAGAAATTAGGGGAAGATAAAGGGATTAATTGGAATACGATAAAATGATAAATAGAGCTTAAGTAATTCTATATTTATATTTTTGACAAGACAATTTGCAATATATGCATAATGATAGTTTATAGGATTTAGTTTGAAGAATTAAATATAATTTATCAATAACAAAGATACGGTCCCAGTTGTACCTAAAAATAGAACAGGTAGATGCAAATGCAGGATTATAAAGATCTAAGGAACCATGCGATTAATACTTGATTGTAAATTTATATTATTTTATGAGGGAAAATTATGAGTAATGCAAAAATGCAAGATAAATATTTACCATTTAGCAAAGAAGAATTGTTGTTGCACTTTGCTCCCGTAGGGAAAGAGTACGAGCCAAACAAAGCCCAGATAGATTATTATATACGAAGCATTGAAAAGTATGAGGAATATAAAGATAATAACATACTGGGGAAACCTTTGTATGAAACAAAAGGACCGTGTCAAATACAAAAAGATGAACGTTTTTGGACAGTTAATACCTTAATGAATATATATCATAACAAGAATCGGGTCAATGATTTATGTATGTTATTTGAAAAAGCTTTTGGAAAAAAAGTTCCAATATCAATAGAAATTGATAGTTGGGAAGAATGTTTGAATAGTGATAATCTAAAACTATATTTTGAAGTGGATTTACCATCTCCTCCTTCCTATAAAAATAATTTGTGCTCATTATATAAAGAAGATAAAATCCAAAAACATCAAATAATACCTTTTATTATAGCAAGTGCACATGATAAGAAAATTTTAGAAGGATCAACTCAAGTTGATGCATTAATATTAAATCCAGATAATGGATTTAATATT
>SDBU01006378.1_pt1 | contig 13875 bp, 14 predicted proteins | sample 2277071 | NCBI WGS metagenome assembly SDBU01 (sample SAMN10397929, study PRJNA504765) | marine sediment metagenome | isolation source: marine sediment core GS08_GC12, 126 cmbsf | place: Arctic Ocean: Gakkel Ridge, Loki's castle | collected 2008
ATTCGCCGCGGATCTTGCCCGCCGAGTCTTGAGCCCGGGACGCCAGGCGCCGCAGCGGCACCAAAATGACCCAGGAGAACATCAGCATGATCACCACGCCAGCCAGCAAGTAACGTTTATGTCTGTGAACCCACCGCCCCAGAGCCAAGCAAGTCACCTCCGTCCAACACAGGATTTCGCGCAATCGGAAACGACTGATAGTACCCTACGACAGGTCGTTTATCAACTTGCCCGAGGTGGGCACCAGGCCCAAACGGCCGCCAGCGGCGCCAGATCACTCCGTCAGCAGACGGCAGAAACGCCTCTTCCCCACTTTGAGGACCGCTCCGTCGGCCACGTCCACGTCGGCTCCCGCGTCGGTGACGACGCGAAGCGAATCGGCACCAGGTCCCAGCCGGACCCCTCCTTGCTCCACCAGGCGCCTCGCCTCGCTGTTGGAAGCGGCGCACTGCGCCAGGCGCAGGAGCTTCACTATCCATATTTTGCCGCCCTCAAGCTCGCCAGCCGGTATGCGCACCTCGCGCAACTGATCCGGAAGCTCGTGGTCGCGGAACACCTTGTCGAACGCTTCGCCCGCGAGCTGTGCCGCCTCGGCGTCGTAGTAGCGCGAGACGATGGCCGCCGCCAGTTCCGCCTTGGCATCGCGCGGATGCATGGCCGGCGAAAGGAGCATTTCGATCCGGTCCGCCGGCAGGGCGGTCGCCAGGATGAAATACCTCTCCATCAGCTCGTCCGGGATGCTCATCGCCTTGCCGAAGATCGTCTCCGGCGGCTCGGAGATGCCGATGTAGTTGCCCTTGCTCTTGGACATCTTCTCATGGCCGTCCAGTCCTTCCAGCAGGGGATTTGTGACGGCCACCTGGGGCTCCTGGCCGAGCTGTCGCTGCAGGTCGCGGCCCAGCAGGATGTTGAACGTCTGGTCCGTGCCGCCCAGCTCCACGTCGCTGCGGACCATGACGGAATCGTAGGCCTGCATCAGCGGATAGAGCAGCTCGTGCAAGCCGATCGGCCTGCCGGCGGCCATTCTCTGCGCGAAGTCGTCACGCTCTATGCACCGCGCCACGGTCAACTTAGCCGCAAGACCGATCAGCTCGCTGAACGTCATCTTGCTGAACCAGTCGCCGTTCTTCACCACCTCGGCCTCCTCCAGGTCTACGATCTTGCCGACCTGGTCGAGGTAGGTCTGTGCGTGTTCCATGACCTCGTCGTGCGATAGCTGAGGGCGCGCCGCGTTCTGCTCACTGGGGTCCCCGACGGTGGCCGTGTAGTCGCCGATGATGAGCACCGCGTGGTGGCCGAGGTCCTGAAAAGTGCGCAGATTACGCAGGGGCACGGCGGAGCCGATGTGGATATCGGGGGCGGTGGGGTCGAGGCCCAGCTTTACCCGGAGCGGCCGGCCCTCCTTCAGGGACCGACCGATTTTATCAATCAGCTCGGCCTCGGGGACGATATCGGCCGCGCCGCGCCGGATTCTGTCCATCTGTTGTTCCACAGCGTCCGTGATGCCGCCCATGAGTCCGCAGTTTCCTTTTCGGGTCAGAAGGGTACGTCTCCGGGAGAGTGTAACGTGCGGGATGCCGATTTGCACGGTAAACGCCGGCCGCAATCACCCGCTCGGCAGTATGGTCCGGATAACGAGAATGGTCAGGCCGTTGTACAGCCCGTGCGCAACAATGGGAGCCCACAGCGTACCTGTGCGCTCAAACAACGCGATAAAGATCAGAGAAAGCACCGCAAGCTGTGCCGTGCCCTGCGCGTAGCCGTGAACGGCTGCAAAGGCCGCGCTCACGATGAGGGCCGCCGGAACGACGCCCAGCCGCGAGCGCAGAGGCAGATAGAGGACCGCACGGAAAACCATCTCCTCGACAAACGGCGCGATGACGACGGCCAGAAAGCAGACCAGGACCAGGACCCATACGGACTCCGTCGTGCGGACAAGGTCTACCATCTCCTGCCACCGCCACTCGAGCCGCAAGAGGTCCATAACCACGAACGTGGCAGCACCAACGGCAAGATAGGCGGCTGTCCCCACCGCCAGAACCTTCCAGGCGCGCGCCAGCTCGCCCCGCGATGGAGCCCGAAATCCCAGAGCTCGAAACGCCGCCGCCTTGGTTGTGGACCACAGGAGAGCGAGGATGCAGATCACACATATTATGGCAACACCACCGAGCAGCGCCGGCATGAGGTACGCCTCCCGTCCTGCCCCTTCCCGGACACAGAGAAGCGCGAAGGCCATCGGCACCAGTTGCGCGGCGGCCAGAACCAGCATCGCCTCGGGTATCCCCCAGGGCACCGAACGGGGGACCAGCGACTCGGAGACATCCGCCCCCCCCGCCGGTTCCTCTCTGCCGTTGCCGCCGGCCACCGCGTGCCCCCCCTACCTGTGGCTGACCCAGACCTGTCTGGAACGCGGCCCGTCGAACTCGCAGAAGTAGATGCCCTGCCACGTGCCCAGCGCCAGCCGGGAGCCCTGGACCGGGACCACACAGGAGCAACCCATCATGCTCGACTTGACATGGGCGGCGCTGTTGCCTTCCAGGTGCTGGTAATCGTCCTGGAACGGCACGATCTTGTTCAACTCCTTCAGCATGTCCTTCCTGACGGCCGGATCTGCGTTCTCGTTGATGGTAACGCCCGCCGTGGTGTGAGGCACAAACACCAGGCAGATGCCCCCCTCCAGGCCGGCCTCGGACAGGACCTTCTGCACCTTCGAGGTGATGTCAATAAACTCGGTCTTTGTGGTGGTCGTTACGCTGAAGGTTTCCATAACGACGTATCTCCTCACGGGTCGTCTGACGGCCGACAAGCCACGCGCATGGCCTGTGAAAGCGCCGAACGCGACCAGGCCGGCTTATATCAGATTGGCCAGGTCGAATCAACCCGTGCGCCGCGGGCCCTGCGGAGGCGTTCTGCTTGACTCTTGCGTCTGGTGGCGCGGACAATATTCCTCGTGAACCGTCGCCCGAAGCATCCAAGCCACCAGGTCGTTCTCGTGAGCGCGTGCCTGCTGGGATTGCCCACTCGCTACGACGGGGCGGACTGCCGACGCGAGCAGGTTCTCGCCATGGTGCAGGGCCGCCACGCGGTGCCGGTTTGTCCGGAGCAACTCGGCGGCCTCGCGACCCCTCGCTCTCCCTCGGAGATAGCGTGCGGCAGCGGACGCGACGTGATCGAGGGCCGCTCACAGGTCGTCGCCGCCGACGGCACGGATGTGACGGCGCAGTTCCTGCGCGGGGCTCGGGCCGTGGCAGAGCTGGCCCGGCTCTGTGGCGCCAGGCGGGCGATCCTCAAGGAGGGCAGCCCTTCCTGCGGCGTAAGCCGCATCGAACGAGCCGGAGAACGCATTGAGGGCGAAGGGGTGACGACGGCCCTGCTGCGCCGGAAAGAGGTCGAGGTTGAAGGGATCGAATAACCAGTCGCCGGGCACGAAGGAATTGCCGCCCCTCTCTGCAGGCAAGGCCGGTCCGCTGCGCCGCCTTTACGACTGGACGATTCACTGGGCCGAGACGCCCTACGGGCCGTGGGCGCTGCTCCTGCTGGCCTTTGCAGAGGCCTCCTTCTTCCCCATCCCGCCGGACGTGCTGCTCATCGCCATGGCGCTGGGAGCCCCCAAGAAGTCCTTCCGCTACGCCGGCATCTGCCTCGCCGGATCCGTCGTGGGGGGATGCGCCGGCTATCTCATCGGGATGTGCTTCTTCGAGGCCGTGGGCAGGCCCATGTTGTCGTTCTACCACCACCTTGCGCAGTTCGAACAGCTGCAGGCCCAGTTCGCTGAGCACGGGTTCCTGGTCATTTTCATGGCGGCCCTTACACCGATTCCCTACAAGGTCTTCACCATTGCCGCCGGCGTGTCGCACGCTCACGTGCCGCTGACGGTCTTGATCGCCGCGTCCGTCGTGGGCCGGGGACTGCGCTTCTTCGCCGTCGGCGCCCTGCTGAGGTTGTTTGGGAATCGCGTAAGGCGATTCATTGACCGGTATTTCAACCTGGTCACTATCGCGTTCGTTGTCCTGTTGGTGCTGGGCTTCATTTGTGTTAAGATTCTCCTCGACTAGAAGAGGCCCGCAGAAGGTTCGGCATTGACGCCGGCGATTCTCGCGCCAGTGAAGACGGACGTCAGAAGCGCCGGAGGCGTACACATGCTGTCCGAAGAAGCAAAACAGACACTGCTCAACGTGGCCCGCCAGAGCGTGGAGGCGGCGATAAAGAACGGGCCGGTGCCGAAGTTCGACATAGCGGATGAGGAGTTGAACCAGGGCCAGGGGGCTTTCGTCACCCTTAAGACTCAAGGCCAGTTGCGAGGGTGCATCGGGCGCTTCATGGCCACGGAGCCGCTGTGGACGGTCGTGCGGGAGATGGCCTCCGCATCCGCCACGCGGGACGTCCGCTTCATCGGGGTGCAGTTGAGGCCGGAGGAGTTCCCGATACTGAGGATCGAGATTTCCGTACTCTCTCCCCTTCAGCGTATCAGCAACCCCGCAGAAGAAGTGGAACTGGGCAAGCACGGCATCTACATCAAGCAGGGGACGCGCAGCGGCTGTTTCCTGCCCCAAGTGGCCACCGAGACGGGGTGGACCAAAGAGGAGTTCCTGAGCAACTGCTGCGCGGGAAAAGCGGGACTTCTCCCCGACGCGTGGCAAGATCCGCAGACCGAAGTGTATGTCTTCTCAGCCGAGGTGTTCGGAGAAGAAGACTAAGCGCAGGAGGGGCGGCGCCAGGATCAGGCTTGCCGTGGGTACACAGAAGGAGTAGACTATTGCAGTGGCCTCCCGCGTCGGGAGGTCGCGACGAAGAGCGCTTTTCGCTGCTGAGTGGCTGGGCTCGGTGTGCCCGAATGGGGCTGCTGAGGGTCGCAGCGACGCGGCCACTCCGGCCGGTGGAGGGGAGCGGGCGCAGAAATGGAACTGAAGAGGCACCTGCCGACGGCCGCAACGCTCGGCAATGGGGCGGCGGGCATCGTCGCCTGTGGCTTTGCCGTTAACGGCTACTGGGAGATGGCGGCCCTGATGATCCTGGTGGCCGTTCTGCTGGACTCTCTGGACGGTGCGCTGGCTCGCGGCCTGGGAGCCGTCACTGAGTTCGGAAAAGAGCTGGACTCGCTGGCCGACCTGATATCTTTTGGGTGCGCTCCGACGGTGCTGGTCGGCTCTTTGATGCCATTCGGGATCCGCGACATAGGATGGATACTGGTCACGTTCTATCCCCTGTGTACCATGTGGCGTCTGGCCAGGTTCAATACTCGCCAGGATGCGGAGGAGATCCACAAGGGCTTCTTCGGTCTACCTTCAACCGCCGCCGGGGCCGCGTCGGCGACGGCCGTGCTCCTCTTCCTGCGTCTGAGCGGACAGGGCGTCTCCCCCAATATAATGGTGCTGCCCTGGATTCTGATGGTCCTCGGCGCGCTGATGATCAGCGGGATAGGCTATAAGCACGTGGGGGCCGTGATCGGCAAGCTAAGTCCTCCAGTGGCTATCGTGGCGGCCCTGCTCTTCCTGGGCGCCTCGATCTTCTGGCAGTACGAGTACATGTTCGCCGCGTTGATATGGGCGTATACGCTCTCCGGTCCCGTTGGCGCCGCCCGACAGATGATCCGGGCGGTCGTCCACCACGCGTAGTCCGTCGTCGCACACCCGCCATGGCGCAATCAGTGCCGGCGTATCCACTCCGCGATATCGTCAATGACGGCCTTTGCTACGTGGCCGGGTTGTCGGTATTCGGCGGGCGTGCTCTTGCCCTCCCCTTCGACGAACAGGTGGTTGAGGCGGGGGTAGAGTTTCAGCTCCACGTTCTGCCGGGATGACAAAGCGTCCTTCCAGCCCTGGAAATCGGCCAGCGTCACCTGGTAGTCCCGGCCTCCTTGCAAGATGAGCATCGGCCGCAGCAGCTTCCTGGCCACTTCGGGCGGATCGTAATCCTTTAGATCGAGCCAATACTCCGGCGGCGCGCCGAGCAGCAGGCCTTCACCGGCGGCCCCACCAGTGCGCCCGAGTTCCTTGATCGCGGCGGCTTGCTTCTCGACTTCCGCCAGTGTGGCCTGCCGGTCTTCAGAAAGCGGGCCCGTCAAGGACACGATGTAGGACAACTGCTCCAGAAATACATCCTCGAAGGGCCTTGTTGTGCCGGCCATCACGATGAAGCCTGCGACGCCGCTGTCACGCAGCCCGATCCTCGGCACGAGCATCCCCCCCAGGCTGTGCCCCAGCACGAATATCCGCCCCGCTTCTATCCGGTCTGCCCGGCGCAGAAGGGCCACGGCAGCCAGCGCGTCGTCTATCGTCTCCTCCTTGACGGTGACGGGGGTCCCGGCGGAGGCCATCTTCGCGCCGTGCACCTTCGTGCGTTTGTCGTAGCGCAGGACCGCGATGCCCCGCGACGCCAACCCCCACGCCAGATCGCGGAAAGGCTTGTTGGCCAGGACGGTTTCGTCCCTGTCCTGGGGTCCGGAACCGTGCACCAGGACGACCGCAGGAAACGGTCCCCCTCCTCGCGGGAGCGTCAGCGTGCCCGGCAGGGCCCACTGGCCTTCTCCCACGGTCACCTCATCCTCGCGGAAAGAATCGGGCCTCGCGTACTCCGGCGGCTCGTGTTTGAACGGCGGCAGGCTGGGGCCAAACCACAGGCCCGTAACCTGATCCGCCTGGTTGTAGACGAGCCTTATGTCGAGCGGGCCCTTCTCGAACTCGCAGGTCACAAACACCATGCGGAAAGGCGCCTTCTCCTCGGTTCGGACCCCCAACTGTCCCTTGAACGGACCGGCCGACGACGTAACGTCTTGCCAGACCGCCTTGAGCTTCGGCTCGGGTATGGCCGCTTTCATCACGTCGGCAAACTGCTCGAAGGCCTTGCCGAACTCGCCGGCGGACAGGAACCCCACGAACTCCTGCGCCGAGCCCTCGATGACGGCAAACGGGGAAATCGGCTCCGGCTGAGCAAGGCAGAGGGCCACACGGAGGGCAATGGCCAGCAGCACGACGAACACATATCGTTTCATCTCTTCCGCCCTGTTCGCAGAGCAACGCAACACCATCGCCAGGCCAGACTCACGGGAGCTGGCTGTCCAACTTGAGCAAGGCAGCGGCGTTGCGCCACAGGATGTTCTGCCTATCTTCCTCCGGGAGATTCGCCCCCAGCACACGGCCGATCTGGGCCGCGTAGTCGCGGCCGGGGTAATCCGACCCGTAGAGCACGCGCTCGGGGCCCATGTGGCGCACGGCATACTCGACCATCTCGGCGGCGTACCAGCCGCCGCACGTGTCAACCCACACGTTCGGCAGGTCCTCTACGTCCTGCACGCCACGCCGGCCAATGCCGGTCAGGTGCGCCATGATGAACCGGGTTCCCGGATGGCGCCGGGCCAGGTGTGCGATGTCCGAGCCGTCAGACTCCTCGGGGAACTTCTCCACCGTCTTGAGCCAGGCATGAAAGAGGATAGGAATGTCCAGATCCGCGGCCGCCTCGGCAATGGGATCGATGCGTTCGTCGCGAGCGTTCAACTCCGTGCCCTGCTTGACGGCCACCATGCCGGCTGCCGCACACCGACCTGCCTCTTCTCGAATGAAGGCGGGGTCGTGGTTGGGGCTGAGATACATCGCACCGAGGAAGAACGCTGCATCTTCCTCCATCAGCCGCAGCGTGCAGTCGTTGCGGTGTTGGAGTTCCTCCGGCGACACGCCGCCGCCCCCGGTCAGCAACAGGACCATGTCAATGCCGCTCTGGTGGGCCAGGGCCTTCGTCCGACCGATCTGGTAGTCGGGCCGCTCCCCAGGGTCCGTCCACGGATGATGCACGTGGATGTCTATGGCGTTCATGTCCGTTCTCCCAACAGATTCTCCGCGTCTGAAAAGCATGATAGTGAGTCCACTACTGGCTTTCAATCGCGCCCTGTTGAGGCCCTTGCCGGCAGGCGACGGTGCTACTCCAGGACTACGGCAGTGCCGTACGCCAGCAACTCCGCGGCGCCGCCCATGATAGTGGATGTGGCGAAACGCAGCCCCACCACAGCGTTGGCCCCCATCCCCTCGGCGCCATCCACCATGCGGTCGAGGGCCTGCTCGCGCGACTCGGCCAGCAGCTTGGTGTACTCGGTGATCTCGCCGCCGATCATGTGCCGGAACGCGGCCTTGATGTCCTTGCCCAGATGCCGGGCCCGGATCGTATTGCCGCGCACGACGCCGAGCGTCTGCTTGATGGTCTTCCCGGCGACCGTCTCCGTCGTAGTGACGATCATCTCTCGACCTCCTTGCTGTACTTATCCACCTTGCGAACGGCGAGCCGCTCGCGCAGCAGGGACACGAACAGTATCACAGCGCCGAAAACGAGCGCCACAACGCCCACCTTCAGCAGAACGGCGATGCGAGGGTCCTTGATCATCTCCTCGATGAGTAAAAAGGCGCCGTAACACAGGACGACGATTGCACCGACCGAGAACAGAATCCATCCCAGCCCTCTCTCCAGGCGGTTGTACACGCTGCGCCAGTATCGCTCCAGTTCGACGTCCGGCGGCTCCTTGAACTTCATCATGGCCAGTTCCTCCTTCAGCCCGGTCAGCTCCGCGAGTTCCCGTCTGCACGCCTCGCAAGTGGCCAGGTGTGCCTCCAGCTCGGCGCTTCGCTCCGGCGTCAACTCGCCGTCCAGATAGCCCGTCAGCATGGGCTTGAAATCATCGCAGTTCATAGTCCCTCGCCTGCAAGTGCTTTCTTGAGCGCCTGGCGAGCGTTGTGAAGCCTCGACATCACCGTTCCGATCGGGATGCCGAGGGCTGCCGCCATCTGCTTGTAGGACAGTCCCTGGAAGTGACTCATAACGATGACTTCCCGGTGCTGCAGCGACAGCTCCCGGATGGCCCTCCAGATGCGGTCGCGCCGCTCGTTGCGTTCCGCCAGCAGGACAGGGTCCGAGTCCGGCGACGGATCGGCATGGATATCGGCAAGTTGAGCCGTCCGCCGCCGGCCGCTGCGTCTCATCTTGCTCACACAGACGTTCCGCAAGATCGTCGCAAACCAGGGGTAGAACGGCGCCCCGGTGTCAAACCGCCGAATGTGGCGCCAGGCGCGAACGAACGCCTCCTGGGAGGCGTCCAGGGCGTCGTCATAGCTGCTCAGCAGCAGACACGCGGCTCCCTGAGCGGCGCCGGCGTACCGTCTCACGATAACGCCGAACGCCTCCTCATCGCCCTGCTGGCACCGTCTGATCAACGTTGCTTCGGATTCTTCCACCGAGGACCGGTTCCCTCGTCTATGCAACAACCTATACGCCTTCAACGACCGGTTTATTCAGCGCCCCCTACGGAGAGCAAGCTGGCTCGCCGCGTCAGGCCTGCTCCCAGAGATGCACGTAAATGCTCTCGACCCAGCCGTGACTCAGAATCCCCAGGCGTCCGGGTTCCAGCTCAATGATCCGCGTCCCGTCGTGATGCTCGAAACGGTCGTCCAGCACGTAGCGATACCAGGCGCGTCCCTCGGGGTCCGCCTTCTTGTAGACCAGCAGTCTGCTGCGGCTGCGATAGGGATAGACTTTGTCGTGCTCCCCGACGACGATCTCGACCTGGCCGTCGCCGTCCAGGTCAGCCACGGCGATCGAGTGCGGGCAGCGCACGGTGTCCACCACGTGCACCTCCCACGGATCGTTTCTCGGGTCGGCAGGTTGCTCGAACCAGGCCACGCGCGAGAAGGGCGTCTCCTTCTCGCCCAACTCCTCTTCCCCGATGACGATGTCCAGGCGCCCATTGCCGTTCACGTCGGCGACCGCCACGCGGGCCGTCTCGAAGCCTTCCGCAATCTGGTGAGGCTCGAAGGTGCCGTCGCCCATGTTCTCCAACCAGTAATGACCGGCCACCAGGTCAATTCTGCCACTGCCCGTCAGGTCCACCGCCACGATCTCCTCGCCGTAGGGGATTTCCGCCACGACACGCTTCGGCCAGGGATGCTCGGTCGGGTCGTCGGGCATCTCGAAAAGCTCCGGGAAGCGCCCGCCGGGGCCGTGGTAGCCGGCCACCAGCGCCACCTTGCCCCCCGGCAGGAGGGGCGCCACGGCCGTGCCATGAGGCCAGGCGCCGTCGCCCGTGCCGATGGGATGCTCTTCCCATTTCCCCGCAACCGGGTCGAGGGGCTTGAGCCAGCAGAGCTCGCTGGAGAGCGCCGCGTACCAACCGTCGGCCCCGGGTCTGGGTTTGATGGCGATGATCTCAGGGCGGCCGTCTCCGTCCAGATCGTAGGCGTTGATAACCTGGCAGATTCCCGGTATCTGGAACCGCTCCCACGTAGGGTTCTTGTACCACCAGGCGCCGCACAATACGTCGTCCCGCCCGTCACCGTCCACGTCGGCCGCCAGGATGTCGGTCGCTGTCCAGGGCTTATCACGGTCCAGGAACCGGTGCCGGAAGCCGAGCACCGGCGGGACGTCTTTGCGCCGCTTCCAGACCTGTATGCGAGGGACATAGCACTCCTTGCCGACGAACTCGCGGACCCCGTCGCCGTCCAGGTCGCACGCGATGGCCTGATGGGTGCCGGCGCCCTCGTAGGCCACCTCACGATCCCACGAGCGGCCGCCGTCGCGGGTCGTGTACTGGATCAGACGCGCATCCCAGTTCCGCGGAGCGTCCCAGCCGCCCTTGGCCATTTCTCCCACGAAGATGCGGACCGTGCCCGCGTCATCGCGCCAGGCCGTCAGGGAATGGGCGTAGTAGAGCGGCCGGTCCAGCGGATGCTCTACCCACGGATCGTCGGGGTCTTCCAGAACGCGGTTTTCGAACCAGGAAAGGCGCCCCTCCAGGAACTCGGACTCGACGACGACCAGGTCCGGCCGTCCGCTGCCGGTGATGTCCACAAACGCCGTCCGGCACATCTCACGGAAGCCCGGCGCCGCCACGCTCCGCTTCCACGGACCGGAGAAAGCGCCTGTCTCGGGCGGAGTGAACAGGGAGGGACCAGCGACGATCTCAACGCGCCCGTCGCCGTCAACGTCGGCCGCGTCGGTCCCTTCCATGAAGACGCCCTCGTGCAGGACGTGCTTGTGCCAGGGGGCAGTGACGTCGTCGCCCGGCTTGTATGCGTAGAAGCCCTTGTACCTGCCGATGGCGTCAACGATGAGTTCGTTCCTGCCGTCCCCATCCAGATCAACAAAGACAACGTCGTGCGCCCCGCCGGGCACTTCCGGATCTATCACGTGCCGCGTCCAGGGCCGGGTGGGATCGTCGCCCGCCTTGAACCAACTGAGCATGTGGCGATCGTCGTCCCTGGCCGGATCTATGGCGTGTCCCACCACGATCTCCAGTCTGCCGTCGCCGTCAACATCCTCCAGGGCGGTGCCCACGTGGCCCCCCACATCGGAGATGACGTGACGCTCGTGCGTCTCCGGCTTGTAGTAGACGCGGGCGCCGACGACGATCTCCGGCTTTCCGTCGCCGTCAACGTCTCCCACCGCCACGCTGCCCAGGCCACCTGTGGGAGGGAAGCCGTCAAGGATCAACAGTTCCCAGCATCCTTCAAGAGCACGTGCATACCACTGCGCTGCAGTTCCACCGGACATCGTGCTTCTCCTGTCCAAGTTCGAACGCTCACCGCACTGCCTCGCTGGCTCCGTAAGACCAACACTGCGCTCGCAGCCGTAGAAGATAGCGCCCTGCCTGCCTTCACTCGCCGGCCAGAAGCCTTCGCATGTGGCCGACGACCAACTCCCTGCCCTTCCGGCCGAGTTCGATGCTCGCTTCCTTCGCGGTTTTGAGATACCACTTGTCGGCGCACAAGCGCTCCCGATCAACCGCTTCCGGACACAAGGCCATCAGGAGCGAAGTCTCGCCCTGGCCTGCGTGGTCGAAGGGGTACTGCCGAATGATCTCTTCGCTCATGAACGGATGGCCCCGTATCCAATTGAAGGGGTTCTCCCCCTGCTGGTGGGCCGTGTAGTAGTCGGCCATGCTGTTGTCGCCCCACCAGCCTTCGCCGCGTTCCTTCTCCAGGAACTCGAAGATCGCCTGCCGCGCCCCGAGTTTGAAGGCCAGGTCGGTGGGCATACCGGCCTCGAAGTTCTCCGACTGATGGTGGATGAAGAAGTGGATGTTGCGAAACCCGATCCGTAGCAGGCTCCGGAACAGTCCTCGCGCGAAGGGCAGCAGTTCGCCGGACTCGACGTGTACCGTGCCGTTGCGCTCCGGTGATTCGACCACATAGCTTCCCGCCCCATAGTAGAACGGCGGCAGAATAACGAGGTCCATCTCCTCTTCGAGTAGCTCCAGGGCGCGAACGACCACCAGCGTATCCATTCCGACGGCCAGATGTTCGCCATGGTATTCCAGGACGCCAAGGGGCAGAACGCACGGCCAGTTCTCGTCGATGGCGTTGCGAATCTGGTGCGGCAGCATGAGTTCGTAACGCATGGCAGTCCTCCTTCCGGGTCCCGGCCTTGCCCTAGCACTACAACGTCAATCTACCACCGAGCCACCAAGAACACCGAGAACGGCAACGCTCGGGGCGAACTCAGAGGCAACAAGTAGTCCGCCTATCCGTCTGGCGGAAAGCACCCTGAACTCCAATTCATAATTCATAATTGCCGTCTCCGCCTCCGTGGTGCGAAGTCTGACGTTGTAGGGCTAGGAGATCTGGCTGGAATCTCTATGGTCAGCCCCTCCTTCCGGGCATTCAGGACCTGGGAAGCCTGCACTGATTGCCTATGGAAACACGCGCCATTCGGCCTGCCGGGTGCCTGCCGCTGACGGCCAGACCGATGCCGGGTGCCCAGCGACCCAGAGTGTATCTCCCACCACGCCACGCGTCAACCCGCCCACTTCGTCTCACCGGGGTGCCGAACGTTCTCAGCTGTTCCGGAAACTCCAGGGCACTGGCCTGGTGGGCGACGTGTCTGAGCGCGCCGGTGATGCTCCTACACATTCGTCTCCGGCTGCAACCCGTCCGGCCGCAGCAGACCGGGCCTTGGGGGCCGCTTCCTTGCGGTCCTGTGCGCAGCGTGCTATACTTGCGTGTAATAGTCTGAGATGGGCGGCGTTAAGCGTTTGTCCGGGCTGGTCGGTGCGGCCGGGTGCGTCCGAAGGGAAACTCGAATGCTGGCCAAGGTCCTCAGCATGGGCATATGCGGCATCGAGGCATATCCCGTCGAAGTCGAGGTGTACGTCACTCGCTCCACTCTCCCCCGCGCTACCCTCGTGGGACTGCCTGACGCCAGCGTCAAGGAGAGCATTGACCGCGTGCGCGCCGCCCTGCGCAACACGGGTTACCACCTGCCGACAATGGCCGCGACGGTCAACCTGGCCCCCGCCGACCGCCGCAAAGAAGGACCGGCGTTCGAGCTGCCCATTGCGCTGGGCCTGCTGCAGGCCACGGATTCCCTTCGATTCTCCACCCCCGGGCGATACGTCGTGGTAGGGGAACTGGCCCTGGACGGGCGCGTGAGGCCCGTCAAGGGCTGTCTCTCCATGGCCCTTCGAGCGCGAGCGGAGGGGTTCGACGGCCTTATCGTGCCCATGGACAACGCGCGTGAGGCGGCAGTGGTGAGCGACGTGGAAGTCATCCCCGTCAATCATCTGAGCGAGGCCGTGGGATTCTTGACGGGCGCGCAGCCGCTCAAGCCGGTCCGGCTCGACGTTGAGCGCATATTCCGCGCAGCGCCCAGCTACGACGTTGACCTTGCCGAAGTGCAAGGCCAGCATCACGTCAAGCGAGCGCTGGAGGTGGCGGCGGCCGGAGCGCACAACATCCTGATGATCGGCCCGCCCGGCGCCGGCAAGAGCATGCTGGCGCAGCGGCTTTGCACCATTCTGCCGAGCCTGACCCTCGAAGAATCGCTCGAGACCACCACTATCTACAGCGTCAGCGGGCTGCTGGACCCGGGCGAGTCCCTGATGGCCGTCCGGCCCTTTCAGTC
>SDBU01006379.1_pt1 | contig 13874 bp, 12 predicted proteins | sample 2277071 | NCBI WGS metagenome assembly SDBU01 (sample SAMN10397929, study PRJNA504765) | marine sediment metagenome | isolation source: marine sediment core GS08_GC12, 126 cmbsf | place: Arctic Ocean: Gakkel Ridge, Loki's castle | collected 2008
GCTCAGATTTCAATCCTCAAAATACTAAATGTATTCCTGCGGTTAAAATCTTCGCCTTTCTTGAACTTGAACAAAATTGAACATTTTTCAAAGGTCTCTCCTTCTGAGCAAGGCGTTTTTGCACACCACGTGCACGCCATGAAAGCATCAAAAAGAAAGGGCACTTGCGCATCGTTCCAAGGCCCGAAAATCAAAAGGATTTTCTGGTCGGGGAGAGAGGACTTGTCAACCTCAGGCTGATTTGAATGCGCCGAAGGCACAACAAGCACGCCTGAGGCGTACAAGCCTCCTCAGGGGATTGTTTGCCCTCCTCAGGAGGGCTTTATGCTCTGATCCCATAAACCCCACGGAGATTTTTGGGGTTTTTCTAAGTTGACGGAATTATTTAAGATCTTATTTTCACCGGGCTTTTAGCATATAAACAATAAAAATAAAAGGGGTAAAAATAGCAATTTTTGTCACATCCTGTCACAAAAAATATAGGGCTGTCACCTGATTAACACTCAGGTGGTCGGTCAAGTTAACGTCCTGAAAGGCAAGAGAAAATTCCGGGCACTTGATGGATCATCAGGTGAAAGTCAAGCCCGGTGCAAGTTTCCGGGCGGTGGTGTGTCAGGTAGGTTTGTCACATTTTTCACCCTGCGGGAGGTATGTCACACCTGGCTCGCTATAGAAAGCCCCTGACACACAGTCGGGAATTGAATGAACAGGGGCTTAGGACAGGAGACTTACAATAGGTCCTATCCGTCACACACCCTAACACAATGAGAGAGAAAAGCAAAGACGACACAATGAGGATAGACATTGAGGGGGGTAATGCCGAGGGTTACACCTTCAATTTCTTACACATATAAACACGAAGGGGGCATTTACAAACATACGCAGCAGCAAGAAGCTTTGAGAATGGGCACTCATGGGGATTTGGTTCCAGGCACTGGACAAATGTTTGCATTCCAACATCTCTTACTTTGCAGAGATCCTCAAGTCCCTCTGTACAGCATTTGAAATTTGTGGGGCATACTAAGTCGTCTATGGTTTCCCTTAATACTTTCTCGTAGTCTTGTTCCACTTGCTTCCCGGGCTCTTTGACAATCAAATATGGACTTGGTTCTTGGGCTTACGCCTCACCTATGGTGTGGTCTTGGATGAACTTTTCCAATTGAGCTTTCTGGTCAGGCGTTAGGTCTCCAAATTGCACAGTACATTTCCTCATGATGATAGGGCCGAAAGGGCTTTCGTAAGCTTTTAAATCCGAGATGGTTTCACATGGTATTGTTTGCAAGTAGAAGTCACCATCCTTCGAGAATATGTCTAATTCAAGTGATTTTCTTGGTCGCTTTTCGATATCCAAATAAGCAAACGCAAGCCCGTCCATGCCTATATCTATAAGTCGTCCCACTGTGTCAAAATGGGGCCTCACTGCAACAAATACAGTTCTTAAGACCCGGAAGAGCTTCTGCCGCCTTCGCTCAACGAGCTTTTTACCCTTGCTCATGAGGCAAACTCCGTACCGAAGAGGTGGCAGAGAATCCGGAGCCAGGGTCGGTGTCTCATCCTATCTATCAGATAGGTGTGGAGAGACTAAATATCGCCACAGGCCCCAGACGTCTCATATGAACACGAGAGGGGCAAGTGTTCAAACAATCTATCTTATATAAAAAGTAATGCAGATGAAAAAGAATGCAAGAGGACCAGGTAAGAAAGGAGGTCGATTAATGGGCGTTACCGTCAGGTACAAAGTTAAAGGAGGTGATTTGAACTGCAACAGCGAGCGCATTCCCTGCAGGTTCTGCCTGACGGCAGTGCTTCGCGGGCTGCAGGGAGCTTCAATGGCAACTATTAGAAAACGTGAAGGCAAGAAAGGCGTTTCATGGCAGATCGACTACTTTGACCCGAACGGCAAGCGGGTCAGGCCGTCTTTCAAGAAGAAGAAGGACGCTGAGGCCGAGCTTGGCAAGCGGGTGAGTCTCATTGCTGAAAAGCGATACCTGGACGTGAAGAAGGATTACAACACAACCCTAAAGGAGCTGCTGGACAAGTACACCGAGAACCATCAGTATCAGGCCAGTTTCAAGAGTTGGAAAGAGGTCTGTCTCGAAAACTTCAAGGCCTACTTTGGCGAAGACTCACTGCTTGCCAACATCAGGTATGTCAATATTTTGAGGCAAATTACACAAAAAAGGCTCCTGGGTTATCTTTTTCCCAGGAGCCTTTTTTTGTGTTTAAGCCGTTGATATTGTTAGCGTAAGCCCTATGGCGTTTGGTCGGGGCGAGAGGATTCGAACCTCCGACCCCCTGAACCCCATTCAGGTGCGCTTCCAGACTGCGCCACGCCCCGCCAGCCGCCTTCAAGGCCGGTCAGGCGTTTAGCTAACACTTTTGTATCTGCCCTGTCAACAACTGATCAATACAGTTTCTGGCCCAGTCACAAACCTTTACAATACAGTAGGTTCCGTGATACTTACGACCCGTGGAACAGACTCTTGTCAAACCTCAGGGACTCCATCCCGGGGATACCATCGGAATCGCAGCCCCGGCCTCCCCATTTGATCAGCAAGCCTTTGAGCGCGGGGTTGCTGCACACGAGTCGATGGGCTACCGGGTGAAGATTCCCGAAGATCTCTTCTTGAGGCAAGGATACCTTGCCGGTTCGGACAGCGAGCGTGCTTCTCAACTCATGAAACTGTTTGAAGATGAAACGGTAGCGGCGATATTCTGTGTACGTGGAGGGTTTGGCTCCATGAAGATCCTCCCTTTGCTGGACTTTGAGACCATCCGTGCTCGACCGAAAATCCTGATAGGATTCAGCGACATTACAGCCCTTTTGGTGGCCATTTACAGAAGGTGTGGCATGGTCACGTTTCATGGGCCGCTCGTAACAACTCTGGGAAGGGGTTCTGAAAAGACATGCACCGCCTTAATTGATGCCATTGCTTCACGCACGCCGCTCGTCCTGAAACCGCGGGAACCGATGGTGTTGAACCCGGGGAAGGCCTTGGGCCCTGTGATGGGTGGGAATCTCACGAACCTGTGTCATCTGATAGGCACACCTTATGAGCCTCGCTTTGACGGGCATCTCCTCTTCTTGGAGGACCGGGGAGAAGCTCCCTACCGAATCGACCGGATGCTTTCTCAACTTCACCTGGGAGGCCACTTGGACGGAGTTGCCGGGGTTGTTCTCGGGTCTTTTTTGGATTGTGGGTCTCTTGAGGATATATATGCAATTGTAACAGGAGCCTTTCAACACACGGGCGTCCCTATTCTGGCCGGATTTGAAGTGGGCCACGGGACCGACAACCTCACCGTGCCCATTGGAATCAAGGCGGAGCTGGATACCGAAGATGTCGGTCTCCGATTTCAGGAACCAGCTACCAACGAGGGCAATGCATGAAGTCCGCACGGGATTTGATGCAGAGCGGTTTGGCAGATGGCGTCTTTTCGGGTAGTGTGCTCCTGGTGGGAAAAGACGGTGGCGTGGTATTCTCAGAGGCATTCGGCCTTGCGAGACTTACACCCGAACGGCGCATGACAGCCGATGCAGTCTTTGACTTGGCATCTTTGACCAAGCCTCTGGCCACCACTGTTGCCTTGATGCTCCTGGTCCAGCAGGCAAGGCTGGCCCTGGATCAGACACTGGGCAGTGCGATTCCAGATTTTTCAGGCACGGACAAGCAGTCCATCACTATCCGCCAACTCCTTTCCCATACGTCCGGGCTGCCGGACTACCGGCCCTATTACAAGGAACTCGCAGAGATCCCCCGATCTGAGCGAAAAGGCTCGCTCAGATCGCTGCTTCTTTCCGAAGAACTCATTCATGAGCCAGGCGAGGCTTCTCTTTACAGCGATGTGGGCTTCATGATCTTGGAGTGGTTAGTTGAGGTCACGGCACAAAAGCCCCTTGACGGTTTTGTGGAAGAATTCGTCTATGGTCCGCTCGGACTCGACCATCTTTTCTTCGTACCCGTAAATGGTGGTGAAGGCAGAGGCGATCAGCCATATGTGGCAACTGCAGACTGTCCGTGGCGGCGGAAAATCCTGTATGGCGAAGTGCACGATGAAAATGCACATGTCGTGGGAGGAGTGGCAGGACATGCCGGGCTATTTGGGACAGCCCAAGATGTATATGGCCTCCTCAACGAACTCTTAAGTGCTTACGCGGGAAAACCGAATACGGGCCTATTTGACAGGGATTTGGTCCAGACTTTTCTTGAGCGCCAATCCGATCTGGGAAGTTGGGCTCTGGGGTTTGATACCCCCACACGGCCTGATTCGAGTAGCGGCCAGTATTTTTCTGATCAGAGTGTTGGCCACCTTGGTTTTACAGGGACCTCGTTCTGGGTGGACCTTGCAAAAGATGTGATTGTGATTCTTCTGACCAACCGTATACACCCCAACCCGGAAAATGAACGAATCAAGGCTTTCCGTCCGGTTCTTCATGATGCGGTCATGGAGGCCATCGGCCACTGAATTACATGTTCAGCCGGGAACCCCGCCTTCGCTGAAGCCTAATTCACCTTTCTGAGACGGCTTCTATACCGGTTCTCAAGAATATGTTCCGTTTAAGGCAGTCTTTGCAAGCTCCCAGGGGGCATCTCTTTTTGAATCAGGTCAATCCCCCTCTCCGCTCGTTGGAGCATAATGCATGGAACTCTACAGGCTAGGCACACGGCAACATCTCCTATACGCTTGGCAGCCTGTTTGCAAATGGGTCAAGACTGTGCAGAAGACGGTGCCGTTGTGGTACCTGTCAGGAAATAATCAGTGCCCTGACTTCAAAAAGAGATACCCCCTGACAGCTCCTCATAGTGGTTCCAAACGGAACATATTCTTGAGAACCGCTCTAAATGCTCGTAAGCGTTTGTTCGAGGTTCTTATCCCTCTATCACTCACGCAGAAAAGCAATTAAGTCTGCTTCCCCTCGAATCGCTCGTCGCGTCAGGACGAAATCGTATCTCACCGGGTCTTCTGTAGCTATTTCCCTGAAAGCCTCAGTTATTTCTAAGGCTGTGCGCATGTCCGCCTGTTTTCGTCTTGTCAGACCGAGGGACAGGCAGACCCTGTGCATATGGATGTCCACCGGCACGATCAGCTTTGATGCAGGCACATCTTCCCATCCTCCTGGATCCACTTGGTCCTGGCGAACCATCCACCGGAGGAAGAGGTTGAGCCGCTTGCAGGCGCTCCCGTTAGTGGGGCAGGGGACCAAATGACCTAACTTGTCGTTGGCGCATGTAGTCAGTTCAGTCGTAAAGGTGGTAAGGGCGGGCAAGATGGTGTCATGATTATTGAGGCCGGACAGAAAACAGGCTTGCAGGGATCCATAACGTTCTATGATTTGCTTTAGGCCAAACAGCATGCAAGCAAACTTTTGGCCGGTGGTAACGCGGTGCTTGTAGTCGGCGAAGGTTCTATGAATTTCTTCATAAGCGACTTTCTGCAGGAAAACCGAAGGTGATGGCATCATCCTTTGAAGGGCCCGGGCCACGCTTTTGTGAATCTGGGCTACCCTGCCATAAGCGAGTGAGGACGCCACAAACGCTACGATTTCACGATCACAAAGGTCCTCATAGCCATACAGGAATTCTACGGGGTCTGGGTGAACGAATTCACGCCGATTGTACTTCCTATAGAGCCGCTCCAGTCTGTTCCTCATGATTGCCAGCGACATGTAATGTGACATCCTTGATTGAAGTCTATGTCCGCCAGAGAGGCGGGAATAGTGGAACACTGGAATATTGGAACGTTGTTATGACAGAAAACTATCTTCCCAGTCCCCATCTCTTTGTTTCTTCTGAAGCGATTGAATCAGCTTAAGTAACCCATTTTCGACCTTGTAGTGAATTCTGTCCAGCTTCTCATATTCCTTATCACTGATGTGCCCAGCTTGGCTGAAGCTTTCACAGCACGAATGAAACTCTCCGCATGAACCAAGTGCTATGTTCAGGTGGTTCAGGTACTCTCTCAGACCCCTACGGCAATATCCTTCTGCTATGTTACGTGACACGCTGTGGGCAGCGTCAATACAGTTAGAAGCCACCCTTTTCAGTTCAAACGGAAAATCTGAAAGCAATTCATGAGCCATTATATAGAGTGAAATAGCGTCTTGCCACACTCTCAGCTTCTTGAACCCTCTATTGACGTTTTTGCGTTCCATGACACCTTTATTCCAGGAATAGCACTTGGACGAATCCAGCAAAATCAGAACCCATGATTCCAGTTTTCCATCATTCCACTATTCCAGCTTTCTGCTATGACATGGGCTTTCCAGCCATGGCAAGCTCTTCAAGACCCTCCCGGTCCATGATTTTGATACGAGGGCCATCCACTTGGATCAAGCCCTGTTTTGTCATCCTGGCAAGAATACGTGAGAGGGTCTCGGGGATGGTACCCAAGAGGCTGGCAAGTTGTTGTTTCGGGATCTTGAGATCAACAGAGCCTTCCCCGCCCTTTTCATCTGAAAGATCTAGCAAATAAGCAGCCAGCCTTCCGGGCACTTCTTTTAGAGACAGGTGTTCCACTTTAACCGTAAATTGACGAAGTCTTTTGGAAAGCACGGCCAGCATATTCAGGGCCAAAGAGGGGTTTTCCTCGATCAAGTCCGTGAAGGCGTGTCTGGGGAAAAAGAAAAGGCGACTTTTGGCAATCGCTTCGGCATGGGCGGGAAAATGTTGGCCCGTAAAGACAGGCACTTCACCAAAGGGTTCTCCGGGTTCAAAGATATGAAGAATCTGCTCTTTGCCTTCGACCGAAAGTTTAAAGATTTTTACCAGGCCCTCGACAATCACATAAAAGCCGTCGGCCGCATCGCCTTCTGAAAAAATGATTTGGCCCTTTTTGAAGTGCCTATCGACCGCTATCTGTGTCAGATCTCTGAGCTGATCTTCGGGCAGTCCATCAAAAAGGGGAATGGAAGAGATTATGTGGAGGGCTTTTTCCAAAAACGCTCAATGTCGTTCGCGAGAAGACTTTTTGCGAGTCTGTCAGTTTTATCTTTCCGGAAACTTCTTCCATGTTCACATCAGCCAAGTATTCCCGTGTATTCATCGATCGATTTCATATCTTGGCTGACTATTTTTTCGGCAAGCATTTGAACCCTGGGATGGGTATCCGCGATAAATCTATTTGCTACATTCAGTTTGTGTTCCGACCTTCTTGCGTTTTCTAACAGCAGCACCCCCATCAAGGTTTCAACAGCCATGTCGACCAATGACCTGGCATGATATTCGGTGCAGGTGTGGTCGTTCTGCTCTTTGACAAAGGCGACTGCTTGCTCCAGGGACCTTTCACATTCTCCTATTCTCTCAATCAGGTTATTGAATGACTCAGGATAGCTATTGTTCTTTTTGCTTTCTAACATTCTAAAGAAAAGGCCTGAAGTTACGCCGCCAATTGCGCCTATGATCTGAAGCTGTGACGTCCCTTCGTATATTGTGGTTATCCGTGCATCCCGATAAAGGCGCTCAACCTCATGGTCCCTCATATATCCGGCGCCACCAAAGATTTGAATAGCATCATAGGCTACTCTGTTACACATCTCCGAGGCGTAATACTTAACCATTGGTGTGAGCAGGTTGGCAAAGCGCTTTACTTCCTTTACTTCCTTGGCGGTTTCTTTATCCTTTTCTCCATAATGATCGAGTGCATATTGCATATCAACAACCATGGATGCGTCATACAGGAGGCTTCGTGCGGCCTCGATTTGCACTCGCATAGCTGTCAACATGTCAAAAATGGGAGGAAATTCGATGATGGCTTTGCCGAATTGTTTTCGCTGCCTTGCATATTGCAAGGCTTGAGTATATGCAGCCTGAGCGATTCCTACGCTTTGAGCACCAATGGCAAGCCGTGCGCCGTTCATCAATTGCATGACATAGCGGGTTAGGCCTCTTTTGCGCTGGCCCACAAGGTGAGCCCGGCAGTTTCGAAATTGAAGCTCACATGTTGGAGAGCCGTGAATGCCAAGTTTATCCTCCAATCGTCGGACCAATAGGTTCTCATCTTTTTCATATAGAAAGAGGCTTAACCCTCTGCCTCCGGACACCTTCTCCTCAGAACGGGCAAGGACAAGTAAAACATCGCCGCACCCATTTGTGATGAAATGTTTGACACCATTAAGGAACCAGGCGTCTTCCTTTTCATCATAAGTTGCCCTTAGCCCCACCGCCTGCAGGTCTGATCCGGCCTCCGGCTCTGTCAGGACCATAGCCCCCGTGTATTCACCCGAGCTGAACTTAGGGAGGTATTTTTTCTTCAATTCGGGGCTCGCAAACTCGTGAATCGTCTCGGCAATCTCTTGCAGTCCGAAGAGGGTCATGAAGCTTGCATCCGCCCGCGATACGATCTCTATGGCCATTATGTAAACGGTCATCGGCAGATTAAGACCACCGTATTTTCGGGGGAGCGTAAACCCGAATAAGTCGGCTTGAGCTAAGCGTTTCAGGGTTTCCTGGGTACCTTTGGCAAACGTTACTTCATTGTTTTCCAATGTGCATCCGACAAGATCAACATCAGAGGCTGAAGGTGCCAATGTTTCAGCTGCTATCTCTCCAATAAGCGACAAAACTCGGTGGAAATTGTCATGTGCATCTTCGAAGTTTTCAGGAGCAAAGGGGTAATCCTTATGCTCGGCATACTCCCTTTCCCTCAGGTCTGTGATACGTTCAAGACGTGAATCGTCAAGATAAAACTGGATGTCTTCGTTATCAGTGAAAAAATTCGCCACGGCTAATCCTTTTCCTTATAAGCTTTGATCATTTTCGGGATCACCTCATGAAGGTCTCCCACAATGCCATAATGAGCCACGGAAAATATTGGTGCCTTTGGATCAGTATTGATTGCTATAATTCTTTGAGACTCTTCCATCCCGGCCCTGTGTTGTATGGCCCCGGATATGCCGCATGCGATGTACAGGTTCGGACGCACGGTAACACCTGTCTGTCCAATCTGGTATTCGCGGTCGATGAAACCTGCATCTATAGCGGCTCGTGACGCACCCACGTCACCTCCAAATGTTCTTGCAAGTTCATGGATGATTTCAAAATTCTCTCGTGACCCCACACCCATGCCACCGGCGACGATGATCTTGGCAGATTTAAGATTGACCTTTTTCTCAGCCTTAACGCGTTCAACAATGCTTAGTATGAAGTCTTCTTCTGTTAACCCTGGTTTCAGTTGTATAATCTCACCTTTTCTCGAGTAATCTGGATCCGGCTGCCTGATGACGCCTTCTCGTACGGTAGCCATTTGGGGTTTTGTTTCAGGCGTCACAATGGTCGCTATGATATTTCCGCCAAAAGCGGGACGAATCTGCAGGAGAACCTCGTTCCACGTTTTCTTCCCGAAAGTGTAACTTCCTATTTGTAAATCAGTACAATCGGCAGTAAGCCCTGTCTTCATGCGGGAGGCTATTCTGGGCGCAAGGTCTCTTCCTGTATTTGTCGCGCCTATAAGGAGGATACTTGGCCGGTACTTTTCGATCAACTCGATAGCAATCCGGCTGTGCGGCAGGGTCAAATAAAACTCCAATCGAGGGTGCTCGGCAACAAAAACCTTGTCAGCCCCACGAGCAATCAGTTCAGTAGCCGCACCTGAAAGGTCATGTCCAATAATGAAAGCAACCAGCTCAGAACCTAGTTGATCGGCAAGCTCCCTACCTCTCCCAAGGAGTTCAAGGCTCACATCCGCAATAGCAGCCCCATCGTTTTCTACATATACCCAAACACCGTTTTCCATGACTTTTCCATTCAAATGATGTGCTCGTCTATCAGTTCATTCACAAGATCCCTAATCCCCCGGTCTGATGTATCAAAGCACCTGGACTCACCGGGTGTTAATTTCACGCTCTCCACACTCTTTATCCATGTTGCAGACCCCTTGAATCCGCAGATCTTAGCAGGGCAGCCAAGCCTTTCTACGTTCCAAAGAGGGATCAACAGCCCTCTGTTTGCGAGCCCCTCTAGTTCACTCTCATTTTCAATGCCGAGTTCAGTCTTCGCTTTTTTCCAAAACATCAGGCGTTTTGCGGACGGCGGCCTCGGTCTTTCCCCTGAGTCGGTCACGGTGATGAGAAGCGGAAGCCTGCCGCGTATTCGCTCATATCCTCCTTCGATCACACGTCTAATGACCGTCTCATCTCCATTCAAGGACTCAATCGATTCTGCAAATGTTACCTGTGGTATGTTCAGCTTTTCGGCCACCTGTGGGCCGGTCTGGGCCGTATCACCATCGATGGCCTGCCTGCCGCAGAATACGAGGTCAAAATCACCAGTTTTCCGTATGGCCCTTTCCAGGACGTGTGATGTGGCAAGTGTATCAGCCCCTGCAAACTTCCTGTCAGACAAAAGCACACCGTGATCAGCCCCTCGGCTCAGGGCATCCCTGAGCACTTCGACCGCTGATGGCGGCCCCATGGAGATGACAGTAATTTCACCCCCGTATTGATCCTTGACGCCAAGGGCCATCTCCAGGGCGAAGAGATCATCGGGGTTAAAAACGGCTGGCAGAGCCTGACGATTTACTGTCCCGTCTTCCCGCAATACATTGGAAGTTATATGCCGGGTATCAGGAACCTGTTTAACTAAGCAGACCATACGATAGGGCATAGGCACCTCAAAAGAACTGTCCGTCTTTACGTTGAGTTCTCCCCCAGAAGGTTGAGGGGGGCTAACAAGATTGCTCCTGGGTCATCACCCCATAGCGCCAAGAGCGTGGTGGCATCCTCCCAGAACGCCACCAGCGTTTAGCAGGTTTGCAAGAAATAGGCAACAACATTTCAGTCTATTGTCGTCCTTTGGGCGCGGGCCTTTATTGTTGCAGTCTGCGCAGACTGTCCTTGGCAAAGTCTATGGTGGGATCGAGTTGTAAGGCAAATTGATAATAACGAATTGCCTGTTCTTTGTTTCCCATATCCCGATAATTAGAGGCGATATTGGCATAATCAATTGCAGAACTGGGATCCAGACGGACAACATTCTGGAAACATTGAATGGCCTTTTCATGCTCCTTTAACTTGAAGTGACAGAATCCCATCAGGTTGTAAACATCGGTTCTCTCATTGTCCAAATCCTCTGCTTTCTCGAGGATTGCGATGGCCTGGCGGTATTGACTCAAATCTTTCAAGCAGATCCCCATGTGGGAATAAATACTAGCAATATCTTCCTGTTTTGGATCGAACTCCAAGGCTTTCTCAAAAAACGTCAAGGCTTTTGGCAGCTCATTTAAGGAAAGATAGCAGGATCCCAAGTAAAACTTCACGTAGTATTTTTCCGGCATCAAGGCGTCCACCTTTTGTAATTCGGCTATTGCCCGTTCAGGGTCACTGCTTTCTGCTATCAGCTTGGCTGAGAACATACCCACGCTAGTTCCTGTGGCCCGTTCCCGGAAATGGGCACCTGGTATGATCGTATAGAAAGAAGGGATTTCGAGCCTTGGATGCGTCACATTGACGACAATGACCTCCATGCCAATTCGAGACAAGGCAGAAATACAGTTTTCCACCTCCACCTTTATGTTGTCATGGGAAAGATCCGGCAGTTCTGTAATGTCTTTCTCATTGGAGGGACGCATAACAAAGTCGGCTTCCTCAAGGGTTGTGAACTTGGGGAGACCGCTGGCCACGTAGTTGGAGGATGAATTGAAATCGCCTGCAAGTTGTGCGACCTCTGTCAAGGCTCGGCTCAAAGCCTTCTGAGGGTCGGGTGTTGTGCCGGCAGTCCACACGATTTCACTCCGTTCGGGGAAGGTGGACGGATCATAAGCGAGCACGCCCACACTCGGAATACCTGTATCAAGGGAAAAATCAGAGATAAATAGCTTGACGCCCGCTTTCTTATACTTGTCAAGTATCTCAAGGACCAGTGGATCGGTCACTGAGTCTATGTTGATTCCAGGTAATCTCAGTTTCTCCCGACTAACAACGGATGATACATGCCTTTCCGTGATCTCGCATATGCCTTGGGAGAGGGCTTCCTCCACACAGTTTCCGGCTGAGGGCCCGTTGAATTCGTTGATAGCAAAAAACCAATTAAAGGGGATGAGCACCTCTTCCCGACGCGTCATATTATAAGCATTCGTCCATTTCAGAGGAATCCTTGAAAAGACCTCACTAGCCTTGTCCAGGTCATCAGAATTGTCGTGCACAGATGAGGCAATCGAATCGAAGGGGAGGGCGCGATCTTTGAGGTTTTGGTATTCCTCAACAAAAAAGTTCTTGGGATTCCTGCAAAAACTAAAAAAGCTGAATCTTTCAGCCAGCTCCATAACCGCACTCGCCTCTGACTGCTCCGGGGTGCCCCCCTTTCCCATCTGTTTCTTTGTACCTATGATCTTTCGGGCATCCCGGCCGCAAAGGCTGAAAAATATGGGGATATCCAACCTGCCGTTATCAATTCTTATGGTTTTTTCCAAGATATTGAGATTCACTTCTTTTAGTTTGTCCTTGAACCTTCGCACCGTCTCTTCGGGTGTTAGCACCTTGTCCTGGTCGAAGGTAAAACGCTTGAAGGCATCCTCCATGACCACCTTATGCGTCATCTATGTCCTCCCGCTTAATTCCGATTTCGCATGTGTCAAAGGGGTCTCCCTGATCCCCAATGGTGAAAGACCAGTCCTTTCCGATAGCCCGGTTCATACTCCCGGACACATAACCTTCCAGGTCCAGAGCAACATGCAGGAAACCGATCTCTCTGAATTTTCGTATGACGTCATTTCTGAGATCATCTCCCTGGAGCATTCCTAGCCTCGAACCACCCACCTCTATTCTTGCCACTGAACCGTGATGCCTCACCCTGCATTGCCTAAAGCCTCTCTCAAGAAGAAACGCTTCGGCCTCCTCAATCATCTTCAGCTTTTTCGCGGTGATGAGGCTTCCGTAGGGTATCCTTGTGGCGAGGCAGGCCATGGCTGGTTTGTCCCATTGGGAAAGCCCCATCTCTTTGGACAGGAAGCGGATATCCTGTTTCGTCAAACCGGCGTCCATCAGGGGGGCCATAATTCCTAGTTCTTTGGCTGCTCGCAGCCCTGGCCGATAATCTTCCAAGTCATCCACATTGGCAGCGTGGGCCACATGTTTAATGCCTTTCTCCTGTGCTATTTCAATCAGCTTCTGGCAAAGTGATTTCTTGCAATGATAGCACCTGTCCGGATCGTTGGAGACAAAGGCAGGGAGGCTGGTCTCCTTAGAGGGGAAGACGATATGCTGAATACCTCTCTCCTGGGTAAATCTTGCAGCTTCCTCCTCTTCTCGCTTGGGATATATTTCTGAAGCGGCTGTTGCCGCGACCGCTCCTTCCCCAATGGTTTCATGGGCTACAGCCAACAGAAATGTGCTGTCCACGCCTCCAGAAAAGGCAACCAAGAGGGAACCAGCATCTCTGAGCAGACTAACCAGGCGCTCCTTGTTCCGTGTAACGCTCTCTTTATCCATCTTGCCTGGATCCGTTGGAACCATTGTAGCCCAACTTCATTCTCGTAATCATGAAAACAACATTAGAACCAATCTCAAAAATGCGTCTAAGTCCCCATGGCGGCGTTGCGGGTCGGCTCAAAATGCTCACATACTACCGTGTATGCTGCGCTTTTTCTCCGCCCCGCGCCTTGCCCTGAACCCTGATCCACATTTTTGAGATGCGTTCTAGAACAATGCCACGGACCGAAATCTGCCATATCTTTTTACGATATCATATTTCTTTGACTGCTTCCATGTTTTGTCCGTTGTGCTTAACCGATGTTGCTCCCTCCAGGCCGGAACCATGACACCCGTGAGCGGCGCCCTTCAGACTAGAGCGGTTGTCAAAAATATGTTCCGTTTGCGGCAATCTTTCTAAGCTGGAAGAGAGTATCTCTTTTTGAATCAGGTCAATCCCCCTCTCCGCTCG
>SDBU01006381.1_pt1 | contig 13873 bp, 10 predicted proteins | sample 2277071 | NCBI WGS metagenome assembly SDBU01 (sample SAMN10397929, study PRJNA504765) | marine sediment metagenome | isolation source: marine sediment core GS08_GC12, 126 cmbsf | place: Arctic Ocean: Gakkel Ridge, Loki's castle | collected 2008
TCGCGGTAGAGGCGGAGCGGGCTTCCCGATGGGAAAGAAGGTGAGCTTCTTACCGCACGGCGACATACAGAGATATCTCTGTTGCAACTGCGACGAGTCAGAGCCGGGGACTTTCAAGGACCGCGAGTTGGTTCACAAGAATCCGCATCAGCTGATAGAGGGCATCATCATTTCCTGTTTCGCGGCCGCAATTAGCAAGGGCTTCATATATATCCGCGGCGAGTACGAGGAAGAGGCTGCGATCCTGGAAAAAGCGATAGAAGAAGCCAGTGCGGCAGGGCTAATCGGTGAAGACATCTTGGACTCGGGGTTCACGTTGAGCCTGGTCGTGCACCGTGGCGCGGGCGCCTACATATGCGGCGAGGAGACGGCTTTGCTCGACTCGCTGGAGGGCAAACGGGGAAATCCCCGGCTCAAACCCCCCTTCCCTGCAAACGAGGGGCTCTTCAAGGGGCCAACGCTGATCAACAACGTGGAGACACTCTCAAACGTGTCCCACATAATCAGTAACGGCGGCGAGTGGTACGCATCTTTCGGCACGGAGAAATCAACGGGCACCAAGCTCGTATCTGTCTCTGGATGCGTCCAGCGACCCGGTAACTACGAGATCGACCTTGGGATACCGGCGCGCGAGATAATCTACGACATGGCCGGGGGCCCACTTGAGGGTCGCACGATCAAGGCCTGGTTTCCAGGGGGCTCCTCCTCGCCGATTCTTACAGCCGAAGACCTGGATATCTCGTACGACTTCGAGTCGATTGCGGAGGCCGGCTCGATGCTTGGCTCTGGCTCCGTGATCGTCGTCGACGACTCGATATCGATCGTCAGTGTCCTCTTGAGGCTTGCACAGTTCTACCGCCACGAGTCCTGTGGCAAATGCTCTCCCTGCCGTGAGGGCACCAACTGGACCGTGAAGATCTTGGAGCGAGTCGAGCGAGGCGAAGCAACGCCTGAGGACTTGGACGTGGTGGCATCGATCCAGGGCAACATCATCGGCCACTGTCTCTGCCCTCTGGGCGATGCGATGGCAATGCCGGTCAGCTCGATCGTCAAGAAGTTCCGGGGCGAGATAGAGCAACATCTTGAACACGCGGGAGATGCGGCCGACAAGGGAGCTGTGCCGGCATGAGCCCGACGCCGCCAATCAAGTGTGAGACGAAGGTCGAGTTCGTGTCGATCACGATCGACGGAACCGAGGTGATAGCCCTAAATGGCGAGATGCTCATCGACGCAGCAAAGAAGGCTGATATCGAAATCCCCTACTTCTGTTACGAGCCCAAGCTGGGGGCCCCCGTAGGTGCCTGCCGCATGTGCCTGGTCGAGGTAGAGGGCATCCCGAAGCTGCAGACAGCCTGCTCGACTCCGGTCAAGGACGGCATGGTCGTCAACACCGTCTCGAAACAGGTCAAGGAGGTCCAGGAGGCGGTCGCGGAGTTCATGCTCGTAAATCATCCACTCGACTGCCCGGTATGCGACAAGGGCGGTGAGTGCCCGCTTCAGGATGTAACGATGGGGTGGGGACCGGAGCGCTCGCGCTCAATCGAGCCCAAACGCCACTTCGTGAAACCGGTGAAGCTGTCGCCCCTGATCGCGATTGATCGTGAGCGTTGCATCCTTTGCTACCGCTGCGTTCGGTTTTCTCAAGAGATTTCCGGGGACGACCAACTCGTCTTTTTGAATCGTGGTTCCGATACGTTCGTCGGCACATTCGACGGGCGTGACTACATTGCACCGTTCTCCGGCAACATCACCGAGCTGTGCCCGGTGGGTGCCCTCACGTCTACCGAGTACCGCTTCAAGGCAAGGCCATGGGATATCGAGTACGCATCATCGATATGCACTCTCTGCCCCGCGCAGTGCAACGTCAAGCTCACAGTTCGGGATGAGAAGATCGAGCGCGTGCTCGCCCGCGATGATGAAGGCAATCCCGGCGTCGATAACGGTTGGCTCTGCGACAAGGGCCGGTACGCGTACCGAATAAACGAGTCCGAGAAGCGGTTGACACAGCCAATGGTTCGACGGGACGGAGCGCTGCAGCCGGCAAGCTGGGACGAGGCACTGGATACCGCTGCGCGAGGGTTGAAACGTGCCGCTCCAAACGTGGCGTCCATCGTCGGTGGAGAAACCACAAACGAAGAGGGCTTCTTGATCCAGGCCATAATGAGAGACGCGCTTGAATCCCCGAATATCGACTCGCGCTCCAACGGGCTACTTGATCCGATGCAAGCGCAGTTGCTCAACAGGCCGGAGCTTCAGGCGTCCGTACAAGATATCGACGATGCAGAACTGATACTGGTCTTGGATGCCGATCCGGCCAATGAGATGCCGATTCTCGATCTGCGCATCCGGAAAGCAGTGCATTTAAACAGTGCGAAGCTGGTTATTGCAACCGGCGCTCCCACAACGCTGGACTCGGAGGGTGTAAGCGTGCGGTACCAACCACAGATGGCCGAGGCATTTCTCATGGGACTGACCAAGGCACTGCTCGAACAGGACGAGATCAAGGGACCGGAGGGTGTGAACAAGACGGCTGCCTTCGGCCGGTTGAAGACGAAGTTGGGCAGTCACACGGTGGAGAGTCTTGCCGAGCGCTCAGGAGCGGAGATGCAGGATCTACGCAACCTTGCGAGCCTCATGGTGGAGAGCGAAAAGACGGTCGTCATCTGGGGTGAGCGGGCGGGGTACGGTCGATACGGGGACAACGCCCTCAAGGGCATTTCAAACATCGCAATGCTCATCGGCCTGGATGGGCAAAACGCAGGAGGGCTGCTGGAGGTGACGGCGGGCACCAACAGCCGTGGCCTGAGAGACGTCGGCTGCCTGCCGAACCTCGGACCGGGCCTGATCCAGGTCCCGGCCACCGGACTGTCTGCATCTGAGATCCCATCCGCACTCCAAGACGGAAAGATCGGTGCGGTATACCTATTGCACAGCGATCCTCTGAGAGACCTGCCCGACTCGGCGGGATGGCGGGACGGTCTCCAAGACCCAACCTTCGTCGTAGCACAGACACAGTACTTGAGCGAAGAGTTGGCAGCACTGGTTAACGTGGTGTTCCCCTCCGAGGTGTACGCTGAAAAGCAGGGAACGGTAACCCATCCCGACGGCCGTATTCAGCGCCTCAAGTCCGCGATTCCACGAGCGGGCAACGTGCGAATGGAGTGGCAGGTGCTGGCAGATCTGGGCAGTCGCCTGGGTCTAAACGACCCACCGCGTTCAGCCTCGGCAATCTACGAATCGATACAGGAGTCTGTTCCCTACTACAGCGGTGTCGAGCTTGCCGAGACATCCAGGCACGGCCTGAGGTGGCAGGACTGCTACTCCACGGCAAAGGCCCCCGAGGCCGAGGTCATCCTCTCGGTACCCGATGATCCGGCCGCTCTGGTCCCCCTCGCTGACTCCAGGCTTCGCCTGGGAACGCGAAGCAGCCTCTGGGCCTCATTTGAAGTAGAGCACTCGGTGGCACTCGGGCATCTGTTGCAGTCGCAGCTGGCGCTTCTTTCGGTCTCGGATGCCGAAAAGCTGGGAGTCTCTCACGGCGAGACGGTTCTTGTGGCTAGCAACGGCAACTCCGTCGAGGCGGTCACAGAGCTGACGAGCGCGATAGCGGAGGGGTCCGTGTTCCTCTACGACGGCTTGGTGGAAAACCGGGCATCCGTTCTGACAGACGGCGAGCCCAAACTCGTCGAGGTCAGGAGGAAGGAGTCGTGACGCCTCTGGCGACAACGGAGGTCGTTGAGCCTACCTGGCTGCTTCTCGTCAAGCCAGTTGTCATTTTCTCCGTAATTATGGGAATAGTGACGCCGGTACTACTGCTGGAACGCAAGCTGCTGGGACGCCTCCAGTCCCGGTACGGCCCAAACCGCACCGGCCCCTACGGCATGCTTCAACCTATCGCCGACGTGCTCAAGCTGCTTAGCAAGGAGATATCTAGCCCGACCACGAGCGTGGGGTTCCTGATGGCGGCGGCACCGGTTATCTCCATCCTCGCGGCAACCGTCACCCTGGCGATCATCCCGTTCGGGAACGTAGGTGCCTGGGGCAACTTCGGTCTCTACGGTATCGACGTACCGATCGGTATTCTGCTCGTCTTTGCCTTCGGCTCGCTCGGCTCCTACGGCCTCCTCGTGGGTGGGTGGTCCTCGGGGTCCAAGTACTCGTTCCTGGGAGCGATGCGCAGTGCGGCGCAACTCGTTTCCTACGAGATCTCGATGGCGCTCGCACTTATCGGCGTTGTGATGATGGCGGGAACGCTGTCGCTGCCTCAGATCGTCGAGGCACAGGGATCGATGTGGTACGTGGTACCCCAGATCGCCGGCTTTCTGGTCTTCATGGCCGCCGGCCTCGCCGAGATCAACCGCATCCCCTTCGATCTGCCCGAGTCAGATGCCGAGCTGGTCGGTGGCTACAACACCGAGTTTGGCGGCATGCGATTCGCATCATTCTTCATGGCCGAGTACATAAACATGATCATCTTTTCGGCGATCGTAGCCGTGATGTTCCTCGGCGGCTGGCACGGCCCGGGCCCCGATGCACTCGGCCCGCTGTGGACGCTTGTGAAGATAATGGCGCTGGTCGTCTTTTTCATCTGGGTTCGCGGCACATTGCCCCGTTTGAGGTACGACCAGCTGATGTCCTTCGGCTGGAAAGTCCTGCTGCCCATAGCGACACTGAACGCACTGGTCACGGCTGTACTGGTGGTGGTCCTGTGAGCTTCATCCCCGAAGAAGAGTTGATCGTCGTCTCGCGCCCCAAGCGCGGTGTTGCGCTCAGCGGGTGGCGAATCTTCCGCGAGACCGGTCGCGGCTTGAAGACGACCCTGATGCAGCTCCTTCGTGGTCCGGTCACGGTCCAGTACCCGGAAGAGAAGACACCGGTATTCCCGCGCTTCCGCGGCCGGCACAAGCTGCATAAATTCGCCGACACCGGCCTGGAGAAGTGTGTCGGCTGCTCACTCTGTGCGGCTGCCTGCCCTGCAGACTGCATACGTGTAGTGGCGGCCGAAAACGACCCCGAAAACCCGGTGTCGGCCGGCGAACGCTACGCAGCCGTCTACGAGATCAACCTGGCGCGTTGCATCTACTGCGGATACTGCGAGATAGCGTGCCCGTTCGATGCGATCACAATGGGTCACGACTACGAGCTTTCCGACTATACGCTCAACGATCTGATCTTTACCAAAGAGATGCTTCTGGCTGATCATCCAGTGCAGGTGCCGGTAAGCGAGGAGGGTCGGTAGCGTGGAAGCCGTTCTCTTTTTCATAGCCGGTATCGCTGCGCTTGCGGGCGCTATCGGAGTCATATGGTTCCACAATCCCTTCTTCAGCGTCCTGTCACTGGTCGTTCACCTGTTCTCGCTGGCAGTCCTCTTCCTGTTGCTCGATGCCCAGTTCGTAGCGGCAGCTCAGGTCATCGTCTACGTCGGCGCGGTAATGGTGCTGTACGTCTTCGTAGTTGCATACGTCGGTGCCCGAGACATACCCGTGGTCATTAAATCCGGTGCAGCACGCGCGGCAGCAGTGATATTTGCACTGGCCCTGCTGATTGAGTTTACGGTGGCGATAGTGGGCTCCAGTCTCTCACTTCTAGACAGTGGTGGCGCGGATGTTGGACCAGATTTCGGCACTCCCGCACAAATCGGAGAGCTGTTTCTGACCAAGTTCCTGCTGCCTTTCGAGATCGCCTCGTATCTGCTGCTGATGGCAGCCGTGGGCGCGGTCGTACTTGCCAGGCGCCGCAAGGGCCTACCTGAGGAGCTTGGGGAATAATGGGAGACGCCGTATGGACATAGTCTGGTACTTAGTGCTCTCGGCGTTCATCTTCTGCATCGGCGCAACCGGTGTCCTAATCCGGCGCTCTCCGTTAGTGATCCTACTCTGTTTAGAGTTGATGCTGAACGCCGTCAACCTGTCGCTGGTCGCATTCGCCCGCATGACCGGCACACCAGACGGCCAGATCTTTGCGCTGATCGTTATGGTCGTTGCCGCCTGTGAAGTGGTGATCGGGCTGGGACTGATAGTCGCCATGTACCGGCGTCGTGTGCCGCTGGACCTCGAAGAGGTGAAGGAGTTGAGCGGTTAGATGAGCGTCACCGGATGGATGTGGCTCGTTCTCGCTCTGCCGCTGGCGGGGTCACTGATCAACGCCTTCGGCTGGCGGATTCTGCCCGGCCGCTCGGCGGGCTGGATCGGCTCGGCTGCTATTGGTGGCGCCTTCGCATTCGCGATTGTCGGGCTCATCAATCTTCAAGACCTGCCGGAGGAGGGCCGTGCGCTCACCTCGACGTTGTATCAGTACGCTTCCGTAAGCGGCGCTCCCGACATCGGTCTTTCCATATACATCGACCCGCTGGCGATCTTCATGGCGCTGGTGGTTTCCGGCGTCAGTTTCCTGATCCACGTCTACTCGGTCGCCTATATGACCTCCGACAAGGGATACAACCGCTACTTCAGCTACCTGAACTTCTTCGTCTTCTCGATGCTGCTGCTGGTGCTGGCGGGCAACTTCCTGCTCTTGATCGTCGGCTGGGCATTTGTCGGGTTCGCCTCGTACGCGCTGATCAGCTTCTACTACCGGCGCCGGACTGCAACTCATGCCGGCATCAAGGCCTTCGTCATCAACGTGATCGGCGATGTCGGGATGGTGCTGGCGGCGATCCTGATCTTCCGCGAGATTGGCTCGCTGGACTTCGCCACCGTCTTTTCCAGTGCCCCGGATGTCTTCTCACCAAACAGTGGCACGATAGTTGCCATCTGCCTGCTGCTTCTGGTGGGAGCTTTCGCCAAGTCGGCACAACTACCGTTACACACCTGGCTGCCAGACGCGATGGAAGGCCCGACCCCGGTCAGCGCACTGATCCACGCCGCGACCATGGTGACCGCCGGCGTCTATCTGATCGCCCGTACCCACATCCTCTTTGAGCTGGGCACAACAGCCGCGGACATCGCGGCGATCGTCGGCGCCGCAACGCTTATCTTCGCCGGAACCGTCGCGCTGACGCAGACAGATATAAAGCGAGTGATCGCCTACTCGACCATCAGCCAGATCGGTTACATGATCATGGCGGTAGCTGCCGCCGCGTATGCCGCCGGACTGTTCCATCTGATGACACACGCATTCTTCAAGGCGCTTCTGTTCATGGCCGCCGGCAGTGTTATCGGTGTCATGGCGGGTGAGCAGTCGATCAACAAGATGCGCGGGTTGAAAAAGGCCATGCCGTTCACTTACGTGTGCTTCCTCATCGGTGCCCTGGCGCTGGCCGCGTTCCCCGTCTTCTCCGGCTTCTTCTCAAAGGACGACATTCTCGCGTATATCGCGGCACGCGGAGACTGGTTCTGGATTCTCTACGTAGTGGGTTACATAGGCGCGTTCCTGACGGGCCTTTACATATTCAGGGTCTTCTTCAGAGTCTTCCACGGTGAGCCGTGCGAAGAAGCGAAGGAGTTGGAGCAGGGTCACTTACACCATGCAGACACGCCGTTCAATCCCGCCACGGGAGAGCCGGAAGACACTGATGTCGGCTATCCGGGGCCAGAGCACCACATCGCTGAAAGGGACAGGCCGATGGCGGCACCGATGATCATCCTGGCAGTACTGGCGACTATCGGCGGTGCCCTGCAGATACCGTTCGTGACTCACGTGATCGAGAGCTTCCTGGAGCCAACTTTCGCCGACAGCCGCTTTGCCCATGAGACACCCTCCGACGGCATCATTTCGATGGGTCTTGCAATCAGCGCTGTCGTCGCCATCGCCAGCGTCGGCCTGACGGCATTCATATACCTGCGCCGCCCGGATATCCCCGGCGTGTTGCGCAATAGGATGAAGACCGTCTACCTCTTCCTTTTCAACAAGTGGTACTTCGACGAGATCTACGATGCACTTATCGTGCGACCCATCGCAGCGGTGGGTCGATTCACCGTGCAGGTCTTTGACCCGGTCATCCTGCAGGGAATGTTTATCGGTAGCGTCACAGTGGTGGTCAAGGCCGGCCAGGTCGCGACGAAGGTGGCGCAAAACGGGTACGTACGCAGGTACGTTCTGGTGCTGTTCGCCGGTGTTGTGTTTTTGTCCCTCTACTTCCTCCTGCAACAATGACCCTCTCTACCTTGATACTGATCCCCCTGGTCGGTGGCCTTGTCGCCTCGCTCGCTCCCGCCGAAAGCACACGGCAACGCTTGGTCGCAGGAGTGGCACTTGCCTTCGCGTTCGGTGCGCTGGGGCTTTCCATATACCTCGCGTTTGCATTCGATTCAGGCCAGCCGGGACTACAGTGGGTAGCTGACCGGACTTGGATATCAGGTCTCGGAATCCACTACAAGGTCGGGATCGACGGAATCAATATCTTCCTGATTCTGATGACGACCACCCTTTGGGCCGCGGCGATCACGTACTCTGCCTTCAAGCAGTGGGATAGGCCGAAGCTCTTTTACTTCATGATGCTGCTCGGGGAGACGGCGGTACTGGGCGCGTTCATGGCTCAGGATCTGATCCTCTTCGTCGCATTCTTCGATCTGATGTTGATCCCCTTCTACTTCCTGATCGGCATCTGGGGTGGCGAGGGCCGCGTGAAGGCCACGACAAAGTTCGTGATATACACGCTCGTCGGAAGCCTGTTGATGCTCGTCGCCGCAGTCGCTACCGGAGTGCTCAACGAATCGCAAAACGGGCAACTCACATTTGTCATCTCCGAGTTACAGAACACTCCCCTTGCCGAAGGATCGCAGCGCTGGATCTTCCTCTTCTTTGCCGCTGCGTTCCTGGTGAAGATGCCGGCCTTCCCGCTGCACGGATGGATGCCCGATGCATACCGTGCAGCACCGATTCCCGTGCTCGCCGTGCTGTCGGCGGTGCTGACAAAAGTTGCCGCCTACGGTTTCTTGAGGATAGTCCTGCCGCTCTTTCCGGACGCCTCGCAGCAGTTCCAGGAGCTACTGCTGGTGATCGCCACGATCAGCATCCTCTACGGGTCGATAATGGCGTTCAGCCAGTCGAATGTCCGCCTGATCGTCGGTTTCTCGTCGATGGCACAACTGGGCTTCATCACGCTCGGCATCTTCGCGCTTAGGCCCGAGGGCGGCAGCGGTGCGGTCCTGCAGATGGTCAACCACGGACTGGTGGTCCTGCCCCTGTTCGTGATCATCGCGATATTGGCAGACCGTTACGGCACAGAGGACCTGAACAAGATGAGCGGCGCGGCGTTCAGGGCTCCCGTGCTTGCCGCGCTCTTTCTCATCGTCGCGCTCGCCACCCTGGCAATACCCGGCAGCGCCAACTTCGTCGGCGAGTTCCTGATCCTGCTCGCAGTGTTCCAGTCGAATATTGCAATAGCAGTCATTGCAAGCATCGGTGTGATTCTGGCCGCCGTCTACATGATCCGCTTCTACCAGCGCTCCATGCACAACCCTCTGAGCTCTTCCGAGCCTTCGAGGGAGATGAGCGTCTCCGACGGGCTTGTGCTGGTGCCGCTTGTCGCGCTGATCATTGCGTTGGGCGTCCATCCTCAGACGATTCTGAAGCCGAGCGAGGCGTCCATCCAGCGATCAATACATAGTGCCGGCAAGACCGCAGGCGAGAGTGACGACCACTCTGCATACGGCACACAAAATAAAGCCGCTACCCAAACCGTACGTAAGGATGGTGAGTAATCGTGGATGCTGCGGCGCCCGTAATCACGGCACCAACAATTGACTATCAGGGCCTCGCACCGCTCCTTGCGGTTGCCGGTGGCTCCATTGTCGCGCTATTAGTTGGCCTTTTCAGGCACGCCGCAGTCCATCGTTTCTGGGTGCCGGCCATTGCGGTGCTTTCACTGCTTGTTGCCGGGGGGCTGAGCATCTGGCTTTGGGATGAGCAGCACATACTTATTGAGGGAGCGATGAAGGTCGACGACCTCTCGATCGTGATGAACCTGATCTTCTGCGTTGCAGGCATTGCAACGGTTCTTCTGGCGCTGCGGCAATCGTGTGCCCGGCAGTGCGGCAGTGGTGAGTTTCATGCGCTTCTGCTCGCGTCGATCTCGGGCATGTTCGTGCTCGTCTCGTCGCAGAACCTGATCACGTTCTTTATCGGCCTCGAGCTTCTCTCGATCCCGCTGTACGTGCTGTGTGCCGGGGAGCTAAGAAAGCGCAGCTCGCTTGAATCGGGCCTCAAGTATCTGATCATCGGCTCCGTGGGCTCGGCCACGCTTCTCTACGGCCTCGCATTTATATACGGGGCGACCAGCTCTACCGACTTCGGGCCAATCGGCGAGGCACTTGGTGCAGGCTCCGGCCTGCTCAGCGATCCGCTGCTGCTGATCGGCATTGCGCTGGTAATGGCGGGCCTTGCGTTCAAGGTCTCGGTGGCGCCATTCCACATGTGGACACCAGACGTGTATCAGGGTGCACCGACTCCCGTGACATCGTTCATGTCAGTCGCCACCAAGGCGGCCGCATTTGCTGTTTTCCTGCGCTTCTTCGAGGAGGCACTGCCGTCGGTCGCAACAAGCTGGCAAGATGCCTTGGCAGTCCTTGCCGTTATCAGCATGGCCGTGGGCAATATCGGCGCGATCAGGCAGGAATCGATGAAGCGGATGCTCGGCTACTCCGGCGTAGCCCAGGCCGGCTACATACTCGCAGGAATCGTCGTCGCCACCCAACTCGGTGCGCAGGCACTCGTCTTCTACCTCTGCATCTATGCGCTGATGAACTTGGGCGCCTTCGCCGTTATTGCAATGCGCGAAAGTGAAACGAAGCTCGGCGACAGCATCGAGGCCCTAAAAGGCATGGGTCGCACACGGCCGCTCTTTGCCGCAGCCATGACTATCAGCATGCTCTCGCTTGCGGGCTTCCCGGCAACCGCAGGCTTTATCGGAAAGTTCTACCTGATCCAAGCCTCCGTAGAGGGCAACTACACCTGGTTGGCCGTTGCGATCGTGATCGGAACGATGGTCTCGCTCATCTACTACTTGAGGGTCATAGGCGCGATCTGGTTGAGTGAGGAAAAGGCCGGGTCGGCTGCGGACACGGGCGACCCCATGCCCGCAATCGCCGGCGGCTCACCGGAGGCCGACGACAAGACTGCAGGAGCCGGCCCCGTGAAACCGAGCACTATCCAGTTTGCCATTCCCGCAGCCCTGTTCACCCTTGCAACGGTATTTTTCGGCATCATCCCCGAACCTCTGGTTCAGGTGGCAGAACACACCGCACGCTCGATCACTGCATTTCTCTAGATCTCCTCTTTTAGATTGCGCCCAGGGCGTACGCAGGTAGATCCGTGCGTCTAGTATTTATTGCTGTTAATCCGGGGTGTCCCTGACCGAGGGGCTGAGATGGCACTTCCTGGTGCCGACCCATAGAACCTGATCTGGGTAATTCCAGCGTAGGGAGGCTGTAATGCAACAGAGAACAACCTTTTCCACTGACGCTTCCTGCCGAACACAGATGCATGTGGCACGTAGTGGCAAGATCTCGCCGGAGATGAGTCGCGTGGCGGAGCGAGAAGAACTTGATCCCGAACTCGTCCGCGACGAGGTCGCTCGCGGAAGGATGATCATCCCCGCCAACGTAAATCACGGCGTGCTTGACCCGATTGCGATAGGGCTCAAGGCTAGCGTCAAGATAAACGCGAATATCGGAAACTCCCCCACCTCGTCCTCGCTGGAGGAAGAGGTTGAGAAGCTGTTCCTGTCTGAGAAGTGGGGCGCTGACACGGTGATGGACCTATCCACCGGGAAGAGGATCGACGAGACGCGCGAGGCGATCATCAACGCCGCAAGCGTCCCGATCGGCACAGTTCCCATCTATCAGGCACTGGAACAGGTTGACGGTGCAGAAGATCTGACGGCGGACATCCTGCTAGAGACCATCGCCCACCAGGCAAGACAGGGTGTCGACTACATGACGATCCACGCCGGCTTACGACTGGAGCATCTGCCACTGTGCCGGCACCGTGTCACGGGCATCGTCTCGAGGGGCGGCGGCCTGCTGGCGAGATGGATGGTGCACCACGAGAAAGAGAACCCACTGTACGAGAGCTTCGACCGGATCCTGGACATCTGCCGCGAATACGATGTGTCGATCTCGCTGGGCGACGGCCTGCGACCCGGGTCGATTGCCGATGCCTCCGACGCCGCCCAGTTTGCCGAGCTCGAGACGCTTGGAGAGCTGTGCGAACGAGCGTGGGAACGCGACGTTCAGGTGATGATCGAAGGACCGGGCCACATACCGATCGACCAGCTCGAAGAGAACGTTCGCAGGCAGCAGGAGATCTGCCGGGAAGCGCCTTTCTACACGCTCGGCCCACTAGTGACCGACATCGCACCCGGCTATGACCACATCACCTCTGCGATAGGAGCGGCGATCGTCGGCTGGCACGGCACCTCGATGCTCTGCTACGTGACTCCAAAGGAGCACCTGGGCCTCCCCGATATGGAAGATGTCAAACAGGGCCTGATCGCCTACCGAATCGCTGCACATGCCGCCGACCTTGCGCGTGGAAACAGGAACGCCGCACGCTGGGATCGAGAGATATCGGAGGCCAGGTTCAACTTCAACTGGAGCAGACAGTTCGAGCTTGCCCTCGACCCGGAAACTGCAAAATCAATGCACGACGAAACGCTCACCGACGACTGCTTCAAATCAGCAGAGTTCTGCTCCATGTGCGGCCCCAAATACTGCCCGATGCATAACTTCAAGAATATCGACTGGGACGCCGTCCAGAAAATCATTGAGAAACGTAAAGCGGAGCGCGTACAGCCAGTGGCGTAGACTTTGAGCCTACTCCACCGCCATCGTTGGCTCGGCGGCGCGGGAGCCGTCGGACGCTGTGATCTCCTTGTAATCGCCGAAGACAACGGGCGACTCCTCTTTCAGTATTTCAAGTATCTTCATCGCGACTTTGCGAATCTCGGCCTCAGCGTAAGTGGAGCAGCGCAGATTCAGGAAGTGACGCCAGGCGCGGTAGTTGCCGGAGACGACGATCTCGGTCTGTGTTGCGTTGGGCAGCACCGAACGCGCCGCTTGGCGGGCCAGCTTGCGCCGGTCGGTCTTTGACTCGACATCCGCGAACACCTCATCAAGGCGCTCGACTATCTGCTCGTATACCCGCTGAGAGTGCTCGGCAACCTCCGAAAATATCTTGTGTAACTCAGGGTCTGAAGCGATCGCCTCCGGCTCTACTACGGGCTCGTCGCGCTCGTCTACGTAGCGCTGGCTCAACTGGGAAAACGATAGATGACGATGACGCACCAGCTCGTGCGTGAACGAGCGGGACACTCCCGAGATGTGGAAGCTTGCAAGGGTGTGCTCGATCACACTCAGATGGCCCATGTTCATCATGTTCTGGATGTAGTCCTCGTTGGTCCGCCCCGCCGGATTCGACCAGCTGCGATAGCACTGCCGGCCGGCGAACTCGATCAGAGCCTGTGAGTCGACCTCTGTATCGGTTTGCCAGGGCACGTAGTCCGGTTTGACGAATTCGGTGCGGCCGACCAGCGTGACGGTCGGCTCCTTAACCACACCCACTCCTTCTGTTTCGATACTCTCGGCGGTCTTGAGTTGCGACATTGAGTCTGAATCCTCCCTTTTCTTCCTTGCTCCCAATTTACCCCCTGGCTCAGACATCCGTTTTCGATTCGGTCAAGTTAACTGGGTATATTTCCGCAAATTGTGTGAAAAACTAAGCAGTCGTCTTTTCAGCTGTCTTCGCGCGCACGAACTCGACAAACTCCGGCAACGTCTCGTCGAGGTTGTCATGGAAGATCAAGTGCCCCATGCCTTCGAGCTGCCTCACCTGTGTATCGGGAGGTGAAGAGCGCTCCAGCACGGCTTTCAAAAAGTCGGTCGTAACCATCTTGTCGTCGGCTCCTTGCAGTACCAGAGTTGGGATTTCTACC
>SDBU01006382.1_pt1 | contig 13870 bp, 17 predicted proteins | sample 2277071 | NCBI WGS metagenome assembly SDBU01 (sample SAMN10397929, study PRJNA504765) | marine sediment metagenome | isolation source: marine sediment core GS08_GC12, 126 cmbsf | place: Arctic Ocean: Gakkel Ridge, Loki's castle | collected 2008
CGGCCGGACACCGGCGAGAAGCTCGCCCCAATGATTTTGGACATACTTGACGCTGTAGCCGAGGCGCCCGGCGATAGTCTTCAAGGTGACGAGTTCAGTCATAGCCTTTCGAGTTCCTCTTGGGTGACTTTTGTCTTGTTCCAAATCTCGCGGACCTTCTCCTTCAATTCTTCGCGCGTCATACCGCTCTCAAGGTCCTGATGTAAAAGCTCATTCAACGTGATCTGAATATCCAGAACACAGTTGATCGCCTGACCCTTGATACTTTTCCTGCCCGATCCCTGGCCACCCATCAGTCCTCCTGCGCTATGTTTCTGTCAAAGGTGAGGATGTCCCCAATATCAAAACCCGTCAGCAAGCAGATTTTTCTCAACATCTGCCAGGACGGGTGACGAGGATTTTTGTCGCTGAACCAGTTGGCGATCTCGGAGTCGTGGGAACCCAGCGCCTCGGCAAGCTGGCTCTGTGTCCACTCCTTCAGTTTCGCCCACTCCAAAATCTTTTCCCTAACCTTAATCGCTCCGGTGACCTTCATTTTTCTCCTTTACATAATGTAGAAGTTCCAGCTTAAAAAAAGAGCCCTTCCCATTCACAAGGATAATTTACTACATTTTGTAGAAGTTGTCAATTCCTTTTTTACGCCTGGCTTGACTATCCTAAAAATACCCGCTTTCCCGTCGGGCTTCTACTTTTTGTATATGCCAAACCCTTTGCCTTTTTTGCCAAGCAAGAATAGAATACTTGTAAATCTTCCTTTTTCTACACAAGGAAAAACGGACTGGTATAATTTTAAGCATCATGAAGATCGGGCAAAAAATCAAGGAACTGCGGCAAACCAAGAACCTCATACAAAAGGAACTCGCCGCGAAGCTCGGCGTGAGTGTGCAGTCCGTCGCCATGTGGGAGACTGGTCTCAGGAATCCAAATCCTACACAAAGGAAAAAGCTCGTCGAATTTTTCGGTATCAACGAAGCCGATCTCTTCGGCCCCCCAACTCAGAATATCTCTCCTGCCATCCTCGAAGCACTCCAGGACCCTGTTGCCGTTCAGGCGCTCTTGATCACCCATAAAAATTCACAAGACATCAAAAGCACTATCAAATCTCTTCTGGAGACTTTGCCGGGTCTTTCGCCGGAAAAGAGGCAGGCGATATTAGCGTTGTGCAAATGAAAAAACTTCTCTTTGGTATATTACTAATCGGTATGTGCGGTTGCGCCGCCAGATATTATGCCAAACCGAACATGACCCAAGAGGAATTTAATAGAGACGCCTATGAATGCAAACAGCAGGCACTGGCAGGCAGTATGAACAATGTCTTCATCGCCAGGGATCTACAGGATCAATGTATGAGGGCGCGCGGCTATACACAGACGACAAAACCGCAGTGAACAACAGGATTGCGCCGTTCATCTCCGGCTTACCGAAACAGTATCATCTTAGTCTACTGTCTTTTTTGCGCGATCAACCCGGATTCCGGGATCTCAAATTAAAGATGCACCTGAATAGCGCAGACGGCGGCGCCACGGTCATGCCGGGTGCCATTTCAGCGTCTATCTCCGTCAGTTATCTTCAGTACTCGAGCACATACCGCGACTATTCCGTAAAGGTCCTGGCCGTCCTGAATGATATTTTTATCATCTGCGAAAAAATCTGATGTCCTCCCTCTACCGCCGTGGAAAGATTTATTGGCTCTCCTACCGCTATCACGACCGGCCTTACTGCATCAGCCTGAAGACGCGAGACCGGACCACCGCCAAATACAAACAAGCCCAAAAGGACAAGGAACTTCTTGACGGCACGGCCGTCATCCCTGATAAAAACGTCCCTTGTCTGGAGGCCCTCGGCAGATACACTCAGGAGCACAGGCACGCCCGGGCCTCAAAGACAAACGACGACCTCAAGCGCAAGGTCGCAGACTTCCTCTCCTGGTCCGGCGCGGCCATGTTGCGGCACGTCAGCGAGAAGTCACTCCGGGATTATCTCGCCCACCGGATCGACAAGAACAAGATCAGCCTCTACACCGTAAACACGATCATCCAGAACGTCAAGAGCTGGCTGAGCTGGTGCGTCCGGAAGCGCCTCCTCATGGCGAATCCCGCGGCCGGGATCAGGAAGTACCGCGTTGCACAGCAGGACGTCCGTTTCCTCTCGAAGGACGAGATCTCGGCCATCCTGGCGGCTGCCCGGGACCCGGCGCTCTACGCGGACGGCGTAACAACCCTCCATCCTGTCATCGCGGCCGGGATCTATACGGGCCTGCGGCAACGCGAGATCTTCAACCTGGAGTGGCAGGATCTGGACTGGACGCGCAACCTTTTGAGGGTACGAAACCGCGGGGGGTTCACTACGAAGGACAAGGAGAACAGGACCATCCCGATCCACCCGACGCTCAAGGCGATCCTGCGGCCCGCAGCCGGGGCATCCGGGAAGTGCTTCGACGTCACGAACCACAGGAAGATCTTCCGGAGAGTGCTCAAGAAGGCGAAGCTGGCCGGCGTCGGCTGGCACACGCTCCGGCACACCTTCGCCTCGCACGCGCTCATGGCCGGGGTGCCCCTGGCGACCGTCTCCCGGTGGCTTGGGCACTCGTCCGTCACGACCACGATGATCTACTCGCACCTGCTGGCCGGCCACGAGCAGGACGAGATCGGCAAGCTCGTTTTCTGACTTTTACTACAAAATCACTTCGGTATTTTTCGGACTTGCTTGGCGGGTAAGCGGTTACGGCATTTCGGGGAAAATTACGAAAGCGCTGCTCTACCAACTGAGCTACATCGGCATATCATTCGCATTACGGTGCCTAATTGTAACAAAACCCCCCACCTCCTGCAAGAAATTTTATGGAGTCAACGAACACGCCTTCCTGACGACATCCCCGAAGGGGATGGAGTCCCTCGGGCGTCCCCGCGGTCCCTTTTTTGACGCCCTTCGGACGACATCCTGAGCCAAGACCCCAGGGGTCTTGGCTCAGGATGGGCCCTCCTTCCGGGCATGCCCCTTGAACAGGCGCGAAACGCCAAGCGCCAAAAGGATATAGATCACGATCAACCCCCCGCCGCCGGGCAGGGAGAGGCGTACCTGGGCCAAGGGCCAGCCGGCTATCCAGGAGCTCCACGTGACCTGCGCCTTGAGGAAGAAGGCGCAGGCCGCCGCCGCCGGCGCAGCCAGCCGGTAAGAGAACAGGCCCAGGCACACTGCCAGGGAGCCGCTGCCGATGATCCCCATGGCCAGCGGCGCGGCGACGATGTTGGCCACGACACCGTACATGGAGATGAGCCCGAAGGTCGAGGCGATCAGGGGCGCGGTGCCGACCCAGGCGCTCAACGACACCGCCGCCCAGCTAAGCGGATAGCGCAGGATGGGGAAGAGCGGATGCGACGGCCGCCACCTCTTCTGGAGCCAAGGCGACGGGTCCAGCCGCGGGAAGAGCCAGACGATAAAGACCACGCTCATGAAAGAGAGCTGGAAGCTGATGGAAAACAGCGCGGCCGGATCCCACAGGAGGATCGCGAAGGCGGCCAGGCCGAGGACGTGCCAGAAGAGCGGATGGCGCTCCCGTATAAAGGTATACAGGAGGGCGACGGTCATGATGGTCGCGCGCACGACGGAGACCGCGGCGCCGGTCAGGACGCAGTAGCCGATGACCGCCGCCATGCTCAAGACCAGCCGCGGCCGTGCCGGGACCCTGAGGATCTTCAGGAACAAAAAGACCATGCCCGCCACAAAGGCGGTGTGAAAACCGCTGACCACCATGATATGCCACGTCCCGGCGGCGACCATCGCCTTCCTGACGGGCTGGGGCACGAGCTGTTTCTCGCCGAGCATCATCGCCCGCAGGAGCGATGCAGAAACCGCATCGAAGTGGACACGGATGACGGCAGCCAGCTTTTCGCGGATGAGGATCGGCGAGCAGGACCACAGGCCCCTGCCCTCCTTCCTGACTTCACCGCGCCTGCCGACGCTCAACATCGAATAGATGTTGCGCCGCGCCAGGGCCCGGGCAAAAGGCCGCAGCGGCCTGTAGAGCTTGCCGCGGATGACCAGCCGCTCGCCAAGCACGTCTTTTGTCTTGTGATAATCACGCACCCACACGTCGCCGGTGAGCGCCACGGCGTTATCCTCCCTGTCCCACCCGCGCTCCACGCGCAGGATATATCTGTCAAAGAGCCGGTTCTCTTTGGACGAAGACACCACCACGCCCCCGAGGCGCACCCACATCCCCTTGCGCGGCGTCATGCGGCCGATATGGCGCGGGTGCAAAAGCGATGCCTCCTCGCACCTCAGGGCGCCGATGAAAAAGAACGCGGCCAGCAAAAGACAGATGCCCGCCGCCGGCTTCCTGATAAAGACCAGCGCCAGCACGAGCGACAGCAACGACAGGGCGGCCGCCGGCCATGCCGGTCCGTCGAGCCGGCTCTGCGCCGCGATCCCCAAGGAATACGCGAGGACGACGGGGATCATCGGCGACAGAAAAGGGCCGCGGTGACGCCGCGTGAAAAATACACGCTTTATCATGTACTGCTAAAATTATTTTCGGAAAAGAGACTTGAGGGAGAGGTGGTGCGGGAAGATGCTACTTTTCCTGCTGGGCCGCGATGCGCAGGTGCTCCAGGCCCAGCCCGTTCAGGACGTCCAGGACCCCGACGAGGTTCTTGAAGGGCACCAGACGGTCCACGCGCATGAAGACGGCCAGCTCCGGCTGGCTCTTCATGCGCTCACTGAGTTGCGTCTCGAGGTTTGCTAAGGTCACGACGTCCGCCCCCAGATACACGGGGCCCTCGTCGGAGAGGGTGATCGTGACGACGTCCGACCTCTTCTTGTCCGGCGCCATGACGTTCCTGGCCTTGGGCAGGGTCACCTTGATCTGCTTGGCCCGCGTCGGATCGAAGGTATACAGAAGGCTGAAGGAGATGAAAAAGAAAATAAAAAGGTTCATCACGATGTCCGTCATGGCGATCGACTCGAGGCTCACCAGATGCCGACGGGCCATGCCGATCCTCACAACAGCCTCCCGCGCGCCAGCGCCTCCAGGAGCTGACTGGAATAATTGCTGAGCTCGTGCGAATAATACTTGATGCGGCTGATAAAGAAGTTGTAGCAGATGTAGAGCGGGATCGCGACCATCAGGCCCGCCGCCGTCGTGATCATCGCCTGATAGATGCCGCCGGCGAGGGCGCTGACCGTGATGTCGCTGCCGGCCTTCTCCCACGCCATGAAGGCGCCGATCAGGCCCATCATCGTCCCCAGGAACCCCATCAGCGGCGAGATCCCGACGATGGCGGCCAGGCCCCCCAGCCGCTTCTCGAGCTCGTGCACCGCGTGGTTGCCCATGCGCTCGAGCATCTTCTCAAGTTCCTCGCGCGGCAGGTCGCGGTTCTCGAGCGCCGCCACGAACATGGCCGACAGCGGATGCGCACCGTGCTTCTTGCACAGCGTGACCGCCTCATTGGCCTTCTGCAAGAGGACCTTGTTGCACACGGCCTTTGAGAGCTGTTCCATGTCCAGGCGGCCGAACCGCCGCAGGGTGAAAAACCGCTCCAGACAGATCGCCAGCCCGAAGACCGACGCCGCAAGAATCGGCACGATCATCGGCCCCGCCTTAAACACATAAGTCAGCATAACCCTCCCTGCGATTTTGAGACTTTTAGACCAGGTCTTTCAGTCTCATTTTTTGAGACAGAAAGGCCAGACCTATGTGTCTCACGAGATGATGAGATACTTCTTGAAGGCTTCGAGCTTCCTTTCGGAGATCCCCTTGATGACGAGGAGCTCGCTTAAATCTGTGATGCGGCCCTTGTCGGCCCGCAGGTCCAGGATGGCGTCCGCCGTCTTCTCCCCGATGCCGGGCACGGCGATGAGCTGGCCGCGCGTCGCGGCGTTCACGTCCACCACGGCGGGGGCGGCCTCGTCCGAGTACAGCTCGATGAGACAAAAGTTGCACCCCATCGTCTTCTGGAACATCCGCAGCCCCACCCCGAAGACGAAGACAAAGGCGGCAAAGATAAAGACCCGTCTTTCTTGCAGCGTCAAATGTATCATACACTTTCCCGAACAACTTGGAAACAGTTTCCCGAACAACTTGGAAACTGTTTCCAAGTTGTTCGGGAAACTGTATACCCGGTGGTTACACGACGAGGCTGACCATCTTGCCGGGGATGACGATGACCTTCTTGACGGGCTTGTCGCCGAGCCACGCCTTGGTCTTGGCGTCTCCAAGGGCGGCGGCGCGGATGGCGGCCTCGTCGGCGCCGGCCGAGACCTCGACGCGCGCGCGCAGCTTGCCGTTGATCTGGACCGGGTAGATGACCACGTCTTCCGCCAGGGCCGACTCGTCGTAGGCCGGCCAGGAGGCCCTGAAGACGCTCTCCTTCTCGCCGAGCATCTGCCACGCCTCCTCGGCCAGGTGAGGCACGAAGGGCGAAAGGAGCAGGACGAGAGCGCGCACGGCCTCGAGGCACGGCGCGGACCTCAACTCCCCGTCGGACAACTTGTACATCTCATTGACCATCTCCATGGCGGCCGAGATGGCCGTATTAAATTTAAAGTCGCCCTCCATGTCCTGGGTGACCTTCTTGACGGTCTGGTGGCGCTTCTTGACGACGTTGCGGATACCGTCTGACTCTTGAGGGCCCAAGGCCGCGCCGGCCACCGCCTGCACGAGGCGCAGGACGCGGTTCAAAAAGCGCCAGGCGCCGTCCATGCCGCGGTCGTTCCAATCCAGCTCCGCCTCCGGCGGCGCGGCAAAAAGGATGAAGAGGCGCAGGGTATCCGCGCCGTATTCGGCGAGGATCTTGTCGGGATCAACGACATTCCCCTTGGACTTAGACATGACCTCGCCCTCTTTTAAGACCATGCCCTGCGTCAGGAGACGGTCAAAGGGCTCGGGGAAGGTCAGGAGCCCCAGGTCCTTCATGAACTTGGTGAAGAAGCGCGAATACAAGAGGTGCAGGATGGCGTGCTCGATGCCGCCGATGTACTGATCGACGGGCATCCAGCATTTCACGTCGCCGCTATCAAATATCTCCTTGTCGTTCTTGGGCGAACAGTAGCGCAGGAAGTACCAGGAAGAGTCAAAGAAGGTCGTCATGGTGTCCGTCTCGCGCCGCGCCGGCTTGCCGCACGCCGGGCACGCGGCCTCGACGAACTTCTTGACCTTGCCGAGCGGGCTGCCGCCCTTGCCCGAGATCTTGACATCCCTGGGCAGAACCACGGGCAGGTCCTTCTCGGGCACCGGCACCAACCCGCACGCCTTACAATAAATCATGGGGATCGGCGTGCCCCAATAGCGCTGGCGCGAGATGAGCCAGTCGCGCAGCCGCCAGTGCACGGTGAGCTTGCCCATCATCTTCTCTTCCATCCACCGGCCGATCTTCTTCTTGGCCTCGTTGCTGAGCAGACCGTCAAAAGAACCGGAGTCGGCCATGACGCCTTCCTCTTCAAAGGCGTGCTCCATGGTCGCGGTGGTCAGCTTCCCGTCTTTAGGCTGGATGACGACGCGCATGGGAAGCTTGTACTCCTTGGCAAAGAGAAAGTCGCGCTGGTCGTGCGTGGGCACGGCCATGATCGCGCCGGTGCCGTATTCCATCAGGACGTAATCCGCGACCCATATGGGCAGCTTCTCGCCGTTGACGGGGTTGGTGGCGTACGCGCCCGTGAAGCGCCCCTCCTTCTTCACGTCCCCGGCCATGCGCTCCATCTTCGTCTTGCGGCTGACCTTGTCGATAAACTTCAGAGCCCCTTTCTCCTCGGGCTTGCCGGCGATGAGCTTTTTGACCAGAGGATGTTCGACCGCCAGGACCACGTACGTCGCGCCGAAGATGGTATCCGCCCGCGTCGTGAAGACGCGCAGGATGTCACCCCCCTCCAATTTAAAGAATATCTCCACGCCAAAGCTCTTGCCGATCCAGTTCTTTTGCATCGTCACGACGCGCTCGGGCCAGTTGCCGAGCTGTCGCAGATCCTCGAGCAGACGCTCGCTGTACTGCGTGATCTTGAGGTACCATTGGTCCAGGTCCTTCTCGACGACCGCCGTCTGGCAGCGCCAGCAGCCACCGTGGACGACCTCTTCGTTGGCCAGCGTCGTCTCGCAGTTCGGGCACCAGTTCACGGGCGAGGCCTTCTTGTACGCCAGGCCCTTCTCGAACATCTTCGTGAAGATCCACTGGTTCCACTTGTAGTAATCCGGCAGGCAGGTCGTCACCTCGCGCGCCCAGTCATACGAGAAGCCCATGCGCACGAGCCCCTCTTTCATCCAGTCGATGCACTGCAGGGTCCAGCTCTCGGGGTGGGTCTTGTTCTTGATGGCGGCGTTCTCGGCGGGCTGGCCGAAGGCGTCAAACCCCATCGGGTGCAGGACGTTGAACCCGCGGAGCATCTTGTAGCGGGCGATCACGTCGCCGATGGTATAGTTGCGCACGTGGCCCATGTGGATGCGGCCCGACGGATACGGGAACATCTCGAGGACATAATACTTGGGCCGTTTGGGGTCGGCCTCGACACGATAGAGGGCGTTATCCCGCCACGCCTCCTGCCACCTCTCCTCGATCTTCTTGAAGTCGAATTCCATGGTCTCTACTTGACGAGTTTCCGGATGCGCCGCAGGTTCGTCGCGTCCTCCCGCGGCTTGGACTTGGGTGTCTCCAGGATAAAGGCGGCGTGCCGCAGCCTCGGATGATTCACGATATGCGAAAACGCCTTCTTGCCTATCTTGCCCTCGCCGATGCTGGCGTGGCGGTCCACGAGTGAGCCCAGGTCGCCGGCCGAGTCGTTGACGTGGACGACCCGGACCGCCTTCCGGCCGCAGCGCCGCTCGATCTCGTCGAGGACCGCGTCAAAGACGCGCGGCTCGCGGATGTCGTAGCCGGCGCCGAAGAGGTGCGCGGTATCGACGCACACGCCCAGGCGCGAGCGGTCCCGCACGCTCTTCATGACGCGTCCGTGGTCCTTAAACATGCCGCCCAGCCAGTGGCCGGCGCCCGTCGTGTTCTCCAAAAGAAGCATCACCTGCGTGCCGCGGGTGCGCTGCAGGACCTTGTCGAGGGCCCCGGCAAAGCGGCTGAGCCCTGCCTCGGCCGAGCTGTCCTTGTAGCTGCCCATGTGGGTCACCAGGTACTCGGCCCCCAGGGCGGCGGTCTCGCGCACATCCTGTACGGTGGCGTCGATGGACTTATGGTAGAGATCGTCGTAGGGCGTGGCCAGGTTGATCAGGTACGGGATGTGCACGGCCACGACCTTTACCCCGCTCGCCTCCCGCCGCCGGCGGAACTCCCGCGCGTCCGCCTCATCCAGGACGAGGGCGCGCCACTGCCGGGGGTTGCGGGAAAAGATCTGCATCGCCGAACAGCCGAGCCTGCGGGCCCGGTCGACCGACTCGTAGATCTTGCCGCTGATGGAGACGTGGACCCCTAAATACACGTGCTGATATTAACACAAAATACGGAGGGGTTCAAGACGACCGCAGGAGGGCCCTTTAGGACGACCTACAGGATGGTCCTTCAGGAGGAGTCGCCGTTAAGACAGTCCTTGATCGCGGCCAGCAGTTCTACCGAATCAAAAGGCTTGAGGAAGTACCCGTCAGCCTTGAGCGCGCCCTCTTTCACCTCGTCGAGCTCCTGGGCCAATCCGGTGATGATAATGATCGGGATGTGTTTGTATTTCGGGTCGGACTTCAGATCGTCCAGGACCTGGAGACCTCCTTTTCTGGGCAGGATCAGGTCCAGGAGGATGAGGTCGGGGTTCTGCGTGGCGACCTTCTCATACCCGTCTTCGCCGTCAAAGGACTGGAGTACCTCATACCCCATCGCCTCAAGGCGCAGCTTCAGGATGAGGGAGATCTCCCGCTCATCCTCGATGATGAGAATGCGTTTTTTCATGATGTGCCCCCGGCCCGCAAGGGTCAATATACCAGAAAGTCACTTTGAGCACAATTTTTTTCAGAACGGGCTAAACCCCTTCAAGGACGGCCGCTTATTGACAAAAAGGGACTTGTATACTATCATTAAAGAGCTTCTTTCCAAATCTTCGGCATGGTGATATAAATTTGGGGCTGTAGCTCAGTTGGGAGAGCACTTGCATGGCATGCAAGGGGTCGAGGGTTCAAGCCCCTCCAGCTCCACCATTTTTTATTATGGCTTCGCCTATGCACTGTATCTGGAATTGAAGCGAAGTATCTGAATACTGGATGGAACAAACCCCTTTATAGCCGCACTTTTTTGTTGCCTGCCCTCTTGTTCGCTTGTCCGGTTTGGTCTTGAAAAATCTACCAAGGGGAATATTTGTCACCCGCGACCAATAACAATACAATTCCTCCATATCTTGATCCCATCTGTATATAACCCTGCCTCTCAATTTTTCTTCTCTAATGTCAAAATATGTTCTTAATAAATGAAGGAAAAACATGATCATTGCCGGATCGGAATTGGTGAAAACCAATCCTTGTGTCGAGGGATACTTTGCGCCCTCGCATGCGTATAAAATGCCGCATATCGCTTTTGCTATATCGGCATTCTGAAAATGCATTTTTTCAAAATGCTTAACTCTTTTTCTGATTTTTTCTTTTCACTTCTCGATTTTAGTACGAACTGCCTTTACGGCCAAGGGCCTAGCCAAAGCCGCAGACTCTATTTCTTTTTGCCTGATTCGCCCTTTTTGGATGTTTGTCAGCTTAATATCCTTAACCCAGCCGGAAAGAGTATTCTTTGGAATTTTGAATCTTTCGCTGATTTCTCCTAAAGACCATCCCCGCATTCTCAAATCGCGCACTTTTAGCTTTAATCTTTTTGGATATTGTCTTGGCATTTTCTTTGTCCCTGCTTCACTAATTTTATTGTAAGTTATCGCGAATTTGATATAATAGTATCACTAATAGTGCTACTTTAACTATACTATCAAAAGTTGGAAAGAATATCGAGAACAAATATGCTGATTGGAGACAATGTAAAGAGATTCCGAAAGAAAAAAAGGCTCACGCAGGACCGTCTCGCAAGAAAAGCGGATATCCCTTACACGACCTTAACAAAATTAGAATCTAACGTTGTTAAAAAACCCTCTGTTCAGACAGTGGCAAAAATTGCCAGGGCGTTGAATATAACTATAGAAGAATTAATAAAATAGAACGTACCGGAAACGGCCTTAGCGAGTCCGGGCACCTACGCGAACCTCCTACTGTTTTGCAAAGAAAAGATTCCTTAAAATAGATCTGAGTAAATTGAGAGACCGGCGACATGACCTCGTTCATAAAAGCTAAACAAGGCATCCCCCTCTTCGGCCTGATGGAGATCGCCATCGGCCTCGTCACCCTCCAGTCCATCCCCTACTTCGCCGGGCTCGGCCACACCAAGCCGCCCGGCGAGCTCTTCTTCGTCCTGGCGAGCAGCCTCTTCTCCTTCGTCCTCGGGGTCGGGATCCTCTTTCGCTTCAACCCGGCCCGCCGGCTCCTCATCTTCTTCTCGGGCTGGATCATCGTCACCAAGGTCCTCCTCTTCCTCGGCGTGATGACGCTCGTCTCCGAGGTCTCCACGACGATCCCGATCCAGATCAAGAACGTCATCTCCCTCGTTTATCACGCGCTGCTGATGCTGTACCTGCGCCACCCGCTGATCAAAAAGGAGTTCACATGAGAAAGATGATCCGCTGCGCCTTTTTTGTGGTCCTTTTGTGCGCCCCCCTCCTGGCTCCGGCGAACGGCCAAGACGCCCCGGAGGCCCCGGCGCGGCCGTTCCTCCTCCTTGAACTCGAGAACAAGATCATCGGCCCGGTCACGGCCGATTACATCAGCGACGGCATCGCCAAGGCCCGCGACGAATCGTATCAGGGCGTCATCATCGAGATGGACACGCCCGGCGGCCTGCTCGAGTCCACGCGCCGCATCGTCAAGGAGATCCTGAACGCACCGGTCCCCGTCGTCGTCTACGTCGCGCCCAGCGGCTCCCGCGCGGGCTCGGCCGGCGTCTTCATCACGCTCGCCGCCCACGTGGCGGCCATGGCGCCGTCCACCAACATCGGCGCGGCCCACCCCGTGATGATGGGCGACGGTCCGAAGGGCGAACAGCCGCTCAAGAAGGCCATCGAGGACTTGACCGACGCGCTGCGCGACCAGCAGGACGCGCCCAAGAAAGAGGTGACCCCAGAAAAAGAGACAAAAAAGGACAAGGACGACGAGGCCTCGACGAGCCCCATGCAGGACAAGATCCTCAACGACACGCTCGCGTGGGTCGCCACGATCGCCAAGAGCCGCGACCGCAACGTGGAGTGGGCCCGCAAGGCCGTGAGCGAGAGCGTCTCGGCGACGGAAAAGGAGGCCCTGGAACTCAACGTCGTCGACATCGTGGCCGTCGACAGGGACGACCTCCTGGCAAAGATGGACGGCCGCACCGTGACCGTCCTCGAGAAACCCGTCACCTTGCATACCAAAGGGGCCCGCCTGGTGACGGTCCCCATGACGAGGCGCCAGAACATCCTGAGCACCGTCATCCACCCGAACATCGCCTACATCTTCATGCTCTTAGGGATGCTCGGCCTCTTCATCGAGATCACGCACCCCGGGTCGGTCTTCCCGGGTGTGGCCGGCGTCATCTGCCTCATCATCGCCTTCTACGCCTTTGCCGTCCTGCCCGTCAATTATGCCGGCTTCCTCCTGATCGCCGTGGCCATCATCCTCTTTATCGCCGAGGCGCTGACCCCGGCCACCTTTGGCCTGCTGACGCTGGGCGGCGCCGTCTGCATGGTCCTGGGCTCGCTCATGCTCATCGACTCGCCACTCCTGGGGCTCAAGATCTCCCTGAGCGTCGTCCTGCCGTTCGTGGTAGGGGTGGCGGGCATCGTCCTCTTCCTGGTATCGCGCGTGGTCAAGGCCCACCGCACCAGGGCCAAGACGGGCTCCGAGGCCCTCATCGGCGAGACGGGCACGGCCCAGACCGACATCGCGCCCGAAGGCCAGGCCTTTGTCAACGGCGAGCTGTGGACCGCCCTCAGCCAGGACGGGAAGAAGATCAAGAAAGGCGAGAAGGTCAAGGTCGTCGCCATTGACAAGATAAAGCTGATCGTGTCAAAATAAGGGCTCCTAGAGGGGACCTTTCGACCCCATGCAGGCGGTCTAACCCGGAGGTAACATGAGCTTCCCCGTGATCCTTGGTGTCATCCTTGCTGTCTACGCCTTCAACTGCCTCAAGATCCTCAACGAATACGAGCGCGCGGTCATCTTCCGGCTCGGCCGGATCCTGGCCAAGCCCAAGGGGCCAGGCTTTATCTTCATCCTGTTTCCCATCGACCGCCTGGTGCGCGTGGACCTGCGCACGATCACGCTCGACGTGCCGCCCCAGGACGTCATCACCAGAGACAACGTCTCGATCAAGGTCAACGCCGTCGTGTACTATCGCGTCATCGACCCCAACCGCGCCATCATCGAGATCGAGGATTACCACTTCGCCACCTCTCAGATCTCGCAGACGTCCCTGCGCAGCAGCCTGGGCCGCATGACCCTGGACGACCTCCTGATCGAACGCGAATCGATCAATAGGGAATTGCAGGACATCATCGACAAGGCGACCGACCCGTGGGGCATCAAGGTCTCCCACGTCGAGATCAAGCACGTGGACCTACCGCAGGAGATGCAGCGCGCCATGGCGCGCCAGGCCGAGGCCGAGCGCGAACGCCGCGCCAAGGTCATCTCGGCCGAGGGCGAATACCAGGCCTCCACGAAACTCTCGCAGGCCGCCGAGATCATGCAGAAGCAGCCGATGTCCCTCCAGATGCGCTACCTGCAGACGCTGGTCGACATCTCGACGGAGAAATCATCGGTGGTAGTCTTCCCTCTGCCGATAGAGTTATTGCGGTGGATGGACAGGCAGGGCAAGTAGCGGACGCGCGTCCG
>SDBU01006383.1_pt1 | contig 13869 bp, 12 predicted proteins | sample 2277071 | NCBI WGS metagenome assembly SDBU01 (sample SAMN10397929, study PRJNA504765) | marine sediment metagenome | isolation source: marine sediment core GS08_GC12, 126 cmbsf | place: Arctic Ocean: Gakkel Ridge, Loki's castle | collected 2008
CCGATAGGAGCGATATGTCATTCCGAAAATAGAACATATTTTTCCGCTGGCGAAGGTGTTCTTCACCTTCGTCCACGAAAAATAGGAACCCTGTTGAGCGGATTAGCTCTCTGTTGGTGTTGTCACCAACAGAGAAAAATCAAGTATTTTCATAATTCGTGGCGCTCTGAAAGAGCATGATGGTTTATCATGAAAATAAAATGTAGAATAAATCAACCGTGTGGTTCTCGGCTTATAGCATGAAAAAAATATTGTGTATCAAACAATATCTTTCAATCGTTTTAAATTCAACCGTTGATAAATCTCTTGATTTTAAAGAAAAATATCAATATTTTTGTGTTTTAAATCATATTATTTATGTTTTAGGGATTATTTATCTGAATAATAATTAAATTAAGATAAATTTCTGTTATTTATCGGATAAAATGTAACCAAATAAATAATTTTCAATTTTAAATTTAACATAAACAAAGGAGTTAAATGTGAAGAAGATTAGATTGTTAACTGTTTTTGTGTTTGCATTATTGATTTCTACTTTAGTTTGGATTGCGTGTGAAAAGAAAGCAGAAGAAAAGAAAGTAGAGTTTATAACGGATGATGATAAGGTAAGTTATTCCATAGGTGTTCAGATAGGCAAACAGTTGAAAACACAACCGGTTGAGGTCAATCCGGATGCCCTTGCAATGGGTATTAAAGATGTTGTAAGCGAGGGTGAGATGGCAATAGATGATGGTGAGATGGCACGTGTTATGGTGGAGTTTCAGGAAAAAATGAGAAGCGGACAGATGACCGAAAGTCAAAAGCAGGAAGCCGGGAAAAACATTGCTGAGGGAATGGCTTTTCTGGATGCAAACAGTAAGAAAGATGGAGTTAAGGTTCTGCCGAGCGGCCTCCAATATAAAGTGATCAAAAAGGGAACCGGAAATAGTCCGCAAGCTGCTGATAAAGTAAAAGTTCATTATAAAGGAACTTTAATAAACGGGCAGGAATTTGACAGTTCCTTCAAGCGCGGTACTCCTGCTGAGTTTCCTGTTAACGGAGTAATACCGGGTTGGACTGAGGCACTCCAGCTTATGAAAGAAGGAGGTAAATGGCAGCTATTTATTCCATCTGAATTAGCATATAGAGAGAGGGGGGCCGGACCATCAATACCCCCTAATTCAGCGCTGGTTTTTGAGGTCGAACTGCTTGAAGTAGTTAAATAATTTTTGAATATTTTGAAACTGTATAAACAAAAACGGAGAAGCAATTATGCAAAAAATTCAGGAGTTATCAGAACGGGTTAGAAAAAATAAGCCGTTGGTTCATCATATAACCAATTGGGTCACTATTTATGATTGTGCAAATATTACAAGAGCTTTTGGAGCACTCCCGGTTATGGCACATGCAATTGAAGAATCACCTGATATGGTAAAAATTGCTTCTGCATTGGTGTTGAATATTGGCACATTGACGCCGACTTTAATCGAATCGATGTTAGCCGCCGGAAAAAGTGCAAATGAAAATGGTATTCCTATTGTGCTCGATGCAGTGGGTGTCGGAGCGACAAAATTAAGAAATGATAAGACATTCGAGCTGCTTGACAATATTAAGGTGAATATTGTTAAGGGTAATTCTTCTGAGATTGCAAGGTTAACCGGGGCTGATGTGATGACAAAAGGGGTTGAAGCAACTAAAGTTGAAGCCGACCTGATTGAAATAGCAAAAAATTTATCTAAACAATATAATACAGTATCAGTCATTACAGGAGAGGAAGATATTATCACTGATGGAAAAAAGGTATTCTTAGTCAGAAATGGTCATAAGATGATGGGCAGTATTGTCGGAACCGGCTGTATGGCTGCTTCAGTTATCGGGGCTTTTGCCGGTGTGGAGAAAGATTATGCTTTGGCTGCTGCCTCTGCCCTGGTATGTTTTGGAATTGCCGGAGAATTGGCTGCACCTGATTCTAACGGACCCGGAAGTTTTAAAGGAAATTTTTATGATGAAGTTTATAATTTAAATGCTGAAAAAATAGAGAAGATGACTAAAGTTGAAGAAAGATAGATTAAATAATATTGATTTTTATTTTGTGACTGATTCCGGGCTTAGTAAAAATGGGACGCTGAGTGATGTTGAAAATGCCGTTAAGGCTGGCTGTAAGATTGTTCAATACAGGGAAAAAATCAAAAGTACCAATGAAATGATTGAAGAAGCTGAGCAAATCAAAAGATTGTGCAAAAACAGGGCAATCTTTTTAGTTAATGACAGAGTCGATGTTGCTCTTGCTGTTGACGCTGACGGTGTGCATATCGGTCAGGATGATATGCCTTTTAGAATTACAAGGAAATTGCTTGGAGATGAGAAGATTATCGGGCTGACTGTTCATAATGTTGAGGAATCCGTTGAAGCTGAAAATATCGGTGCAGATTATATAGGTTTAAGTCCGATTTTTGAAACAGCCACTAAAGAAGATGCCGGAAGAGGATGTGGAATTTCTATGATTGAAAAGGTGAAAAAATGCATAAAATTACCGATTGCTGCTATCGGTGGAATAAATAAAGAAAATACTGGTGAAGTGATTGCCTCAGGTGCAGATTCGGCAGTAGCTATATCGGCTGTCGTATGTAAAGATGATGTTTATAGCGAAGTTGTTGATTTTATAAAGATAATTAATGAGAATAAACAAAAAGGGAAAGATAATGATACTTGATAGGCTTTATAATGCTGATATTTATCGAAAAATGCATCCGGGATTCGCAGAAGCATTTGATTTTCTTAATAGAAAAGACCTGAAAGAACTATCTCCCGGAAGGCATGATATAGACGGGGACAGAGTTTTTGCTGTGGTTGTTAAGGATAAAGGTAAAGGACGTAACGGAACAAAGCTCGAGATACATAAGAAATACATTGACATTCAATATGAGATTTCCGGAACGGATAAAATCGGCTGGAAACCGGCTGATGAATGCACAAATGCCGATTCTGATTTTGACGAAAATAAAGATTTAGGATTTTTCCCCGACGAACCGGAAACCTGGGTTTCTCTCCCGCCGAATACTTTTGCTGTCTTTTTCCCTCAAGATGCACACGCACCGATGGGAGCTGAGGGAAACCTCCATAAAGTCATCGTCAAGATAGTTGTTTAATTTGCCTTTTCTATTACGAAAATAAATGTTACTTTCTTTTGAAAAAGAAAGTAACCAAAGAAAACTTTGACAAATTTCATATTTGCTGCTTAGCAGCAAATATGAAAGGGTTAAACTTTCTCTCTGTTGATGATAACATCTCACTTCAAATGCATTTCGTTCAGATTGCTTACAGTCTTTTAAAAGTAATTGATTATTATTTTTCTATCCAGATGTCTGCTGTTCGTTCGTTTACATCCTGAAATTCAGGCAGAGGTGCGCTTGGTACCGGCTCATACCAGAATGTCGCAGTTGACCAGTCATCCTGCCTTTCATAGAGTCCTTTTCCTCCCTCTCCCACTGCACCTGCCGGATTTTCAAAAGAGATGGACCGTGTCTCCAAGCCAGTGTCTAATAAGTACGGCTTTTCAACCAGACCCGCCGGAGCATCTGATGAAGTACAGGAAAACGACATAAAAATCAAAATAGCAACTATACTTACAAAAATGAAAATTTTTGTAAGTATAGAATCCTCCTGATTGTTAATATATAAAAGAATTTTATTTTTTAATTTCGTATCAATTCGCGGAATTCGTGAATAAAATATTTCTTATCAAAATTTAAGATATAAAAACATTAAATCAATAAAAAAAATCTTGATTTCAAATTATAATAGTTATCTATTAAATTACTAAACTAACTCAATATATGATTTATTTATTGATTATTAAATATTTTTTTCATATTTTACTGAACAAATGTATACTGCTTTTTAAATTTGATATATCTTTTTTCATGATTTTGAGAATATAAAATGATTCAGTATGATGAAATAGGAATTTGGTCTGAGATTAAACTCGATATAATAAAAGAGTATGCTAAAGCGTTTTCAACAATACTTTCTGCTCAAACTAATCCAGGATTCATTCATATTTACATTGATGCATTCGCAGGACCCGGAATACATGTATCTAAGATGACAAGAGATTTTATTTTGGGATCTCCTCTTAATGCTTTAAATGTAAAACCACCATTTAGAGAGTATAATTTTATAGATTTAGATAAAGATAAAATTAATGAATTAAACAATATTGTCGGTGAGAGAGAAGATGTAAATATTTATGAAGGTGATAGCAACAAGATATTATTAGAGAAAATATTTCCAAGAGTAAACTATAAAGATTATAGGCGTGCACTCTGTATTCTTGACCCTTACGGTATGCATTATAATTGGGACGTAGTTTATGCTGCTGGTCAAATGGGCACAATTGATATCTTATTAAATTTTCCAATTATGGCTATGAATAGAGATATTTTGACAAAAGACCAGAATAAATTATTACCCGAAAAAATTAATCGAATGAATGCTTTTTGGGGAGATGAATCTTGGAAAGACATTGCTTACGAATCTACACCTCTTTTTCGCTTCACAAAAACGTGTAGCAAAAAGAATTGTAGAAGATATTTTTAAAAAGCATTCATAGAGGCGAATGAGCTAATGGCAAATAAATCTGCAATAGAGTGGACTGAATCAACCTGGAATCCAATTACCGGTTGTATTAAAATCAGTCCTGGATGTAAAAATTGTTATGCAGAGCGAATGTCCTTTCGCTTAAAAGCGATGAAACAACCAAATTATAAAAATGGTTTCAAATTAACAATGCATGAGCATGTATTAAAAGCACCATTAAATTGGAAGAATCCTCAAACAATATTTGTGAATTCTATGAGCGACCTTTTCCATGAAGATGTGCCTTTAAAATTTATATTAAAGGTTTTTGAAATTATGTGTCAAGCCCATTATCATCGATTCCAGATTCTTACAAAGAGATCAAAGAGGTTATTAAAGCTTAATTCCAAATTACCCTGGTCTGAAAATATATGGATGGGAGTTAGTATCGAAAATTCTGATTATACTTTTCGTATTGACCATTTAAAGAAAACAGATGCAAAGATCAAGTTTCTGTCATTAGAGCCTTTATTAGGGCATATTCCTGAACTTGAACTAAATGGGATCGATTGGGTCATAGTCGGCGGAGAATCCGGATTCAATGCAAGACCGATGGCTCCTTCCTGGGTTTCCGAAATTCGCGATCAATGTCAAATCGCAAAAGTACCATTTTTCTTTAAGCAATGGGGAGGTAAAAACAAGAAAAAAGCAGGACGAGAATTAGAGGGCCGCACATGGGATGAAATGCCTACTATGTCAAAACATTTGTATTCATAATTATTTTGACATTTGACATTTAATATTCTATTTTCTACTAATATGAAAGAATTATTAGTTAAAGGACCAAGAAATCACTACACTAATTATCTGCATCAACTCTCGATACATAGTTTAAAAGAATCTGCATGTTAGTAATAAATGTTCCTGTTGCTATATAATCCCGGTCACCTTCATCCCGGTAAGGTGAGGTATCTGTTTCGTCCCCCACATTAGTCGATGCATACTCATCGGAAAGTTCTTTCTTTGTACCGTCACCGGTGTAAGGATTACTCGTACTTCTATGTTTTGTCAACCAGCGGTTTTTGTTATCCAGAGCGGAAATGATATTTTTCACCTGTTCTTCTTCTGATATTTTTTTCCCGTTTCTCATCCCTGATGAGGCATATACTGAGCTCTTCAGTGAATAGTATTTTTGCGGAAGGGTATTTTTTGTAAACCGTCCGATAGTAAGGGGTGAATCTTTTGTAGCTTCTTTGACAGTCATTTTTTTCACAGCCTCATACTCCTTTCGGAGATTGTCAATATCGAGTCTTGTTTTTCCGCCATAATGTCCGAGAAGATTGCGGTGGTCATAATCAAAATAATAGTACCCAAATTTGACATTTGAACCTTTACGGTGTACAAATATCGGTTTGTTGGAACTAATTTCTACGAAGGTTGAATGAGTGGATTTTCCATTTACTGTCATAGAAGGCGGCAGTTTACAGTTTTCCAGCCAGTCAAGCGCTTCGGGAATACGTGCAAGAAACTTTGTTTCCCCTGTCAGCTTATAAAACCTTATTAGCAGCCGTATATGAGCCGCCGTATAACGGGGAAGCAGACCCTTCGGTTCGTATGTCCGGGCTCCCGCGGGTTTCAAATCCATACTGTACTGTTGTCACCGGCAAAATCTATAATATAGTTCCAGCCACCGCAGTCAAGCTGTCCCCAGATAATGGCGCGTGCCGCTTTTTCTGCCGCTTGATAATAGTATTCATTACCTGTCACCCGGTAAGCATCGAGAAACAAGTGTCCCATACTCGTAGTACCGGGAGGCTGTACCCAAATCATTGTCTCATAAGCTTCCATCTCACCCCAGCGCCTCGAAAAGTCGGGCAGGTAATGCCATAAGTATCCTCCGTTTGTGCTTACTTCATCAACCATATATTCGGATGCTTTTTTCATTACTTCTATACATTGTTTTTTTAGCCTGTCGTTTGCAGCAGCAAGGGAAGTAAAATATACGGTAAAAACTGCAATTAGAATTACAGATACGATAAAGAGTTTCAATTTTGAATTCATTGTTTTCTCCAATATTATTAATACGAAAATAGACTGCTGATTACTATGATTTAAAACTGATTTCTCTGATAATCAATATATTTAACTCAGTTTATTTGGCATAATTTCTCGTTCCCAAACTGAGTTTGGGAATAAAAATGTCTGAGAAACTTTGTTTCTATCCCAGCCGGTTTCCGGTTCAGCGACGATTCAGGTTAACAATATTTTCATATTTCGTGGCGTTCTAAAAGAGCAAGAGTGTTTAATACGAAAATAGAATAAAGACACCAAAGGAACAGAGTTTTTTAATGTTTCTCATATGAAATATATTTTTCTATTGACGAAGGTGTAGAACCCTCATATAGCATGAATTAAGCATGTAGCAGAAAAACAAGGACTTGAACAAGGGAGCATGCTCCCTTGTTCATATAACAGTAGGGGCAGGTTTTCTCGCCCTTTTTTCTGTTTGCCGTTAACTGTAAAAAATGAAAATCAGCCTTTAGATTTGTATTTTACATATTATTTCAGTTTTCCTGCAGACCACAGAATAGCTCTCCTGACTAATTTCTGATAGCCCGTGTGCAAAAGAGCGTTACGGTCATGTCCAAGCTGAATGTAAACTACCTTTGATTTGTCATAGGGGCTGATCCACACTACAGGTTTACCATTGTTTGGATTGTCAGTTTCCATGAGTACCGTAACGTCGGGTGAAATCCACATTCCTTTATATGTTTCATCATGGATGTGGATACGACCGACTCTCGATGTAATAGGATGCCTTGTTACCGGATATACAAACATTTCCTCATCATGCTTAAACGTGGAAGGCGGCATACCAAGGTCAGGTTTCAGTAGATATTTTCCACCCACAACTTCTTTATACCACCATTCCCAGGAATTGTAATTGGTAATTGCATGGTGTAGAACGACAACTCCTTTCCCGCTTTCGACAAAAGCCCGTAGATTTTTACTCTCATTTTCTCCAATCTCTTTTGCAGAGTCATAAAGTACCAGAGCGTCATATTTCTCTCTTAAATCAGTCTTATATGCGTCATAATTTGATATTTTATGAGACCAGATTATGTCATTGAAATCCATAAACACTGAATAAAATTCTGTATCGTAATTATGCCCACCTGTTACTACGAGAACTCTTAATGCGTTCTGATTCCGGCTGTGCGGCAGTATATTTGAAGTCAGCGTTACAGTCCCGGAACCGGCCCACTCACAACCACGAACGAATGTAGTAATAAATCCCGATTGCTGCATCCCAGTGATATCATGCCCCAGTGCAGTAAAAAAAACTCTGCCCTTTCCATATTTAACGGTCCAGAGCATCGGCTCGTTCTTTCCGGTACCTCCTATTTTGGTGTCATCATACGCAGATGCCAGAATCTCAACATTAGGCTTCATCCGAAAGTTATGGTAAAGCTGGTCTGTTGCAATAAAAGATTCACCCAGTTCTCCGGTAATTGGATGTTCGCTGTTTATAAATTTCACATTGAATGAATGCATTTCTCCGTGACCCGATACCGGAGGTTCTTCAGACCATTTACAACCAATCATCTCTGCATATTCATTCCAGGGAGGTTCAATTGTTCCATTAATTGCTCTATTATCACTCCTGATTGGCAAACCGGAGAAAGGATAAACTGCCTGATGAACAGCTACCAGCCCTTTGCCGGATTTTACGAATTCTTCAACAGCTTTTTCGGTAACCTCGCCCCATCGCGGTCCGCAGTAATTGATAACAAGCATGTCATAAGCTTCTAAAGTTTCAAATGTTATTCCAACCGTCTCTTCGATTACACGCACATCAAAACGACCTGTATCGAGTAATATCTTTTTCATATATGGTGTAGTTTCCCGCCAGTTATGATTATTACATCCCGAGAAGATGAGTACCCGTAATGGACCTCGTTTAATTAGGGAGGTTCCTTTTTGCCCAAAAATGTTCAAATTTCCAAATAAAAGCAGGATAAGGATACTATACAAAGTATATTTAATGCTAAAGTTTTTTTTCATAGATAGCTCCTTTAATCTTTTAATTTAAATGATTCTTAAAAAATTTTGTATAGTCATTCCGTTAAGCCGGAGTGTTTCATATCAGATATTAAAACAATGAAAGTCAAACTTTAGATAAAAATATTTTGTGAGATTTTGAAAATTGAAATTTTGTGAGAAAATCCGCTAATTGGCTCTTAAAAATTATATAATACCTGAACTATTTGAATGTTGTATTAAAAGCTCATGCTCTTTTTAGAGCACCACGAAGTATGAAAATATTTGATTTTTCTCTGTTGGTGACAACACCAACAGAGAGCTAATCCGCTCAACAGGATTTCTATTTTTCTTGGGCGAAGGTGAAGAACACCTTCGCCAGCAGAAAGGGCGGGTAAACCCGCCCCTACGGGTATTATTTTCGAAACAAAATTGAGTTAAACATTTGTTTTTTTAGTTATTAATCCGTGGTTTTTATTTTCGAACTAAAAGCTCCGCTAATATAATTTACGGTTAATTACAGACAGATGAAATTAACATGTTACAATATAATACAAATTTTTGTAATAAGGAACAGCTTTTTTATGAATTGTTCAGATTATTATATATCTTATAAACATATATTTTCCTGCCGGATTTTTTATTTTTTGGTTTAGTATTTAAAACAATTTCAATATAAATCAGAATATTATTCTTTTATAGCTTGCTAATTTATAAATACTTAAGTGATATAACAAGTATATAGAAAGAAAAATTTAATAAAATGAGCCTAATTTGTATTGAACAAAATTGAATAAAATATTGTATAAATATATAACTTGGATTATTCATAAATTGTTGTTATTATCTGTCGATAATTAGCTTTTAGCTATTGGCTTTTAGCTTAATGATTAATTTTTTGATTTTTTTTTCAGCCTGAGGCTGATCCGCCTTTGGCGGAAATGTATGATATCTAACTAATAACTGCTGAGCTTCATTTTTTTCATAGCTAACAGCTAAAAGCTAATAGCCAAAAGCTAAAAACAATCTTGTTAAGTTTATTATAGCAAAGCTATCGTAAGAATGTTATGAATTATTCAGGATAAATAAATTTTTATTAATGAGGAGGATTTCAATGAAAAAGAAGACTGGTTTTTTTCTAAGTAGTGTGTTACTTGTAATCATAGGAATTTTTATTGGATTAGGATTAACAAATCAACCGGAAAGCAAGACAGTTTTAAGGGCAGAATCAACAAATACTTTACATTCTAATCAGGAATCGGACATAAACAGTTTTAACGAGGCATTTATATCTGTGGCTGAGGCGGCTAATCCTGCAGTAGTAATGGTATCCACTGAAAAAACTGCTAAGAGACAAACACGGCGCAGTCCGTTTTATGAAGATGACCGATTTAGAGATTTTTTTGACAGATTTTTCAAGTCTCCCACTCCTGAGGGTGAATTTTCACTGAAGGGTTTAGGGTCGGGTGTTATTATTAAAGAGGATGGATATATCCTAACAAATAATCATGTTGTTGATAAAGTTGATGATATATGGGTAAAAATAACGGGTGAAAAAAAATATAAAGCTAAAATTGTAGGTACCGACCCAAAAACAGATGTTGCTGTTTTAAAGATAGATGAAAAAAATCTTCCTGTTATTCCTCTCGGTGATTCCGATAAATTGAGAATAGGCGAGTGGGTTCTTGCGATTGGGTCTCCGTTTGGAGAGCAACTTGCCCATACGGTTACTGCAGGAATCGTTAGTGCACTGGGTCGTTCAGATTTTAATCTTACCGGGCGGGAAGGTTATGAGGATTTTATTCAGACCGATGCCGCTATTAATCCCGGAAACTCAGGTGGAGCATTGGTAAATTTAAAAGGGGAACTGGTTGGAATAAACTCTGCAATTATATCAGGTTCACGGGGATTTCAGGGTGTTGGATTTGCTGTTCCGATTAATCTGGCAAAAGATATTATGGAACAGCTTATCGAGAAGGGGAAAGTAGTTAGGGGATATATCGGTATTGGTATTCAGGATATCGATGAAGACGCAGCAAATGCATTGAACTTAAAAGACCTAAGAGGTATTCTTGTTAGAGAAATTAGTAATAATAGTCCGGCAGAAAAATCAGATTTGAAAGTCGGTGATATTATTACAAAACTTAATGGAGAAAATGTAGATAATGTTTCTAAGCTTCGCAACAGGGTTGCTGCCACAAGCCCGGGAATCTGGATAAATTTGAACATTATTCGAGATGGTGAAGAAAAGACCGTTAAGGTCAAATTAGGAGAACTGCCCGAAGATGATACTGCATTTTCCCCTGTTGAAAAGAAGGAAGAAGTTATCGGAATAACTGTCAGTGAAATTACTCCATCGGTTGCTTCCAGATTCGATATAGATGCCGATGAAAGAGGTGTGGTAATCACTGATATTGCTGCTTCCGGTGTAGGTGCAAAAGCCGGATTTAAGGTAGGCGATGTTATTAAAAAGGTTAATAAAAAAGATATTAAATCGGTGAGCGATTATGAACTGGCTGTCAAATCCCTTAAAAAGGGAGAATCAGCTTTGGTGCTTATAAAGAGAACGGAAGGAACGTTTTTTATCTCTTTCAGAATTCCGGAATAAGGGCAGATACACAGGTCTGTACATGCACAGATTATTTATAGGGGCGGTTCGTGCGGGCCGCCCCTATAAATAAATCAATGAAATGTTTTGTTATCATCGGTACTTTACTTTTATTGATAATTACAATAATGTTGATTCCCGTTATTGGAACGGAGTTTATACCAAAAGCCGACCAGGGGCAGTTTACAATAAAGGTTCATCTGCCTGAAGGAACAAAATTAGAAACTACCGAAACCGTTGTCGCATATATTGAAAGTCAGTTAAAGAATAATTTCAATAAATCGATAGAAACGATATACAGCAACATAGGGAGTAATATAAATGAGGAATTTGTTCAGACTGAAGAGATTTCGGGAGAGAACACTGCTACTGTCGATGTGGTGCTGAAGAGTGAAAGCGAAAGAAATATTTCAACGAATAATATAATAAATAAAATTGACCCGGTATTAAAAAACATACCGAATTTAGAAGTAAATTACCAGCTTCAGCAGAGCTCTCTTCAACAGACGATAGGAACAGCGGGAGCGCCGATTATGATTGAAATTAAGGGACCCGAACTTGATAGAATCAAAGAATTAACGGATGAAGTGGTGAATTCCATAAATAACTGTCCTGAGATATATAACGTGGAAACAAGTTTTCAACACGGAAGACCTGAAATAAATATCAAACTCGACCGGGTTATTACTTCTAATTTCGGTCTGGATGTTCAAAGAGTTGGTTCTATTGTTAAGGATAAAATTTCCGGAAGGATTGCCGACAAATATAAAAGTGATAATGAATATAGAGACATTCGTGTCAGGTATCCGGATAAAACAATAGACGAATTGATGAATATGAAAATTGAAAACCAGGTAAGCGATTTAACACTGCTAAAAGAGATTGCTGATATTTCAATTGAAGAAGGACCCCGCGAAGTATTGAGGAAAGAACAATCGAGATATGGCTTGGTTACTGCCGATATTATTAAGGATTATAAATTCAGTCAGGTTGTTAATTCTGTCAGCGAAAAAATAAATAAAATATTTCCTCCGAGAGATTATTTAATAACTATTACCGGTGAAGAAGAACAAAGAAAAGAATCTTTTGAAAGTTTAAAATTTGCATTGCTCCTTGCAATCATTTTAGTCTATATGGTTTTAGCATCACAGTTTGAATCACTTCTTCATCCTTTTTCGATTATGCTTACAGTTCCACTTGCAGGCATCGGCTCTATTTTACTTTTTTATTTTGTCGGCGAGCCGTTGAGTATTATGGCATTTATCGGTATAATAATGCTATCGGGAATATGTGTCAATGATTCTATAATATTGGTTGATTATATAAATACATTGAGAAAACGCGGTATAGAACGAAAAAAGGCAGTAATGCTTGCCTGTCAGGACAGGTTAAGACCGATTTTTATGACCAGTCTTACAACGGTACTGGCGCTTTTCCCTCTTTCCGTCGGAATAGGAGAAGGTGCAAAACTCAGAGCACCACTGGCGCTCGCTGTTATCGGTGGATTGATTACTTCTACCTTACTTACTTTGATTGTTATTCCTGCGGTTTATACTTTGATTGATAATTTAAGGAAAAAAACTATGACAGAAATCAAATAATTGAATCACGAAGAGCACGAAGGAATTATTAACAGGATTTTGGTAAATTTTCTAAAGTTTCGTGTTTATATTAACATCTTATCATATATTATTGTAGGAATTTGATTTATCAAATTCCAATTCGTTTTGTTAATGAATGCGAAGGTGAATCACGCTTTAGCGGGACCTCGACAGCATAAAAAATGAATCACAGACAGGAATGTCTGTGCTACTATTATTGTACAATTTTATTAAACAGTATCACAGACATTCCTGTCTGTGATATGAACAATATATGAAAATTTCCACAATTGCAATAAGAAGACCAATAACAACGATAATGCTGTTTCTTGGGCTTTGTCTGCTTGGAATAATTTCCTGGTATCAGCTTTCGATGCAAATACTTCCTAAAATGACTTTCCCGAGTATTTATGTTAACTATAGTATGAACGGTTATTCTCCGGAAGCTATTGAAAGAGAATTTACTATTCCTTTAGAGGGGCAAATCGGCACTCTTAACAATATCGAGGAAATAAATTCTACATCCGGTCAAAATCGCGGTACTATCAGAGTTTCTTATTTTTTTGGAACCGATATGAACCTTGCCTTTCTTCAACTCCAGCAGAAGATAACATCGATTGAAAAGAGTTTTCCGCCAAGAAGTTCAATTAGAGTAAACCGACAGGATACCGAAGACTTTTCAAAGTTTCTTATGCAGTTAAGTCTTAGAGGCAGAGAGGATGTTGAATATTTAAGAGAATTTGCAGAAAGAAAAATACAGCCAAAACTTGAGCAGGTTGATGGAGTTGTTGCTGTTTATATAGGCGGAGGAAGAGGACGTTCTGTTGAAATTGAGATAAATGAGGACAAATGTCGTTCATACAATATTCCAGTATCTTTAATAAAACAAAAAATTGATGCTTCTAATATCAGAAGACAATTTCTCGGGAGTATAGTAGATAAAAATCAAAGATATTTTGTAACTTTAGAAGGTTTATTTAAGGATACACAAGAAATTGAAAATATTGTACTCGATAGTGAAATACCGATATTTTTAAAAGATGTAGCAAATATTAAGAAAGG
>SDBU01006384.1_pt1 | contig 13868 bp, 15 predicted proteins | sample 2277071 | NCBI WGS metagenome assembly SDBU01 (sample SAMN10397929, study PRJNA504765) | marine sediment metagenome | isolation source: marine sediment core GS08_GC12, 126 cmbsf | place: Arctic Ocean: Gakkel Ridge, Loki's castle | collected 2008
AGAAAAAATCGGAACGTTGTCGAAAATTCGTATTTCTTCAATTTTACAAGGTATCAGGCTTCTCTCTGAACCAAGAGAAGTTGATTAAGATAAATAGGCGGCACCCAACCATGCCATGAAAGGGACGGGCTATATCTCTGGCTTTTGTGAGAGTATTTGTTGCAAACTGCGCTAACTGCGGAGTTTGTGGGTTGGCGTACCCATATTATACCAGTATTCAAGTAAACGCTTGCTTTATGCCTCATTTGGTGGTACGTGTAAAAGTACAATAGGAGGTACACGATGGGGAAACTTATGAATATCCTTCCGGTAAGCGATTTGAGGCGAAACGCTGCCAAGATTCTGAAAAAATTACGGGTCAACAAGGAACCCATTATCATTACGCAAAGAGGGCGGGCAGCTGCCGTCATAATCGGTGTCGAGGCGTATGAGAAATCTGAACACGACAAAGAGATCCTTCGGCTTTTGGCTAAGGGAGATAGGGAAATAGAAATAGGCGCGGGCTATGATCTAGATACTGTACTTGCTGAAGCTGATTTAATCCTATCCCAAGAGCCATCGTGAAAATCCGCTTCACGCCTTCTGCCAGAGCCCAGTTTCTGTCTGCTTTCGCATATATTCGGCGGGATAAACCTTCTGCGGCAACCAGTTTTCGAGAGCATTCCGAAACAGTCTTGCGAAGACTCGAGGACTTTCCTGAATCCGGAAGAATCATACCAGAGTTTCCAGAACTTCCCTACCGGGAGGTAATCATATCGCCATACCGGTTTTTTTATAAAATCAAAGGCGATATCGTTTGGATAGTTGCGGTTTGGCATGGTGCACAGCTTCCAAAGCAACCAAGGCATTAAACGCCAACCTTGCGCTTGAGAAGGACCGGGAAAAGCCGTGGTGGTTTTTGAAAGCGATGACATCAAGGCTCCTCGAGCCGCTCCTCAAGTCCCGAATACTTTCGGGACGCTCCTCAAGCCCCTTGGCACGGCGAAGCTATGCGTAGACGGCCAAGTACTTGCGAGGCGCTCCTCCACCAGCGCCACAGGCGCTACACCCGCCCGCTTTTTTCTTGACCGTTCATAGTTAATCGTGTATGCAATATTTTTAATTTATTCAGACAGTTCATAATCATTTTCAATCTCGATCGGGCATTTTCTTAAATCGGCACTGAAGCTGATCCAAGGCACGATTCAATATTTAACAAAACTTACAGACAGAAATAGTAAAAAGTAAAGAACACCACCTAATTGTCTACATCAAGCAACCAGAAGATGACCAAACTTGTTCCAGTCGAATCGATAGTCAGTAAAATTGTCTTTTTGCGTGGCGAAAAAGTCTTGTTAGATCGAGATCTTGCAGAGCTATACGGTGTTGAAACGAAGCAATTTAAACGGGCGGTCCGTAGGCATATTAATCGTTTTCCGAAAGATTTTATGTTTCAATTGAGGAAAAAAGAATTTGAGAACTTGAGGAGCCATTTTGGCACCTCAAGTTGGGGCGGTACTCGCTATATGCCGCTGGCTTTTACAGAGCAAGGAGTAGCCATGTTATCATCGGTTCTCAATAGCGACCGGGCTATTGAGATGAATATCGCCATCATGCGGGCCTTTGTTCAACTCAGAAAAACATTAGATTCACATGCTAAACTGGCGCGAAAACTGGCTGATTTGGAACAACGCCTTGAAGGTCACAATGAGCAGATTCAGACCATTTTTGAAGCGATTCGGCAGCTTATCACAGCCCCTGACAAGACTGCCAAAAAGAAAATAGGATTCACGGTCAAAGAAAAGCAGAAAGTTTACGGCAAAAAGTGAAAGAGAGCCGTTGATAAGAGTCAAGAGCAGATTTATAACGCATGCCAGGTAAATTTGAAAATCATTTACCGTGGCCTGCTCTGCCAATCAATTTGCTAAATAAATCTGGGGGGTTAAGACAGAAACTTATAATGTTATGTGCCGTAAGTCTCCGCCTGATTTTATCTTTCTTTTTTGCCGCCTTTTTAATATAGTAAGATTTAAGAGTGTTTTTAGAATATTAGAAGCGAAAATAAAAGATAGGAGATAATAATATGGAAAGTTTGAAACAAGAAGTAATGAACGCAATTTCTAAAATGCCGGAAACAGCGGATATTGACGATATCATGTACAGACTTTATGTGATCGATAAAGTTAGAAAAGGCAAGGAAGCGGTTCAGCAAGGCAAGGTCATATCAGTAGAAGAATTAAGGGAAGAAATAAAATCATGGTAATATGGTCAATACCGGCAAGGAACGACTTAAAACAAATTTATGACTACATTGCCAAAGATTCTAAATATTACGCAACAAATGTCGCACAAAATATTTTTTCAAAAGCCGAAAATTTAAGTGAATTTCCAGAAATTGGCCGAGTTGTGCCGGAAATCGGTGATAAAAATGTAAGGGAATTGATCATCTATTCCTACCGGCTAATTTATGAGGTCGTTCCAAATGGCGTCCAAATCCTCGCTATCATTCATGGCAAACAAGATTTTTCATCATTAGACAGAAATGGTTTAGACCGATAGAAGCCTGCCTTTAGACAATAAAAAAACAAAAAGCTGAAGGTTTAATGGATTAATTAATTTCTTTGCGTCTTGGCGCCTTTGCCTGCCCAGTGAAATTCACGATAGTGAGGAGCGCAGCGTATTTAACAGGGGCGTGAAACAAACCCAAATCACCATTGATTTTTTTAATTTTTTCATTTAGGATCACGTAGTTAATTTGCCGGCGCAGCTGGATATAAATATCTTACATACAGGGGGCCTCATGGCTCTACAAATAATGAAAGCCCTTCTTTGCTTAAAGAATGCTAAGAAGGGCTTTATCTTTTTGAGGCTCCCGGAAGTCTCTCCCAAATTACGGGGCGGATAATTATTGTTTGATTAAAAAAGGAGAACGCCATGACCTGGATAGTAAAAGCGTGCAAAAATTTGACGCTGGTTCTTGTTTTATTCGCCTTTTTGGCCATTGCGGGCTGTGAAGGGACTGACACTCGCGAGCAGGTGGATGACACGGTGAAGGAACTCACCGGAAAGAAAAACCTTGATCGAATGGACCAGATGAAAAAAGATATCAATAAAGCCGCGCAACAACAGGCGGAACGATTTAAAAAGACAGTTGAAAGTGCTGAAGAAAAATAGAAACTTATAATTTTATGTCCCGGAGCGTCCAAACCATGAAAGAAACGCATAATTGCATAACCCTTAAATCATTACGGAATTGTTTTTCTTTGCTCTGGCGCTGAAGGTATCCACCAGGCGAGATTGTTCCCCGGCGTGAAAGCGTCCACGTCCAGTAAAAGAACGCGACGCCAGGAGCCCTTCCGGGTACGCCTGAGCACAATTGGGTCCTTAAAACTCTTTTTCTTTTTGTCGTAGTCCGCGTGGAATTTGTAAAGCGGTTTCGGTGTGTCGGAATTGTCGAGTTTTGGCCAAATCTCCAGAGCATGTGTACGACTTCGCTTCTCGTCCAGTTCCTGCCAATAGATTTGGATCTGGGGAATTTTGCTCGCGATTTCTTTGGGCTTTACCTCTTTTTGCTCGCGCACTTTGTACGCCACGTCAAACACTTGTTGAACCGAGCTACTAACCGTGTCCACGACCTTTCCAAGGAGAACCTTCATGTCCTCGTCCTTCTTCACTTTGGCGGGCTTTGTAAAATCATCGCGCTTTTCGTCTTCGCCAATGAGCCTGAACCGTTCACCCTTCTTGTTGCATCCCTCAAGACGGAGTTCGTTATCCTCGTCGTGCATGTATTTCGATCTGAGGGCGTCGACGTCTCTCCCAAAGAGAAGCCTCGGCGTTCTAAGATGCCCTGAGGCGAAACAATCTTCCAAAAAGTGACAGGCATATGCTTCGAGAAAGAGCGCCTTTGCCAGATCGCTTTTTTGAAGGTTAAAGATAAGCGTTTTTGTCCTTCCGTTTGCATCGACGCCCCTCTTGAAGGCCGGACCACGTTTAGAGTTGCTCGCATATTTGCGGGCCAACCTGAGCGCCGAGCTATGAAAACGCTGCCAAATCCTGTAGCTCATCGGCATGAAGTGGTCCCAATTGCCGAGCGCTAGAGAGACATAATTGAAATCGTGCGAATTTGCCACCATCTGGAGCTGAACCTTGAGGTCCTCGAATCTCTTGGTCTTTCCATCCGGCGGATGGAGCTTGGCGTGATCCCCTGCCCATGCGTTGATGTCACCAAAGGTGCGGCAGACATCGAGTTTAAGAGCCCCCCTCTCGACATTGTAGCGAAAGGTTTCGAGATTGATTTTGGCGAGTTTCCGGTTGTATCGTTTGAGCTCTTTTAGAAATTGGCGGCTCGTAAACTCAATAGCCTCTTTTTGTGTGAATACGATGCGCCCTGTTGCCTTTGCCCTGGCAGGAAGAAAAACATTTCTTCCAACAATAACGCTGTCACCGACATACTTGTGTTGTTTGTAAAGCATATCAAATCCCCCTTTTTAGTTTTCTAAGACCTGTCTATCTCAAAAAATATCGACAATGCTAGCTTGCATTCTATTGCTTCTATCAAAAGTAGCAGTAACCGGTGATGGGAGGGAGATAAACAAGTTAATATAGTCAAGGATGTATCAAAACACTTATATTTTTTTGGGGGTCCTGGCAATCCCAGATAATAAAAGAAAACCAATAATTAATAATTATGATGCGATCCCAATGACTCCACAACTTAACGTTTCTTAGGATAATCAAGAAAGTCGCCGTGCACTATCTGCCACTACTTGTTAGATGAAGAAGCAGTTATGGGATAAGGTTTGTTTTCAGCCTCTCGCTTATCAATCTGTTGGTCCTGAGTGGTAGAAATCATTTGGGTGCTGTCTGCTTCAAGAACTGTTGTATGAGCAAGAGGACGGCGCACTGACTCCGGCGCTACTCCAGCCTTGAGGGCGCTCATCACGCCAACCGCCTCCCAATAATTTTCAACTATAAATAGCTTGCCTGGGGCAAAAGGCAATTCTTCTAAATTGTTTTGCATTCTGTTCTTGTTTTCCCTAACAGCAATAACCGGGATGCCCTGTTCAAGTGCGGCGAGCGTTGGTAAGCCCACGCATCCATCCGGGATGACGAGGCAAGAAATATCTGCGGCAGTCAGAATGCCGGGGTTGCTATGTGGCACAGGATTTTTAATAATTCTCGGGCTTTTATGGAGGCCCTTTAATATGCAGTGTAGGTATGTAGTAGAAACAGCTTCAGCCGATTTTCTTGGATCGACCACACCCACATCAAGATTCAATATTTCCCTTGATGTCATCATTGGGGAATGGGCGGAAGGAACGTCAAATATTAATGAAATCGCATGGGTGAGCATTGCCTCTACACCACCCCACGGATTAACCATATCTTCTTTATGGAAATAATCTTTGTGAAAATTTTCAGGCACTTGAATGAGCGAAGACAAGGCAACTGCATCATATTGATCGCGATAGTTTTGCAATATTGCACATAGCCGCTCCAGGTATTCAATACGTCCAACAGCCCTGCCGGAGCTTGAATATAAAGAATGCATCAAAACTCTGTTATCCATCAGGACTACCTGAGAGCAATCCAGGCCAAGTGCTGCTCTTGCAGCGGATGCTGAATTTATTGCACATTCATGAAAAAACTTTTCTTCGTGCTTATCTAAAACCAACATTACGCGGTTAGACCGAACCTTTTGCAGACCTACAGTACCCATCAGCAGGCGAGTGATAACACTACCCTCAACAGAAAGAGCATTTTCAGGCAACTCATTGATGTCGGCGGCGTTTACTACATTCGGGTGGGTAATTAGGTTGTCGCAAGAAGCGGCTAATAGCCTGGACAGAGGTCCGCCGTCACCGGAATGTCCACCGACTTCTGCGCCGATTCCGGTAGGCACAAGAAGCACAGCATTAAATTGTTCGACATTTTCATAATGTCTTTTTTGAAAATTAAAAATGGAGTTGCTCGAGGGCGGCGGGAAGCTTGAATATTTAGAAAGGACTCCTATCTCACATTTATAACTTTTGTCATCGCTTTTTGTTACGACAAAACGAACAGGGATGTCACCATCATGCATCAAACCCAGAATTTTAAGCTCGAAGTAATCTAAAAGTGAGGCATTACCTTGGACCTTGGGAATTTCGATTTCTTTTTCGACCAGCAACATATTAAATCCTTTCAATAAAATGCGTTCTGCATTCTTTAGCGCCGAACCATTCTTTTGTTAGCTGTTCAGCTTTGTCTTTATCGAATTCCTTGCACGAAAAAATGTTTATGTAGACAGTTTCAAGCAACTCTAAGGTGTGGACAACTATAGTGCTCGTTAAAATGAATTGAACAGCCGACGTTCCCTTTGTATGTGGTGAGGCCTGCTGTTCTTCAGCCGGTAGTCCATCATCATCCCAAAAGTACCGCTCACACTTCTCCATATCAATAGCTTTGCAAATTTTTTCAAAATAATTATCTAAACTCTCTCTGTTAAATGTGGTTACATCGCAACCATGAAGGTCTATTATTAATTCAACTCCGTATGATTTTTCTGTTTTATTTATCATCTATACTTCCGAGCCCTGTGGTATTGTCACGCCATACACCGAATCAAGCTTTTTATATCTCGCCCATGTCCTAGCGAAGGCAGCATATGGGTTGTTGGCTTTAAGCATATTTTCTAATGCCTGAATTTTTTGGGCTTTAGTAAAGTCATTAGGTGCAACTCTAATATCTATGAATGCTGCGTAAATTTCTTTATGCCACTTAGATCTCTCGCGTCTATACGGTATTCTATCCAAACCAATTGCTTTAATGGTATAATCGCCATTTCTCGAATTGTCCTTGTATTTTACTTCTCCAAAATTAGGATCATCATCGTCGACGTTAAATCTTAAATGGTCTTCAGGGTCAATATTGGGGTCTGATGGATCAATAAATAAGGGATCTCCATTTTCATCCAAACGGAATTTAAATGATTTTTTCCTATTGCAACCACCACAAACATGAAAGAGATTTGTCCATTCGTTCTTTAAGTGAGGGTATTTATTTTTTTCTTTTGGTCTAAAGTGTTCAATTTCCCCTTCGTTACTAATATCCTTTTCACAATAACAGCATTTTCCGTATTGCATTACTTGCAGTGCATCGACAACTTCTCTACGGCATTTTTGGTTTTCAACATCACCACCATTAACTAAAATTACGGGGCACTCAACCCTATCCCTATCGATTTTAATCATCCCTGCTTTCTGCCTCCCGACGTTTAAGGTCGTCCAGTTTTTCCCGCTCAATTTCACGTTCGAAGGAACTAGAAGCTCTTAGGTATGGCGCACCTTTAAGTTGCTGTTTCAACTCCAAATACTCCTGTTCTTCCGCAGTCGATCGCTCCTTCCCTTTATCAGTGAGCATAGACGCTCTTCTAAGTGCTTCTTCCAGACTAGGCGTCGCTTCGATCAAATATTTAAAAGCCCTTGAGGCAAGCACCTGTTCAAACCGATAGTTCTGCATTGTTTCGAGCTCGTCTATCCGTACCACATCCGAGTCTTCTGAAACTTCACACAGAATGAGCTTATCGTGCGATGTAACTGTACCAAGGTCACCCGTGCTTCCTGCAATGAGCGGAGAGTGAGTCGTGGCAATGAATTGAACTCTGGGAAAGGCATTTTTAAGCCTATTGATTACAACCCGCTGCCAGGTTGCATGCAAGTGTTGTTCGAGTTCATCGATAATGACAATCCCTTTAATTTGATCTGGTCGTTGGATCGAATCGGCAAAACTGAATGCCCACCCGATAAAGTCGCTCAACCAGAGAAAGGTAGACTTATATCCATCGGCGAGATCACGTAAGGGCATTTCTCTACCCCAAAAATCGTCGACAATGATTCCACGGCGCGTTAGCTCGACCTTTTTTGTCTCTGTTACTCTTGCTAATGTCCGCAAGATTGCCTCACGTGACTCGGAAGGGGATATTCGTTTGATAGAGAGTTCAGGATTCTGAAGACCTTCACGGTAATTGAACATATTATATACCGCGTCAGTAACTGAGTAATCCGCAATGTCGCCAGTGCCGGAGGTGCCGCGCCCCGCGCCATATCCGCATACGAAAAGTTCGTGACATGGAAACTTTTGATAATTTGGCTTGGTATCTTGGCGGATTCTTTCAAAAGACCCAGCACTGGTATTAATTTTTTCTAATTTGGTATCGATACTACAGAGTTCCCCGCTACTGGGCACCAACTCGATGGTAATTTGAGCTTCAGCCTCTCCAGAGCGGATAAACCCCACGTCGGATTCTTTAATGAGCGCGGCAGCTCCAGCCTCATCGCACAAACCAATAGCGATAGATCGAAGCAATGTTGTTTTGCCTGTGGCATTGTCTCCGACAATGATTGTAAATGGGAGGGCGTCGCCAGTTAGGTCATATTCGATTTCCAAATTGGCAAAACAGCGAATGTTTTTTAAATGAATGCGTTTAATATACATATAAGTTTTCCTATCGGCTTTAGTCCAAACTGATATACAACCGCTTTTTTCAAGGTTTCAGTCAACCAGAGAATTGGCGTTTGTCGATATCATGTTTTAAAAGTTATAGATAGAATATGTTTCATTAATTATATTTAAATCCCTTCGAGGAAATGCTGAAATAAGTAAAAAATTCCTTTTTTGTCAGTGGATTATAAAGTAATGAGGCTTATGCGTCAAGATACAAAAAATTAAACGAAGGCGGTCCCCCCCAGTGCGCAGTACTTGGTGGCTTTGACATAGTTATTGTCATCACTTTATTCAAGAATTAAAACAAGTCGATGCGGATAAACCGCGGTCAAAAAAACGAATTATATGCCCTTCGGACTGCCTCCTTTTGTTATATCCTATTTCCAAAAACCATAAACTATATAGCCTTCAGTTTGCTTTCAACATCTCTTACGAATGACTCTATTTGATTACAGAGTTGTTCAACATCACCTCTGTTTATTTCATGAAATTCTCCTGATATTGTTTTCCCATTTCTATGAACTAAATCATGTCTTACCAGAACTGACTTGTACAAATTACTGAGTGCTAGGAATTCAACCCCCAGCGTATCTCTGTACATTCCACTTACTTTTGGTAAATCATGGTAGATTACGTCTTTCATTGCTTTGATTACTTTTTCCTCTATTTCTTCATAGTAGGTGAAGATGTCTCGCAACTCAAATTTTTCTTTTTTAAAATCATGAAATGTCTCTACGAAAGATCTTAAGAACTGCTTTTTACTTTTGATTTTAGATATGAAAGCATCTGAAAGATATGTTTCCATCGTAGTAATTACATTTGAGGGAATGGGGGTCGGGCCATAGGAACATCTTGATATAATAGATAAAACGTTTAGAAAATGCGTCAAATAAGGCCCTAAAAGGGCATTTTGGGGGCCTAGAACACACTTTTAAGAGAAAAGTCTAAGAATTTTTTTGGAATACTATTTAGCTTAAAAGGTCCTTTTTAGGGTCAAAAAGAGTCGTTTAAGACGATTTCAGGTCCTATTTTAAGTCTCTTTTGCTGTTATTATAGTCGGTTGCCGTGGCCCGACCCCAAATGACTAACGCAGCTCTTAGTGGTGGAGATTTCAAAAGGTTAAAATGATCGTCATGTCCCCCTTGTCCTCGAGATGGGCTGCTATCAGCAAGCCTAACGATGTCTGGAGCCGAGAGCTGCTAAGTTAGCCGTCACGAGCTTTCTTGCCTCTTGGTCAGAGATCATAATCCTGTGGGCTATTGGCAGGAACCATGTCAATTCCTCTGTGTGATGAAAGAACAAGCTGGATGGGTCTTCAAACAGTCTTGGATTAGAATCAAATTTGTCTTCCAGTATCCGCTGTACCACTTTATCAGCGACAATTTCGGCTAGCAGAAGACGAAAATGTGGATTCTTCTGTCCTGGCCATTTGTCCTCTTCGCTGCCTAAATACCTTTTAAGAGTCGGGTGTGATGTGAAAACTTTTAGTCGATTAGGCATTTCTCGATCCCACACAGCTCTCGAATGCCCACAAGGCTCTGGGGAGAGTTCAATTTCGATAGAGACTGCCGGAGCCTCTTCTTTGTGCACAACTTGGACTAAGGCACTGGTAGCCTCAGTAACTTGTTTTGCAGGAACAGAAACTGAAATTGTGCTACGTTTTCCAACGCCTTTCCCCCGAACCTTAATTTCCCCTCGCCATACGTCTTTTGCCACCTCATTAACTATCGGAACTCCGCCTCGCATGATAGTTACAGCTTCTGCGTTGCTTGTTTCTATATGTTTTCTTTGATACCAATCTACAGTGCGGAATTTCCTACCTTTGGCCAAAAATGCGAGTGTTCGCATACCATTATCATGCACGCTATAAGTTTGGTTTTCGAAGAAAAGTCCATGCGGAAGCGTGGCGTAAGGATCTACGCTTTCGACAATTTCGAGAGTTCTGGATACTGGTGCTATTAAGTCTTCATGTTGATGCCGTACTGTTAATGTGACATTTTTTGTGGCTTGTAAGCCTTCAATTTCAAAGTAAGCTGTCAGCCTGTCTGGATCCTTCCGCTGCGGTTTTAGCCGAGGTTTTTTGGGTTTTGCAAACAAGGCCTCATTATCAATTTCTACCGTCACGTTAGTGGGATCCATTTCTTCACCAAAGCTCAAAACTGTATATGCCATTCTCCTCTTCTCACCTACAGCAATACGTTCAAATGGTGGGTTAAGTAGCACACCCTCTTTGTGAAGTTCGGCTTTTTGTTCAGGTGTCCTGGGTGCAAGGTTTTCTTCTTCAAGCCGTTCTCTAAGGTGTTCGGCTGCCGCTTTGCTTAGTTTGCTTAATAGTTTTCTTGTATCCTCCGAGGCCACTTCTCTGCTTTTTTCACTTTCCTCATCCCTGGCTAAATCCAAAGCAATTCTCAGCAATTCCTCTGCCCAATCAAACAGTTCGGATACAAAAGGATGATTTTCCTTGTCTAAACCCCTTCTACGATTTGGGTCTACAATATCTACTGGATTATGTACTGGAGGCTCTTTCCCCTGTCTTCGATAATCTTCAAATTCCAATTGAAGCTTCCGAATATAGTTGCACTGCAATCTTCCAAACAATCGGCAGCCTAAAGCATCCTGATCTAAGTCTGATGAAAAACGAGTTACCTGATGTACCGCATGTTCATCACAGATAATTATTCCCTCTTGAAGGTCTATGGGTAATGGCGAGGGGGCTTTGAAAATCTCTATATCAGCTGATGCTCCCTGGTATGGTCCTTGTAAATCCAATCGTTCTTCAATTACTTTTTCACCTTCCGGTGACGCATATCGAAGTAGCTGTTTATTACCACTGAGGCTTTCTCTGATATATACTTCTCGTCTTTGCAATATATCTCTCAGGGAGTAGTTCCTTTGAAGTTGTCGAATCAACGTGTCGAATTGTGGGAGCTTATGTTTTTTGCTGAGCTTTATCTTGACGCACATTCCACCTTTTCCAGGTTTAAGACCAAACTCTTTGTAATCTTCCTTTTTTGCTTCAAACGGCCTCATTTCTATAGTCTTGAAGTCACTGTTAATCTCGACACAAAAGAGCTTGTCTTTCTTGATAGATTCGAAAGTTACGTCACCTAATGCTACTACATCCTTTGCTCCACGGCCCATGTAACCACGGCTCTCTTCGTGGGCAAGAAATCCTCCATATTTTAAGATTTTTTCTTTCATTTCATCATTAGTCATCCCACCTGCACGGTCTTTTACGACGAGTTGACTATGCGTCTTTCCACGATGACGAGAAATTTCAATTATAACCTTCCCCTTAGTATCTCCCAGAACACGGTAAGCATCATCGCTGTTAGTAATAAGTTCAACCAGACCATCAACCACAGATCTAATAGCCTGAGCTGACTGCATCTTCAAATGACGTGGGTCGACCTCAATAATACGTTCTTTGGCTACAACCCATTTTCGACCCATAAGTACCTCCTCTATTTAAAGGAAAAAAGAATCAAAACGAATACGAGCTGTTTCTAAGAACTCTATTAAATCACCTGCTCCCGTAGCTTTTGCGTTAGCAATAAGCTTGTCAAAAGCACCGGTGACCTTTTCCTTAGGTGCGTCTGGCAGGCAATAAAGCATATTAGTAAAATGGAATTCTTGTGCTTCTTTCATTTCAGGATCCTTGAGGTAAATTTTATGGCAAGTAGTGCTGGTGATTCTGTGTCGAAGGTTATCCTCAGTGTATCTATGGTGTTCACCGGAGGGCTTTTGAAGTGCCTTTCCCATGTGAGGTTCTATCTCCCTGACTCGATCCACTCCCACTTCTGTGAGCATCCATCCATCCCTACGGTCTTTTTTAGAGCCGATATTGACGTGTCCTTTCACATACTTCATTCCCTTCATGTCTTTCAATCTGCGCAGTTCCCTCGCGACTCTTTCCTTGTCTGGATACAGATACCGTTCCCATCTGAAGCGATGTTTACCTAATGGATATTTAAACACTCTATCAGCTACATCTTCAGTATGGACTAAGTGCTCAGCTCCTCCGCATTTATAAAGGGCGAAAAGTACCAAGTCTATGTTCTTTACAACACTATAATCTTTGTCTGCATTCACAGCTCTGCCTCCTGACCATATCCACCTAATACATGGATACTTCAGACTTGTTCATATGGACTAGAATAAGAACCAATCTGAAGTAGGCGGTTATCACAATTTGAATTTTTTTGGTTTAGTATTAGAGTTCTCATCAAACATTGTCTTGGTTTTTCTGAGGGCCTTGTTTAGCTCAGAAAAAATTTTCTTCGCCTGATCGTCGGTATAATCATAATTTCTTGTATTAGATAGATTGCCAAGCTTTCGAAATTGCTCTAGAATTAAGTTTACACGTTGCTCTGCTAGGCGAACAAATTTATCACTTTTTGTCTCCTTGTGAATCATTGTTGTTACCATAACACACTCCTTTTATACCAGCCATAGAATCAACTTGAGATATATATAGCATATACATTTCTTATTGTCAATATATTTTTATAATATAGACTATATTTTTAATTTATAGTGCGCCAACCAATCTATTACAGCGCTTAAGAGCCTTGAATCAATAAATTTAAGACTGTCTATGCTGCTGTTTCTTCATGAGTCAAAGCATATCCTGATACTTTTCCGGTCAAAAGATCAAACAAAAACCCCAACTAACCAAGGAGCCGACTGTTTGGGGTAATGCAATTTAACTTTTTACCCTGCTCGGGCACAGCTAATGGACCTTGGTGAAACCCTAATCGAGCGCAAACAAAATGAAGAAAGTCAATTATTGTTAAATATTTCAGGGTGTAATATGGTATCAAGTCAGCATGTTATTATCCGTGTATGAACGAGTTATAAACTACGAAATTAAATCTTCATTTTGTTTACCCTACGGGAAAGCCGATGATACGCCATCTTCTTTGTTGCTCGTCACGCCGAAGCGTGGCGAAGGCGGATCAAGGGCTTGCAGTAATTTACTACGGCTGCGCCCTCGACGCCGCAAATCTGGCGCATCCTCGACTTTCGCTCAATTAGGGTAATAGTTTGTTATTTGAAAACTTTGTGGGTGTAAAATCGACCTTAAAAAAATTCCTTCCGCCTAAAAATAGAGAAACCGATTTGATAAAAAATGCAACCATTTTCGTGGGTAGTTGTTGTTATGGTTTAACCCGCATTTCTCATGAAAAATTTGTTTTGGTTTTGAAAACAAAAAAGAAACTGCCTAAAATCAGGAGATTATATTAAACTCGGGTGCCCTTGATCAAAAACACTCTGTTTTGATGAATATCGTACCACTAAAAAACAAATTCTTCACCAAAGGCAAGCCTGAGCAACACAGGAACTGCGTTATTCAGCCCTCGAAGTAAAATACTACGCCTTCGGCCTGAAATGCCTTGTTCCTG
>SDBU01006385.1_pt1 | contig 13867 bp, 13 predicted proteins | sample 2277071 | NCBI WGS metagenome assembly SDBU01 (sample SAMN10397929, study PRJNA504765) | marine sediment metagenome | isolation source: marine sediment core GS08_GC12, 126 cmbsf | place: Arctic Ocean: Gakkel Ridge, Loki's castle | collected 2008
CATCGTGGATCTGCGCGGGGAAGATGGCTTCGCCGCTGAGTCGGTAGTTGATGGAAGCCATTGCGTAGCCCCGTGAGGCGACGATGTCGCCGGGGCAGGTGCTCTTATCCCCCAACATCCAGCCTCCCCCGTGGATGAAAATGAGCAACGGGAATGGCTGCGAGCCTTGATCGGTTGGTAAGTACAGGTCGAGCAAGAGTTTCCTTTCCTCTCCGTCCACCTGGTAGCGTGCATACTCCATATCTTTGAGCACTTCGATTCCTCCTCGCTCTATGTATGGTTCCGGGGGATGATCGTCTTGGGGAGTTGGGGGCGGTTTCGGAATCGTGGGCAAGGGACCGGATACCTCGTCACGCAGGCATCCAAAGGTGGCCAGGCCCAATACGATGGCTAGAAAAATCGCCGTCTGAGCGGACACGGTGGTTCTCTTCATCTTCATTCCCATCTCTCCAAAGCTACTCGGGGAGGGCCGGCAATCTCCTCTTGGTGCTGCTGTGCTGCCTGCCTGATCTTAGGCCGTTAGCCTGGAATCTGTCAAGGTCGGTCGCGGAGAAATGCACGACGTTCCGGTGAACGTGTTTGACCACTGTAAAGACCGTCTCTATACTGCCTCGCAGTCTGGGAGGCGGGAACGTGCTCGTACTGGCGATCACAGGCCTGGTAATGGAAGCGTGTTTCATGGCGATGGTGTTCCTCCGCGACCTGCGCCAGCAAACGATTCCATTTCTGGCGCTCTATGGGCTGACCTATCTGGGCTACGGAGTCGCGGTTTATTGGCTGCTTAGGAGGTCGAATGAGCGAAGAATCCTTTGGCTGATCCTGGGCATAGCCGTTCTGTTCCGCGTGACGTTGCTGTTCACTACGCCGCCCACCCTCTCCGACGATGTCTATCGCTATATCTGGGACGGACGTCTGGCAAATGCGAGTGTCAACCCGTACGCTCAAGTCGTCGAATCGCCGCTGCTCGACTATCTCGATTCGCCTCAGCGGGCCTTGGTCAACAACAGTTGGATGGCCTCACCTTACCTGCCCACCGCCCAGGCTCTCTTCGCAGCGGTCTATCGCCTTATCCCCGATAGCCCTCTAGCCTTCCAGATCGCCGCTGTTTTCTTCGATCTTCTTACCGGTTGGCTGGTCATTGACTTGCTCCGACGGGTGGGTCTGCCACGGACGCGGGCGGTGATCTATCTGTGGAACCCGCTCGTCGTCGTTGAATTCGCCCATGGCGCGCACGTTGACGCGCTGATGATCTGCTTGATGATGCTGACACTGTGGTTGATGGTCACCACCCGTCGTGTCCTCCTCTCGGTGGTGGTACTGGCAGCAGCAACACTGATCAAAGGGCTGCCGGCCCTGCTGCTACCGGTGGTGGTGCGGCGGTGGGGATGGCCAAAGGTCGTCGTCTACGCCGGGATGGTCGTCGCGGCCTCTCTTCCCTTCGCGCTGAGCGCGGGGTGGGGGGCGGTGGGACCGCTCGATGGCGAGGGATTGTTCGGCGCGCTCCGCATCTACGCTGCCCACTGGAACTACAATAGCGGTCTCTATCACTGGTTGGAGGTGGCTCTGTCCGGCTACTCGACGCCGGGGGCGGTGGTGCCGGAGGTCGTCGGTTGGGGGCCGATTTGGGCCGCAAAGCTCATCATGGCATCCGCACTGGGGCTGGTGCTGATCGCCGTCTGGCGTAAGAGCGGGCGGGGCGGCGATGATTTGGCGTTGTTGCGACTGGCAGCGGTCCCCCCGTCTGCCTATCTCCTGCTGACGACGTCCGTCCATCCCTGGTACGTAACCTTCATCATCCCGCTCCTCCCCTTCTTATCGCCCAAGAGCGGAGAGCGGACCAGAACCGCTCGCTTTCTTCTTCCGTGGCTCTACTTCTCTGCCGTCGTAGTTCTCTCCTACTTCACCTACCTCGACCCGGCCAACCTGCGCGAATACGACCTCATCCGTCTTGTGGAATACGTGCCTTTCTACCTGCTGCTGATTTGGGCTGCGTGGCCAACCAGCGGTAGCGCTGACGGGTCTGATACAGATTGAGACCGGCCACGTAGCCGAAGCCGCTGGCGTAGATGAGCAACCAGGGAACGAAGCCCCAGTGAACGCCGGGCGTGGCTAGCAGACCCAGTGCGACGATGGCCAGCCCCAACTCCCCCCAGACGAGCGAATTCTCACCCAGGGAATAGGCGCTGCCGACCCAAGTATCCGCCGACTGCCGGAGGGCGAACTTGGGCGTGCGTTGGAATCCCTGGCGCAGCTTGAGCGTCGCTTTCAGCACTGCCCTCGTATTGCTCAAGGACAATCCCATCCCCAGCAGCACCAACAAGGGCAAATCACATATGCGGTGACGCCAATGCTCGCCGTCGGTGATCTGGGCTACCGCGTACAGCAGCGGCGGTCCTACCGCAGCGATCATCAGCCATGGAGCGATGGCCGGTACCCAACTGAGGGAGAAGCTCATGGGCAGGGCCAGCAGGACGAGCAGCAGCATCAGGGGATGGACCAGATAGCTGGTCAAGTGAACGATCCCTTCCAACTTGACGCCCCAGGGTTGATCGGATCCGAGCAAGGGGCCGATCAATTTCATGGCGGTCTGGATGCTACCCTGGGCCCAACGGGCCTGCTGCCGCTCGAAGGCGCTGATCTGAGCCGGCAGCTCCGCCGGGGCGATAACCTCGGGCAGATACCTCATCTGCCAGCCACGCAGTTGAGCTCGGTAGCTGAGGTCGAGATCTTCGGTCAGTGTGTCGTGCTGCCAGCCGCCAGCATCTTCGATGCAAGTCCGTCGCCAGACGCCAGCGGTGCCGTTGAAGTTGATGAACAGTCCAGCCCGGTTCCGCGCCGTCTGCTCGACGATGAAGTGCCCGTCCACCCCCAATGCCTGGATTCGGGTGAAGAGAGAGTAGTCTCGGTTGATGTGCCCCCAGCGGGTCTGGACGCAGCCGACGGTGGGGTCGGTGAGGTGGGGGACGACTCGCCGCAAGAACTCCGGCGGGGGGAGAAAATCGGCATCGAAGATGGCGATCAGTTCCCCCTTCGCTTTTGCAATGCCAGCCGCGAGAGGCCCGGCCTTGAAACCGGCACGGTCTGACCGAGTGATGTGAACCACGTTCAGCCCTTGCTGTCGGAGACGGGGGACGATCCGCGCCGCCACCTGGCGCGTTGCGTCGGTGGAATCATCCAGGACCTGGATCTCCAGGCGGTCGCATGGGTAATCCAAGTTGGCTGCGGCTGACAGCAGTCGCTCGATTGTGTGAAGCTCGTTGTAGATGGGCAGTTGCACGGTCACGTACGGCCACTCGATCGGCGGAGGGGGGATGGGGGTCGGGTCGTGTCGGTGACGCAGGTAGAGCCAGGTCAGCACCAGGCTGTTGAAACCGTAGATGCTGAGCAAGATGACGCAGAGACCGTAGAGAAGCTCGACCAGGGCCACGGTTACATGGCCTTTCTATTGCTCTACCGGCGTGTCGGTACGGTTACCCCACTCCTCCCAAGAGCCATCGTAAAGGCGTACAGTACGATTCAGAAGCCGCAGCGTGAAGTAATCGTGGGCGGCACGATGCCCGGTCTGGCAGTAGGTCACCACTTCTTGACCCGGTTCAAGTCCAGCGGACCGATAGAGGGCCTCCAGGGCGGCCACGTCTTTGAACGAACTATCGGCGTTGAGCGTGCTTCGCCAATCCACCAGGATGGCTCCGGGGATGTGACCCCCACGCGAGGCGCGCACTTGTTCGCCTCGATATTCCTCGACCGAGCGGGCGTCCACCATGGTCAGATCCTCAGCATCCAGGTGGGCCAGCATCCATGCGGCATCGGCGATGAGCTCCGGGCGGGGCCGAGCGACGAACGTCTTTGGAGCGACCGTCGGCGGTTCAACGCTTACTTCCTGGCCTGCGCGCCGCCAGGCAGCATAACCGCCGTCGAGAAGATGAACATCCTGGTGGCCATAGTATTCCAGCGTCCAGAACAGGCGAACGGCATCTATGCCAGTGTCGGCATCGTAGATGATCACCTTGGTCCCTGTGTCGATGCCTATCCGGCCCAGAACTGACTCGACGGTCTCTGGCGGGGCCACCTGCCCGCGCACGCCGTCGGTGGTCGTCCGCACGCCGGCCAGATCGAACTGCACCGCGCCTGGGATGTGGTCTTGGGTGTACTCGTCCACGGGGCGCATGTCCACGATTCGGACGGTGTCGTCCCCCATGTAGGAAGCTACCCTGCCGGTGTCTAGCAGCAGGTCAAGGTTAGGCGTCGTTTCCGGAGTTGGAACCTGACAGGAGGTAAGGACTATCAGAATTAGTGCCAGAAGTGTAATCCCCAACCGGGGAGCGCATAAGGATCTCATATTTATACTGGTTCCTCCGCGTGGCTAGTGGTGACCATGGACTAGGGACTGTGGCCCGTGAATTGCCGGATCACGCAGGTTTGCGAGCGATGACGCGTCCCCGGCCGACCTTTCCAGCTGTCGACGCATCGCGCCATGAGGTGAGGCCACGCACCACTTCGTCGTACATCTCCTGTCCATAGCCATTGATGATGTCTTGCCTGTGCTTGTCTCCTACTATGTCCAGGTACATCTGGACATAGTAGGAGAAATCGGTCGAGAGATCCTCCTTTTCATCGACCGTCAGCCCGGCCGTCTCAGCCAGGGCGGCGTAGCCATCGAGCGTCTCCAAGTAGGGAAAGACCATGAAGGTGAGGAGCATCGTCATTTCCTCGTCCGTCATCGGGCCGGTCTCCACCCAATCGGTGAAGGCAACGACGCCGCCTGGCTTGACGATCCGGGCGCATTCCCGGATGAGGCGCTCCTTGTCGGTCACGTAGCACCAGGAGTCCTGTCCCCATACCACATCGAAGGTGTTGGCGCGAAAGGGCATGTCCAGGGCGTTGCCGAGCCTGAACTCGACCTTGTCAGAAAGGCCGGCCTCATGGGTGCGACGAATGGATTCCTCGTGCATACGGCGGGTGGCGTCGAGGCCGATGACCCGGCAGCCGTACTTCTTCGCCAGGTGGCGGGCCGGACCACCCAGTGCGCTGCACACATCCAGGACCTGGCTTCCTGCTGTCATCCCGGCTTTTTGAGCCAAGATGTCCGTCTCCTTCGCCCCGCCCACGTGGATCTGCTCGCCCATCAGCATCTCCCAGAGGACACCGCCTGGGCCATCGTACTCTTCGTTGACGTTCTCGATTCCTACGTCGAGCCTGCATTTGCTCATCGGTTTGTGCTCCTTTCTGCCGTGAGCTTCAGTGGTTATCCCGTCTGTCGCTTGCCCTTTCGCTCCCAGTTGGCGGGAACGAGCCAGCACTTGGGGTCCAGGCCGTTGGCGTCGCCACTGTAGTGATAGGCGCTGGCTCGGCAGCCCCAGCAGTGCTCGTTGCTCGTGCAGGTGCTGCACGGCGCTGGGAGATTACAGACCTGGTGAAGGTCCCTGTGGACGAGGGTGTCGAGGTGGTCGGCGACGATCTGTCGGAAAGGGGCGACGCGGATGTTGTCCACTCCCTCGCGGATGACCGAGCAAGGGGTTACATCGCCGGTGAGCGTGACGGTGGCCATGGTGCCGCAGTAGTACTTGTCAGTATCCATGGCAGCGATAGTGGGGCTGTCGTCGCCGTAGTTGATCTGGTCACGTTCGGTGCAGACTCGCCGAATCTCGTGCAGGCCTGGCTCCAGCTCGCGCCATTCGGCTCCCATTCCCGCCGGATTGAATATGGTGAGGCAGGTGCGTAGGCCCTTCTCTCTGAACCACCAGCGCATCGTCTGGATGGCGTCTTCCGGTGCCTGGCGAGCGGTGTAGGTTATGCAGTTGATCATTCTGTGAGGTGGCTTGCCTAGAGCCAGTAGGTTTTCCACTCCCTCGATGATAGCAGCGATGTATTGAGGATTACCCTCTCGATGGAGTTGAGCGTAGGTTTTCGAGTCGATGGAATCAACGTGTACCGACACAAAGCCACCTTCCGTCACTTCGAAGACCTTGTGAGCGACTCGTTTGTCGCGCAGGGGCAGCCCACTGGTCCAGACGTTGTTGATAATGCCAATCGATCGGGCATAATCCATCAACTCGTACCAGTCGGGCCGGGCTAGAGGGTCGCCACCCAGCCAATCGATGGCGCGGATCTCCAACACAGCCGCGTCGTCCAGCAACCCCCGAATCTCCTCCGATGTGAGGCCGCGTGTCTCTTGAGGTTGCGAACCGGTGTAGCAGTAGATGCAGCCCTGCCGACAGGCGTCGGTCGACTCAATCTGGAGGGTAAACAGGCGCCTTTCCCTGAAGTAGCGTTTCTGCTCGTCTTCATGTCCGACTGCCAACCCTCCGTGTCGACTCAAGTCGGTTTGGATACAGGTGCCCACGTGTTTGCCTCCCTCTGATGGCTTCCGTCCCGTTCTGGTCACTCTTTCCTCAAATTCAACGCCGATCGCCTCTGACCCGCGCCGGCCGATTCGCTCAGCGGCGAGTTTTGCCCTGACGTGCCAGAGAGCGTCGCGTGTGTGGCAATGCCTCAGCCGGGAGGGCTTCCAATTCGACCTGAAGACGGTGGAGGTCAGCGATGGTGTCCACATCGTACCAAGATGGCAACAGGGCGATGCTCAGTCCCATCTCTTTGGCCCGAGCCAATGTCTGGGCAATCACTCGTTCCGTGCTCCATTCGATACCTTGGAACAGCTCGGGGTGGGGTTCCTTTAGCCCGATCAAGTAGTAGCCGCCGTCCTCACTCGGTCCCAGGACGCCGTCCGCCTCGTCCAGCTGGCTGATAGCTTGCCGCAGATAGGTGGCCGGAAGCGTTGGGCCGTCGGAGTTGAGGGCGATGGCCCGGGAATAGCCGACGGACAGAAGGTGGCCGAATACCTGGGCTAGGCAATCGCCTATATCCGCGCCGGCGATGGGCAACATGATCGCGCTGGGAGGGCTGATGCGCCGAAGAGAGTCGATCCCCTCGGGTGGCGTGACGGCGATCGCCAGGCGGACGCCATCCAGCCTGGCTCCCAACTCGATCGTGTCCTGCAACATCGCTTCGTAGAGCGTGGACGCCTCGGCGAGGGTCAACGGCGGGCAAAGCCGCGTCTTGGTCTGGCCCACGGCCGGCTGCTTGGCCATGATCGCCAGCACCGTTTCCCCCATCTTAGACTTCCTCATCTAGGTGCTGAAAGGCATGGCGAAAGACCGCCCGCAGAATGTGGTAAGTGGCCAGCGCCGTTCCACGCACGGTACCGCTGATCTTGGAACTTCCGCCGAGCCGGGGTCGGTAGCGAACAGGCATCTCGACCAGGCGCCATCCTCGTCGGCCTGCCTTCACGATCATCTCTGTCGGCCAACCATAGGTCATCTCTTCCATCTTCAGTTCAAGCAGCGACTCGCGCTCGACTGCCCGAAAGGGGCTCAGGTCGGTCAGTGGCAGGCCGTACAGGCGACGGATGAGCCAGGCGACCACTTGGTTGCCGAACCGCTGGTGCCAGGGCATGGCACCTGGCTCGATCTCCCCCGCCAGCCGCGAGCCGAGCACCATGTCCGCCCGCCCAGCCAGGAAGGGGGCCAGGAGGTCGGTTATCCGGCTGGGGTCGTCTGCCCCATCAGCATCGAGGAACAGGACAATGTCACCCCGGGCGGTGGCCACGCCAGTGGCGCAGGCGCGACCGTAGCCCCGACGAGGTTCGTAGATGACTTGCGCACCGCCGGCCCGAGCAATCGCCGCCGTGCTGTCGCTGGAGTGACCGTCCACGACGATGATCTCGTCGACCAGGCCAGCCGGGATCGCCTCCAGCACCCGACCGATGCTTTCCTCTTCGTTCAGCGCTGGGATTATTACCGTGACCGACAAATTAGACTCTTCCACTCTTTGGCAGCAGACCTCCACTGTACCGGGTCCTGACTCATAGGGAGGCGCTGGCGCCGGACCAACTTGTCATAGCCAGGGCGACGATGGCCAGCGCGCTCACGGCCACAGCGATACCCAGGCACACCCAGGTTTCGGGCTGGTCGATCAAGAGAATCAGTGAGACGATCATGGTCAACATGCCCCAGAAGAACCCCAGTCGTGCTGTGGAGATCCCCCACAGGGCCTGCACCGGGCGTTCGAGGATCGCGAAGAGCAGAAAGGGGATTGACATTCCATCGTACACAATGGTCACCAGGTCGGTCTCGTATGTCCCTGCCGGCAGGCGCACGAGAAAGTAGATGAGCGCAAGATGGCCCAGCATTATGTAGGCAAGGGTGGGTAAGTGATTTCTCAGCCAGGCACGCATTCGGCGATTAGATGGCTCACCAAAGTTATCCTTTCGCCTCTGCTCGAAGATTGCGTCAAGAATGATGAGAGCGACGAGAACGCCGCCGGCGATGGCCGTCACGGGGTGGGGCAGCAATTCTAGCGAGGCCGGGATGATCAGCGAGGCGGCCAGAAAGGCGAGCAAATCGGCGACAAGCCGGCGGTTGAAATAGGCCAGCCCTACGGCTAGGAAGGCCAGGGCCTCGGCATAGTTGTGCCCCCAGCGGGGGTCGTAAACATAGGCTCCATACCATGGGAACACCCATAAATACAACCACAGAGCTCCCATCAGCACCAGGGGTGCCCCCACGTTAATGTACTTCGTGGTGGCGACTCTTGCCCAGTTGTTCATGTCTCTCCTGCCTTTTCGATTTGGCGGGCAAAGCGCCCTCGATTCGTGGTTCTTCGCTTGACCCGATGCTGAGCCGAGCAGGAAGCTTCGCTGATTCGACCGCGAAATGGCTCGCGACGCATGATAGCACAATGTGAGCGAGGCGTCTATGTATCCCAATGTAGAACAGGGATACGCCTCCAGGTAGATTTCGCACTAAGAGACTGTGGAAAGTTTACACCGAGTTGGCCCTGGGGTTCTGTATGTTCTCCTACCAAGTGGGTGGAATGATCCCCATCAGTCTTGTCGGGCGGGCTTGACGCCTTGGGGTATGCTGCCCTATCCTCTCCCTGTGGGCGTAGACACACTTTGGAGGGAGAGGGGTTGACGGATGGTGATAACGCGGGAGTTGCCCCTGAGCACGCAAGGGGACGGCGATGTTCGGGACATCACAAGCCGAGTCCAGGAGGTGGTGCAGGACTCCAATCTGCGATCGGGGATCGTGACGATCTTCTGTCCTGGATCGACCGGCGCTTTGACGACCATCGAGTACGAGAGCGGCGTCGTCGCGGACCTGCAGCAAGCTCTGGACGAGATAGCGCCTCCTGACCGGAGCTACCGTCATCACGCCAAGTGGGGCGACGACAATGGCCATGCACACGTGCGCGCTGCTCTGGTCGGGCCTTCGCTCACCGTGCCATTCGTCGACGGAGATCTGATCCTGGGCACTTGGCAGCAAATCGTTTTCCTGGACTTCGATACTCGCCCCAGGTCCCGTCGACTGACCTTGCAGATCGTGGGAGACTAGAGCTTCAGGAGGCGATATGTTAGGGCGGCGGGTGAGGGTTTCTCTCGCTGGCAGCCATGAGCCGATTTCCATTGACCGCTAGCCTTTCACGTGGTAGACTGCCGATGGATCGATCCGCATTTCCGTTTGAAGGGTGGAGGATACTTAGGGCCTGGAATTCGCAGGGCCGTTAGGGGATACAGTGCGCATACTCACCATTTTCGGCACTCGACCGGAAGCCATCAAGCTGGCTCCTGTCATCAAGGAGCTAGAGAGACGTAGCGACCAGGTCGTTTGCAAGACGTGCGTCACCGGTCAACACCGCGAGTTGCTGGATCAAGTGCTCCGGCTTTTCGAGATCGTGCCCGATCACGATCTAAACGTGATGGGGGAAGGTCAATCTCCCACTCAGGTAGCGGCCTTGGTGATGTCCCGACTGGAAAGCGTTTTGGAGGACGAGAGGCCCGATTGGGTGCTGGTTCAGGGGGATGCGACGACAGCGGTAGCAGCTTCATTGGCTGCTTTTCATGCGAGGGTTAAGGTGGGGCACGTGGAGGCGGGGTTGCGAACGGGAGCCAAATGGCAGCCTTTCCCCGAGGAGATCCATCGGCGGCTGATCAGCGTCATGGCCGATATGCACTTCGCTCCCACACAGCGGGCTTGCCAGAATCTCCGATGGGAAGGCGTGCCTCCGGAGCGCATCGTGGTCACGGGCAACCCGGTGATCGATGCCCTGCATTCGGTGGCGGCTTTGAAGCCGACGCCCGAGGTCGATCGGTTGCTCGAACGGCTGGGGGAAGATCGGACTGGAAGGAGATTTTCCGGCCGGGGTCTGACTTCTTCGCGTCTCATCCTGGTGACCACCCAGCGGAGAGAGAACCTCGGCAGGCCTCTGGAGAACATATGCGCGGCCTTGAAGGAGATCGCGACGAGGTACGAAGGCGCGATTCACATAGTTTACCCGGCTCACTTGAACCCGGAGGTGTGGACTCCCGTGCATCGGTTGCTGGAGGAGGTGCCGCATATCACTCTGATGCCGCCTCTGGACTACCTGTCGCTGGTGCACGTCATGAAGCGGTGTTACTTGGTGCTGACCGACTCGGGCGGGATCCAGGAAGAGGCGCCAGGGCTCGGCAAGCCGGTGCTCGTCTTGCGAGAGGTGACCGAGCGGCCTGAGGCGGTGAAAGCCGGCACGGTGTGCATGGTGGGGACCGTTCGGGATCGGATAGTGGATGAGGTAGGGCGATTGCTGGACGACGCTCAAGTCTACCAGCGAATGACCGGATCGATCAATCCATATGGCGACGGCCATGCAGCGGCGCGTATCGTGGGAACTCTTTTGGGGGAGCAGGTGACGCCGTTTCAGCCCGAGTAACGCTGACCGCTGACCATAGCGCGATCGCCTGCTCCTGGCATCTCGATCTGGAGGGGGAAGAAGCGAGGGGAGCCGAAGATGTCGAACGACATGCTGAAGGTGGCCACGTTCAACGCCAACTCCATCCGCGCCCGGCTGGAGGTTGTGTTGGATTGGATGAAGAGGGAAGCTCCCGATGTCCTTGCCTTTCAGGAGACCAAGGTGCAGGATAAGGACTTTCCCGTCGCCGTTTTTCAAGGCATCGGCTATCACGTGGTCTTTAGGGGGCAGAAATCTTATTCCGGGGTTGCCGTGGCCAGCCGCGAGGAGCCCGAGCAGGTTGCTTCTGGCTTCGGCGATGGCGAGGAGGCCGACGAGGCGCGTCTGATTCGACTCGTCATCCGGGGAGTCCCGATCGTGAGCACCTATGTGCCGCAGGGTCGATCCGTGGATTCTCCCCACTTCCAGCGTAAGCTGGCGTGGTTCGAGCGACTGAGAGATCTGTTTGACCGCGATTATTCTCCTGATGGGCCGCTTCTCTGGATGGGCGACTTCAATGTCGCTCCCCAGCCCGAGGACGTTCACGATCCGAAGGGGTTGAGAAATCATGTAGACTTTCATCCTGAAGCCCGGGCCGCGCTGCAAAGGGTTAGGGAGTGGGGCTTCATCGACGTCTTCCGCAAACATCATCCGGAAGCTGGACACTATACCTTCTGGGACTATCGGGTGCGAACCAATCTGGAACGCAACAGGGGTTGGCGGGTGGATCACATCTGGGCCACTGAACCACTTGCCCGAAAGTCCCTTCGGTCCTGGGTCGACGTCGAGGCGCGGAGGGTGAAGGGTGCCTCGGATCATACTTTCCTGGTGGCTGAGTTCGCCTTGTAACTGTTGGCCCGCGATTGTCGGAGCCCATCGCTGAGGGCCGCTGACGTTTGTCACCTTGGAGGCCTGGGAAGTGAACAACATCAGGAAAGGAGGCCCCCATGAAGATAACAGGACTTAGATCGACGGTGGTGGCAGTTCCGACGCGCAAGATGGAGACATCCGAGATGTACGGTGCCGCGTATCGACTGGCAGCGCTTGTGGAGGTCTTCACCGACGAGGGATTGGTGGGCATCGGGGAGGCTCCCAATCCGGTCGGGGTCGAGGCAACCAAGACCATAATAGACTCCACGGAACCCCTGTTGATAGGAGAGGATCCCATCGAGGCGGAGAAGCTGAAGAAGAAGCTCTACGCCTATTACAACCTGACCCATCTTCACATTCACGCGGCGTGCTGGGCTCTCAACGGCATAGATATGGCGCTTTGGGACCTCACGGGGAAAGTGTGTGGACAACCTCTGTGGAGGATATGGGGTGGGGCTTTCAGGAAGAAGGTGGAATACTATGGCTGGATAGACAGAGCCGGACCGGACGAGGTGGCTGCTCAAGCGGAGCGACTTGTCGAGGAGGGATTCAAGACCGTCTATATGAAGGTAGGCTTCGATGAAGAGGAGGACCTGGCCTGCGTTAAAGCCATACGGGAGGCCGTCGGAGTGGGAATCAAGATACGGGTGGATGCCAACCAGTCTTGGGACGCGGGAGAGACGGTGCGCGTTATCCGCAGGATGGGCGAGTACAACCTGGAGTTCGTGGACCAGCCGGTGCTCATGTACAATATAGACGACTTGGCTCGCGTCCGAGCGGGCGTGGATGTCCGCATTGCCTCCCACGAGAGCTCATGGACGATGTACGATGCCATGAATGTGATCAAACGTGGGGCTGCTGACGTGATACATGTCGACCCGCGCTTCGACGCTGGCTTCGTCGGTGCGCGCCTGACGGCGGGCATGGCTGAGGCGGCGGGTATGCCGGTGGTGCTGCATAGCTTCGGCGAGCTCGGCGTGGCCCAGCATGCCTGCTCTCATCTGATAGCCTCCACTCCCAACTTCATCCTGGCCAATCAGAGTGGGTACTACGACCTGACGGACGACATTATCAAGGGTGGTCTGCGCAAGTTCAAAGACGGCTGCCTCGATGTGCCGGATGAGCCTGGCATCGGCGTGGATTTGGACCCCGACAAGGTGGAGAAATACGCTCGGTACTACGATGAGAATGTCAAAGGGAAGGAGTTCTCCCAGCCCTGGTTGATGCCCAAGTATATGATGATGCAGTACAGGCGCTTCTTCGGGTACTAGAGGCCATCAGTGATTTGAGCTCAAAGACCTAGAGTCCGGGTTTGCAGTGGAATTGCTGCAAGGCAAAAGGGAGACGTCCCTTGGGGGACGTCTCCCTTTGTATATGGCTAGAAATCTGGCTAGTGGCCCCTCATGCGCCTTCGCAGATAGCCGATGTAGCCTCCCAGTCCGGCGAGGCCGCCGCCCAGGAGTATCATGGTGTTGGCCTCTAGCTTCGCGTAACGGAAAGGGAGGCGCGATGTTAGTCTGTCTGTCGAGAGTTTCTTCCAATGGCAGAGATTAGGTAGGAGCAAAGATGGATCCCAGCTGGCTCCAGTGGGCCAAGAGGCTGCAAGCGATCGCTCAAAACGACCTTGCTTACGCCGACAACCCTCTTGATGTCGAGCGGTACCAGGCCTTGCGCGATATCACTGTAGAGATTATGGCTCAATACTCAGACACTGACAGGGGGCTCGTCCGCGATCTCTTTGCGAGCGAGTCGGGATACGCCACCCCCAAGGTTGACGCAAGGGGGGTGGCGTTTCGCCGGGATGCCATCTTGCTGGTGAAGGAGCGAGAAGATGGCCTGTGGACACTGCCGGGTGGCTGGGCTGATGTAAACGTGTCACCGAGCGAAGCGGTGGTGAGAGAGGTGTACGAGGAGTCTGGCTATAGAACGCGAGCCACAAAACTCCTTGCGGTCCTCGATAGGAACAAACACCCGCATACGCCAATGCCGTTTCACGTGTACAAGCTCTTCTTCCGGTGCCAGCTTGTCGGAGGAAAACCATCGCATAGCGTGGAGACGAGCGATGTGGGGTTCTTTCGAGAGGGCGAGATTCCGGCTCTATCTATCTCTCGGGTTACGCCGGATCAGATCACCCGGATGTTTGAGCATCTTCGACATTCCGACTGGCCGACAGATTTCGACTGAAAGGTCTGGGAAACTCAAGACACTTCAGTTCTGAGGATGCTTTCCCCCG
>SDBU01006386.1_pt1 | contig 13867 bp, 22 predicted proteins | sample 2277071 | NCBI WGS metagenome assembly SDBU01 (sample SAMN10397929, study PRJNA504765) | marine sediment metagenome | isolation source: marine sediment core GS08_GC12, 126 cmbsf | place: Arctic Ocean: Gakkel Ridge, Loki's castle | collected 2008
ACTTATCGTTGACTTAGCTCATACGATAAACGATTCCGTTGTGGCGCTCACAGGGAAAACGATTCCTAAATGGGTTGAGGAATTGCGGCAGCGTCCCAGGGAGCTGCCGGCAGGCGAACAATATATACTTGGGCAGCCGGTCATGCCCCTAGCTGACGCCTACGCCGTTATGGGGCTCCCCCCGACAGCTAGTATAGACCAGGTGAAAGAACGATACCGGGTACTCGCTAGACTCTTTCATCCTGATTCACTTGGGGGTTACACAGAGGCGATGAAATTACTCAATAATGCCAATGACCGGATTAACAAGGAAAAGGAGGAGGGTTAATATGCCGGCTATTGTTAGGCTTAACAAAAAAGGGCTGAATGAGCTGATAGACAATGTAAAGGCCAATGGAGGTAACACAGTGGAGCTTGAGGAGCTCCTGGGCGAGATCGACGAGGATGAGAGAAATCAGCGGCCAGTGAAACGAGAGAGAGCTCTGAGAATCATGGTGGAGGAGCCGACAACTGAGGAACTGCTTGAGGCAAAGGTAGGCGAGCTTTTCTCAGGGGGCATCACCGGGCCGATATTAGCTGACGTTATTGAGTTAGACAGAAATCACACCCTGGCAGAGCTGAAGGAGATGTGTGTGGAGGCTGGAATCAGCCCGAGTGGCTCTAAGAAAGAGCTGGCAGCCAAGCTGATAGCTAAGGGAGTAGTTTGATGGCAGAGCACGTAAATCCGCCCCAGCAGAACCAGTGGGAAGCACGACCCGATGAAGAGCTTAAAATCCCTGAAGGCTATATCTCCCGACTAAAATATGAGATAGTAGTACTTGGTCCGAAAAAGGAATTTGCTTTCCGGTGCTCGAAGTATAAGAAAGCTCGGGGTGGCGCCTGGCGATATGCCAATGTCATAATAGACTCATCAAAGCTAGATGCAAAAGGTGACGTAGAGCTGAAGCGGGTTACCTATCATCCATGGGTTGAACTGGGAAGTGTTCCATTTTTGGTTTTGCCGGCGCCAGAAGAGGGTGACATCGATTAGCTTTTGAGCCGCTCTGACATCCACTGATTCATCGCCATGATTTTTGCTGCGCCTTTGAGCTTCGAATCCTTGAAAGCCTCTTTACACTCTTTGGCTACCCGGGCAAACTTTTCTCTTTGCGGATCTAGCCAGGGCGTTTCTTCTCTGCCTACCGGTTGTTCTTTCAGGATGAGTTTAAGCTCTTTTGACATCTCATTCCCCTATTAACTAAACGAGGGAGGGATTGTTCCCCCCCTCGTTGTTCACAGATTCTCGTTTCTCTATGAGGTGGCTATGCCTCTATCCTACCTCTTTCTCAGGGCCGTGGAAACGCAACTGTTCATTGCGTGTACCCGGGCTGCACCGGACTTATCCGCTGTTTCCTTAGCGCAGGTAGCAGGGACACCACCCTTCTTAAACAGAAACCCCATTAGGTGTTTAGGGACCGAGCCTTTGGGGAAGCTCCTGACCTTCAGGGAGAAGAGCCTTTTGCTCCAGGGCACTGCGGGATAGATGATAGCACTGCCTGCTTGGGTTAATGAAATACCGGCCATTACGTCTGCCTCCTTTAAGAGTACTCGTCATTTAAGACGGCACCACTATTATTCTACGATGTTTCTTCTTTGTCAAGTTATAAGTAGCCCTGGCGCTCTAACTCGTGGACTATTTCCTCAGTCAATTCATTCCCTACCACAGGACGCTTGCGCTCAAGATAGCCCTCCAAGCCCTCCCGCTCTATTCGTTCTTGTAATCCACGGATTACTTCATCTCCCTGGCTTTGAGTAAGGCCATCCCATCTTGTATAAATAGGAGTAAAGGCGAATACGGTTGCTCTACGCCTAGTCTGAGCTTCATAAAACACCTTAGCTATGCCTGCTAATTCTGGCAGAGTGTACTTTCTTTTTGCCTGCTCGCTACTGGATTCCTTAATCTGGCTCTTCGGCACATGCGGATACAGGGGTGGTTTCTTAGGCATTTGCCGCCTCCTCTTCTTTGTCAAGTTCCTTAAGGAACGGGCTATTTCTTCTCTCCAGGTAAGTGGTGAGCTCAGTAACGGCAGTGACCATTAGCTCCTTTGCTTCTCCCTGGGCCTGCTCTGCAGTTTCGACCATGGCTTTTATCCAGTCGGCCGGCTCAGTGTTTTCGTCCTCGAGCTTCTCTGATATGACCTTGCAGGCGCCCCCAGCCTCCTCGGGATAATCGGCACAGACCTCAGCGATCCTTGCGGCAGCCACAGCCACGTGGCACTCTTCGCACTCTTCAAAGAGTTCCTCGTCGGTTTTCTCAGAGGTAGGTTCAGTTTCTTTAGGCTTCTCCGCGGGCGATTCAGGAGACAGATATTCTTCCAACCCCTCAAGGCTGGTATCATCGATGGGAAGAGTAATTGTTTCCTGGACCTTATTTTTGGCTTCCTCAATAGCCATGGTACAAGCCTCCTTGTTATCTTTATTTTCAAGACATACCCGAACTGCCTTCTCGACAAACTTATGGTGGCTCTCTAAGCCTTCTCTATCAGTGAGGACGAACGCCTTCTTCAGCTGGCCCTGCTCAAGGGCTTTTACAGTATCCTCAACCCGCTTGGTTACTCCACCCTTCATCTTTTCGCCTCCCCACACTCGCAGTCAACAGTTTTCTGGAGTGCGTACATAAATGTTGCTCGGGATAGAGTTGCTAGACTCTCCCTAGCGAGACGGATGTTATCATCATGAATTGAATCGATTACAAAGGTCAGGTCTGTCTTGAGGGCAGTAACCTCGCCTTCACTGAGCGCACCCGCGGCGCCGGCGTCATAAACAGCAGCTCGGGCCTCGACAGTTATTAGTATCGCTTGGAATTTCTCACCAGCATCAGCTAACCTCCGCGCATGGTCAATATGGTACCAGTTGTTGAAGAGGTTCGTTGCCACATCATAACATTCTTCGCTTACCATTTAACTAACCCCCCTTAAGGAACACCGCAGTTAGGGCACTTCGGCTTCATTCAGGACCCGCTCCTTATCCTCAGCGCTGAGCTTACCTACCTCCTCAGCGATACGTTCAGCTTTCTCCGGGCCGAGGTGGGCAAAGCGTTGCTTAAACCACTTCCTGTTTAGCCCCCTATAGAAGGCTGAGGTATCAGCGGCAGCCTTCTCCAGCTGTCCAATACTACTAAAGCTCTCAAGGGAGTGCCTTAATCGGCGGCTCTGTTCAAGGGCTTCTTCTGCAATCTTTCTTTCCCAAGGGAGTACGCTCTGTATATTCTCTTCAGTGAGGTCAACTCTCTCCAGGGTATTTTGCTCTTCCAGGACCTTGGCCACCCTATCGAGGATCTCGTTGCTGGTGATACCCTCATTCTTGAACCTCACCGCCTCATTGAGTAAGCCGGCAGAAGTACTGAAGTGCCCCAGGGCGCAGGGGACGCACGCCGTAGCTACAGACTCTTTCGAAGCCATTTCTGGCTCTGGAGTGATGGTAGGAGCCGTCTTTTCCTCTGGGGGGGCTTTATTTTCAGCTACAGGTGCTGTCATGGTGGCAGACAACTTCTCAAGTGCCTTGACGTCGTCGCGGGGAGGGAACAAGACCCGCTCGATAGGAAGACGTCTCACTAGATATTCAAATATCGAACTCCAAACCATAGATTTATTGTAGCACTTTTCATTGCTTAGTCAAGGCTCTGGGGGGCCTAGCGGGAATCTCTTCTTTGAGACAGGGCTTCAAGACACCCAAAGACAGTCTGTGTAGCCTTCTGCAAAGACTGTCTTGTCTTGGAATTTTGCCCAAAAACAGGCCCTCTTTGCCGGAAAGCAGGGATTAAGACAAGACACGTCTTGGAATCTTGTCTTTTTGTGCCCTACTAGTCTCAAAAGACAAAGACAAAGGAAAAGACAGGGAGTCGAGGCGAGACTATGTAAAACCCGTCTCGGCTTGGCATTTTACCGGAAAGCAGGGATTAAGAAAAGACACGTCTTGGAATCTTGTCTTTTTGTGCCCTACTAGTCTCAAAAGACAAAGACAAAGGAAAAGACAATGTCTTGCAATCTTGTCTCTTCTGTGCTTTACTAGATTGAAAGACAAAGACAAAGACAAAGGAGGAGACATGGCAAATCTAACGGAGCTATTGGTAGCATTAAACAGCAAGGAGGGATTCGTTTCTACGGCTGATTTAGCCAACGAGCTCAAGTCATCACAGGAGGGAACTCTCAAGCAACTGGGCAGGGAAAAAGACAAGGGGCATGTGGATGGCACCAGTAAAGATGGCTGGCAGATAACTGATGCTGGTAGAGTGGCATTGGAAAAGGGGGAGACTTCCTCGACAATGATAGATGAAGGTGTCACCCCCAGGCAGCAATTTGAGGCTATTGGACGGCTCATCGGCATAAAAGAGGACAGGATTACCTTGGCCACCAATATGGTTTGGAGCGGGGATTATGAAAATATCGTATGGGTATGGGCTGCACTTGGACGAGAAGGGGCTGACCTCGCTGATGACCTGAGGCGCGTCTGGGCGAACCAATGGCGTGCCAAACTTCACAAAAGCATTCCACCTGAGCTTGAAACTGAGCTTACCGGAGTTAGCAACGTAGTGGCTGAAGCGGGGGGTGACGCCCCACGTAAGTCTGGAGGCAGAGACTATATAATCGTTGATGATGAGCCGGTAAGAGTCGGTGAGAACCTTGGTGACTATGGCCTGCAAGACGCCAAAGACCTCCTGTCCATAAGAGCAGTGAGGGAGAGATTTAGAGTATCCGGTCCGGTGGGAGGCGCCCCTCAGATGGGCGCAGCGGAAAGAGTCTCAGATGTTCTTACAGCCCTTGAGCCTTACATCAACAACAAGGGCACTGATATCGCCGCACTTAAGGAGGTTCTTGCCGATAAATTGGCGTTACAGAAGCAGGATATCTTAGCCAGCATACCTCCACCGGGGCCACACACCCAGCCTAAATCTTTTATCGAGGAGATCACCGCATTCACCGCTGCCCTTGGCAGCCTGAAAGAGGTTGGTCCGATGCTAAGGTCTGTACTGGGTGTCCCTGAGCCATCTGGTAACCCGTCTTCATCACTGGCAGGAGTGCCAGTGTCGGTAACAGGCCCCGACGGTCAACCTACTATTATGGACTTAGGCCAGGTCATTGAATGGAAGAAATTTCTCGGTGACGAAAAGAGAGCTGATGAGCGCCATAATGCTGTGGTAGGGCTAGCTCAAACAGTGAGGGAAAACATTGGCGATGGGATTTCTGCGTTGAAAGCCGCTGCCGAAGAGGCTAAGGGGAGTTCTACGAATAAGTCGTCTGAATCACCACCGGAAACGCCCCAGGTCTTTAAGTGTGGTGACTGTCAGACGGAATTTAGAGCGCCTGCAGAATGGGCAGGGGAGCCTATTATATGCCCGAAATGTGACCGGGAATACACTAAGGAGGAGCTGCTGGCATGACTAGCTTTATGCAGAGGTCAGCTAAGCATTTCTTACGAATCAAGGCTGCCCGGCAAATTAAAGAGGAAATTGAAAAGGCAGGACTTGACAATCTTAAGATTTTAGCGGAAGCTGGTAAAAGTATAGTAGGTACCTATCTCCAAGGTTGCTCTCCCAAAGAGAAGGCAGCATACCGGCGGGACCTGAATACCCTCTTTCAAATGGGGGTAACCCCCGATATGCTCCTGGAGGAACTTACTAGACAAATGCCCGAAATAGCCACTATAATAAAGAGCAAGCAGGATTACAAGAAACTGGAGATTCAGGAACTTGAGCAATTCCTGAAGGAGAGCTAGAGGGAAACTTAATAGCCCAGCATTAAACAAGTAGAAAAGGGGCTGACAACCTGAAGAGAGCAGGGCAGTCCCTTTGTTTTATGGAGTGAAAAGAGAGGTGGTGAAGGATGGGACTATATAGTGCTGTTTCTATAAGTGGCCCGAGCGAAGCAGCTGCTGGTCAAAGAGTTGATCTTACTATCACCGTCTGGAACATTACCTTTGGATGGAAGGAGTTCCTACTTGGTGTTTTGCTCAATGGAAACATCGGTGTGCCGGTTGATGGTGGCCCCTTTATGCTGGAAGGTCGAGGCTCTCGGTCGTTTTCCGGGTCGTTTACCATGCCTTCCCAGGACGCATTAGTTACCGCTGATGTAATGTATGAGGACTTACCCGGACAATGGCTAACCGATGAATCAGATAGTCTGACCATACAATTAACAATAGCACCGCCTCCGCCTCCGCCACCACCACCTGCTAGATACACACTTGATGTTTGGGTTCAGCCTCAAGGGGCGGGGTTTGTAAATATAAGACCCGACCAGGCCAGTTACGAAGCCGGCACTGTAGTAACCCTGGTAGCAACCGCATTTGAAGACTACCGCTTTGGGAGTTGGAGAGAAGACGCCTCCGGCACATCAGCCACTGTCCAGATTGTTATGGATAGAAATAAGAGCGTAACGGCTGAATTCGTTGCGGTAGCACCACCGCCACCTCCGCCACCGCCGCCAGCTCCACCGGCATCTGATATTAAAGATTGGGATTTCATGGCAGTGGCTGGAACTTACGACCTGGGTGACAGCGTGCCCTTAAGTGCTGTTTACGACTATAAGGGCCCGGCTCAGAGCGGCTGGTTGACAATCTCCCTGGGGACAGGCATTTTCCCATTGTTTTCAACCGAGCACACTTATTCCAGGATTCGCGTAGAGTTTGGAGAGGCGATGGTCTGGACGCGACGTGCGCTAGAGGGAAACTTTACTTTGCCTACGACTCTAACGTTGGGCCAGACCTACAGCGTCAGGGCCAAACTGGAGACCGACGATGGCACGCAAGAGACCGATACTGACTGGCGTGAGATTGCTATTGCGGCGGCTCCGCCGCCTCCTCCTCCACCACCTCCACCACCTCCACCACCGCCTGGGGAATTTACAGTGATTGTTCATGCACCGACAATAGATGGGCAAGAAATCGGAACTGTAAGCAAAGAGCCTGATTTGCCCTTATATTCGGCAGGGGATAGCGTAGTCTTCACAGCAACTTTACATCCGGAGCATGAGGGAGAATATACTTTTGACCATTGGCTTATTTTCTCTGGTGTCTTCACATTTGAGGTGCCTCAAAACCCCCGTGGATGGATTGTCTCAAATGATGTAATCGCGCGGGCTTTCTATAGGGCGGTTCCTCTACCATTGGAGCCGCAGTTCAGAGACTTCGCTGTGACAGAATATACAAAGAGATAGGAGGAACCAACGATGACTATGAAAGCTTACACTATCAAGGAACTGATTGGAAGTCGAGGTGTAGCTGCCTTACCCGGGGAAAAGCTCACGGTTGGAATAGGTGACACGGTTAGGGTGCGCTTCAGTGTCGATTACACGGGCCCAGCCATAGATGGTGCCGTCTGGGCGGCTATAGGCAGGCAAGGTCCTCTGTTTTTCAATGAAGATTTCAACAGCAGAACACCGGTACATTTTGATGAGTCCTTGTTTGAGTTCGTGACCTATGAGATCACCGTAGAAATCGTTATAGGCGACCGCCCGGGAGTCGATTACGATATGTATGCCAAGATAATGGAGGTCCCTGGTCCTGATATCTTTACCGAGACCCATCTCAATATTATCGATGTTAGAGGTGCTCAGGAGTTTAAGAACTTCACACTTGAGAGCTACGAGAAAGTATAACTGGCGACAGGAGGACTTCCATGCAGATTACTGGTATAGAAGTTATCAGGCGGAATTCTGACATAGCTATCGGGGTTGTCGTCGGGGAGAAGCTTCCGGTGTCTGTTGGAGATATCGTCAGGGTCCACATGACCATCGATTATCGTGGCGACCCTATAGACGGTGCCATCTGGACGGCTATAGGCTGGCAGACAGGCATAATAATAAAGGAGTTTATCGAAGTATTTAATAGTCGCACTCCTGTCCACTTTGACCATTCTTTTGATTATGTCACTTATCCAATAGTTTGCGATGTGCCGATTAGTGATATCTCAGGTTTTCTTATTGAACTTGCCCTCTACGGGAATGTTTTAGACATGTATGCCAAGGTAATGGAGGTGCCCGGGCCTGACATCTTTACCGACATCAACATGGGTGCTATTGAAGTGGTAGAGGTCGCTCCTCCCCCGGCGTATGAGCTTATTCAGGACACAATATATCCGTGGGCATACATCTCCGAGGACAAAGCCGAGATCTGCACCTTTGAGTTTACGCTGACTCCAGAACAGTTCCCTGGAACAGAGTGGCTTGGCCAGAGAATCGTTGACTCCATTGTTACCGAGCTGGAAAAGGAGGGCTCAAGGCTACTTGAGCTAAAGGTCTATCGAGACACTACACCTACGTTCTGGACCAACTACCGCGTTGAAATAACTGCTACTGCTTCTCCTTTGCTATGGAATCTAATTATCATCGGCGTGCTGGCGGTACTGTTCGTCGTTGCCATTGTCTTCACCATTAAGGCCGTTGAATCCCTGGTCTATCACCGTAAGACACTGGATGAGGAAACCAAAAAGACCTTCTCCAGGGACACCCTCACCGCGATGATACTCGACCTCGCTCCGGAGACACCAGTAGAGACGCTGGAAGGAATGACAGACCAGGAGTTGCGGGACCTGTTAAACCGGTTGGTAGCTGACATGGCGCCGCCAGTAACTTGGTGGCCACTGGCTCTAGTTGGCGTCGTAGTTGTGCTCGGGGTTGGTGCTGCAGTTACATTAGGTGCTAGGTCGAAGTAAGACCATGTCTAGCATTGAAGAAGAGGGACAAAAAATTGCTCAGCGGCTTGGCCAGGGTGTGACCTACAGGGGTCCCTGGTTCCTCCCTGGTCTCAAACGTGAATTTTTGGGTTATTTCTTTCAAGATGACGCGGTAACCGAGAGTTCGTTTGTCGCCAAGACCTTTGAGGAGGCCAAAGCTAGCTTAATCAAGACCAGGAAAGCTTTTGGTGCCAAGCCCCCTGTATTCGGTAATAACCCCGGTAATACATTGATAGCTATTGTTGGCCTAGGCGTTAGCACTCTTGGGGCCGCCGCTGCGCTTACAATACTGAAGCGCAGCGGCTCTCCAGCACAGAGAGTATATTACGAAGACGACCAGTACCTGGTTTCAGTGCGATATCCCGGGCAATTGCACGACTTGAGAGATTTCGTCCAGCCAGACAACCCCGATGTCCTAGCGGTTTACTCTCAATATGGACCCGAGTCCTGGGCTTTATACGACTGGGTATGCAAAAACGTTTCCTACCGATTGGACCTGGGTGAGTTCTGGCAGACCCCTTCTGAAACTCTAAGGGGAGACGGGGATTGCGAAGATACCTCGATACTCTTCACATCTTTGATAAGAGCAGGCAGAACCCCTAACTGCTATGTCGCTCTGGGGAGCTATCAAGGTTATGGCCATGCGTGGGGTCAGCTTAATGGAGTGATTTTAGAAACTACCTATACATCTGCCCGGACGGTCCCTGACCCTGAGGCCTACCATGGGTACTGCTTGTTCAATGAGCGGGAGGTGATAGAGTTCTGGCCCGGTGCTCTGGATGATATCTTTGGGATAAGACGAAATGAAGCCGCAAAGCTGGGTTTGATGTCTCAGGCAGTTCGATGAAAAGATTTGATTGGGATAAGCCAATACTAGGTAGGCTAACCGCTGCCGATTTTGCTGAGGCGATTGTGGCAGTGGTTGCCATCATAGCAACATTTATATTACTACTACTATTTGGCTAGAGGTGACCGATGCTATCAAGAGTTACGGCAGCCATAAAAGCGTTCCAGGAAAGGCGCTTTGTTATCATCTTCTCGGAAGATGAGAATGAAGCTGACCTGGCCATTCCTGCTCAGGAGATAACTGCCGAGGCAATTGTGTTTGCTGCTAGGGTAGCTTCGGGACTCCTCTGCCTTGCTCTGTCTAAGGCAAGGCTTCGCGAACTAGAAATAGACTCCCTGCCTTCTAAATATCGGGTAACCGATACCCCGTTCTACAGCCCGGTCGATGCTAAAGAAGTAGAGTCTTCGGGTATTTCGCCTAAAGACAGGGCGTACACTATAAGAAAGGTAATAAACCCGAATACCAGGCCATCTGATTTGGCCAGACCCGGGCATGTTACCTTACTCGGCGCTCATCCTGCTGGACTCATTGGGCGAAATGGCCATACGGAAGCCGTGACTGAGTTATGCCGGCTAGCTGGATTATACCCTGGTGGTATCTTGTGTGAGCTGGTGAGTGATACTGGGGAGATGATGAACGCTAAGGAGCTGAAAGCCCTGGCCAAGAAATTCCAAATACCCATCATCACCATTGGCGCCCTGGCAAGATTCGCCAGGTCCTTTTTAAAAAAAAGTTCACAGGACTTGACAAGTAGTTAAAATAACAGTAGTCTTTTAATTGTATGCCCTGTGAGCTGCCGGTGACAGCATCGGCTCACAGGGCGGTGTGCTTTTATCGGCGGCTCCACGGCTGATGTGAGGGGCTGACAACCTGCAGGGGAGGGTATTGTCAGCCCCTCTCCCTTTCCAGGTTGTCAGCTTACCGCCAAGGTCAAGGCGGTCAGTCTAACGAAAAGGAGGAAAGCTATGGCACAGGGATTTGAATTTGCTGCACCAACCACTGAGGAAATGACCCGAGTGGCGGCCGTGGGGGTGGGCGCCGGCGTAACCGGCGCGGTCGAAGGCGTAATTGTCTCAATGGCTCCAAAGCTGGGCGCCATGGAACCCCTTCTCACCTGGGGAGCTTTGCTGGGTGTGCCCGCAGTAGGGGCTGCAGGTGCCCTGATGACCAAGGGCATACTCGCGGACCTGTCCATGGGGATAGCCGCTGGCGGTGCCGGTATCCTTGGCTACACGCTGCCTGCGATGTTGCAGGCATTCACCGCGCGTAAGCCTGCAGACCGCGCCAAACTGACCGCCGAGCAGCGAGCCGCTCTAGCTACTGGTGGCGATGTTAAGCTGTTGAACGCCGGCCTCAATGCCGCCCGGTTGGCGCAAGAGGCAGGAGCCAGGTCAGTCCTGGAGTTCTAGACAATCGAATAGATAAATTGTCATACCTTCTGGGATGACAGGAAATGAACCAAACTTCGAACTAGGAGGTAAACCATGGAACATCATGAATTAAGAGTACTGTGCGACTATCTGCACACTGGCGCCCAGGCTCTAAATACCTGGGTCCGACCTACCCCTTTGGCAGTCCTTGGCGAGCTGGAAACCGACGAGCGCGCCGAGGTAGTCTACGCCGAGATCTGGTCTCCAGTGACCGGCGGCGGCGTTGAGGAAGAACTCAAGAAAATCCTCATCGTTGCCGACGGCGAGGAGCTCGGGTCATATATTGCACTATCCGGCATCCGGGCTACAGTTATGGCTCCGCCAAAAGGCCGAATCTGGGCAGGAAGGCTCTACTCTTTCGGTACCCCGATGAGCAATAACCCGCTCCTGTCTACCACTATCAAGTACAAGCAGAATGTCACCGTCAGCTGCTTGGTAGGAGCAACCACAGCCATTACTGCCGACTACCGCGTCAGGCTTTGGGGCTACGTCTACAAGACTTCCGAGCTGCCCAAGGTATTCGGTACCATGCAATTCCCGGCTCAGCTGATAGATAGAGCCAGGGGCAGAACCTTGACTTTGAGCAAGGCCGCGATCCCCGTCACCGCGGATAGCTGGCTCACCCTGCCTGGCGGCAAAGACCAGGGTGTTCCCAAGATCAACCCGTTTATCCGCTACGCCTATAACCTGGTGGCAACTGACGGCATGCAGGGCGATTACCAGCTCCGCTTCAACACGGGTGACGTCGCTGAGTCAGACGAGAACATGTACTGGGAGTTCGACGAAAAGGATGCCCTGCTCGTCATGGGGTTGGGGATAAAGGCAGCAACCAACCTGGCCAGAACAGGGCTGAGGATCGCCGGCGATTACCACCCAAAGGGACCGACGACCAGAACATCTCTGTTCCCGACCACGGTCGGTATCAACGAGCTAAACTTTGGGCACCTGGCCCCATTTGCACCAGTGGCTCACCCCTATTATGCAGCGATCCCGCTGCTGGCTCGCCCCTACCTTATCTGGAACGAGATCGGCTTGGTCGTCATCAGGGATGACGGGGTAGCCGCCGTTGCTATTAACGGCGCCATGGTGGCTCTGACGGGAATCAGACTGGAAATGAGGGCGTAAAACGCCAAAGACTCTGACATAAGAGAGGTTAATCGATATGAGTAAAGAGAAAGAGCTTGTTGCTATAACCATTGACCCATTCCTGGCGGGGGCGGAGGTTACTATCCCTACAGATGTCAAGGGGTTTGCCGAGGGTGATATCTCCAACATATTCATTGATGACCCCTGGTGGGGCATAATTGACCTGACGCAGGAGACTTATGTCGCCGCCACCTACGCTGCCTATACTGCAGCAGCGCCGCCAGCCTGGGGGCAAATCATGTTTAACTCCGACCGCACTGCCTTCAAGTGCGGGTCAAACCTATGGTGGGGTAAGATAATGGCCTACATCATCCCGGTAGGGTCAAGGGTATTGGTAAGCTAATCCTAAGGCGTCACGGACCGGTAGAACGCCGGCATAGTGACAGCACTAACGCATAAGGAGGAGAAATGTTACAAGAACTTTACGAGGAAAGTGCAAGCCAAATCTACCCCATAGGTATGCGCTATGCGAAGGACGAAAGGGTATTTAGATACGCACTGTCTGGTAGTGACCTATTGTCGGCCTGGGGTGCCCAAGCCTGGAACGCCTTCTCTTCAGGTGCCAACAGAGAATCCGCCACCATAGCTGCGGCAGGTGTCGCAGGTGGTACCACCTTAACACTTACTGCGGTCGGCACTGTTACCGTTGATATGTTTAAAGGAGGCTATGCCTGCATTTACTGGGAGATGAGTTATTACAGGATTAAATCCAACACCGCTGCTGCCCCCGGTGGGACCTTCGTCATAACCCTGGAAGATACTCTTGAGCAGGCTATAGACGCTGCTTCGGTGGTAAGCCTCTACAGAAATAAATACGCCGATGTTAGGCGGCTCGTCGGAGGGGATGAAACACTCTGGGCTTCAACTGTTGGTATCCCGCTGCGCAATGTCCAATCTGGTTACTACCACTGGCTTCAAACCTGGGGGCCATGCGTAGGGGTAGGTGTCGACAATATTGGTCAGGACGCAAGTCAGAGAGGGCTCTACTTCCTTGCTTCTGGTGCGCTTTTTACAATGGTCGGTCCCGAGGCCAATGCCAACCAACCGGCGAACCAGTATGCGGGCTATCTATTGCCCTATACAGGCCCAGGCCCAACGGGTGTCGACCAGCCTGGCGCTCTTATCCATTTCGAGCTGCAGCTAGCTCCATAGGAAGGGATAATATGCTAAAAACTTGCGAAAAATGTGGCTTTGAGCTAGACGATAACTCATTTATTGTGAAGTCAGATGGCTCTAAGCGTGGACGATGCCCCCAATGTTTCGCTTTCGTCGATGTACCCGTAAATGACTCTGAGTCTGAGCCAGTAACCGAGCCAGTAACCGAGCCGGTAACCGAGCCGGTAACCGAGCCGGAAACCGGGCCATCTGAGGAATAGCCGCATAGAGGTAACAACTGAATATTATCGCCGGAGCCTTGCCGGTGAGAAGCAATTGAAATTGCCTACCAGCGGCAAGCTCGTTGGTAGGCAATTTTGTTTTGGAGCTAAGATGAGAGACGAAGGAGGAGCGGTAGCTGTTCTTGGCCTCGGGCTGCTTGGCTTGGCTGGTCTAGCGGCAGTACTTGTCGCGGCCACTAGGAAGGCTGAGGAGGTGCCAGAGGAGATACCAGCAGTTGTCCCACCACCAGAATGAGAGCAAGAAGAGGTAGTAGAGGTTTTCGAGGCCGAGTTTCGGTCGGGTGATGTCTGGTGGGAAGGATTAGAAAACTGGAAACAGGTATACACTAGATACAGA
>SDBU01006387.1_pt1 | contig 13866 bp, 12 predicted proteins | sample 2277071 | NCBI WGS metagenome assembly SDBU01 (sample SAMN10397929, study PRJNA504765) | marine sediment metagenome | isolation source: marine sediment core GS08_GC12, 126 cmbsf | place: Arctic Ocean: Gakkel Ridge, Loki's castle | collected 2008
TCTCACGAGCGCAGCTGTTGGCTATACCGTCGTAAACGGGGCAAAGGAAGACCCGAAGCCCCGGACAGAAAATGTCACGACATCGGTGACCGGCAACGCCGCGATTGAAAATGTCACGACGTCAGCGACCGGCAACGCCGCGATTCAGGAGAGTGAGCAACACCCGCACGCGGAAGGTGAGAATCACCCGCACCCGGAAGGTGGGTGCGAACACCCGGAAGGTGGGTGCGAACACCCGGAAGGTGGGTGCAAACACCCGGAAGGTGGGTGCAAACACCCGGAAGGTGGGTGCAAACACCCGGAAGGTGGGTGCAAACACCCGGAAGGTGGGTGCAAAGGGCACCAGCCTGGCAAGTAGCACTCTGAGAACCACGGCAATTCGCAAGAATAATTGCTGTCATCTTAGAGATCTGAGTAACAGGGAGAGGGTGTTGTTTTACCCTCTTCCTGTTTATCTTACGAGGAAAAGATTAATGATAAGTCATCGAATCCTAGATTCTCTATGACATCCCTGTCTTTCTATCCCCTCAATAGATGAAATAACCAAGGTCTGCAAGCATTTCAACTTCGAGCTTGCTGTGGAGTTCGTGAATCGGATATCGGACCTGTAAGGCACATATCAGGAACATGGCCAAAACGTGGCCGTACTGCCCCAGGCTTGCCATGATCTGCCAACTGTCTACTGCTACTGCCTACTGCCAACTGCCACTTCCCCTAGTAGCCCTCTTCCTCCTCCTCATCCTCCTCCGGGCGCTCGGGCCAGCCGGTGCGCAGGTCGTTCCAGTGGAGCATGGTGTTGAAGACCAGGGCGTGGCTGCCGCGGGTCTCCCCGCGCCAGAAGGGGCGGTTGGCCAGCAGGACCACGTGACCCTTACCCACCGGCACGTCTACCACCGCCGGAGCACCGGCCAGCTCCTCCTCGCCTCTGAGCATGCCGCTCATGCGGAGGCCTTTCTTGGCGAACTTCACAACCACCCGGGGCATTTCCTTTTCCCAGATTTCGTCCTTAAGCCAGTCCGGCATGCGGAAGTCCTCCAATTTCTTGCGGACCTGGAAGACCGGTGCCTGGCTGAAATAGACGGCCAGCGTGTCGCTGTAGCCGTAGGTGATGGGGCTGGCCTTGTCTTCCACCTCGGCGCGCACCACGCAGCCCCGGGCCAGCAGGTTCTTGGTGCGCTTGATGCTGATGCGGCGGGTGAGGGCCATGTCGATGGGGAAGGCGGCGGTGGTGCCCTCGGTGATGAAGACCCCGCCCCCCTCGATGAAGGCTTTCAGGTTGGCCAGGCCGGCGTAGCCCATGCCCCGGCGCACGTCATCGGTCTCGTCAATCAGGCCCAGGTGGGGGGTCTGATCGCTTTTCTGCCAGGGGATGGGCTTACCCGCGGTGGTGGTACCGGCCACCAGCGTCTGGGGCGAGGCCCAGGTGCGGGGCATGATAATGACGTCGAACCGGGACGGGTCTAAGGTGGTCAGGTCCTGCTCGGAGAGGTGGGTGTAGGGGATGCCCAGCTTGTCGAAGGAGAGCCGCCACCAGCCACCGTCCTGGGGAGTGCTTACCCAGGTGTGCACCAGGGCCACCCGGGGCGTCTCCACCGCGTGGGTGGCCACCGACGGCTTCCTGGATGCCCCATCGACCCGCAGGCCGAGCTCCTTCGCGGTCTGGTCAATGCGCTGGGCCAGGCCGGATGGATTGCCTTTAGCGGGGATGATCAGACTGCCGGCGCTGTACCGGGACTTGCCGACCTCAAAGGCGCTCTCGGCCCCTTCCATTTTCACGTCGGCCAGCCGGAAACGGAACACCGTCAGGTTGTCCTCGGTGGTGTTGTTGACCAGGAAGTAGCTCCGTCCTCTACCCGTAAGCCCTCCGTCAGGTTTGAGTCGACTCTCCAGGGACTTCATCCCGGCCTTCAGGATAGATGGATCATCAACCCGGTGGGCCTGCACCTGCCACAGGTACGGCAGGGTCCAGCCGGTGTCGTCGTAGGGCGGCTTGGCGTCCTCGGGGAAGTTCTGCTCACCCAGCAGGTTGAGGATCAAGGCCCGGTACGGCTGATCCAGGCGCACCACGTAGGAGCCTTTCGGGGCCGTGTGGGTGACCTTCTTCGGTTCACCTTTCTTATCGCCCTGGTTCTTTTCCCCTTTGACCGCTTGCTCTTCAATCCATTTCAGGGGCTGGGTGGCCTGGTGCACTTCCGCACCCTCGTCCAGCAGCAGGTTGACCAGCTCGGCGGCGGCGTGGCTGCGCGACTGGTTGTGGGGGATGATCCAGGCGTGGGGGGATTCCTCCTTACCCTTGTTCACGGCGTTGCGCGACTTGATATAGAAATTGTCGACTAGGTCGGTCCCGTTATCCGCCACGTATTTGAGGGCGATCAGCAGGCCGCTCTGCGAGTAGTTGGTATTGTTGCGCAGGGACCACATGGTCTTTTTCAGGGGTGGGCTGGGCCGATACCACTCCCGTGAGGTCCGGTTTTTCTCCAGCTTCCGTTCCTTGGTATCGGCGATGGCATTGCCGAAGGTCTCATAGAAGCGGCCGATGGCGTTGCGCAGGTTGGGGACCCACAGCAGGTAGTTGGAGGCCCAGCCGGTGTAGAAGCCGTGAGTCCAGACGCCGGGCATGCCCCGCTTGGTCAGCTGCGTCACCTCCTCGTGGGCCAGGTTATGCCACTCGTCGATGGTGATGGGGTCGATATACTCGTTGTAAGGACCGGTGCCGGTGGAAACGTACAGGTAGGGCACCGACTCGTGCAGGTCGTGGCCCACGATGGGTTTCCAGTAGAGGAAGGACTTCAGGATATTCCGCGTCAGGGCCAGGCTCAGGCCATAGCCGTCGCGGTTGTTGTCGTGGGCTACGTAATGCCCCCAGTAGATCAGGCTCGGGCCCACGTCGTTGTGCGCCTTGCGGTAGTTGTATGTGTCCACCATGCGGTCGCGGCCGTCGGGTTCGGCCACCGGCACGAGGATCACGATCAGATTCTCACGGATGGCCTGGATCAGGGGCGATTCCCCCACCGCCAGGCGATAGGCCAGTTCCATGAACATCTCGGGGCCGCCGGTCTCGGGCGAGTGCAGGCCGGTGATGGTATAATAGATAGGCTTGGCCTTGGCGATGATGTTTTTGGCTTCATCTGCGCTCAGCTGGCGGGGATCGGCCAGGCGGTTGAGGTAGCCGCGGTAGGTGTCCAGGTCGGCGAGGGTCTGCTCGTCGGCGATGATTACCTCGATCATCTCCCGCCCCTCCTCGGTCTGGCCGATGGTGCGGATCGTCACGCGGGGCGAATGCTCTTCCAGCAGGCGCAGGTAGGCGTAGATCTCGTCGGTATAGTGCAGTACGTTCGGCGCGCCGATGATGTCGCCGAAGTGCTCCAGCGGCGAGGGGACGGTCTCCGAAGCGGGCAGGTGGTCTACCAGGTCGCAGAGGAAGCGTTCGTCGGTGGTGTAGACCTTGATTTTCTCGGCGTAGGCGGCGTCCTGTTGCTGGGCCTGTCCGGCTGGTCCGGGACTCCCCGAGGCGGGTACGCCCAGGGCCAGACGGGCCTGTCCGGTGGCGCTTTGAGCCGCGAAAGCCAAGGTGAGGATGAGTACCAATCTGAGAAAGCGCATGGTGTGTTCCTTGTGGTGTTTTCGGGTGTTAGAATGGCGAATCCATTTGCGAATGGGAGCGAATCCATGGATGCGAATCCATAAATGAATTCGCTTAATCAAAGAAAGACGGCTGACCCCGCCGTTGGCGGGGTTCAAGCCGCCTGTACAAATCCCGCAGCCCCCATCAGAGGGCTTTTTTCCCCGTCAAACTGCCGGGCAGGGATTAAGCGAAGGTATTGATATCTTCGCAAAAAGGTCGCTTCGGAGCTTATTTCGTGAAAAGAGAAAGCTTTAATACATGTATGGTGGCGGAACAAGGTGAAGGGTGCAAAATATCAGGCGAAAATCAGCCGCCGTCCCCTGGGCTTGGGAATCGGGTCGCCAAATTCCGTGGCCGTATCGATCCACAGCTGCATGGCGTCTTTCGTATTGGCCAGCGCCTCATCGTGGGTTTTTCCGTGTGCAAAGCAGCCGGGCAGCTCCGGAACCTCAGCCACAAAGACATCGTCTTCCTCACTCCAATAAATGATGATCTCATATTTATCCATTTAATCAGCTGCTCCCAGGTTATATTTCAGAATGACCTTCCGAACCTGCCGTACCTGATATACTTTAGCCTTACCCCCGGCTTTTTGCAAGTTTATTTTTTCCTCCACACCGGGTTTCCTGAAGAGATGATGACTTCCTCGTATGCGTTCCTCAAATCCCAGGTGCTTGAGCAAGTGGCGTAGATCACTGAATGCAATATTTGCATCCGAAGCTCCCTGGAGTATCTGAACCAGGAGTTTCTCATATCGTCCCATGCTAATAATCTACGCATTCTGAAGGCCATATGCTATATTGCCTTGTTAGACCGGGCATTAAGTGGGTGGATCGGAAAGCGAACTTTTGCTCGCTACTCCCCCGTAATAATCTTCTTCAGCTCTTCAACCGGCAGCGCCTCCCACGTATGGCCGTCCCTGCCGGTGATGGTGGTAGCCTTCAACAGCGAGTTGTACAGGGCCTCTTCCACGGCCTCCACGGTGGCCAGGAAAAGCGGGCTCATGGCGTCGTTGCGCAGGTATTCACCCTCCTGCTTGCGGCTTTCCGACCGGTGGGGCACCCGGTTCTGCGTAGAGAAGGCGATGACGAAGTCGCCGGAGCCGTTGCTCATGAAAGAGCCGGTGCGGGCCAGGCCGAGGACGGCCCGTTTCGCCAGGCGCTCCAGGTTGCGGGGGGAAAGGGGCGCGTCGGTGGCCAGGACGATCATGCACGAGCCGTATTCGTCCCGCCCCTCAAGCCTGCTAGTTCCGGCATCTGATGAGGTCCCCTCCAGGTGTTCCCTGAAGCTGTAGTGGCCCAGCCGCTCGCCCACGGGGTGGCCGTCCATGGTAAGCACGCCGCCGTAGTTGCTCTGCACCAGGGCGCCCACGGTATAGCCGCCCAGCGATTCGGGCAGGACGCGGGAGGCGGTGCCGATGCCGCCCTTCCAGGCGAAGGCCGTGGTGCCGGTGCCGGCGCCGACCGAGCCCTCTTCCACCGGTCCCCCCTTGGCCGCATCAATAGCCGCCAGCACGTCCTTGCGGGTGACGTGCAGGCCCCGGATGTCATTCAGGTAGCCGTCGTTGGTTTCGCCCACCACGGCGTTGACGGAGATTACCTTTTCATTACCCGGCCGGTCCAGGGTCCAGGCTACCACCGCCTCCACGGCCGTGCCTACGCTCAGGGTATTGGTCAGGACGATGGGTGTCTCGATGAGGCCCAGTTCCTGCACCTGGAGGAATCCCGCGGCCTTGCCGTGACCGTTACCCACGTAGGCGGCGGCGGGGACCTGCTCCTGGAACAGGTTGCCTTCATGGGGCAGGATGGCGGTTACCCCAGTGCGCACCGACCGGCCCTTGATCAGGGTGCGGTGTCCGACCTTAACGCCGGCCACGTCGGTAATGGCGTTCAGGGGGCCGGGCGTCATTACTCCCGGCGAAAGGCCCAGCTCCCGGGCTCGGGGACGTTGGGGAGGCTCTTCACCGGTGATAGCCGTACACAGGATTGGTAGGGCCAGGAATCCGAGCTGCATGGGTAACCTCCTTAAAGTTAACATGGGTAACCTCCTTAAAGTTAAGATCGGCCACATCTCTAGCGCTCCTCGTTGTAGAGACCAGCCTGATCCCATTTAGTTATGACGTCCTGTATCAGGGCCAATACCCGCTTGTTCACCCGCTCGTAATATGTCCGGGCCTGCTGGGGATCGAAGGTGGGATAGCCCTGGCCCTCTTCATACAGGCCGATGGAGGATGGGAAGGGGGCCGCGTGCCAGGAGGTCTCGGTAGGATTAGCCGTAGCCATGTCCTTGCTGTAGCGCTCGGGGTGGATGTGTTCTGGTACTATGGCCTGGATGTAAGCCGTTTCGTTGTTGCCGGCGTGGCCGCCTTTATCGCCGAAGACCGCGTAGGTGTCCTCAGACACCAGGGACCACCAGTTGACCATCAGAATGCGCACCTGCTGCTGCTCGGAGACCGCATCGGTGGCCTGTTGCAGCAGGGCGGTCTGAGGGCCGCCGTGGCCGTTGAGGATGATGATATTCATAAAGCCATTGCGGGCCAGGCTGCGGAGGATATCTACTACGAACGGCCGGTAGGCCTCGGGCGAGATAGTGCAGGCGCCGGGGAAAGCCTTCATCGCGCCGGTGACGCCGTAGTAAAGGGTAGGGGCGATGAGCGCGTTGAGCTCGTTGGCGATGGCCCGGGCCATGGCTTCCGGAGCCAGATTGTCCGAGCCGTTGGGCAGGACACCATGGGGCTCCACGGTCCCCACGGGCAGGAGTACCGTCTCAATTTGCTCGGGAACGTAAACCTGAAATTCCTGCCAGTTGATGAGATTCATCTCCCGCGTGGTGGGCGGCTTGTCCTTCCGGGCTCCAAGCCCGAAGGGCAAGAGGATGATCCCGATGAGGACAATGGTGAGAAAACGGCGAGTATTCATGGTCCAACCTCCTTCAGTGAGTGGGGCGATAATGGGTCTGTTGAGGATGTTCAGCGCCGGCTATTTCCACTTCAGGACCCCCACGCGTACCAGGTCGTCCAGATAGCGGGACACCACCGCCTGGTCGATGGGCCTGCCCTGAGCCAGGTCGAAGGGGCCGTACTCAGCAGACACCAGGTTGCGGATATCGGAAACGGTTCGATTGCCGTCGATGAAGTTAATCAGTTCAAAGCGCACATTGCCGGTGAGACTGCTGCCTTCCGCGCGGTACCAGGCGACGGCCTCCGATGGGAGCTTACTCTCGGGAAGTCCGAAGTCCAACGGTCCCCGAGTGACGCGCACCGGTATCCGCTGGTCGGGATCGGCATGGAGGGGGGGCATCCCCTGGCTCACATCCACCCCGCGAGTGGCTATGGTCGACCTCAAGGCCTTGCTCAACGTTGCAAGCTGGTGCTGGATTGTCGGCCCCATCTGCTCGATGGCAGCCTTAACCGGGCCGGCGTCGTTGAACTGAAGTACTGATGCAATGGTCGCCTTTTCGCGGTAGGCCGCCATGTCCAGCAGGTTCTGGGCTTCGGCCCAGATGGTGGGGATTTCGTCAGGGCTGGCGGCGGCTATCCACTGGTGAGCCCTGCGTCCAGCCAAGCCCAGACGCTGCGCCGAATTGGCGGCCGTGAGCTGCACCAGATCGAGGGCTTCGCCTGTCTCCAGGTTGGCCAGGTACAGCATGGCAGCGGCGGCGATGATCTCGCACCGCTCCAGCTCCACGGGGTCTACCTTGTCGGGTGTGTCCTCCGAGGTATGGTGGGTGTAGTCAGAGTGGTTGAACATGATGCCGGGGATTTTCCGTTCGATGAACATCATGTGGTCACTGCCACCGCCGTAGGGCGTGACCCGGTAGTTGAAGGCCGAGAGGCTGCCGCGCGGCGTGCGGATGTTCATGCGGTCCACCATCCGGGCCATGTTCGCCACCACGTCGTTGACCACCGACGGGAGTGAATGGGGCGTGCGAGTGATAAAAAGCTTGGAATGCAGGAGTTCCAGGTTCTCGCCCACCATGTCCAGGTTAAGGTTGGCCAGGATCTTGCCGCCCAGAGCGGGGCCTTTCAACTCCGGGTGACCATCGATGTAGGCCATCATGCCACTCCACTCCGGAACCCAGAGGAACCTCAGTGTGCGTTTGGGCTGGGGGAGTCGGCCCTCATCTATAAGGCGCCGCAGGGTCTGGGCAATGTCCAGCAGAGCGGCTGAGCCGCTGGCGTTGTCGTTGGCCGACTCCTTGGGGTGGTCCAGGTGAGCGCAGAAGACCAGCTCCTCATCCGGCCGCTTCGACCCCCTGATCAGGGCCACCACCACGTCCATTTCGTAAGGCTCCAGGCCGATGCCCTGCACCTGCCCCCGCAGCACCACCTTCCGCCCGGATTCCAGGAGCTGTCTCAATTGCTCGCCCTGGCGGTTGGTGAGGTTGAAGCCGAACGTGACGCGATCCAGCTCCTCGGTGCGGGGCCACATGCCGGTGTACTGCAGCATGTCGGGGTGTTCCTTGGCCCGGTTGTCGTCCAGGTAAGCCACCACCGCCGCCGCGCCGTACTTGAGCACCGCCAAGCGGTGGACGCTGCCGCCGTAGCCGGTGGCCAGCACGAACTTGCCCTTAACATCCTGGCCCTCGTAGTCGGCGTCGCTGGTGCCGGGACCCACCCACACCAGCTCGGCCGTCACGTCGCCGGGGTTGGAGTAGGTGATCACGCTCATGGCGATTTCGGGGTAGCCCACCAGGCGCTCTTCGCGTGGCTCCAGCAGGCGCAGTTCGGCCCAGTCGATGTCCCAGCCCGAAGGCGACTGCCAGGTCTGGTAGTGCACCTTGCCGTCGGATTTGAAGGATTCAATGAAGGCTTCCTTGCGCTTGAAGCCGGCGCGGCGGAGCTCGTCCAGCACGTATTTGGCTGCGTCGCGGTAGCCTCGGGACCCCTGGACGCGGTGGTGGCGTGTGATCTGAATTACGTGCTCCTTGGCCAGCTCCCCGCTAAGGGCCTCATGGAGCAGGCCGCGGAGGGCCGGGTCGAGGAGGTCAGGGTCCTGGGCGTGAAGGGGGGGGATCAGAAGAATGCACGGCAGCAGGACGAGGGAAGTCCATCTCAATAGACCGCTCCGTGAACTCAGTCGAGGCGTAAGGCAGGACAAGGCTTCATACGGCATGGTATACCTCCATAATGTTGCGAAAATTACCAGTGCAGGGCTCAATCCTCCCGGCGGCTTTTGATAAACAGGTACATGATGCCCAGGATGGCGGCGATGGCGAGCAGGGGCAACAGATCGGCGGCCGGTCCAGGGAGGTCCAGTGGGAAGCCTTCGATCTTTTTGCCGCCGCGGAGGCCGACCCACAGGGCCAGCAGGACCCCGGTCAGCCCGCCGCCACCGACCAGCCCCGACCCGAACAACACGCCCTGTTCACGGCGCCGCTCAGCCTCTTCCATCGGTTGTTTCCGCGTCAACAGGTGGCGCATAAGGCCCCCCAGGAATACGGCCGCCATGGTGGACAGGGGCAGGTAAACACCGACCGCGAATGCGAGCACCGGAATCTTGAACAGCGACGCCACCAGGCCGATCCCGACGCCGATGAAGATCAACGCCCAGGGAAGGTTCTGGTCCAGCACACCGTCGATCACCAGCTTCATCAGCACCGCCTGGGGTGCCGGCAACTCCTCACCTCCCAGGCCGCCTTCCACGGTCTGGTGCAGCAGCATCACCACCAGGCAAACGACACCGGCTGACGTAATCACGCCGACCAGCTCGCCGATCTGCTGAAGGCGGGGTGTCGCACCAAGGATGAAACCGGTCTTGAGGTCCTGGGACGTATCCCCGGCGATGGAAGCCGCGATGCAGACCGTGGTGCCCACCATCAGCGCGGTGGCCTTTCCCGCCATATCGGTCCAACCCATCAGGTAAAAGATCAGGCTGGTGCCTAGCAGCGTGGCGATGGTCATGCCCGAGGTGGGATTGGAGGTGACGCCCACCAGCCCGACAATCCGCGAGCTGACGGTGACGAAGAAAAAGGCGAAGATCGCGATCAGCACCGAAGCCATCGCCCGGACTGGTATCGAGTCGAGGTAGCCCAGTATGCCGGGTACCAGGGTGAGGACCAACAGGATGGCGCCGGTGAAGAGCAGCACGGTCTTGAACGTGAGGTCGAGGTCAGTCCGCTCCGCAATTCTTTCTTCAATGCGCGCTGTGATCTGTTTCAGGCTGAGCCGGAAGGATTCGATCATGGTGGGGATCGACCTGATCAGGGTGACGATCCCCCCCGTAGCGACGGCACCGGCTCCGATGTAGCGCACGTAGCGGTTCCAGATCTCGCCGGCTGACATGTCGCGGATCAGTTTGATGGTTTCGGGAAACAGCGGCTCGGTGAGGCCGGAGCCCCACCAGTTGATCAGCGGGATGATGACCAGGGCCGAAAGCGCCCCGCCGGCAACCATCACCGTGGCGATGCGGATGCCCAGGATATAGCCCACGCCGATCAGGGGGGGCGAGACTCCCACCGCGATGTTGGCCTTGAAGCCCAGGGCCAGCCGGAAGGTACCCTGGACGAACTTGAAGGCGTTGGTGATAAGCATGAAGAGCATCCCGACGCCGATGCCCCAGAACACGCCCGCCGCCTGTTTGCCGCCCTGCTCCGAAGCGACCAGCACCTCAGCGCAGGCCATGCCTTCGGGGTAGGGCAGCCGGCCGTGCTCGCGCTTGATCAGATAGTGGCGCAGGGGGATCATGGCCAGTACGCCAATCAGCCCGCCGCACATGGCCAGCAGGGTGATCTGCCGCCAGGCCGGGTTCATGCCCCAGATGAACAGGGCCGGGATGGTAAACAACACGCCCGATGCCACCGAGGAGCTGGCCGAGCCGATGGTCTGCGACATGTTGCATTCCAGGATGCTGTGCCGCAGGCCGAACCCGGTGAACACGCGGAAGGCGACCACGGTCAGCACGGCCACCGGGATGGAGGTGCTGATGGTGAGCCCGGCCTTCAGGCCGAGGTAGGTATTGGCGGCACCGAATATAATACCCAGGACGATACCGGCCAGGGCCGCCTTCAGGGTGAACTCCGTCAGGGTCTGCCCGTGCGTGAAGGGGACGTACTGTTCGCCTGCTTTCAGTTCGTAGGCTGTGGGGGGAAGCTTTTTAGCGGGCATATTTAATGGTCCCTTCCTTTGGAATGGCTGGTTGGCAGGTTCCAGTTTGGGGATACGGCCCCAAAATCGACCCGATAACCTATAGGATCGGGAAAGAGAAAGGCAAGCTTGAGGCTTGAGGCTTGAGGCTTGAGGCTGGTTATCAGCCGTCAGCAATCAGCCGTCAGCCTTTAGCCTCGTCGTGCTTCGAGGGCCTCAGACCGACGCCTAAATCGAAAACGCCGGGGGGGCCATATGTGCCAGTCGTGCTGAGCTTGTCGAAGCATGACGGCTCCGAGGCTAATATTCGCCTGCACGCTGGCTGACCGCCTCAAGGCCACATACGTGCGCGCACCTATGCAAGTAAGTACTAGGTCAGGATTTTCGCTTTGACATCCGTCGTAGCATGGACCTCGGTAAGACGATGACTTTCATTTTATCCCATACCGCCCAGTTCCCATATGCGATGGGCTTCAAAAACATAGGACACTTGTGGGTGCGACGCCAGCAACTCACCAAGAATACTGGCGCCTGAACGGGCAACACCTATAATGAAAGCGTACTGTACGTTCATTCATCGTCCTTTCCAATTAGGCGTTCGCTTGTCAAGAAAAGCCTGCAAACCCTCCTCCCGGTCCCGCGTGTGGATCAGGCTGTTGTAGGCCTCTTCTTCCGCCCTCAGTCCTTCCTCCATTGGACGTTCCAACCCCTGGATGATAGCTTGCTTGGCGGCCCGCAGGGCCAGGGGCGCGTTGCGGGCCAGTTTCCCGGCATAATCGTGGGCCGCTTGATGCAGATCATCAGCAGGCACCACCCGGTCCGCCAGTCCCAGCTCCAGGCATTCGGCGCTGTCCAGGATGCGGGCCGAGAAGATCAGCTCCTTGGCCTTGCTGAGGCCGATCAGTCGCGGCAGCCGCTGGGTGCCCCCCGCCCCGGGAATGATCCCCAGGCTCGTTTCGCTGAAGCCGAAGCGCACGTCTTCGGCCATGATGCGCAGGTCGCAGGCCAGGGCCAGCTCGGCCCCGCCCCCCAGGGCGCTGCCGTGCACCGCGGCGATGGTCGGCTGGGGCAGGCGGGCGATGGCGTCAAAGCAGTCCCGGATGGCGGCCACTACCGCCGAGACCTGATCAGGCGCAATGGCGCCCCGTTCCTTCATGTCGGCTCCGGCGCAGAAGTGGCGCTGATCGGAGCGGATCACCACCACGCTGACGCTGTCATCGGCGGCTAGAGCCCCAGCCGCCGCGGCCAGCTCCCGGACCATCTCACGGGAGAGAGCGTTCACCGGCGGACGGGATAGGGTCAGCGTGGCGACCCAGCCGTCGTGTTCCAGGCAGTGGTGTTGCCAGGGGATATCACCCATGCGCGGCTCCCTCAGGTGGCGACTTTCTGACGTACGATCATCCGGGCGAAACGCCGGAACATGGACCGGCGCTCCTTCTTCACGTAAGAATAGCCGGCAATACAGGTTATCAGTGCTCCAAAAGCGTTAATAATCAGGTCCCACATGGTATCCGCGAGACCCGATTTCTGCATGTTCAGGCCAAAGATGCTATCCAGGGCGAACTCGAAAATCTCCCACACCACACCCACGGTAATAGCAAAGGCAAAGGCGAAAAAGACAATAAAGCCCGAGCTGAGGATCATGCCGACCTGCTCCTTCTGATTGAGGAAATAAATCATGAAGAAGCCGATGATCCCCAGGATCATTCCAGAAGATGTGTGCAAGGCGATATCCCACCACCAGAACCGGAGAAAGAAAGCCCCGATCTCCCCGAGGTACATGGCCGCAAAAAGGAACATCAGGATCACGAGCTGAAAGAGTGATGGCAGGATAACATGATTACGGTCGGCGATTAAAAATGGCAGGTATGTCAGCCCAAGGGTCAGGACCCCCGTGAACAGGTTTTCCCAGTTCTGGGTGAAGACACTACCCACGATGGTGATCACCAGCAGCGCCCGGAAGACGTTGGCAAACACGATCTCGATGCGCCGCTCGATCTGTTCCAGGGATTTCATTACCACTTTATCCCCGCTTCAGCACCGCCTTATAGCCGTACTGGATGATATCCGCCTGGCTGTCCTCCTTGATGCGGCGAAAGACCAGCTCCACCGGGGCATCCACGGTCAGCTCGTCGGGATCGCAGTCGGTTACCTGGCAGGTGAGCCGCACTTGTCCGGCCCTGGCCGTCCCGGCCACGGGGAGGCCATCCTGACGGACCTGTCCGGCATCCTGACGGACACCGCCCTCCAGCTCCACGATAGCGATAACGTACGGGGCCTCCAGGTCGAATCTGGCAGGTGGTACGTGGATAACCGTCCAGGTGAGCACCTTCCCTTCCCGCGGCAGGGTGACCTCCTCAAATTCCCGGCACCGGCAGGCGTCGCAGATCAGCCTCGGCGGGAAGTGGACCTTGCCGCACCTGGTGCACTTCCCGGCTTCCAGGCGGTAGCACTGAGGAATCACGCGGGTGTACTGCGGCGACTTCATGATACCCCCTCTCCCGAAGGGATCCCGCCTTCGCGGGAAAGAATGTGCACCGTGCAGCTGGCGCCGGTGCCGCCCATGCTCTGGGCCAGGCCGATTCTGGCGTTCTCAACCTGGCGGCCGTTTGCCTCTCCGCGCAGCTGCTGGACAAGCTCCACGATCTGGGCGGCGCCTGAAGCCCCCACCGGGTGCCCCTTGGCTTTCAGGCCCCCGCTGGGGTTGATGGGCATTCCGCCTCCGATCCCGGTCTCCCCCGCATCCACCAGGGCTGCGGCCCGGCCCGGCTCGGCGTAGCCCAGGGCCTCCATGACGCACAGCTCGGCGATGGTAAAGCAGTCATGCACCTCCGATACGTCTACCTTGTCCGGTGTTATTTCGGCCTGTCGGTAGGCTTCTTTCGCGGCCTGCTCCACCGCGTCCAGGCGGGTGATGTCGGGACGGTTATGGAGAGCGATGGTACCGGTGGCCTGGGCGGAGGCCGCCACCCGCACCAGGGGATGATTCCCGGCCTGCCTTGCAACCTCCTCGGAAGCCAGAATGACGGCGGCGGCACCGTCGGATACCGGTGAGCAGTCCAGCAGCCGCAGGGGATCCGCCACCCTGGACGAGTTCAGCACCTGCTCAACAGTGATCTCAAAGGGGTACTGGGCCTTGGGATTGAGGGCACCGTGC
>SDBU01006388.1_pt1 | contig 13866 bp, 9 predicted proteins | sample 2277071 | NCBI WGS metagenome assembly SDBU01 (sample SAMN10397929, study PRJNA504765) | marine sediment metagenome | isolation source: marine sediment core GS08_GC12, 126 cmbsf | place: Arctic Ocean: Gakkel Ridge, Loki's castle | collected 2008
CATCATGGGTGTTGGGAGCTTTACCCAGCCGCCAGCCGCTTTCACATCTTCAAGGGTGTAACCGGAGCCTCCTAAAGCAAAACGGGTCATCTCTTCTTCGGTCTGTGGGTATAGATGCCCGTAGCCCAAACGCCTGGCCAGCTCAGCCATGATGAGGTAATCGTTACGGGCCTCCCCCACCGGCTCAATCATTTTCTCCCGCAGGCGGAAGATGGGTCCATAGGTCATGTAGGAGTCATTCTCAAACATGGTGGTGGCTGGGAGCACAATGTCGGCATAGGCAGCATCGGCGGTGAGCTGACGGTCAATACAGACCAGAAATTCCAATCTGGAAAGAGTCTCGCGCCAGATAGGGGTCTGCGGCCACGAGGTGAGCAGAGAAGCACCATGGATGAGCAAACCTCGGATACGATATGGTTCGCCTTTGAGCACTGAATCCACAAGCCCGCTGGCATGGGACTCGCCGCGGTAGTTGCTGTAAATCGGGAACTTATCCCGGGCCACCGCCAGGTCTATATCAGGGTTTTCCTGGTTGCAGGAGTGATTGATGGGAAAATCGCTGTTTAGCATGGCAAGCCCGATGCCACCAGGCACATCGAGCTGATCAGCCAAAGCAAACACGGTTAGCACAGCCCGGATAGCCTGAATCCCACTATTGGAATACTCCAACCCGGTGTACATGAGTAGTGAAGCACCGCTGGCGTTGCAGATGCGGCGGGCCAGGTCTCGAATGGTGTCCGCTGGCACCCCGGTGATTGTCTCGGCAACTTCAGGTCGGAAGTGCTGGACATAGGTTGTCAACTCTTCAAAACCATGGCACCAGTTCTCGGCGAAGTCCTCTTCATATAGCTCCTCGTCAATCATCACTTCGAGCATGCTCAAGGCAAGAGCGCCATCGGTGCCGGGCCGGATGGGGACCCACTGGGCGTTGGTGCGGATGGCTGCTTCTGTACGGCGAGGGTCGATGACCACGATATCTGCGCCCCGCATAGCCGCCGCTTCCAGCCGAAGCATGTCCACAGGGGGTGAGTCGGTGGCCGGGTTGGTGCCCCACACCACTATCATCTCGGCGTTCTCTATAGCCGTGAACATATTGATTCGCATCCGACCCATGGTCACATGGGGGGCAATCATGTGGAGGGAGACATAGCAGAGCGCTCCCACGCCCATGGTGTTAGGCGAGCCGAACGGGAACAGGACATTGGACGCCGAAGATACTGCCACCCCTTCGGGTTGGAACATATCACACAACGACAGTTCCTGAGCCCCACGCCCGGTATAGATAGCCACCGCCTCTGGGCCCGATTCTTCCTTAATTTTGTTTAGATTCTGCACGATGATATCATAGGCCTCATCCCAGGTGATGCGTTTAAATTCATGAGAACCTTTGTGCCCCACCCGCTTCATGGGATACTTGAGCCGGTGTTTAGAGTATATAATCTCCGGTGCATGCTGGCCGCGCCTGCAGATCATCCCCAGGGAGTGACTGGTGTCTTGTTTGATATCTACCAGTTTACCATCCTCAATACCTACTTCTACCCAGCAACCAGCGGGGCAGATGCCACAAACGCCTTTCTTGCACTCCAGCTTCTGACCCTTGGTTTGCGCCTTAACCGATTTTGCCTGTACCATTTGTATATCTCCTCTTAATTCACCACCCACCAACCAGTTAATGTTCGCTCCGTACCTCAAGCCAAATTACCAACCTGGGCACCGAGTTGAGTGTATTGTTACATAATAACCACCCCGTCTGCAAGGGCATTGCCAGGACGAAATAACGTCCAGTAGCTATCGCCGGTTAGGATAATAACGTAGGAGCAACTGATAAAGTGATAGAGAGCGCTTCCAACCAGGGTGCTGTAATTAATGTGCTTCCCCGAGTTCCCCTTGAGCTGCCTCGAGTGGCTCTTTGTGGTGCTTTTGCTTGCGGGAACATCAGAGTAGACTCCTTATAACCCATCCGTTATACTTTACACAGTAAGAATCCAAATTCCGCCCAGAGATAAAACGCACAGCGTTTTTGTAAAGCTAAGGCAATCCCGAATCTCTCAGGGTCAGAACCCCAGGTCGTGCGACGAGACCAGACAGAGCGGGTAGCTAACAAGAGCACATTCAGAAGGTACAGTGTGAAAACGGAAGTAACAGAGTTGTCCCAAGAAAAAGTAGTGAGAACAGTTTGTCATGGCTGCCATTCTCTTTGCGGGGTGCTGGTTCATGTGAAAGATGGAAGAGTGATAAAGATTGAAGGGGACCCGGAGCATCCACATAGTGAGGGGATGATGTGCCCCAAAGGCTTCGCGTACACACAGCTAATATATCATCCGGACCGCCTCAAGTATCCATTGAAGCGGGTTGGCGAAAGGGGAGAGGGCAAATGGCAAAGGATCTCATGGGATGAAGCTTTAGACACTATAGCTGACAAGCTTACCGAGATTAAGGAAAAATATGGGCCCTTGTCTATCGCAGCTTCTTCAGGTGGTAATACCAGGAGAGCTATACAGGCTCTCTATGGCCTTATGCGTTCACTGGGCTGCCCGAACGTGAGCTGGACTGATGCCCATTATTGCTGGGGGCCATTTCCTGTAGCTGAAATGTTCACGTATGGGGGTCTTCTCCTCACCGAGATTAGGGCTGATTGTGAGAATAGCAACTGCGTAATGCTGTGGGGTGCTAATCCCATACATTCTTACCCGGTATGGGGGAGAAGACTCATGCACAGCAAAGCTAGGGGCGCCAAGCTTATTGTCGTTGACCCCAGATTAACAGCTACCGCCTCAAAAGCAGATATATGGTTGCAGATCAGACCCGGCACAGACGCTGCCTTGGCTCTGGGTATGTTGAACATTATCATAAACGAGGGACTCTACGATAAGGACTTTGTGGACAGGTGGTGCTTGGGCTTTGATGAACTGAGAGAGCGAGTGCAGGAGTATCCACCAGAGAGGGTGGCGGAGATTACATGGCTAGCCACCGACGACATTATGAAGGCGGCGAGGATGTATGCCACAATCAAACCTGCGACCCTATTTTCCGGCGTAGCTAATGAAATGCAGATAAACTCGGTTCAAACCATACGGGCAATAGCCTCCCTGGTAGCCATCACGGGAAATATAGATGTTAAAGGTGGAAACGTTTTCGAAAGCTTTCCGCATGGTTTCCTTCCGTCTTTCTTCTTCCTCAGAAAAGCGTACCGACCTCCCGATGAGATGGAGGAAAAACGATTAGGTGCAGAGGAGTTCCCGCTTTTGTGTGGGCCAAAATCACCCTTTGGGCTCTATCATCCCCCCACTCTAATCAAAGCCCTGCTTACTGATAAACCCTACCCGGTTAAAGCATGGCTCATTGTTAATAACCCCCTCCTGTGTCTACCAAACTCCAGAGATGTTTACCAAGCACTCAAGAGAGTGGACTTTTTGGTGGTCATAGAACTGTTCATGACACCAACTGCTGAGCAGGCTGATATAGTGCTTCCTGCTGCTACCTGGTTAGAAATAGACGAGATTGCTGATCGTGAGAGTACCATAGTCGCACGGAATAAAGCAATAGAGCCCGTGGGGGAGTGCTGGGATGAAATGAAGATGACCTTTGAGATACTCAAGAGGATGGGGGTAAAATTCTCCCTCCTGCCTGTGGAGAGCCCTGAAGAATATAATGACTTCCGATTAAAGAAACTGGGTATCACCTTCGATGCTTTAAAGAGGCGACATATTATTGCTGGCACTCAGAGGTACAAGAAATATGAGAAGCATGGTTTCAGGACACCCTCGGGAAAAGTAGAACTGCATTCCAACACATTCGAGGACGCTGGTCATGACCCGTTGCCCCACTATGCCGAACCTGTGGAAAGCCCTGTAAGCACGCCAGAACTGGCAAAAGAATACCCATTCATATTGATTACGGGGGGCAGGCACATAGCTTACTATCATTCCATGGGTCGGCAGCTCCCCTGGCTTCGAAAACTAGCTCCAGACCCTCAAATGGAGATTCATCCTCAAACAGCAAGGGACCTGGACATTAAGAATGGCGATTGGGTTTGGCTTGAAATACCGCAAGTAGATGGGCGGATCAAGCAAAGAGCCAAACTCACCCGGGGTATACATCCGAAGGTGGTTCATTGCGACGCACACTGGTGGTTCCCGGAGAAGCCAGGCCCAGACCATGGACACTGGGAAGTAAACATAAATGCCCTGATACCGGGTGATGCACCTTACGACCCCATAGCCGGAACCACTCCCTTGAGAGGAAGGCTTTGCAAAATCTACAGGTAGAAGAAGGTTGAACAATCATGCCGACCTCAATGCACTAAAAGTGGAGCCAACAAACTGCATTCTCTGGCCGAAAGGGAGAATCCACTCCACGTATCCCTCCTTGCCAAAGAAACGAAGGATAACTTGAGTCCACTCTCTATTTGGGAACAGTGGCTATAGACAGCATCTCCAGTTGAACTACGCTGAAGTAATGCCGGTCTCGATTCATAAAATCCCTCGGTGTAGCTAGTTCACTCTAACTATACAAAGTTTGGCGTAAACCATAAAGTGGTTGGTGTTGCAGCACGCAAGTAAACAAAATAGCGAAATGCTCAATTGCCAGCCCTGGCTGCTTCTTACGTAGAAGTGAATTATCGCCTATGATACAATATAAAGTGCAGTTTCCTGAGCGCATGAGGAACAGCAATGAAGTGGAACTGGTTAATTGTTTTGGCCTCAATAGCCATAGTATTTGGCGGCTGTGCTAAGCCACCACTGGCGCCTGCACCAGCACCAATACACCCACGTGACACAACAGCTCCACCGACAATAACTGGTTTAGCTGCAAGTGATGCCTACAACGGTAAAGTGGTTCTGAGTTGGAACCGGAGTACTATCGAAGACTTCGACCATTATAACGTATACCTCAGCAAGGCAGAAATAACGAATATTACCAGCATGGCAGCTATACACCAGATAACAAATATTGCAACCAATAGTTATCAGGTGACCGGCCTGGAAGACGGAACAAAGTACTACTTCGCTGTAACTGCGGTAGACGATAGTGATAATGAAAGCTCATTGGCGACGACTATAAGTGCGACACCTGTAGCAATGTTGCCGCCGCCTTCAGATACTACACCACCGGAGACGACAATAACCAGCGCCCCGAGTGAAACCATAGACTTGGGCGATGTGAGCTTCCAGTGGACAGGCAATGATGATAGTACCACGGCCGCTGAACTGGTTTACTCATACAAGCTAGAAGGGCATGACCCTGACTACTCTTCATTCACTTCAGATACCGGTAAGACCTATATCGATTTACCTCACGGGTCCTATGTCTTCTATGTCAAGGCACGAGATGCAGCAGGCAATATTGACCCGACCCCGGTGACCAGACGGTTTACTATAGCCGCTGCGACTCCAGACGGTCTTCTCATTCTTAGGAATAGCGAGGTGAATCGTATTGCCGTCGGTTCTGATGGTAGTAGTATCTATGCCCTTGATTCCGTGAATGCACAGCTTTACAAGTCAAGGCACGGCGGTTACGGGTGGATTGACATATCCGCTGGTATTACCGGTGCTGCAACTTGGGATGAGCTGGCGGTTGCCCCTGATGTGCCTGAGATAGTCGCTGTAGTCACCAATGCTCGAACTGAAGTTTACCTGTCAACTGATGGCGGGAGAGCCTTTTTCTCATTAGGTTTGACAGCCAATCTGGCTGCCGGCGAGCTAATCCAGTGTATTTCCATTTCCCCGCGCTACGGCGGGTCTGCCGGGGAGTTGGCTGTTGGTACGTCTACCGGCAATGGAGGTGGAAGAGTCTGGGTGTATACCATTCCTTTCTCGGGTTGGATGGACGTGAGTAGCGGTGCTGCAGGCTGGCTACCTGCGGTGCCAGCAATACTAGGCACTGATGTCTTTGCTATAGAGTATTCGCCGGCGTTTGCGGCAGACAGGGCGATACTAGCTATTGTCTCGAGTGGTGCCGCCCCTGACACAGATGATACCTATCTCTATATCGGTAAAAGGGATGTCGCAGGCACTATGACTTGGAATGGTAACGTGGTGCCAGGGTACCCGGTCGAAATTTCCCAATCAGGCGTGGATACCCCGGGTTCGCCCCTTACTTACGCTGATCTGGCTCTGCCCTCAGACTATCTTGTCTCAGATAGTTCAGTGCGGCGTGTCTATGCCTCCTGGTCTGATAACCCACCAGGCACAGCTCTAGCGGGCAACTCGAATGATGATGTTTATCGGCTCGATGACAGCCTTCGTACCCGACTCTATGTGGGTGGAGGCACCACTGAATCTGTCATCTCCAGCCTGGCTTATTACGGCACCAGCAATGGAGGCAAGCTGCTAGCCGGAGCGATGATGGGAGCCCCCGGGGAGTTTATCACCCCGGTATATTTCACATTCAACCCGCCATCCCGGTTCCCTATTTGGCAGTCCAGCCTCAAGCCACCTACTGGACATAACGAAGCTCAAGTAGCCTGGTCTCCTGATGGCAGTGTAGCTTACTGCGGCACAAGCACTATAGGCGGTGCCAGCCGCGATGAAAGTGCTTTCTCGCAGAGCGCTAACGATGGCCTTAGCTGGAACCAGACGGGACTGATCGACCCCTGAGTTGGTCGGGATTGGACCAGTTGACTTGTAAGTCTCGGTTACGGATGTTTGTATTAAGGAAACAAGAACAAACACCCGACAATCAACCTGCTGAGAGTCCCATCTTTGTAAAGAATACCCACATTACATTATTGCCGTCTTTCTCATCCTGAGCCGAGTAGTTTCCTCAGGTCAAAAAGTGCATGGAAGGCTGCCCTTCTCCTCATCTGGTAATCTCTTCCTGAGTAGCTCTGCACCGTGTGTTGCTTAGTTTGCTCACTGTCAATTGCTATAAATACTTTACCTATCTCTACGCAGTCTGGCGACTCAGTATAGCCTTCTATACCAATGCCAATATCTGAATCAAATTTGCGACGCGCCAAAGATGCCATTGCCGCCGCTAATGCGGCACTAGCCCTGTCAGCAACCAGGCGCGGGTCAATACCCAGCGCAACTTTAACTTTATCAGAGGTGGCGATCACCCCGCCCTTAAAGTAACTTTGGCTCTGGGGAGCACTCGCCAGAGTATAAGTCAGAAAGCCACCGGTGAAAGATTCAGCCACAGACAGGGACAGCCCTTTGGCAACAAGTAATTGCCCCACGGCACTCTCTTGTGTCTCATCGTCCACCCCCCATATGTAATCACTCAAAATTGCTCTGACATCAGCTTCCTGTCTTGAAATCATTTCCTGCGCTTCTTCGGGTTGTGCTGCTTTAGCTGTAATACGCAGATAGATACCATCTGACTTGGCATAAGTAGCCAGTGTAGGATTTGGAGATGATATCAAGGAAACTACTAGCTCCTCCACCTTAGCTTCGGATAAGCCAAAAGTCTTAATGATCCGAGACGAGATGATGGCGCCGGCTCTTTGCTGCAACCTTGGAAATACCTCATTTTGCCACATGAATTGCATCTCGCCAGGAGGACCGGGCATGGCTATTACTATCCGCCCGTCTTTCTCTACCCACCAACCAGGAGCTGTGCCTTGGGGATTTGGGATTGACACTGCTGAAGGAATAAGGGTAGCTTGTTTGATATTGCTCGGCGGCATCTCTAAGCCGCGCTTCTTAAAAAAGCTGATAATGCTCTGTTTCAGACCCGGGTTTACTTCGAGTTTCTCACCGAGAAGCCCGGCAATGGCCTCTCGGGTAATATCATCCTGTGTCGGACCCAAACCCCCGGTGGCGAGAATAAGCTCCGACCTTTGCCAGGCTCGTCTCAAGACCTTTGATAACCTTTCATGGTTATCACCAACCGAAGAAGTAAAATAAAGGTCAATCCCTAGGGATGCCAACTCTTTTGCCAAAAATGGAGTATTAGTATCAACTATTTCACCAAGTAGAAGTTCAGTTCCGATAGAAATAATCTCAGCTCTCATTTTAAGGCCTTTATAATCGTTGCCGTTGTCGAATAGTATCGATGCTAATTGTACTAAACAGACCTATATACCGCAACTAAAAGATATAGCTTATACTGCAGGAATCCGGTTGCAACTACTCGGGCTGGAGTCGACACAATGACCATCAAAGACTTGGGCAGGTGGGAAAGCTTGGAAATGGTGCAGAGATATACGAGGTCTGTTAGCTTTCAAGATAGCTTGAAGTTCTATCAGGCACCACTAGGGCAGTGAGGTTTGAGAATAGTTTGAAGCCCTCATTAGCACTAGAGTTTTAATTTTATCTTCAGCGTAGACACTTCACCAGACAGGAGTACAAAAGTCCCTTCACACTCTTTTGCAATGGGCTTATGAGGTATAAAATCTCCGCCAGTAATCATAACAAAGTAATCCTCAAGCAGTTTTGCTGGAAGATTACCTAATCCTTGTCCCCAAATTATTAGCTGTTAGAGCATCACACTCGGCAGCCAGAGCACAAGCAGAGGAAAGGCCAGACACAGTATAATCGCTGTCAAGTCACATAGGAGGAAGGGAAGACCGGCTCGAATAACGTCTCCCATTGTTGTGTCAGGCGGAGCTACCCCCTTCATCACAAAGAGGAGCATGCCAAAGGGCGGTGTTGTCCCCGCCATCTCCAGGTTGATGAGCATAATTATTCCAAACCACACCGGGTCAAAGCCCAGGGTAGAGATAATGGGTATAAATATGGGGAGAGTTATCATCATTATCGGCACTAAAGATATAAAGGTACCTAGAATCAGTACAACGAACTGCATAGCAATGACAAGCATTATGGGAGGTAACGGCAGACTTATCGCAAACTCAACCAGTCCTCGGCTGGCTCCAGAAAGAGACAGTATCTGGCCAAAAGCCACTGCTCCGGTAATAATCATGAGTAGCATTACTGTAATTTCAATGGTACCGGTGAAAGATTTCTTTATCACCTGCCAGTTTAGACTTCTATAACCGGCGGCTAGAAGGAAGGCACCAATGGCACCTGTGGCCGCCGCTTCTGACGGGGTGGTAACCCCTAGGAAGATTAGCCCTAGAACTAGGAAGACGATTAGTCCCAATGGCAGCACATAGCGCAAAAAGGATGTAATCTTCACCGATAGAGGCGTAGGCATTACTTCATAGGAGGGGGCAATAGAGGGCTGAAGCCGACACCTAATAATGATATAGCTTGCATAAAATACGGCTATTATCAGGCCGGGAATAATGCCACCAATCAGAAGCTTGCCTACACTGATTTCCCCTAAGGCACCTAAAAGGACAGCCATAGCAGACGGAGGGATGATCATAGCCAGGCCGCCGCTGCCCATAACAGGTCCGATGCTCATCGACTTTTTGTAGCCATGCTTTTCCATCTCCGGCACCAGAACTGTCCCCAGTAAGGCTACACTGGCTATGCTAGACCCGCTCATAACTGAAAATAAAGTCCCCCCACCCACTGCCAGTAAACCCAACCTGCCTGGCAACCGTCCCAGCCATTTGTCCAGCACATTAAGCATACGAAAGCCCATTCCAGATTGGAACATCAGCTCGCCCATTAAAATAAAGAGAGCCACTGGCACCAAGGCAAAAGTAGTTACAGAGTGGAGAATACTGAGGGTGAATTGCCCCAAGCCTGCTTCACCACCCCCGAATATAAATATCCCTACAAAATTAATTAGTATGAAGCAAAAAGCTACAGGCAAGCCCGTCATCATCAGGACTAACAAGCCGCCCAATATTATCAGGAGGACTAAGGGCCATTCCAATGATACTTACCTCACAGGGTAAAATTATGATTTCTCTTTACTACTTTATCCTTTGCTCGATGATAATCTCCAGGTCTGAAGGTATCCATAGGTCCTTCTTAGAAACTGGATGAAAAGCAGGAAACTGCCTAACGGAATAACGGCGAGAATAGCAGCCTTGGAAGGTTCTAGTAAGGTCTCAAGGTAGGTGCCTGCCTGGAAGTTGTACCAGGTGATTCGTGCACTATACCATACAAGAACCAGGCACACCATAGTACCAAGAATGGAAGTAAAAATATTAAGCAATGCCTGATTTTTTGGTTTTAATCTGGTAACCACAAAGTCCAGACTTACATGCCCTTCCCTTCTTAGCAGCCAGGCAGTGCCAAGGAAGGTAATGAAAAGTAGACTGTACTCACTGATTTCAACTACCCAAATTAACGGACGACCCAGAAAGTACCTCATGAAAACTTCTAAGCCTATAGACAACGCTACAAAGGCTAAGATAACACAGGCTACAAAAACCAGAACGTCCAAAGTACGGTCGAAAAAAACTGTTAATTTCCTCAGCAGTTTCAAGGTCATACTCCGCCCTTGCTCACTGGATGTGCATGGCTAGGTAAGCATAGTATATCCTAATGAATGTAACAATGCTTCTAGCCCATGCACATGAGCCCCAGCTAGCTAGAGCTCATGTGCATCAATAGCCACATCACCATGCTAGCAATTTACCTGCAATCATGTAATCAAAGCAAATGTACTGGCTAAGGTGTTATCAAATACTTTGCTTCCTCGGCCTCTGGGGCTTCCTTGATAGCGCGTTCCCACAGAGTGTTGTAGGCAGTATCGACGTACCACTTGGCATCAGCCGGTGAGAACTTGATAAACTCCATCCCGGCATCCAGCATCAACTGCCGCTCTACCTTCTCGGCTTCATCAAGGATATCTCTCACCTTTGGTTCCATCTCAACCATGGTGGCCATTAAGAGATCCTGCAGATGCTTGGGAAGCCCATTCCACTTATCCATGTTAATTAAGACGGTATTATTGGACTGGTAGAAAGCATGGTCAGTCATATACTTAGTTGAGTCAGACCAACCAGAGGCGACAATCCCAAAAGGTGGCCAGGCAAATCCTTGAGCCACACCCCGCTGCAGGGCAGAGTATACATCTGGCATCGGGACAACAACTGGAACAATACCCAGCTTCTTCATGAATGGCAGATAGAGGCCGGCCGCACGAAGCTTCCTCCCGCTGAGGTCATAGGGTGTCTCAACTAGGTCGTTCGTATAAATATAGAACCCGGAATAGGTCATTCCCCTCCCCAGATAGAATAGGCCAAGCTTTTCAAGGCGCTTAGCAAGCCAGTCATAGAAGCCCGATTCACGCTCCTCTGTTGGGCTAATCCTGGAAAGGTTCAATAGGGACCACGCCGGGAACATCCCTGCGTAATAATTGGACGGAACTGTGGTCATATCGACCACACCTGCCTTTACTGCCTCAGCCTGCTCAAGGCCTGGAATTGCCTCGGGTCCACCGACAAACTCGATTACAAGCTCGCCCTTGGCTCTTTCGTTTACTTCATCCACGAATGCAAAAAACCCCTTGAGAAGGGTATGCTTCTGAGGCAGAAACGAGACAACCTTAAGAACTATCTTCTCAGGCTTCGGTGCTGGCTTAGGTGCCGGTGCCGGGGTTGGTTTAGGTGCAGGCGCTGGGGCTGGTGCTGGTTTGGCGCAAGCGCTGATAACGGGCAGTGCTGCCAGTATCAGCACCAGGCATAGACCTACTAATATAAGCAATCCTTTGTTTTTCACTTTAGCCTCCTTCTTGTTTATTGACCTAACTCAAACTTACAATTATTAGTTGCTCACTTCATTGCATCTTACCTCCTCGCATTTATGAATTTAAATTGTTTACCTAACCGCTTATTTATTTATGACTCACCAAGCGCTCCTAGGCAGATTGCTTCTCTGGGGCAATCTTCTACGCAGAAGAAACATGCACAGCAGTCTTCCTGGTATGCTATATAGGCTTTACCCTTTTTCATCCTGATTACATCACTCGGGCATGACTGGACACAAACAGTACAACCTATACACCGGTAAGGGTCTATCTCTTTTATGAGCAACTTTATCCCTGGCCTATATATTACCATCCTCTGGCCTACTTTCCTAGCCCGGGCTTGAGCCGATATTCTTCAAAAGGAATTGGCTCAGTCCAGACCTCTATACCATTATCTTTCTTCTTAGCAATTACCCACTTCAGCCAGTTCGCATCATCCCTTTCTGGGTAATCCTCGCGGCGATGAGAGCCTCTGCTCTCTGTTCGTATCAGGGAGCACCTAGCCATAAGCTCAAGGTGAAGTAATTCATTTCTTATACCAAGAGCTCTTGCTAACTCGTGATAATCTCTGGCTACCAGCTTTGGCATTTCATTCTCCCTTATTTCCTGCACAATATCTATAGCTTCCTTTAGTCCACTCTCATTTTTAAAAGGACCCACTAAACCTCTTTCCAGTATACGCCTGCAATGTGCCCTTATCTCGTTATGATTCAGTCCTGACTCACGTCTCAGAGGGGCAAATATCCGTTCTTTCAACAATTGCACCTGGTGTTCACTTATGACAGGGTCTTCAATCCCTGCGGCATATTTAGCTGCAGCTTTGCCAGCACGCTGCCCGACAATAGCCGACAGCATACCAGGAGTAATAATCTCACTCACCCCCATGTCTCCATGGTCTGTTACGTCACCAGCACTATACAATGCAGGTATTGTTGCAGCTCCCTCATCATTTACCTTAATTCCCCCGCAGCTAGTGTCGATAAGCCCACAAGTATAAGGTATTCTATCTTTTCTCAAATTTAGTCCCACCGCATCAAGAGACCTAATTACAAGGGGAATGGCTCTCTCAATCCTATTGTGGGAAGCTTCACTTAGATGGGTACCATCATAATAGACTGGACCACGCCCCTCCTTTTCCTCAACAGCCATTGCCAAGGTGACTATAACACGATCTGATCTTTCCATCCGTTGTGGATCCCATTTGCGCATGAATCTATCACCCTTAGCATTAACGAGATAAGCACCCTCGCTAACAAAGATATTGGCACCTGGACCAATAGGCCCGGCAAAATCTCTCAGACGTTGAACCAGCTTCACAAGGTCCATGTTTCTCATTTCACACCCGATATCAAAAGCCATGCCCCTGCCATCGCCACTGTTTATAGGATGGACGCAGCGCAAATTACCTGAAAGCGTGGCACCAGTGGCAATTATTGTTGCCTTTGCCCTGAATACATAAAATCTACCAGTTCTGATATTGAAACCAATAGCACCAACAATCCTGCCACTGGTTGTAGCCTCCCCATCTGAGGTGAGAAGATCGGTGACCATAACCCTCTCAACCACGTGAACCCCGCGCCGCAGAACTTCGCCTCTGAGCACTAGCATGAGCTGGAGCCCGCCATGAGCCATCAGGACATTCTGCGCATGTATTTGACCAACACCACGAGTCCGTATGAATTCTCCATCCTTCTTTTGGAACTTGGCCCCCCAGCTCTCCATCCCTCTTATACACCCGGTGGTTTCATTAGGCATACCTTCAAGACACTTTTGATCATTTAGCCATTGACCTGCCTCAACACATTCCTTAAACCACGTATTATAATCGTCTTTCTCTGGGTCAAAGTAGGTGAGCACACCTGACATGGTAGGACTAAGACCACTTCTTCCCACATTCCCCTTATCAACCAATACCACGTCTAGGCCAGCCTCCCTGGCCTTTGCAGCCGCAAAGCAGCCCGCAATGCCTCCGCCGAGCACTAATACATCGGCACTGAGTGCTTCTGTCCCTACTTGCTCTGGAGTCCGCATCTTATCCTCCAATGACCCCGGGTCTTTTGCTATCGACAACCCTCTCATCTACAGCCCATACTCTTTCCATCTCTCCTGCACCTTCTTCTGAATTTCTGCCATTACTTCCACCCTTGGTGGAAACCTTTCGCCTCCCCATTCCTCTTTGGGACCCCACCGCCAGGTTTTTGTGGCGTCAAGCAATAGACGATTCCAGCGACCGCTGCCGAAAATCACAGGGTCTTGCCAGCGGGGGTCATTGCTGGGGTCTAGTGGGGAGCCCGGACAGCCCGGAAA
>SDBU01006389.1_pt1 | contig 13865 bp, 10 predicted proteins | sample 2277071 | NCBI WGS metagenome assembly SDBU01 (sample SAMN10397929, study PRJNA504765) | marine sediment metagenome | isolation source: marine sediment core GS08_GC12, 126 cmbsf | place: Arctic Ocean: Gakkel Ridge, Loki's castle | collected 2008
AGCTTCCTTCAAGAGCCCCAGTTGCCGGTACTCCGGCCGGAAGTCATGCCCCCACATACTCACGCAGTGGGCCTCATCCACGGCGATGAACGAGAGTTCGGTTCTTCTGAGAAATCCAATAAATTCGTGCGAGACAATCCGCTCGGGCGCCACGTAAAGGAGTTTGAGCGTGCTTTTGCGAATCCGGGTGCGGATGGCGTGGCGTTCCTGGGGGTGCTGAGAGCTGTCCAAGCGTGCGGCCGGGACGCCACAGTCGGCAAGGGCGTCGACCTGGTCCTTCATCAGTGAGATGAGAGGGGAAACCACAACGGCCAGTCCAGGCATCGCCACCGCCGGCGCCTGAAAGCAAAGCGACTTCCCGCCCCCCGTCGGCAGGACGACGATCGAGTCCCGTCCCGCGAGGACGCATGTCATGGCCTGCTTCTGCAGCGGGAGGAAAGCATTATAGCCCCAATACTTCCTCAATGCCTTTTCAACATTCCGAATCATGATTCCCCCTGCAACCGCTCACAGATTTACGGACATCAAGTTTCCCGGAAATGATACTAGGTTTCAGAACCGGCCGCTACCGCTCAATTCAAAGGCAGCCGTTTTGCGGAAGGAAGGGTTGCGATTTGCGTCTCCCGTGAGACGGAGTGAAAGTGCGTGCCGGCGCTGGAACGGCCAGGAAACTATGGCGGAGAGGCCGGGATTCGAACCCGGGGAGGCAGTGTAAGCCACCTCAACGGCTTAGCAGGCCGCCGCTTTAAACCACTCAGCCACCTCTCCATCGTCGGCCATCATAGAGGCCCCAAACCGACACGGCTCTGAGAACCGGCGGCGCTTTGATTATACCGGTTCCTCGTTTGATTGCAACGTGCCCCAACTGTGGTCCGGTCTCTCTTGGATTTCAAGCAAGGTGGGGGCGGGCTCCGAGGGGCTCCATACCTCCAAGCGCTGCGCCAGGGGGCGTCGTCGACAAAGCCGGGCTCTTGCTGTTCTTGACATGGCGTTTCGAGCGCCTATAGAATCGCGCGCCAAGGGACGTGTTGATCCTCGAATACGTGTCCATCTCATTCGAGGCCTGAGGCGTGACGCTCTTTCAGCCGTTCGAGATATTCGTACCAGAGGCGATTTACAGCTTCTCGCGCGCGTTGGTGCTGGGCATCATTGTCAGCAGCGAAGCCCTTCTCGCCCGTCGCACGCGCGTGGGCTTTGAGAAACATCTGATTCTGTTCAGCACGTTTGTTCTCATTTTGGCTGCGGAGATCTTATGCGCCTTCCTCGCGATCACCGAACAGTTCGACCTGTCCGGGTCATTTGGCGCAGTGTGGGTCTGGCCCTCCTTGCTCTCAAGCATTGGGCTGATGGGCGTCGCGTTCTGCTTTGATTTCGTGCGGACGGGCGGCAAGGTTCGAGGATCCAGCCGACGCTATCTCTTGCTGGCCGGAGTGCTTCTTGCCTTGGGGGCAGTGCTCTCGGCCGAGTCGTTCGGCACACATGGCCCGTCCTGCTCGTTCCTGCACATGGGCCGCGTCGCCTTTCTGCTCCATGGAATTCAAGCTGCGGCCATGCTCGCCGTGGGCTACAAGGCCTTCGTGGCATCCGGGACTTGGCTTTCCCGCACGGAGAGTCGTGTCTTTCTTCTGGGTTGCGCCGCCGGGGTGGTGGGGGCGCTGTGGCATATCTTCAGCGGCCCGCGCGAGCATTTCACTACGCTGGCTTACACCGTTTTCGTTGCTGTCTTTCTTCGAGACAACTACCGCCGAAGCGAACTGGACGCCGTCCGCGCCTCGGAGGACCTCAGTGCCAAGACGCTCACCTTCCACCGGATTACGACGCAGCTCAAGTCCACCTTCGAGCTTGAGAAGCTCTACGGCATGCTCATGGACAGTCTGGCGGCCAACCTGGGGGCTGAGTCGGGCGCCATATACATCCGCGAGGCGGAAGGCGCAGAGCTCAGACCGGTTCTGATACACGGAGCCTATCCGCCCCCCTTTCGTCTGCGGGATTGGCCTTCTGAGGATCCGGACGCCGGACGAGAGGCCTTGCTCAAGGCCAGTGTTCCGGTGGGAGAGGGCGTCGTGGGACACGTGGCGGAATCCGGGAGCCCTCTTTACATCTATGATTCAAAGGAGGCTGCGCGGCTCTATACGTGGCCTACCGGGCCGGTCCAGGTGCAAACAGCCATTGCCCTGCCGCTCCGAAGCCCGGAAGGCGTCTATGGCGTCGTGCAGCTTGTGAATCGGATTGACGGTTCCGCTTTCGACGAAGAGGACCTGCGGCTCATGAGCCTCCTGGTGGAGCAGGCGGGACTGGCGATCTACAATGCCCGACTGCACGCCGAGATCGTGGCGAGACAGCGCACCGAAGAGCAGTTGAAAATCGCCCGACAGATCCAGCTTCGCCTCATTCCTTCGAACCTGCCCCGCATACCAGGGATCTCCATCGGGGCCGAGTACTGCGCCGCTCAGGAGGTGGGCGGAGACTATTTCAACTTCTACCGCATAGATCATGACCATCTCGGAGTCCTGGTTCTGGACGTGGCCGGCAAGGGGGTGCCCGGCGCGCTGCTGATGGCCATAACCGGCACGTTCCTGAAGATGGCCGCTCCCCGATCGCGATCGCCCGCCTGGGTGCTCAACGAGGTGAACGCCGCGCTTTCCGCGGAGATGCGCCGGGGGCTGTTCGTCACGGCCGCCTACGGAGTGCTCCAACTCAGCACGCATGAGTTCAAGCTTTGCTGCGCCGGCCATCCGGATGCCATCGTCATCCGCGGAGAGGACCTGCGTTGCGAGAAGAAGAAACCGCGGGGAGCCGCGCTGGGCCTGCTGCGGCCCAGTCGTTTTCGTGCCATCCTGGAGCAGGAGACGATCGCCCTCCAGCCGGGTGACACCGTGCTCCTGTACACGGACGGTGTGACCGAGGCGATGAATGAGCAGGGCGAGCAGTTCGGCGAGGAGAGACTGTGCTCAGTGGCTCGCCAGTACGCGCGGGAGGGGCCGCGTCGGCTCGCGTCCGAGATCGTGGCGGCCGTCCGCCGGCACACCGGAGGCGCCGCGCAGTATGATGACATCACCCTGGTAGCGCTTCACATGGGACCTGAGTCGGATTCAGCACAGGGCCAATCATGAATCCTTCCGCCCGCATACGCCGCTTACCGCGCGAGCTGGTGGACAAGATCGCCGCCGGCGAGGTGGTGGAAAGGCCCGCCTCGGTGGTCAAGGAGTTAATCGAGAACGCCACGGATGCGGAGGCTTCCCGGCTGGAGGTCACGCTTCAAGAGGGCGGCAAGAGGGTGATCCGTGTGGCGGACGACGGAGTTGGCATGTCTCCGGCCGACCTTGACTTGGCCTTCGAGAGCCACGCCACGAGCAAGATAGCCGAGCCCGAGGAGCTGTTCGAGATCCACACTCTGGGCTTCCGGGGGGAGGCGCTGGCCAGCATCGCGGCCGTGAGTCGGTGCCGGATTGTCTCTCGGGAAAGCGGATCGGATGAGGCCGCGTCGGTGGAGTGCGCTGCGGGCCGCGTTGGGAACGTTCGTGCATGCGGCGCGCCGGAGGGCACCATTGTCGAAGTGCGCGACCTGTTTTTCAACACACCGGCCCGTCTGAAGTTTCTGCGCTCGACCGCCACTGAGCTGCGCCATGCAGTGGAAGCGGTCACGCGGCTAGCCCTTCCGCACCCGAAACTGGGAGTCAACGTCATTCACAACCGCAAATCCGTCCTTCGTCTCGATCCTTGCGAATCCCAGCGCGGCCGGCTGGCTGCGATCTTCGGCGATGAGCTCTCCAGCCGTCTCCTGTCGGTCCACTCGGAGAGTTCCGCGCTGGCCATAACCGGCATGGTGTCTCCTCCCGGCGAGGGCCTGCCGTCTGCAATGCATTACGTTTTTCTCAACGGCCGGTACATCCGCGACCGGGCCATTCGGCGGGCTGTCGCCGAGGCGTATCGGGCGCGGCTGGCGCATGGCCGTTTTCCGGCGGTGTTCCTCAACCTGCAGATCGATCCCCGCCGTGTGGACGTGAACGTGCATCCCACCAAAATAGAAGTGCGCTTCCGGGACTCCGGCGCCGTGTTCGCACAGGTTCTGACCGCCCTCGAGAAAACCCTGAGCTCCGCCGGCGTGGCCATGGGCGGTTTGATGCCGGGCCGCCGGCACGATGCGGGAACTCGGACCTCCCCGGCCGCGGCGCGGCGCGACGGCGCGCGCAGAGCAATGGCTGAGTTCTTTGGCCGGTCTACTGGCAGCGAGCGACATGAACCCGCCTGGACGGCGAGTCGCCCCCATAGCGCAAAAGAGCACGCCCCCGCGTCCATGCCCCCTCAGGAGCCGGCCGCTGCGCCTCTGACCTCACGAGGCCTCTGCCAGATTCACGACACCTACATCGTGGAAGAGGTGGAGGACGGATTCCTGCTGATTGACCAGCATGCGCTGCACGAGCGTATCCTGTACGAGGAGCTGAGGGAGCGCGTTGCCCGCGCGGCCGTGCCGAGGCAGCGACTGCTCGTTCCGGAGATCGTCGACCTGCGGCCGGAGGACTTTCTGCTTGCCATGGAGATCAAGGATGAGCTTCGGAAGATGGGGCTGGAAATCGAGCCGTTCGGGGAAAAGACCATCGCCGTCCAGGCCGTGCCGCATCTGGCCGCAGCGGTCAACCCGAGCGACCTGCTCCAGGAGATACTGCGCGACGCGAAGGACTCCGCCCCCCGCGAACTGACCGCCCGGCGCGAGGAACTCCTGCGAGTCATCGCGTGCAAGTCGGCCATCAAAGCGGGGGAACGCCTCACGCACCACCAGATCGGCGCGCTTCTGGAACAGCGCACCCGTACCGGCCCTGAGCCGGTCTGCCCTCACGGAAGACCGACGACCCTGAAATTCGACCTCCGCGATCTGCAGAGGCAGTTCCGGAGGAAATAGCCGAGTGGGACGGCGGCCGCGACGGAACACAAGCAGTAGATCTCACTTCTCACTTTCCTCTCGCAAAGTAGCGCCCTCCTGAAGCATGCGAATCCGTCGCTCTTTGGGCAATACACGGATCACCACTTCTCCATCCTTTGCAGGAGCCATGTGCAGATCGAACGCGTCTTTTTCCAGATAGTAATATTTCGGTATACGCCCTTCGACGATTTCAAGCCTCCATCTTCCCGGCCTGACTCTCTCGAAATTGAAGTTCCCCTTCGAGTCAGTAATACGACGATGCACTTCTGAATCCCCAGTGAGTTGAAGCAGGATATTGGCCAGTCCTTTCGTAGTGCCAGGCCCTGTTGCGTCGTCTTCAACCGACCGTTCGTTGCTTGAGGGCGGCTCCCCCCTATTGCCGTCGGCCAGAACGAAGCGATCGCCGGCTGGATCCATGCGGATGTTTCTGTGTGTCGTCGGATGATGAATCACAACCCGCCCACGGACGCTCGCACTCCGAGTTATCGCTATATCGGCCCGGGTTTCCCGGCCTCCCCTTACTACTTTGACCAACGGAGTCTTCTGCGCGGCAATACTGTCCAAGCGGATCCCTGCAGTGTCCACTCTCAGATGATATATGCCGGGCTTCAAAGACGGAAACACGAATTCACCGTTGCTGTCCGTTACAGCCGTAGCTCCGTTCAGACTGAGAACGGCGTTAGGCAATCCCTGCCCGTTGCCTTGATCGTAGACACGCCCAATGATTTTGCCTGTGCTTGTTTTTCGAGTTATCGGAATCTTGAGAGGGATGGTATAAGTGGCCATCAGGGCATTTTCCCTTTCGCGCGTCGAGTTTTCCCACGATGTGTGGCGCCCGCGGAGAGATATCTTGCGCTTGCTGGCGAATGAGTGCGCCAATCCGACCTCAGCTGTACGACTGCATCCCAAGGAATTGTAATCAGTCCATCTGCCCCCAAAGCGGCAGAATGTTCTGTCCCCCATTCTCAGAGAACCCCGCAACCCGGCACTGACGCGGGTTCGTCTTACACCTCCGAAGCTATCCTTGCCGCTGTATTCAAGAAAGGCGCTGTACCACTGCCTGGAGGTGGGTCTGACATGGGTTCCCAGGCGATACCTTTGCAGATTCGACCTTTCATGGGTGGCGTCGTCCTGCGCACGGCCCCATTGACCGGTGAGATCAAAGGTTACCGTCTTGAGTTGATGACCCACTGTGAGAACTGCTGTGTCTTCCGTGAAGCCAACTTCGGGTGTGGGCGCCGGGTCTTTACGCTTCCATTTGCGCAAGTCAAGCGACAATGTCGTTGCGCGTCTGTATCTATGAATGAGTCCTATGCGATAGAACGTGTCTCGAGGCGCTGACAGGAGGGAGGGGTCTGAATCGAGATTGCGTTTGTTTTGGCGATAATTTGCGTGCAGTTTCACTGTGTCCGACACGGGCAATATCACGCTTCCCGATAACAACTCAATGTCGTTGTGATATCCGAACAAATCAGGACCGGCGTAGATGTATTTGAAGCGATATGACAGCCGCTCTTGGTAGCTGGAAAGGTCTAGGCGATATGCGCTATCAGTCTTGCTGACGTTGTCCCCATCGTTTCGGCTCCGGGCGCCTTCCAGGTCGAGATGTACATTCTCGGCGGGTTCAAGTCGCGCCTGAATACTAAAGATGTCAGTCGTGTCGGGAAAAGGTGCGCGAGGCAGGGTTACTTGCTCACGTTTTTTTTTAAATAGTTAAGGTCCAAACCCACTCTCTGTCCGACTGGGAAGGTGATATAGGCCGCGGTCTGCTCTTCCTGGGGTTCAAGCCAGCGACTTTTCGCCTGATAGGCCCCCACTGTGAGGTCTCCAAGGCTCAGCGCGGTCTCAACTCCGCGTCCGAACAGGTAGCGCTCGGTCAAAGGAGAGAGCGAGTACGGCCGATCACCGAGATGCAGCTTGTATCTGTCCGTCCAGAAACTGAGGCGGTATTCCTCGTGCTCCCCGAAGATTGAGCCGCCGTTTATGTCGGGTCCTCTGAAGAGAAAATCGATGTATCTCGTCCCATGTTCGTCGAGGGCGCCACGCCCCGAAATTTGGGTTTGAAGGTCGAATCCGTCCGTCCCATTCTCAGAGGCCACTCCACCGAAGGTAATCTCTACGGGGAGCCGGTGAAATTCGTCCTCTGAGCCAGTTATCCTGGGAATGATCTCAACCAGGCACGTGGCCTCAGCTTTCAACGTGACCTGTTCGGGCTCTGATGATGTGGCAATGAGTTCGAGCCGATGGTTCAACTTCTCGGCAAGACCGACATCGGTGTTCACCGTCACAGTGACGGACTTCGATTCGCCTGGGGCGAGCTCAAATGCAGGAGTATCCGCGACGGCCGGATAGGCAGGATCGCTCTCTATGTTCAAACGAACAGCTTCCGTCACGTTACCCTCGTTAACTACGACAAAGGTGACGCTGTAGTCCTCGCCGGCAATCACGTAGTCGGGAATGTTAAGTAGGCCGACCTCGAGTCTGGGCACCGGCAGAACCACGACGGTAACGGAATACTGGCTGCTCGTCGATGGAACTTCTCGGTCCCTGACGAAATATGTGATCTCGTGTTTGCCGACAATGGCCGTGGAAGGGACGAAGAAGCTTACCAGTCTCAAATCACTCTGCTGCGGCTCCAGGGGAAACGGGAACTCTGGCGCTATGAGCTTCCATCCATCGGGCAGCCGTATGTCACCTTCTACTTCGCGTTGCTGTGTGGATGTGTTGGTAACCAGAAACAGTGTTGTGACTATCTGAGGCGGCTCGGCCTCAAACAGTTCCGCGCCGGCCGGTCTAACTTGTAGCCCTCGACTATCCGCCCAGATGGATGCGGCGTTACAAATCAGTAGAGGAGCTAGCAGCAGCAGCGGTAGAATCTTTCTGTTCACTGCTCGGCTTTCCGGGGCTCTCGAAGTTAAGGGTGTACGTCGCGCCATAAACATCGCTCCCGCCGCCGTCAACAACTACGAGAGCCTTGTAGGTTCCTTCGGGCAGGTCGGACAAATCAATCCTTCCTCTTGCGGACGTGCCCGGATAGATGCGAAGTCTATCCGCTTCAAACCTGCCCATGTGCCGCCCTTCCTGGTCATACAGTTCCGTCCACAGGAAAGGTCTGAGCCACCTCTCGCCGACATTTTCCACGTCCACCTGCAATATTCGCTTCTCGCTGCCTCTGACGAGTTTCGACTTGAACTTCACCTTGCGAGAACCCGGGTTCGCGCTATGCGTAACCATCTGGACGCCGTATCGAACAATCTGCCTGATGCCCACGTTGACTTCAGGTTTCTCTCGGTCAGTGGCTTCAGGCGAATCTTTGCCGATCATTTCCACCATCAGCATGCTCCAGTACGTCCCGTGAACCGGCTTGTCACTTGGTACCTTTATGGTGTAATGCACCGTGGCCGACTCGCCGATCGGTATGTTCAAACGGGTTGGCGCAAAACTGATCCAGTCGGCATTGGAGCGCCAGTTCTCTCCTGGCGGGGCATAGATACACGTGCCGTCCGCATAGGACAGGTAATCGGTCTGGTAGAACTTAACTTCCTCAGACTCATCGCCAACATTCTTGAGGAGAATTGTCCCCTCATAGGTCTTGCCAAGTTCAACCGTCACTTCACGGGTTAACCCGCCAATGAACGATATTGCACCTTGACTCGGGCGCTGTATCAGGACGAACGTGAGCAACGCAAGAAGCGCCAAGGCGCTTACAGACCTCTTCCCTATCGTTGTCATCGGTCGTTCTCCTTAGCCGGTTTCAGTGACTGTGTAGTAAACAGTGGTAACGTACGTAGCTGGGGGAACCTGAATGGAAACGCCAGTAACTTTGCATTGTATGTTTATCCCAGACCTCACTTTGGTTCCGGTGAAGAACAAAGCATCAGTGTCAGTAATCTGCTGATAGGACGTTCCGCCTGAAATTGCCCCATTTCCTGAGCCGTCGGAGGTCCTTTGCACATGAAGAACAAAATCGCCGTGCCAATTACTATCAACTTTTCTAATATCGACTCGCCAACTCGCAGCCATGTCAGGAAGGCTAACGGATACTGCATCCGGGGCGCTTTCGTATATGCTGTTGAGGTCGCTTCCGGGGCCGGCGACCAGATCGGTGACATTAATAGTCTCGATCCAACCGCCAGAGACCTCTATTTGTATGGTCCACGCTGGAGGGGCAAGGAAGACAACAAGAGCCGCGAAGAGCCCGGCAACGCGTCCTACTGATTTTGACCTGCCCACCATCTGAAGAACCGCCCCACAACGGTGACAGAATATTTCAGAGCTGGTTTTGGGAATGTCGCCTGGAGACGCCAACACGACGGGAACGAGCTCATCGAACGTCGCCTCGTTCTGGCATTCACCAGCAGTGAGTAACGCTTAGCCTGTGACAGTGCACCCGGCACGGGACTCAGCTCGAGACCAAATGTTCAGGCCGCTGCGGGTGCTCGGTTTACGCAGCGTCTGTCAGAGTGTAAGTGACAGTTCGCGTCTCCGACGCAGGTGCAACCATTTGTGTGAGCGACGCTTCGTACGTCAGCGTGGCGTTCACGCAGTTCTCATTCGTGATGCCTGTGAACACGTTTTGCGCGCTTGTTCCAAGCGTTATCTGCCCGGCCGTGGAGCCGTTGGTGCCGGCCGGCGCGCTGAGCGTAATCTTCAGCACAATCCCCGCCGAGTAGGCGGAGTCGAGCGCAGCCGTTATAGACCTGGTGCCGCTTGAAACGTTAGAGGTCCAGTCCAGGGCAGTGGAGTTGTCGGTGACGGCGTCAGGGAGCGCTCCCGGGTCTGAGACTGCACTGATTATCAGAGTCACGTTGCCGCCAGTGACCTCCATCGCCACGATTTCCTGAATCTGGATAGTAACATCGTGGGTATCGCTGGCCGAGGCAGCCATGGCGGTCGGCGAGCCTATAAATCCAATAAGGCCCACCACCAGCAAGAGGAACGCTACCTTTCTCATGGGTCGCATCTCCGTTGAAATCTGACGCCTCTCGGGTTCACGTTCGCACAACACCTAAGCATTATGATTATCGAGGGTTATCCTTTACTCTTGAGGAGAAAAACATCACAACTCCAACTGCTCCGAGTGCTTGCTCGCGTCCCTTCCCAAAGTGATATCATGATCCTCACGTGTCCCCCCTCTTCCTCCTTCAGGCGCCGCCGCAGCACGTCCGGCCACCCGGCAGCCTGCATCACAGCGTCCTGCCGCGTCCGATGATCTCATTCCTCAACCGTTGCCATGATTCTGCCTGCTTGTGCGGGTAGACGAACAAGCGCAACTCGTGAGCCGGAGCGGCTGCAACATACGAAAACCGCAGGTCACTGAGAACTCGCGGCCTCATAAGATGGTCCGTGCGGATTGTCCGTCCACGGCGGACGAAATCTCAGCCCGCCTTCGACGGGTCGCCGACCTCTTAACCCCGGCAGGCGACTTCAATTCTCTGCGGCTTCACCGATAATCACTGAGAAGGCAATGGACCTCGCGACCGACGCGTGCAAATCGCCGGTGACGCGCAGCATGCGTCACGACGCGAATAGGAGAGGTCTGGCACAGTATGTCGTCGGTGCCGAATGAGATCATTTGCGTCCACGACAGAAGTGGACGCCGGGCTGTAGCACTCCTGCACTGGGGATCCAGGCTGCCGCTGGATTCAGACTTCACAGCCGAGCTCGACCTGCTGCGACACTTCGGCCGTCGCCCTGTCCAGGTCACGCATCTGAAAGGGGATGGCTCCGCCGCGCTGATCCTCCAGCTTATCTGGGAGATCGTTCTAAAGAGCGAAGAGCGCGGCGCGACCGACATCGTCGTCGCCGTGGCCCCGGACCGGCTCGGGTATTACGAACGGCTGTGCTTTCGGCCGCTTGTGGACGGCGAGACCTGGTGGGACGGCGCCTATGACGAGCGAGGACGTTCGCTGCCTGTGATTGTCCTGCGGCTGGCCTTGGACGAGGTGAGAAGCGGCCCAGACCGTCCTGCGTCCCTGCCCGCTGCCCGCCGACGCGGCGCCACGTCCTTCTCTTGCAGCCGCAAGGGGGCGATTCAGCCAGTCGGCAGCCGGCACGCCCCCGCATCCTGGGCATCGGAATCGCAACACTCCGCCGCAAGATGACCTACGGCATGATGCGCTGATCCGTTCCGAACTGACAATTGTGATCAGTTCTTTCCGCCCTGCATAAGTCTCAGGACTTCCGGGGGTTATATCTCCCTCTCGTCCAATCCCGTTTCATAGTGATAAGCCGCCAAAGCTCTCTGTTCGTCTCCTTCGTTGTTTCGGTCCGTCGGAGGGACTCCTTCACTACTGTGCTAAGCACCGATGCTACAAGTAATTGGGGGAGCCTTTCTAGCGTGCGACCGAGCCTTCTGACGGGCATGGCGTGCGTGGCACCGCCTTTGCCGTTGATCCATAGCTCGCAGGAGGCCGCACTCACTCCTGCCATGCAAAGAACTCATGGTTGTGGCCCGGGGAGCGCACAATGAAAACGACAGCCGTCGTGATGGTGGTAGATGATGAGCCGAGGATAAGGGAGGTCATTCGCCACGGCTTGAGGGCAGATGGATATGACGTGGTGGAGGCGTCAGACGGCGAAGAAGCACTTAGTCTCTTCGAAGAACACACGCCTGACCTGCTCCTCACCGACGTCAGGCTCAGGAAGATGGACGGCCTGCGTCTCGTTTCAAAACTCAGAGAGCGTGACCCGAACGTGCCCTTCATCATGCTCTCGACACAGGGCACGGGCCGCACAGCGCTTAAGACCAGGAGGCTGAAGAGATCCGATTTCATCGAGAAGCCGTTCGAGATAGCGCGGCTGCGCTCAGCCGTCAACCGAGCTCTGAAGGATCGATCCCCAGCCAGTACCCACCTCTCGAAGGCCAGCCAATTCATACCAGGACTCTATCTCGGTTAGAGCGGAATCGACTCAATCTCGTAGAAACGTACCTGACCGGGATGTTTGACGCGGGTTCGACAGCTAACGTGATAGCGGGGATGCATCCGGATGAGCCCTCCGCAGTGGCCTTCGTTCGCAACATCGACATGCCCGTAGACTTTGACATCGCGGGCTCTTCGGCTCGATTCGTTGCAACGTACTGCCAGCCCTTGTGCGACGCCGGGTTTGACATGCTCACATACACGGGTAATGAACTGTACTCATCTCGATCACAACGGAACGATGAAACGAGGAAGAAATTCACGCTTTACATGCATGTAAACCCGAAGCGTTACCGCAACCGTCCGGCCCAGTTGCGCGCCCTCTGGCCCGGACCGCCAGTGGGTTGGCCTTCGCGCTGGGCGAGCGAGGATCCTTATGGACAGGGCTGGGTCCAGTACCCGCCCTATGTCAATACGACCATGACGCACCAGGGGTTTGCGGTTTGGCGGCTAGGCGGCGAAGTGAGGGAGAACTGGTCGCCTGGACCGGCGCAAGGTAGGTTCGAATTGCCATGAGTCTGGTTGGCGGCGTATCCACTTGAATGGCCTGACGCGACAGTGCCCGAGACTGGATTCGAACCAGCATGAAGTGTGAACCGCCTAGTAACTGTCCGCACGATACACATGTGGCCAGGCGCGTGGAAACAGCGCTTCCATGGCGGCCAGCGCCCCGTCGGGCACGGTAGCGCCTTCTCTCGAAGCCACGTCCTGTACGCCGTAGTATCCTGTCAGAAGGCCGGAGAGCCAGCGCTGAGGGGCCCTGACCCTGGAGCCGCGGCGAGGCCGGCCTATCCGGACGACCCTGCGCGTCATGGTTATCCCGACCGAGCCGAGCTCGCAGGATAATGTAAAGGCCAGTCCTGAGAAGTTCGCGCGCGACTTTCTCAGCCGCTCCGTAAACAGCGGTTCCAGCCTGCGCATCAAAGCAGAGAAATTCACAACCTTCATCAGCGGTCCGCCTGTGGGGTGGCTTTCCAGCCTGAAATCAGCGCCAACGTATTGCCTCAGAAAGACCGCCAGCGCATCGTCCCAGGGCAGCTCGAGCTGGATCTCCTTCACCTCGCGACGCCTGGCCTCGCGAACCATCGCACCCAGCGCGGCGCGGCGGGCACGCTCATCTTGACGGACGATGATCTCCGGAATATTCAGCCTGCTTCGGTGGGGCTGGAGTGTGAGGTACCCACACACCCCGCCCGATTCATTGAGAATTACACAAGGCCGACTAAAGAGATCCGCCTGCGTTCCGGGACCGATCAACCAGTCCCAGAGCTCATCGTCACGCTCAGCCGCGCAGAGTCGGTCCGCGGTGACCTCGTCGTACAGTTTTCGAACGTGCGGCAGATCGGCGCGCGTCATCCTCCTGAGCTTTCCTGAGCGTGAGTGCTTTCTCGCGTTCTCCCTTTGAAACGTCACGGAGCACGACGCGATGTACGGATAATAGCCGAAGCGGCCATAGAAGTCGGCAACGCCGCCGAGATAGGCGAGGAGAAACCCGTTCTCCTCCATGTACCTGGATGCGTCACGCATGGCGGCCGCGGCATGACCGCGTCTTCGGTGGTGAGGGTGCGTGCCCACAGGACCGAGGGTCATGGCCGGGATCGTGACCGGGCCGAATCGCATCATGCGAGGCGCCATGACCACGGCGCTCACCGCCTTGCCGCGGACCGTGACCACGCGGGTGTGCTCGGGATTGAAGATCGGGGGTCGCCAGCGGCCGCGCGTCAGGGCGCGCTCAAGAGAGTCAACGCTGCCGACCATACGACCAGCGTCATCGTAAACACTGGTGGTGAGGTGGCCCAACGCATCGGTAGTGGCGACTTGTTGGCCGGCGGCATCATAGCTGTAAGTGGTGATATCACCTAGAGGATTAGTCAGCGCTTCCAGTCGGCTGGCCTCATCGTAAGCATTGGTGGTGATGTGGCCGTTGGCATCGGTGACAGCAGTCGCGTTGCCAGCATCATCGTAGCTGTAAGTGGTGACATTAGCCCGGGGATCAGTCACCGCAATGAGCTGATCGGCGT
>SDBU01006390.1_pt1 | contig 13864 bp, 10 predicted proteins | sample 2277071 | NCBI WGS metagenome assembly SDBU01 (sample SAMN10397929, study PRJNA504765) | marine sediment metagenome | isolation source: marine sediment core GS08_GC12, 126 cmbsf | place: Arctic Ocean: Gakkel Ridge, Loki's castle | collected 2008
TCCTGAAGGAGTTGGCTTTGCTATCTGGGCTGCACATTTTGGATTGTCAAGCATTTAAGGGCTCCCATGACCTGCCCCGAAAAGGAGTCCAGTTATAATGTTAGAAAAAAAAGAACCATTTTAGCTGGGAATTAACAGAACGCTAAAAAGTTCAATATCTTACAAAATAAGCGATTGTGTGATAACTAACGCTCTTTGTATTTGTTAATCCCAGATACGTGACGTTTACTTTTAATCAGGTTTTGTCGCTATGTTCCACAGCTATGACTACATTTCCCTTCTTGCGTCCTGTGTCGACATATCTGTGAGCCTCGACCATCTGTTCCAACGGATAGCGTCTATCTATGGCCGCTTTAAACTTTCCCGCTTCAATAAGCTTTTTGAGGAAAACTAAATCCTCAGTAAGAGACTTAAATAGCCCCCTTGTTGTTATGAATTTCCCGTTCGGAGTCAGTGCTTTCTTGCAACTCGATTTCGATAATTTTAAAACAGTATCAAAGATGATATCGTAAAGCTCTCCTCTTTCTGTAAAATTCTCTTGAGTGTAATCAACTACCGAATCTGCTCCCAGAGATTTCACCATCTCTAAATTCGTGGTACTACATACCCCGGTAATTTTTGCCCCGAAATACTTGGCAAGCTGTACCGCATAAGTACCTACACTTCCAGAAGCGCCATAGATAAGAACTTTTTGTCCTCTCTGGAGATTTGCTTTCTTAAGATGATGCAGCGCTGTTAGTCCCCCATTAGGAACAGGGGCAACTTCCTCATAGGTCATATTGGCCGGTTTTATTGCCAGCACCCCGTCTTCAGGCAGACATTTGTACTCGGCATAAGCACCAACACTCATCCCGGTAGATCCAAAAACTTGGTCGCCTTCTTTGAACAGTTTTACATCTTTACCTACTGCTTCAATTTCCCCAGCTAGCTCCATCCCTAGTATTTTTTTTCTTGGTCTTATGAGACCTAACATTATTCGCATGATAGGCCAGAACAACAAATCCAGAACAAATCCCAAGCCACTTTTGAATCTTCGAACTTTAGTGTCCCCCACATGTACTGTTGTCGCATGTACTTTTATCAAGATTTCATTGTCTTTGGGAACAGGTTTTTCTATCTCTACCAGCTGAAGAACATCAGGTGGACCGTATTTCGTGCATACAATCGCTCTCATAAGTATTCCTCCAAGATTACTTTGATTTAGTCATTTTAGCATCTAATGATGTGTCTTGCTAACATTTATGCTAACGAACTTCTGAGCACTAAAAGTTACGCGAAACAACCAGAAGGTACAAAACGAAGCTAAAAACAAAACTATAAAGGATTAAGAGTTACTATTCATCACTAGTCGGTACAATACGCCTATATCTTTTAATCAGGGTGTCACAGGTTCGAGACCTGTACGGCCTACCAAAGCTGGAAGACCTTCCCTGCTGGGGAGATTTGAAGAGAATCAGGGTGTCAAGACACTAGGTCAACCGACACCCTGATTTTATTATTTCAACAACTATAAGTCAAAGTACCTATACAAACCATTTCTGCTAATAAATGTATTCGGGGAACGGGGAGACTGAGCAGAGTCGAACTCCACCTGAAACAATGCTTTGCTTCGTTTGAGCTTATCTCTCTTCATTATTTTATTTCTTTTTTGAGAGCAACTATATGCTTCAATTATCTTCGTTTGGTCCCGAAAATCCAGTAGCCGTTTTTATCTCTGTAAGCTAAGATATCTTCACCTCAAAGATATCTCCGGTCCTGCAATAGTGGTCAGGACCAACACGCCCCACGGCTCTTAACCGGGATGGATCTACCTTGTTGTTAACCCATGATTCATCCTGAACATGAGCCAGTACTACTTTCACTAAACAGTAACACCTTGTCATTTATAGTGGTGAGAAGTTCGTTAGCAAAAATGTTAGCAACTATACTTTTTGACAACTAACTACAAGCAGATCATAGGAAGTGTAATTACTACAACATAGACTATCCCCAACGGTGAGAAACCATCGGCTCCAGAATATGGTCGCGGGGCATATGGTCAATAATTTCAGCACCTTCTTTAGTAACCACGACCATATTCTCAAGCGATACTCCACCAATACGGAATTCTCCCTCCCTCCCCTCGATGGCAAGGGTCATGCCGGGCTCGAACACCTGAGGATGTTCTAGAGACCATTGCCTATTAATGATAGGCATTTCGTATCCATGTAGCCCAATACCGTGACCAATTTCGAGAGCAAGGACTTCTGCCTCGTCTTGATAGCCCCAGGCAGTGGCTGGGGGTAAATGCTTGGCAGCATCGGCAGTAGTGGCACCTGGTCTAATGGCGTCTATTACAGCATTCAAGCGCTCAAGGAGTCTCTTATACCAGCCCCTTTCTTTATCGTTTGCATTCCTACCTGCGATCAAAGTACGAATAGTACAGCTTCTGTATCCAAGATATGTAACCCCACACATATTCAGGTACAGTAAATCGCCTGACTGGATAATACGACCAGCATGGTCAATACCTCTCTCAAAAGTTAGTGGTCCCGAGCGGCAAGCATTAGAGGGTACTGTATGAGCCCCGGCATTGTGCAGGGCTCTTGTGGCGATGTGAGAGATGTCTATTTCCCTCATACCCGGCCTCAGAGTTTCCCACACTCTGTACCACGCTGCCTCGCAGATTGCTGCGACCATTTTTAGGCAGTTGATTTCGTCTTCCGTCTTGACTGCTGTAGCCTCCAGCATGATAGGCCAGCCATCAACTAGCGTGATACCCAATTGGCCTAGGGCCTCTCGGGCGGGGGCGTCAAAGCCCACAATTGCCAGCTTTTCACCGGTTAGGCCACTCTCTTTGAGTTCCTGATAGATATCCGAGGCAAACAGCTTAGCTTCCTCACGGGTAGCTTCAGAGCCACAGATACCTCCCAACCAAGAACGGGCAATTCTCCACTTCTTGATCCACGGGGCTTGGTCAGGCATTTGGTGGAGCCAGCCAGCATGGGGGAAAACAACGGGATCATCATCGGTGAGGAATAGAACATACCAAAGCTGAGGCAAGAAATCAGGACCACGAAGGCCAGTCAAATATCGGCAGTTGTCGCCCTGGGTAGCCAGCATTGCAGCGATGCCATGCTCTCGCATTATCTGGCGTGCTCTTTCAGCCCTAGCTTCCCTCATGCGACTCACATTAATGCCCTCTTGCCAGTCCAGTACATCAGTACCGAAAAGCAACTTGGATGACATTTTTACCATGGAACACCTCACTTTCATATTGTTGAAAGGCCTCAAAGTAAGGCTCTGCTCGGATAGAAACAGCTGTGTCACTTGGGGATACTCAGGCTTCGGGCGGTAACTGGCGATGTAGTGCCAAAGTGCCCTCCTCACCTCTCTGCCAAAGGGTACAGGTATCTCCCGGTTGCCCTCACCGTTTACCATCAGATAAGACTGGCTAAAGTCAACCTGTGGTATACGATGGAGCCGCATACCACTCTTGGTAGCGATAAATGCATGGCTTACTTTTCCGCACACTCTTGTTCATTTTAGCATCGTGCTGAGGCGGTAGCAATGCTGCCCTACCTAACCTGTTTTCGGTGGTCGCATAGGCTTATGGAATGCTATCTGCTTTTTGCCCAGCACCTAGTAACATTGCTGGAATTAACAACTTCGCCAAAGAAAAGGTCAATGTTCACTAGAGTATTATTATGTAGTTCCTCAGAGTATGCAGCTGTGCAGTCCTTCAGAAAGACTATGTAATAATCCTTCATAAATCCATCTCTAGCCGTTGACTCGACACAAACGTTAGTTGCTACACCGCTCATTATCAGCGTCCTGATTCCTTTACTTCTTAAAATAGTGTCAAGTTCAGTATCAACAAAAGCGCTCCACCGGTGCTTTTGAACCACAGCTTCTTCAGGTAAAGGCTTAATCCCGGTGTAATAATCAGCACCCCAAGAACCTTTTTCGCAAACTGGATAATCTATTTCTATATTCCTAGTTTCCCCTCTCCTCTTCGCCTGTTCGAGGTAGACGTCGGAAAGGTACCAGTTATTCTCCGAAGCGTATATGGCTTGGATATAAATTATAGGTAATCCTACCTCTCTTGCTCGGTCAATTAGATTCACCAGCCTGAAATCCATATCCCATAGCGCTGGCATAGCTTTGCTTCCCTTGAGGCTACGGTCCCTATTGATTAGCGATGATGGCAGACGTCCATAGAGGACCTCTCTATATTTCGGAGGAAATATGTGGGAAAAAATGTCTATTTTCACAGTTTCCTCCTTACTGCTAAATTACGCCACGCAGTCTGATTATGCTGTAGTCCAACCCGCTGCACTTTGCTTTTGTCAGGTGTGTCAACCGGCTGGTAATCGGCGGGACTCCAGCCACCAGGTTACCAATTATGAATTAACCCGGTCACTTCTGGTCAAAGCATCTTGCCACACTGACTATCCCCTTTGATTTTTTCGAATATCTCTTTCTTGACAGCGTATGGCTGCCAACCTGGGGGTGGTGTATATATCCCGAGCTTAACCATCTTGTTAACTTGATGTCTGCACAATTCAGCTTGATCAACTTGAGTTAGCGGCGGCTCCTGCATACACAGGTTCCTCGGATATATGCCCCCTTTAGCCATCATAGCATCGTAGATTACCTTGTATTCCTCAATTCTGAGGTCCTTAGCCAAGTTTTGCCACAGGCCTCTAACACGAAAATCGCGCAACCCGTCAATGTCAATGATGGCGCTTACCCAAGATTCGCCTGAGTCCAGCCTCTCGGATATAATATTGCCTCTATAATCAATTATCTGGCTGTGGCCAAAGCTCATCTTATGTTCTGGGGCTCCTGGAATGTCCCCATATAGTGATGCCAAGTTTGGAGCTATGACATAGCACGTATTGAATATCGCATGTGACCTGTTCTGTACTTCGAACATGTTATTACCTGTCCACGGATCTGGATACTGCGCACGCCAAATGATTTCAGCCCCATTCAGAGCTAGACCTCTGGCGGCCTCAGGGAAGCTACCTTCAGCACAGACAAGGGTTCCAATATTCCCAATCTCAGTGCGTGCGACTGGGTAAATCGCTTCAAAAAGCTTTACGGGATCATCCCCATATTTCTCTAGGTAAATGTCCCAAATGTCGCTAGGAGCGGTCATCGGTTCCGATGGAAAGAAAGCCGTTTTACGGTGCTTATGGATGACTTCCCCCTCAGGGCTGATTATGAACGCGATGTTGAAGATACGCTCTTTCATAAGTTCATCATCTTTGGCTTGCAATTGACCGATTAAATAAAAACCCATTTCCCTACATAAGTCACCCAGAAATTCGGTTTCTTCACCGGGAATCTCTGGCGCTACCTCATTATAGGTCTCGATATGCCTGGTTCCTCCTTCGTGGAACCATCCGCTTAAGGAGCCTTCCGATAATGCCACTAGCTTGACAGGCAGGTCAAGTTTACAAATCCAGACAGCACATCTTATACAATCAGCTACGTGCTTTAGGTTTCTTTTATAGTCGGCTCTCGTTCGGCAAGCCCGTACGTCACTTTGAATCCCAATCGCTGTATACTGCAGTGCCACTTTTCTTTTACCTCCTTCTAATGATTACGGAATTCTGTTTTAGAATAATCATCAAGTTGCCACTCCGCCCTCATCTAGATAGCGATGTTAGGACTTGATTTCTATTTCTATGTGCATTATTATACCACAGGGGATACGCCCACTCCCTACCCCTCATTCCACCTTGCCTTTCTCCTGCGCCAGTAGGTGGTGACCATACTAATACAAAAAGGATTCAGAAATTGAATGAGGCTGAAATATACAGGAGACCACTAAGACGGTTGCTAGGCTGCAAATGCAGATACAATCTCTCAACCGACGATTGGCACCCACATTGCACTCGTTGTGCAGTCCGACACTATAAACTTGAATGACCCGTTTACTAAGATCATTATGAGTAATAAAACTAAGTTGATTCCAATTCCAATATGTGAAGGCCATAGGAAGAACTTCTTTTTGACCAATCAAATAGACTAACGTAATAACTTGTTGGATGGTAAACATGTCTAAAGATCTAAGTGACCAGCTAGCTCCAGTATTAAACAGAATGTTGACCACTTTAGAAGAGAAGGTAAACCCATCGCACACTGCCCTTGTGGTGGTCGATGTGCAAAATGATTTTTGTGCCTGCGGGGGCTTTCTGGACAAGGAAGATTTGGACGTAAGTCTAATTCAAGCTATGGTCCCAAGGTTGACAAATTTTATCGATAAAGCAAGAGAGGTGGGGTTACCTATCATCTATATCCAGACCATATACGTCTCGAAGAATAATTGGTACCTCTCTGATGTCTGGCTTGAACAGCAGAGGAGGGTCGGGAAAGGAAGATATAAGGAATATCCGGTATTAGAAAAGGATTCCTGGGGTGTAGAGTTTTACTCTGGAATCAAGCCTTTACCTGAAGAAGCTGTGGTTCAAAAGCACCGGTATGGCGCTTTTGTAGAGACAGACCTTGACATTATTTTAAGAAGTAAGGGGATAAGAACATTGATAATGAGCGGTGTTGCAACCAATTGTTGTGTTGAGTCTACTGCCAGGGAAGGGTTCATGAAGGACTACTATGTAGTATTTCTAAAGGACTGTACCGCTGCAACTACCGAAGAACTTCATAATAGCACTCTTCGGAATATTGACCTTTACTTCGGGGAGGTTGTGGATTCCAGCGATGTTATCAGGTGCTGGAAGAGAAGGTAGAATATATTCAATATATTGTCAAGCTGATCATAGGCAATTCACGCAGGTTAGATATGGCATTAGGCAATTTGCGTCACAAACTAAGTATCAAAAAGGTATAAGTTTACTTTGTAGTATTCTATTTGAGAAAGTCACCTATAATGAAGTGCCTGATGAAGAAAGATTCACAGTACGCTCTGATTTAGAAAAGTAATATAGCATACGCAAGGTGAAAATTAATTGAAACGTTTCGTTATAGGGATGGATATTGATGGGGTCATCGTAGATCTTGGAACCGCAATGCTACCTTTACTTTCTGAAGTTTGTGCCAGACCTGTGGCGTATCAGGATTTGTGTTCTTTTGATGTCGGGGAAGCTCTTAGTATTGGTGAAGAAACAATGAATCGTATCTGGAAACGACTCATTGATAGCGATGCATTGCGGTACGCTGCGCCAATTGATGGTGCAATAAATGGTTTATCTGCACTTAGCGAGCACGAGATTTGGTTAGTCACTAGTCGACCAATATCAACACAAGACTTTACGCTTTCATGGCTTCATGAGAACAGGGTACATTATGATCAAATAGTGTTTAATAGACGTGGAGACAAGCTTTCGGTGGGGCCTATATTTAGTGTCTTCGTCGAGGACTTCCTAGACGAAGCTATAACAATTGCCGAAGCTGGTATTTTCACGATTCTATTTGACCAACCTTGGAATCAAGCATCAAAACTACCAGCCAACTGTAAACGAGCTTGCAATTGGGATGGTGTTTTACAACTAATCAATAATCTTTAGATTTTATTTACGCAGTTTACATACCCACGCAATATTAGCTAGACAAAATATAGAACCTTTGTTTCAGGTGGAGTTCGACTCTAAGTTTCCATATCGTTAACCGAAGGAGGAAGTCATGCCAATACAGCACATCAACCCAAGTACCGTCGCATCGCCGAGGGGCTATTCCCACGTGGTGAAGGATGGTAGTACCGTTTACGTCGCCGGACAGGTTGCCCGTGACAGGGATGGTAAAACTGTGGGAGTGGGCGACGCTAAAGCCCAGACGGAGCAGGTCTTCAAGAACCTGGAAGCAGCCCTGGCCGCTGCCGGAGGCAACCTGAGCCATATCGTGAAGACTAACATTTTCATGACCAATCGTGAGGATATTCCAGCTTATCGAGAGATCAGGGCTAAGTACCTGCCTTACGATAATCTCCCGGTTAGTACCCTTATTCTTTGTTCCGGTCTAGCTGATCCTGACTTCCGCATAGGGATAGAGGCTATAGCTGTAGTGCCCTGAGGCACGGCTGCCGACGAGTCTTGCCTGAATTGAATTGCACAATAGCTTGAATTGTTCCTTTTTTACCCCACCATTCCAAGCCTAGTCATCAGGCGTGAAATTCAGCGCACCTTTTTAAATGTCGTTCAAGACATCCATGCATCCTCAAACCAGATTGGTGGGATATCAAATTGCTCAGCCAGCTTTCGTGCCGCATTCTGGATAAACCAATATTTTTGTCGTGTCATCCCCTCCGGCATCAGTGTTGTAGGGAATGCCCGACGACTATTTGAAGACTAAAGAAGATATTACTATCGAGCGGCCACCCTTTTTGCCGTGTGGAAGTCCGGGGGGATTCTCCTCTTCGGCCCGGCGCTCATCCCCGTGTTTGCTCAGATTCCCGAAGAGACTGGCCGGATATTGCCGACTTAGACCTGGCCAGAGCTTAGCGGTCAGGGCCGGGCAAGAGCTGGCCTAGTGCTCGGTCTCTGGCTCTATCTTGGCTTTAAGAACTATCCGGTCAATTTCAGCTTCGATATCAGGGGAAAGGCGAGCCGGTTCATGGCTGGCCAGAATCTCTCTGGCTTTCTCCCTAGAACGCTGTTCGGTGTCTTTTTTACCATCTTTTTCCCATTGCGCCCAGGCACGCCGCTCCATGAGACCCGGCGTCCAGAGTTCTTGGCGGAAATTACGCAGCGTGTGCTTGCTGTTTAGGAAGCTTCCCCCGTACCCGATCTCTTTCATCACGTCCAGCGCCAGGGTGTTATCGTTGATGGCAAACCCCCGGACGATGCGTTTCAGCGCCCCCATTGCCTCGCTGCAAAAGACCAGGTCAGCAAAATCGACCAGCAGGTCCATGTCATACTGCATGCCCCGGACCATGTCCCCCGCCAGGGCAGCTACCAGGCCTACCTGCGCGGTCTCGAAACCGGATTGGGCATCGAGCAGCTTGGCATCACGCAAGAACGCCATTAGGCAAACCGGGAGACCAAGGTAACGCCCCATCTGGCCGATGGCCCCCTTTAGAATGGCATACTCCGGGCTGGCCATGGTCACGCTCGCCGTTCGCATATCCATACCGCGGGCATTTGTGGCATAGATAAACGGCGCGCCAGGGCGGACCAACTGGGATAGCACCAAACAAGCCATTATCTCCGCGTGGACCTGGGCCACGGTGCCAGCCAGAGTAACTGGCGAGGTCATGCCCAGAATAGGCCCCGAGCTCACGGAGACTGGAATACCTTGACGGTTGGCCTCCATCATGGCTTCCAGTGTAAGATTGGCAACCTGGAATGGCGGACGGGTGAGGACGGATAGATAGACAAATGGCCTGGCCTTGAAGCTTGCTTCACTGCCGGCGGCAAGTGAGCACATCTTGACTACGTCCCTTACACACTGTGCCCCGGCACCTCCTGGCCCACAGATTGGCTTCGAGGTGTTCTTCAGAGTGGCCGCCATTGCGTACCACTCGGCAGTAGCGCGAGGAATCTCCTGCGGCGTAGCGGTAGGTGCGTTGACGTTGATATTCTCCAGGCCATCCATCAGGCGTACCATATCTTCAACATCCCGAACGGTGCACAGACGGCGCTCCCTGGTCTCAACATCAATCACATGAGTTGCGTTTCTCATCGAACATAGTGCAGGCGTATCTTTGCCGAAGTGAACATCGTACTTTTGTTCGCGACCGTAGAGCACAAACTGGTCACGTTTAATTGTCTTTGCTAACGCCTCGGCGATCAGCTCCGCCGGAATTTTAACGATATTTTCCTTTTCAATCGTGGCGCCCGCCCGGCGCATAATGCTTAACGCCTGGTGAGACGGCATTTGGAAACCGATATTGCTCAGTAGCCAGAGAGCCGAGCGGTGGATTTGTTCCTGTTCATCAGGAGTGAGAAAGCTTATCTGCGGCTGCAAGTTAGTTACTCCTTTCCAGTGTCTTGATAGGATGAGGGCGGGACCTTCTCTTTCTACGGTAGCCATTCATCTGGCAATAGCATCCGGTACACAAGCCAGCGATTCCAGCTTCAATGGTGATTACTGATTTATCCAGTACATCCTCCTTTAAAAATTTAAGCGCCGGATTAGCGTATATTATACCTTTGCCCACTGATTGTCAATGAATCTGGAATGCCCAACGAAAAAAGGAACGTTTTATCTAATCACTCTTGAGTGAAACAGCACATTAACAACTGAATAGAATATCACTGTTTCTTAACCTTGACGTGACCCGCATCAGCGGTGCTACTTGAGTATTTTGCTAAGGATAAAGCTGATCACGCTAACAATGAGAGCCCCTAGGAATGCAGAAAGAAAGTTATCTATGGAAAAAGCAAGGCCGAGCCTCTGCGCAAACCATGCAGTAAAATAGAGTATGCCAGCATTGATAACCAGAGTAAACAAGCCTAGAGTGACTACTTGAATGAGACACGTAATGAGTGATACTAGTGGTTTGATGAAGGTATTAACCAACCCAAATATGATGGCGGCAAGAAGAATGGCATCCCAGCCAACCAAATGTATGCCTGATATGAGTTGGGCCGCTACATAGATGGCGATAGCATTAACGAAAAAACGGATGAGGAATCTCTTAATGAGTCCCGGCTTCTTAGACTTGTTTCCTGTTCCCAATCACTGTACCCTTTCGCTCAACCGGAATGGTAACTACCCTCACTACATGCCATTGCTACTCCACTTCTGAACGGCATAGCGTAGTGCGACTTTAGCATGGCACAAAAGGTTTGTCAATACTTAAAAAGGGACGTTTTTGGATTAGTAGAAGCATCTTAACATGATACGTCAATTCTTCTTCTCGTCTGCGTCTTCCTCCCTTTCGATCTCGATAGTGCATTCTGTGACCAAGGCAGCTACTACTCCGATTGCAGCCAACACCGGAACCGCCAGTACTGTAGCCGCAGCTAGAGGAGCGCCAACAGTTAGCGGAATATCTATTAAGGCTTTGTCCTCATGTATCAAGCGGACTCTCCTGATATTCCCCTGCCGTACAAGTTCCTTCACTTTTTCAACCAGGTTGTTTCCAGATACGGCAAACCTCTCTTTAACAGACATGTCTGACCTCCTTTAAATAATGATGTCTGACTATACTCTAAAGGTGATGATATTTCAACTACATTATTGGAATTACATTCATCTTGACACTTTCTAGATTGTTCTGGTGAAATCATAATGGGGGAATAGAGAAACACTACATCAGAATGGGTAATAAAGGAACCTTTTTATTACTTCAGTAACAATCAGCCAGAATGTTACTTACACCCCGAATGGTATTCGTGCATTGTTATTGCGACTATGCCCTTGAGATAGCGTACCCCCGCCCTTCAATATAGCTATACCTACAACGGAACAGTGATGCCTATGTTCGTGCAATGGTGACCGCTAAACCTTAAATTGCACATAGTGACGAATTGTTACCTGATTAGCCAGATTTAGTGGCCGTCTTCCATCTCTCTATATTGATGTTCGCCATATCAAGTCAATAAGCCCTATAGGTTAGCCTTGGGAGACGCTATCTTATTGGCACTACCATAAATAAGAGCGCCAGGGCTTGACAGTTATAGGGAGATATGTTATAAATCATGGAGCAACGATAGGAGATGCCCTGTATAGGGAGCCGAAGGGGAAAGAGACAAAGTCTTAAGGCTAAAGTCTTGAAACTCTCAGGCAAAAGGACTATCGTAAGCAAAACCTCTGGAGAGACCTTTATAAAGGTCACCGAAGGAGTAAGCCCGTAAATAGATAGCGGGTAATCTCTCAGGTGCAAGGACAGGGGGGTAACCTGTACTAAACAGGTTACCCCCCTTTTTATTTTAGGGCAGTAGGTAAAACTGTTTTTACCGGAGACTAAGCAGTGAAAATATTACAAGACCTTTTACTGGGGTGTATGGTGACTTGCTGAATGGATTCTAGCTAAGCGGATGTCAGCGAGAAGCTTGAAAAAATTTGAAACGGTCGCTATTAGCTAAAGGGGGCTAACTATGCGCCTAGAGCTAGGGATAATCAAAATTGAGGATGTCAAATTCGGCCGGGAGACCATCATTGAAGACGGCACTCTCTATCTTAACAAAAATGAGCTGACCGCTCTTGTGCTTCAAGACGATAGATTATCTGAAGCAGATGTTGAGCTGGCGCACCCGGGAGAAGAAGTGAGGATAATCCCGGTAAAAGATGTAATCGAGCCCAGGTTCAAAGTAAGTGGGTCTGGAGTACTCTTCCCCAAGGTCATTGGTAAGAGAGGGACAGTGGGATCGGGTAGAACCAACGTCCTAAGAGGCGCAGCGCTGGTTACTGTGGGCCAGATCATCGGCTTTCAGGAGGGGCTCATTGATATGACCGGTCCTGCGGCCCAATACTCGCCCTTTTCTCAGGCCAACAATATAGCGTTGATTCTGCGCCCCACCGATAGGTTAGCCCCACACGCCCACGAGGAGGCTATGCGTCTCGCCGGGCTGAAGGCTGCGATTTACTTAGGCAAAGCATCAAAGGATATTATCCCTGATAAAGTGGAGGTTTATGAATTGGGTCCGGTCACCAATACCACTCTCCCCAGAGTTGCCTATGTTTACCCGTTGTTGTCGCAAGGCTTGTTGCACGATACCTATCTCTACGGGGTTGACGCTAAGAATATCCTGCCTACCCTTATCCATCCCAATGAAGTTATAGATGGGGCCATAGTGAGCGGCAACTGTGTCTCCGCTTGTGATAAGCACACCACTTATCATCACATGAACAATGCGGTAATCAAAGAGCTCTATCGGAGGAATGGCAAGGATTTGAACTTCGTCGGGGTAATCATCACCAATCTAAAGGTCACCTTGGCTGACAAAGAGATAGCTTCAGACTATGCCAGTAAATTGGCGAAACTCGTTGGATCCGAGGGTGTAATCGTTTCCAAAGAGGGCTTTGGCAACACTGATACCGATCTGATGATGCTCTGCAAGAAGATGGAAGAGTACGGGATAAAGACGGTACTGATTAGCGATGAGTTTGCCGGGAGGGATGGTAGTTCCCAGGCCCTGTCAGATGCAGTGCCTCAAGCTGATGCGGTAATCAGTGTTGGCAATGCCAATGAAGTGATAGCTCTTCCCCCTATGAAGCAGACCATTGGAGACCTAAGAACAATAAAGGTCGTTACTGGAGGGTTTGCTGGCTTTCCGGATGCCAGTGGTGGCCTAAATATCGAGATACAAAGCATCATGGGGTCAACTTGCCAGTTGGGCTCCAGCAAGTTGACTGCTCGGGAGTATTAGAAAGCCTTCAAGAAAAAGAGGGGAAGGAAGATGGTAGAGAAAAGGTGTAGAGTAGTCCATTATTTGAATCAGTTCTTCGCTGGAATAGGAGGTGAGGAGAAAACCAGCATCCCTCCCTTGATTAGGGAGGGCGCGGTTGGTCCGGGCAAACCATTGCAGCAGGCCCTTGGGGAGGAGGGAGAGATAGTGGCTACGGTGGTCTGCGGTGATGATTACTTTGCTGAGAACATAGAGACTACGGCAGCAAAGGTGGTGGAACTTATTTCCCTTTATAAGCCAGACGTATTCATAGCTGGCCCGGCATTTAATGCCGGCAGATACGGCATTGCCTGTGGAGCCTCCTGTTCAGCAATAAGCGAGAAGCTAGGCATCCCCGTGGTCACGGCAATGTACCAAGAGAACCCAGCGTTGGAGCTCTACCGTAAGCGGGTTTACATTATCCCCACCGCCGGTTCGTTAACAGGTATGAAAGAGGCCATTTTAAGAATGGCCGGTTTCGTGCTGAAACTAGGCCTTGGTCAAGAAATCGGCCTCCCACAAGAGGAAGGTTACTTCCCACATGGCATCAGGTTAAATCAATTTATCGATCGAACCGGGGCGGAGAG
>SDBU01006391.1_pt1 | contig 13864 bp, 11 predicted proteins | sample 2277071 | NCBI WGS metagenome assembly SDBU01 (sample SAMN10397929, study PRJNA504765) | marine sediment metagenome | isolation source: marine sediment core GS08_GC12, 126 cmbsf | place: Arctic Ocean: Gakkel Ridge, Loki's castle | collected 2008
AGCGAAAACAGGCAGCAGAAGAGAAAAAGAAACTTCAAGCCGAACTTCATCGTGCAGAAAAAATGGAGATGGTTGGCACGTTGGCAGGAGGAGTAGCCCATGATCTCAACAATATTTTGGGCGGTCTGGTAAGTTATCCTGAAATACTGCTAATGGATCTTCCTGAGGACAACCCTTTAAGAAAGCCTCTGGCCACCATTGAAAGATCAGGCAAAAAAGCAGCAGCTATTGTGCAGGATTTGCTGACTTTGGCGAGGCGAGGAGTTGCTGTTACGGAAGTGGCAAGTCTGAATGATATACTCACTGAGTATTTAAGCTCGCCTGAGTATGAAAAATTAAAAGAGTTTCACCCAAGAGTTCAATGTGAGACCAATCTTGAAACAGACTTGTTGAACATCTTGGCGTCACCTGTTCATATATCCAAAACTGCCATGAATCTGATCTCTAATGCGGCCGAGGCCTTACCTGATGGGGGCAGGGTTACCATATCGACCAAAAACCAATATATCGACAGTCCAATAAGAGGCTATGATGAGGTAAAAGAAGGCGACTATGTTGTATTGACTGTTGCTGATGATGGCGTAGGCATCCCAACTGAGGATCTGGAAAGAATTTTCGAACCTTTCTATACGAAAAAAGTAATGGGAAGAAGCGGAACAGGTCTAGGCATGGCTGTGGTATGGGGAACAGTAAAAGATCATAAAGGATATATTGATGTTCAAAGCATCGAAGGAAAAGGGACGACGTTTGAGCTTTATTTTCCAGTGACCAGGAAGGAACTAGAAAAAGAGAAGGCCCCCACGTCAATGGAGGCGTTCATGGGAAACGGCGAGACAATTCTGGTGGTAGACGATGTCCAGGAACAGCGAGAAATTGCCGCTATGTTATTGACCAAATTGGGATATTTGCCGAGTACCGTTTCAAGTGGTGAAGAAGCTGTTGAATACATCAAAACCAACTCCGCAGATCTAGTGGTTCTGGATATGATCATGGACCCCGGCATCGATGGCCTTGACACTTACAAGAAGATCCTTGAACTGCATCCTGGGACAAAGGCAGTGATTGCAAGCGGATTTTCTGAAACAGATCGTGTGAAAGAGGCTCAAAGGCTAGGCGCAGGACAATACATCAAGAAACCATATACGATAGAAAAGGTGGGGCTGGCTGTGAGAAGTGAATTGGGTAGATGACAATATTGGAGGTCTGGGGTGGCTAAAAAACCAACGTACGAAGAGCTGGAACTACAGGTCAAGGAGCTAGGACAAGAGCTCGCTGAGCGCAAACAGGCAGAAGAGGCGCTGCGAGATAGGAAGTAGGGGTAAGATCTTCATTCTTGACACGTTTCTTGTGAAGAATGAAGGCCTTATCCCTATTTTTATGAACTCCCGCCTAGAATTTGACAAAACTCACCATATCAGGTACAAATTTGTAATCAAATCTGGCTGATCTGCGTCCAGAAGACCACTCTAGTGGAGTTCCCAGAGGCACATACATTTCTGAAGTCTGTATGGGTCTTTTATTGTTTCTGTAATAATCGGGGGATTGCGTGATGGTAGAGAAACCAACTTACGAAGAATTAGAGCAAAGGGTCAAGGATCTGAAAGAGGAGCTTGCTCAGACCAAGCAGCCAGAGGAGGCTCTGAGAAAAAACCACGACGAGTTAGAAAGACAGGTGGAAGAGCGGACTGAAGAACTGTCAAAAGCAAACAAGGACCTGCGAGAGAGTGAAACAAGACTTCGGGAGATTGCTGCAAACATCCCCGGCGCTGTCTTTCAGTTTATTGTCAAGAAGGATGGTTCTTATTCTTTGCCGTACGTTAGCGAAGGGGCCGAAGAATTCTTTGGGGCTACTCCGGAGGAGATCCAAAAAGATGCATCCATAGTGTTTGACTCGTTGTTACCTGAAGACCTTGACGTGGTAAACAAAAGCATTGCCGAATCTGCCAGGACAATGAACAACTTCCAGCTGGAACACAGAGTTGCAGAGCCAAATGGTGAAACTAAGTGGCTGCGTGTGGCAGGGACGCCACACAGTCAACCGGATGGAGAAATCCTTTGGAACGGCGTATCAATGGACATTACCGAGCTCAAGAGAGCGGAGGAAGAACTTGAAACCAGCAAGAATACGCTTGAGTCCGCAATAGGGGCTATGACTTCCGGCCTGACTATTCGAGATTTGGACTACAACATCACTTATCAAAATGATGTGATGATTGATATTTTTGGTAATGGTTTAGGGGAGAAATGTTATCGCGTGTTTGAGCGTGTCGATGAAGTTTGTGACGGCTGTCCTGTGGAACTGGCATATAAAGACGACAAGCCTCATACTGCTATCAGGAGAGTGGAGACCTCTTCCGGGGAAATCATTTTCTGGGAGAATGTGGCAAATCCCATAAGGGATGCCAGCGGGAAGGTCACTTCTTGCCTTGAAATCAGCACGAACATTACCGAGCGCAAGCAAGCAGAAGAAGATATTCGGTTGATGTCGTCAGCTGTCGAGCAAACCCGGGACGGCATAGCTGTAACTGATTTGAAAGGTAATCTTATCTACCTAAATAGTGCGTTTGCACAGGCACATGGGTATGACCGTGATGAACTTGTGGGCAAGCATCTCTCTGTTTTTCATACTCCTGAACAGATGCCAGCCGTGGACAAAGCCAATGAAAAACTTCAGGCGACAGGAAAGTTTATTGGGGAAATCTCGCATGTTCGACGTGACGGCTCGGTTTTTCCCGCCCTGATGCATAATACCTTTCTATGCAATGATAATGGTAAACCTGTTGGCATGATCGGTACGCTACGTGACATCACGGAAATCAGACAGACCCAAGATGCATTGACAAAGAGAGAAGCGGAATTGCGAATCAAGACAAGAGAACTTGAGGAAGTAAATACTGCATTGCGAGTTTTGCTGAAACAAAGGGAGGAGGACAAAGGAGAGCTTGAGGAAAAGGTGATTTCTAACGTGAAGGACCTGGTTTTGCCGTACGTAGAAAAACTGAAGACGAGCCGGTTGAGTCTCAATCAGATGTCCTGTCTAGGTATCCTGGAATCAAACTTGAACGACATCGTTTCACCATTTGTGCACACCTTGTCCTCGAAATACTTAGATCTTACACCCGCAGAAATTCGGGTAGCACATCTTGTAAGGGATGGCAAAACCACAAAAGAGATAGCTAAACTTATGACTTTGGCCGTAAAGACTATTGAGTTTCACAGAGACAATATCAGAAAAAAGCTTGGATTAAAGAGAAAGAAGGCAAATCTCAGAACACGCTTGCTGTCGATGTGACACATCATGGTTGAAAAAAACGACAATTTTGGCGGGACCTCACAAGGCCTCACCGTGATAACCACGCACATCAATGCGGATTTCGACGCATTTGCCTCTATGCTCGCGGCCAAGAAGCTTTACCCGGACGCCCTTGTGGTCTTTCCAGGCTCTCAGGAAAGAAGCTTGAGAGACTATTTCGTGAAATCCATGGTGTACATGTACAACATAGTAAAGATGAAAGATGTTGATCTGGATGCTGTTAAGCGCCTCGTACTGGTGGACACCCGCCAGGCAGGTCGTATCGGAAAATTCGCCAGTATCGTGGACCGCCCTGGGCTGGAAATCCACATCTATGACCACCATCCCCCCATGCCCGACGACTTGTCCGGCGCCCACGAAGTCATAGAAATGACTGGTGCCACGGTCACTATCATGACAAAAATCCTGAAGGAAAAACAGATCCCGATCACAGCTGAAGAGGCCACTGTGTTGGCCCTGGGGCTTTATGAAGACACGGGTTCTTTTACGTTTTCATCCACTACCACTGATGACTACCTTGCTGCTGCCTATCTGCTGTCTAAGGGAGCCACACTAAATGTGGTTTCCGACATGATCACACGGGAAATGAGTCCCGAACAGATTGGTCTGCTAAACGAGATGATTCAACATGTCACTCATCACAGCATAAGCGGTATTGACATAGTCATCACCACTGTGTCTTCTGAAACCTACGTGGGCGATTTTGCCCTTCTGGTTCATAAACTACGAGATATGGAGAATCTGGATGTCATCTTTGCACTGGGCAGCATGGAAAATCGTATCTACATGGTAGCCCGGAGCCGACTGCCCGAGGTAGACGCCGGAGAGTTCGCCATGGCTTTTGGCGGTGGCGGCCATCCGTCGGCCGCATCGGCTGCCATTAAAGGCCAAACGCTGATCCAGGTGGAGGAAAAGCTTTTTGGGCTGTTGAATCAGTTCATTAATCCAAGGCGCTCGGCCAAGGACCTTATGTCTTCGCCTGTCATACACGTGGAACCGCAAGTGAGCCTCAGAGAGGCCAACGACCTGCTTACCCGTTATAACGTCAATGTCATCGTGGTATTGGAATCTGACGAGCTACTGGGGATGATATCACGTCAGGTCATAGAAAAGGGGCTGCATCACAAACTCGATGATATACCGGTGCGTGAATACATGACCACGGAGATCGATACCGTAGACCATGATGCTACCCTGTCGGAGATTCAGGAAAAGATAATCGGCAACAAACAGCGATTGTTGCCCGTGATTGAAGACGCTCGTTTGGTTGGTGTGATTACAAGAACCGACCTGCTCAATGTCCTTGTAAGCGAAACGGCCCGCATTCCTGAGCTTGTAACCGACACCAAGGGGCATGGACGACCCCATTTTCGGCAAAGAAATGTTGCAAAATTTCTAAGAGAGCGGCTTCCCGATGATGTTATCAGGATCCTTACGATGGTTGGTCAAGTTGCGGATTCCCTCGGATACGCTGTATACGCTGTTGGTGGCTTTGTCCGAGATATCTTTCTGTTCAAACGCAATCTAGATATTGATCTGGTCATTGAAGGCGACGGCATAGCCTTTGCCAAGGCATTGGCTGACAGCCTTGGTGGTCGGATGCGGGCTCATGCCAAATTCGCAACCGCCGTGGTCATCCTTCCAAACGGTCGAAAGATCGATGTGGCAACTGCCCGACTTGAGTACTACAAGTCACCGGGCGCGCTTCCCACGGTAGAAACAGGCTCAATAAAACTCGATCTGTATCGAAGGGATTTTACGATCAACACCCTCATAATAACTCTCAATACCACAAGATTTGGCACCTTGATTGACTTTTTCGGGGCTCAGAGAGACCTAAAGCGAAGAGCAATAAAGGTCTTGCACAATCTGAGCTTTGTGGAGGACCCCACACGGGCTTTCCGCGCTGTTCGATTTGAACAGAGATTTGATTTCAAGATAGGAAAACTGACGTCTGGGCTGATTGAAAATGCGGTCAGAATGGACTTTTTCAAGGAACTGAGCGGACGACGAGTGTTTTCCGAACTGCGCCAGATCTTGGAAGAAGACAGGCCTATCATGGCATTGCGGAGATTGAACCAATATAGACTTCTGAAAGTCATTCACCCGAAAATCGTTTATGGCCCCGCTCTTGAGAATATTTTCGGTTCCGTTGAAAAGGTTCTGGCGTGGTACAATTTGCTTTTTCTGGAAGACTCCTGTAGAAAATGGACCGTTTATATGCTGGCGCTTACGAAATCCTTCAGCCGGGAAGATTCACAGGCGCTGTGTGAGCGCCTTGCAGTAAGTGAGCACTACCAAAAGATATTCGTTGATGACAAGCTTCAAGCAGATCTGTGCACCAAATGGATGGAAAGTCAGAGGAATCTCAAAAACAGTGTCCTTTATGGCAAACTTCGTCCCTTTCCAGCCGAGGTCTTCCTCTATATTATGGCACGAACTGCTAACGAGGCAATCAGGCGGGCAATGTCCTATTACTTCACCAAGCTGAGATCTGAAGCCACCTTGCTCACAGGAGACGATCTAAAAGAGATGGGTTTTGCCCCTGGCCCCATCTATCGGGAAATCCTGGGCAGCCTCCTTGACCGACGACTAAACGGCCGGATTAAGACTCGAAAAGACGAGATAGACTTTGTGAAAAAACACTGGAAGGCGTGATTCGGGTACCACTATGTTCCACGGTTTTGATCTCAACAGATTTGTCATACAGATTGCGACTCTGCTTTTCGCAGTGACCATCCACGAAGTGGCCCACGGCTGGGTGGCCTACCGGTTAGGAGATCCTACCGCCAAATGGGCCGGCAGGTTGACACTGAACCCACTTAAGCATCTCGACCCCATGGGATCTGTCCTGCTTCCCTTGATGCTCGCACTTATGAAATCACCCTTTATCTTCGGATATGCAAAGCCGGTTCCAGTCAACTTCCGCAATCTCAAAGATCATCGGCGCGACACCATGCTGGTTGCCGCAGCAGGAGTCACTGCCAATCTGCTGTGCGCCTTTGTGTGCGGAATCGCCGCCCAGGTACTGCTGAAATTAGGATCATTTTGGGCTGGGTCGTTCTTACGAATTGTGGTGTGGGATCTTTTTTTGATCCTGGGTTACAGTGTCCTGATAAATGCAGTTCTGGCGGTATTTAACCTGATACCCATCCCGCCGCTTGACGGCAGCCGTGTGCTGTCCATGCTGCTGCCTCGTCAATATGCCCGATGGCTTGCGCGAATCGAACGCTTTGGAATGCTCATTATCATTTTTTTGCTTTTCACGGGCGTCCTGAATAGTATACTTTCGTTTTTTCTGCATCCCTTGCTTCGAATCTTACTGGGAAGCCAGGGCCTACAGGTGTTTTTCAGATACGCCATGTGATGGGAGAATATTGAATGGCCAAAAAACGAATCTTAAGCGGTATGCGCCCCACAGGACAGCTGCACCTGGGAAACCTCCACGGGGCCCTGGCAAACTGGAAAAACATGCAGGACGACTATGAGTGTTTTTTCTTCATAGCCGATTGGCATGCCCTGACCAGTGATTATGATACGACAGGACCAATCCAAGGCAATATTCTGCAGATTTTCATCGATTGGCTAAGCGTGGGGCTTTCACCGGACAAATGTACCCTTTTCCTACAGTCCGACATCAAAGAACATGCTGAACTTTTCTTGCTGCTTTCCATGATCACTCCATTGCCTTGGCTGGAGCGCAATCCCACTTACAAGGAACAGATATCTGAGCTGAAGAACAAGGACCTGTCTACCTTTGGATTCTTGGGCTATCCCGTTCTTCAGGCAGCTGACATTATTATATACAAGGCAAACGGGGTCCCGGTGGGTATAGATCAGGCCCCCCATGTTGAACTCACACGCGAGATTGCCAGGCGGTTTAACCACTTCTATGGCAATGTCTTTCCCGAACCAGCGACCATCTTGACAGAGACCCCCAAGATCCTTGGCATGGATCGCCGCAAGATGAGCAAGAGTTACAACAATGCGATTTTTCTCTCAGATGCCCCTGACGAGATCCAAAACAAGGTCAGTCAGATGGTTACCGACCCTCAACGGGCACGACGTAACGATCCCGGAAACCCGGATGTCTGTAATGTCTTTACTTTCCACGGGCTCTATTCCGGCCAAGATCTTGTTGAGCGCGTTGATTCAGAATGCCGGAAAGCTGAGATCGGCTGTGTTGAGTGTAAGAAGATGATGGGCGCAAATCTCATCCAAGCCCTTGGGCCTATTCGCGAAAAACGATCTGACTGTGAAGCACGTCCGGATACTGTCAGGGACATTATCCAGCAAGGTAACAAAAAAGCACAGGCAGTAGCACGCAAGACCATGGAAGAAGTTCGGGAAGCCGTTAAAATTTGAGGATTATCTCCCAATTAGTTGTAGTTTTAAGGCGAACTAAATGGGCTATCTCCAACTGAGCAGGCGTAATCCCAGAGGGTACAAGGGGTCAAGGAGTCAAGGGTTCAAGTGACACAAAGTGCATTTTTTCAAGCCGTAAGGCGCAACCATCAACGCTCAATGCTAAAGAATTACAAAGACCTGAAAGTCTTCAGAAAACAAACCCTGGAACCCTTGACCCCTGGAACCCTTGAACCCTCTTCTCCAACTAAGTTGGAGTAATCCCATGTTTGATTTGAGTGATGACTGAACACGTACAAGGTCAGGCTACGTATCATGTGGACCTGGGGGATCTCTTTGAGGGTCCCATGGACCTTTTGGTGCATCTGGTCAAAAAAAGCGAGGTGGACATATATGATATCCCCATTGCCACAATTGCGGAGCAATACCTGGAATATATCAATTTGATGAAGGCCCTGAATATCGATCTGGCCGGCGAATTTCTGGTCATGGCAGCCACCCTGGTCCACATAAAATCGCGCATGCTGCTTCCCACAGAGAAGGAGGCCGACGAAGAGGCGCTGGATCCGCGTTTGGAAATTGTGCGGCCTCTGGCCGAGTACCTGCAGTTTAGGTATGCTGCAGAAGACTTGGACGGCCGGAGCCGACTTGAACGGGATGTGTTTGTTCGCACTCACCAAGATGACAATGGATCTCTTGCTGAACAATCCCAGGATTTAGTGCGCGTCGGTCTATTTGAACTCCTTGACGCCTTTCAGAGAATAATCAAGCGTGTATCTCCAGAAGATGTCTTTACTATTACTGCCGATACCATATCGGTCAAAAGCAGGATTTCTGAGATCGTGGATCTCTTGGAACAGCACGGTTCAGTGACATTTGACGAGCTTTTTGAGACTCAAGCCACCAGGGGAGACATTATCGTGACGTTTCTGGCTATCCTTGAGATGGCAAAGGCTCAAGTGATACGGATTATGCAGCATGTAAGCTCCGGGATAATTAGAATATTAAATGGATAACATGAAGCCCATCGTAGAAGCCTTGCTCCTTGTATCTGAGGTCCCTCTTGCTGTTGACAAGATCAAGTCCATACTGGAAATCAAGGACCGTGAGGCAATACAAAATATTCTAGTTGGCCTGGCCGAAGAATATGAAGCCCAAGACCGCGGATTTTTTCTCAACGAAGTCGCCGGCGGATACCAACTCCGGACCCGTCCGGAGTACCGGCACTGGGTAGGGCGACTGAGACAGATGAGACCCGCTCGCCTGAGTCGTGCGGCCATGGAAACCCTTGCCATAGTTGCCTACAAACAACCTGTGCTTCGTAGCGACGTGGAACACCTAAGAGGTGTAGACTGTGGGGGTGTCATGCGGAATCTACTTGAACGGGGACTTGTCAGGGCCTTGGGCCGAAAGGATTTGCCGGGCCGACCCATTGTCTACGGTACCACCAAGCGTTTTTTGGAATTCTTTGATCTGAAGGATCTCAAGGAACTGCCTACCTTAAAGGACCTGGAGGAGTTGGGAGAGGCATGGCCGAGAGACTCCACTTAGTCTTGGCCCGTGCTGGTATTGCCTCTCGACGTCAAGCAAAAAAACTGATCGCACAAGGCCGCGTAAAGGTCAACGGTCATGTGGTCCTGGAGCCCGGCACGCGGGTGAACTGGAAGCAAGACGCATTACGCGTAGACAACCGCCTCATCCGCCGATTAGAGCCCAAGGTAACAATCGTACTGAACAAGCCAAAGAGAGTGCTGACCACCTCTCATGACCCCAGGGGCCGTCCCACCACAGCTGAACTTGTCAAGACCGTAAAGCTTCGCCTCTTTCCAGTCGGCCGACTAGATTATCACAGCGAAGGGCTCCTGATCCTTACCAATGACGGCGAACTTGCCCAGCACCTTCAGCATCCCCGCTACGGCATACCAAAGACGTACAGGACCAAGGTCAAGGGCCTACCCTCTGCACAAACCCTGGAGCGACTGCGCAGTGGCGTGATGTTGGATGGCAAGCGTACAAAAGCTGCACAGGTCAGCAAAGTGGGCACGACCGGCAAGAATACGTGGCTTCAGATCACCATAAAGGAAGGAAGAAATCGACAGATTCGGCGCATGTGTCTTGCCGTGGGTCACCCAGTGATGAAGTTAAAACGTATCAGGTATGGTCCCCTACGCCTGGAAAGCAGCCTCCAGCCTGGGCGCTATCGCATGCTGACACGTCCTGAAATGGAAAAGCTTCGAAAGTGTGCACACCTTTCGGAGAAATAAAAAACTGTTGACTTTGGCTGTCATAGCCTCTATTTAATTTATGTTGTGAGGCCTTTGAAAAACGTCCGATTTTGTTCAAGGTCAAGACATGTGAAGATTTTAACCGCAGGAATACATTTAGTATTTTGAGGATTGAAATCTGAGCCTGACGCAGAGATTGCGCAAAAGAGGGTGTTTTTCAAAGGTCTCGTTGGTTCAGGCAGATAAGGGCGGTTAACTCAGCGGGAGAGTGCCATCCTCACACGGTGGAAGTCCGGAGTTCGAATCTCCGACCGCCCACCAATAAAAACAGTAAGTTACGGCATGTTTTGCTTTTCGTGGTAAGCGTAGTAAGGGAAAGCAGGATTTGCCGTTTTTATTTTGTGTGATATTAGCTGTTTGCGGCATCGTCCTTTTTTACTTTTTTTGATGTGGTCTCCATTTGGTCTCCACTTTCCCCAAAGATCATATTTTCTAGCCCACGAGCTGACTCAGGATTGCTGTCTTTCATCAAGTGAGCATAGACCGTCAAGGTGACCATTGGACTTGAATGTCCAAGTTGATTCTGGATGTACTTGATGTTCTCTCCCTGTTCGATCTTCAGGCTTGCGAAGGTGTGCCGCAAATTGTGAAACTTGATCCTTTTTAACCCCGCAGTCTTCAACGCCGGATGGAAATGCCGTTGAACCATGTTGCTGTAGTTTAGTGGCTTGCCTGCCCCACTGGGAAACACAAGGTCAAGATCGTTTGCAGGACATGCCAGCTTCCATTTTTTCAACTCTTTCATGGTTCTGGGTCCAATATCAATCTTGCGTCTGGACTGTTTGGTCTTAGGCGGAAAGAACCTCCCCTTTGTGAATGTCCGCTTGATGTGAATCTGTTTTTTGTCCCAATCAACATCTGACCATTTCAACCCTATCAGCTCACCTTCACGTGCTCCGCTGAATATCGCTAGCCTGGTCAACGTCTCGTACTTCTGTTCATCAACGTTGTCCAGTAACAGGGTTATCTGTGGAGGGGTTAGGATTGCCATGTCCTCATCTTCAATGCCCTCTTCCGCATTGCCTGTCTCTCGTGGCCTCTCAGTGTCCCTCAAGGGGTTGTAGTCTATGTACCTGTGCCGAACAGCATAGGCGAGGATCTGGTTTAGACTGACCAGAATCTTCCTGAGGGTGTTTATGTGCATACCCCGGTCTTGCCTGGCCCTGATAAACTTCTCCATGGTCGCAATGGTGATCCGGTTGATCTTCAGTTCATCAAGATCGTCAAAATGGTTTCTGACATGACCCTCGTAACATTCCCACGTGGTCGCTCTAAGGCTCATCTTCTTGTATTCAATCCAATCCTTGGCAACGTTGGAAAAGGTCGGGATCTGCTCTGTTGGCATAAAAGTCCTCTTCCCTACCTGTTCCTCGATTTCTCGCAATAACACCGTTGCCTGTTTCTTCGTTGCACCCTTGGGCAACATCTTTAGCCGACGTTTTCCGTGCTGATCGTAGAAGTCAACCGCCCATTTGCCTTTCTTCTTTGTCACACACGCCATTGTCAAACACCCCCCCTCCGGCCTCACGGCCTCAAAACAAAAATACCCGAGTGCTGTTGCGGTCCAGTAACGAACCGTCCCATACCTCACGGCATAAGAACACTCGGGTAATTGGTCTATTACAAAAAAAACGCCTGCTCACGGGAGGCCTCCGGTTACTGATTTCAACAATTGCATAGATACACCTTCCAAGATTCGATGTCAACTCATACCGCGAACCCGCAACCCTGTCAACAACAAAATATCGGCTAAACACTTAACATCGTTGTGCATTTTGCAACATCGTTGTTAAATCTGAGCATGATTTCAGCATGAAATGTTAAATAATGGGGTCGAGATTTCACAAAGCGGCCCCGCAACCGTTCCGTACAAAACGTACGCCTCGTTCCTCTGGATTTGCGCCTTATATTTGGAGCTTATTTCTCTTATTTCCTTCGGATCGTGTATCATCTTCACGGGTTGAGTCACTTGCGACAGTTGTCGCAATTCGTTCACAGCGACAGGTTCCCAGGAACCATGGCTGCCAGGATGCCCACTGGCAACAATTGTTGTCAAATTGTCCATTGTAAAGATCTTTACAGCGTGATAGTTAGAAGTGGAGGGTTTTGATTTGCGCTCTGTCATTATCGTTTCCCTGTTGATCCTGTTTGTAACTGCAATAGCCAGCGCCGACCGTATTCAGCACTTTGTATACACGGCCTGCTATTTTGCCGTGCCGATTCGTGAGAAGCCTGACCCCCTTGCTCGCAAAGTGGGCACAATCCCAAAAGGTACCGAAGTCAGGGTAAGTGAGCAAAAAAAACATTGGGTCAAAGTTGTATTCAAAGACGCTGATAATAATTATTGGGTCGGCTGGTCTGCCTCTACTGCCCTATGCCCAAAAACAAAATGACTAGGCGTACCTTCTGAAAAAGTATGTCCAAAAGCAAACCAAAACCCCCCAGTGATCTTACTGACCGTTTACTTGCTGCCAACAGACACACCTGTTGCTATTGCCGAGAGCGCAAGGATGTTGTTATAGTATCTTCGACCAAGAAATGAAAGGCATGGTCAAAATGCCAAAACTAAAATCAATAATCAACCTCTTGGTCTGTTATCTACTGCTTCCCAGCATTGTTGGAGTTGTTGTATACCAGTGGACCAAGCCGAGGGCGAAGCTAGAAGTATTATATGCCTTTATTGACACTAAACCTTATCGAAAAGATGCACTGGGGTCCCTTCACTTATACTACAAACAAGATGAAAAAATGGACAGGTTTGAGATGTCAGTTCAAAGTATCGGCTCTGACGCTGCAAGAGATGTAGATATAGATCTTAGGAGTATGAAACCAAATTTATTCGGCTCACCTGAAACGATATTTGACCCTGCTACAATTGAAAATCGAGTTCGGAATAAAACAATTTCTTCAAACCAAATTTACTATGGATTAAGTGAGTTGCCACAAGATTGCGGAGTTACGATTATTCTCGATGGAATGAACTACTTCGGGGAGGAAGACATCAACATTGGTGTAATTGGCAGTGGACGTAGATGGTGGCCTGTTAAGAAAGAAATAGTTTTGAAGAAATCAAAGAGATCAGTATTAAAGAAATTGTTGGGGAAGCTTAACCTTCAGGTTTGTTATGGACGTACAGCAGAAGAGCATTCAACTTCAAAACAAGATACTAAACAAGATACTAAGAAAGATACTCCAAAGAGCCGTATCCTTTTTGGTGGCTATGACCCCGTGGTCTTAACCAATGGAGTCTTCACGTTACTTCAGCATAAAAAGATTATTAGTTCAAAAGAAGCAAAGCACATCAAGAAAGTGGCCATGGAACCTGGGCCTGGGGTGAGGATTAGCGGAATTAATGTTCTCAAATTTGATGAAGTACTCTTGAATACTCTTATTAAGAAGAAAACAATAAATAAATCACAGGCACAGCTAATTTTAAAGCGTTCCCAAAATGCTGGGGGAATATTGATAAATGGCTACAACGTTGTTCATTTAAACGCTGAAATTCTAAACACCCTATCGGAGAAAGGGTTGCTTTCTCTCTCGGAAGCGCAGATAACATTAGATAGTGCCAAAACACCATAATACACAAATTCTTCTTTGTGCTTATGATGTACTAACCATGGTATGCGACGGACGCTACTTCCAGCTGCGCCGCATTATGTCTCGATTATGAATACCTGCCATCCATCGCTGATCCAGCTGGCCCCAAAAATCGCAAGATGTCCTTCTAAAATCTCCATCCCATTGCGAGTGTGAAGAAAACGCCATTTTCCGGTTAGGCTTCCTACCTGCCTTAGCAGGGCACGGTGTTGCATCAAAGTTTTCTTCCGTGATTTACGCACCATTTCAGCCAGGGCGTTAGGCCGGCTCCATTTCTGGTATTGAATTTTCAAAGAACGCA
>SDBU01006392.1_pt1 | contig 13861 bp, 10 predicted proteins | sample 2277071 | NCBI WGS metagenome assembly SDBU01 (sample SAMN10397929, study PRJNA504765) | marine sediment metagenome | isolation source: marine sediment core GS08_GC12, 126 cmbsf | place: Arctic Ocean: Gakkel Ridge, Loki's castle | collected 2008
CTGAAGGAAGATAAGAAGTGACAGTAGAAGAGGCTCTTAGGACTTCTATGGTAGCTGCCTTGAAAGCGTTTAGTGCAGTGTCTTATGATGCTACGCTAGATGCCCGGGTATCGGCTAAAGAGAAGAAACCTCATAAGCCTTCTCAAGTTCACATCGTGATACAGAAAGGTAAGCATAACCCCATATGGCAGTCTGAGACTTCCGCCCGTTCCTCTTGGGATTTCACACTAGAAATACACTCTTCCAAGCATAGGGAAATAGAGAAGTCTATTTCTACTGTAGCTCAGGGTATGCTTAACGCTCTGCGTAATCACAACCATGCAGCAGGGTCTTTCATTACACTGCTAGCTACCAATGCGGGAGCTAATCTCTTAGGTGTAGGCTATAAGTTTGACATTACGCCCATTGACTACACAACGCAACCGGGCGGAACTAAAGCAATGTCTAGCTATAATGTTAACATAGCTATTTCCCATACTGCTATCCTAGCGGAGTAAAAGAATGTCCCTTCCGGGCGAAACAGCAGAGCTTACCGCGCTGAAAGAAGCGGTAGAATTATTTGAAGATCATTGGAACGATACAGTAGGCCCCTTCAATACACAAATTGGAGTGGTGCGTAACGCTGTTGACAATGAGCACCCACTAGATAGCAATGAGCTTCTACAGCTTATTAGGCAGGCACGTAGTGAAGAGTCTATCCTACTTGCTAACCTAGTACGTTCTCGTATCCGTGCGCTTTGCCGTTCTAGTGAGATTGCTGCCCCTGACAATCTTACTGTACGTGAGATGGCTAGGGAAATTGGTAGGTTCTATGCAGCGCAAGGGGAATACGCTGACTCTGGCGAAGATACTAAGTTTACTTCTCGCGGATGGACGCGGGGAGCTGTTACTACTCCCGCTGAAATTCAAGTAATTTTCCTTAAGTTTGATGAGGATGGTTTTGAGCTTAACGGCGGGTGGCCTCAGACTCTACGTATCAGGGTAGACCATCCCCCGGGTAGAGAAGAGACGTTACTACTATTCAATAGTCTGCGTGCCGATCAAGCAGGTATTGACTTTATTGAGCAGATCGTAGAGGGACGGGGTATGCCCGCTACTACGGAAGTAGATGTATTTGATAGGTTTAATACGGGTATTGTACCTATCCAGACTCCATTAGTTACTCCTGCTAGTGCTACTGCGGATGATGCCTTTCTTTCAGCTACAGAGCTACCGGGTTGGACGCAGGCAGTAACTAATAGGTGGAAGGCGGAAGCTCTAGCACAGGGGCTACGCGGTCTACGTGGCATTAAGCTAGACGGTAGTGTTAGTACTACTGCTGCGGATTGGTTCCTTACGCAACCTCTTCTTAGTTCGCTAGACTCTAGCGTACCCCACCTTCCGATGTGGATTACGGAAGCTACTACGGTAGCTGCGGGTTCTAGCTATAGGTTTGTTTGGGGCGGTAGAGCTTTCAGTAAAGCGGGTACTTCCTTTGCGGCACCGGGTACAAAGAACTTCTTTATCCCGGCTTTGGATAAGTTCCTTTGGTCTAAGAACTTCGCTATTGATAGCCCTACAGTTGCTTTCCAGCCGGTTACCGTAGGCGCCACAGATGATATTGCGATAAATGCCCTGACGCTACTTCCGGGTACGTACCATGAGGGTTTGGATTTGTTCTTCTTTGTCTTTGCGGAAGACGCTGACCCACTGCACGAGACGGTAGGGGACATGATTAATACCATTGCTGGTGAAGGTATTATGCCAAAGGTTATCAACCTTACCTCTCAAATTCTAGAGGGGCAGCCCGCTTCACTTAACGAAACCGTAGGTACTGGTACCGAAGCTGACCCATAAGCCATGCCGCAGTTACAACTACGCACTAACCTAACAGACTTCTTTAAGCAGGCTATGCAAGCGGCTATACCGCGAGCACGTAGGGAAGCATTGAAGGCGGTAGAGCATTCGCTAATACAAAAGGGTTTACCTCTTCTGCGCGCAGCTTTTTCTTCCCAAGCGTATTATAAAGACGGGGTACGCACAGGACTAGGTCTGTTCTCTACTGCATGGGCTAAATTTAAGAAGCGGAAAGGGCTAGACATTCGTAGAGGTTGGGCCTTTCGTATTCTTGGGCCTACTATTGGTAGTGTAGAGGGTATTAAGAGGATAAACAAAGAAGAGATAGAGTATAGTCAAGCTAGGGCTACACGTAAATCTCCTGCTATAGATTACCTAGACTTCTATGCGAAGTCTAAAGCTCCGGGTTTAGGGGGTCTTAGTACATCTGCTTACAAGGATGCTAGAGGTAGAGCTATTGCTGCATTCGTAAAGGTGTACGAACCTATAGCACGCTCTGCCGGGTTACCCGGTTCTAGCCTTCTTAAACCTAGACGCTATAAAATTCGGGTTATAAGACGATGACGGCATTTGCTGTACCCGGAAAACTATTCTTAGGAACAGCTATCACCCTTACCGATGGTACGGGCGGAGAGCTAGTAGCTGAATACGGAGATGAAGGTTTTCGTATTGATCGTACGTACAGCAGGTTGATTCATGTAGTAGGGCTTAATCGTAAGGTAATGCGTCCTGTAGGTATGGGTTCAGAGACGGAGATAGTGGCGCAGCTACGTACGCAACAGGATAGTATACGTAAGTTCATCTTTGAGCAATTCAGAAATGATGCAGAGGTACTGCATTCCGATGAAAGCGAATACCCTAGGCTAACTGCACCTACTCAGGCTTTATTCGTTCCTCATGGTGGCGGGGAAGATTTCTTCTTTGCTCCTAATGTATCGTGGTCTCCACGTAACGACGTTACACCAACGCAGCTCTATGAAGATAAGCTAAAGTATGATGATTTAGAGGTACGTTTTCTATGCGCTCGCCCGGATGCAGGCGGTAGAGAGTGGGCAGAAGGTACAGAAGCTAAGGTAGCTGCTGCTATTCCCGGGCTAGGAGTAGCCCCCTAATGGCAGAAGAACATCTAGAGAAAGTAACTATTAGGTTAGAGGTAGACGATCTTATTCGTACTACCTCTGATCGTACATTGCCGGGTAGAGGCAGAGGCGCCGTAGTAGGCCCGGCGAACACCCGCTCCACACGGCAGCGAGGCACGCCACGGGTAGGAGGGGGCGGGAGGGGCATACTGGAGGGTCGCGGTTTCCGTACGCGGTCTGTGGCCCCCCATTTAGTAGAGGCTGGTATCGCGGGTGCATTCGCTAATAGGGTTATTGATGACAATTTAGTATACAGTAATCCTAATGATGAGCTAGAATTAAATGCTCGGAAGGCTTGGGAAAAAGAACAAGCATTGGAGAAAACTAGAGCTAGAACCCAAGCTAAGGCTTTCCTAGCCGGGGGCGTTAGTGTTCGCGGTATCATTGAGAAGGCGGCTACTAACCCTTTCGTGTCGTTGGGTACGTTGTATGTTGGGGCTACCTTTGCTACTGCTATCGCGGATAGGGCAGTGAATCTACAAAGAGAACACGGGCTAACCGGGTTCCAGAGGTTTGCTACTGCGTTTGGTGAGATACAAGGGCAGGCATATCGGGGGTTAAGTAGCTATATGGCTACTAACCCCATAGTAACTTTCGGTAGGCAGGCTATTGGGGGGTTTACTCAAACCTCAGAGGAAATAAATGCGGCGTATATGAAGCGTTTTAATCGCGGCGCTCATTTCATGCGGGATTTTGGAATCTTTAGTGGTAAGATACTGCTACAGATACTTACGCTAGGTAATGCCTTTGATAAGATGGAGTTTGAATCCGGTTTTACTTCGCTCGAACGTAAAGAAGCGATGGAGATGGCAGGTAAGAAATTTGACCAAGAGACCGTACTACAGCAAGCCGCTGCCCTAACAGTATTGTATAAGATTGGGGTAAGCTCAAGGTACCTTAAGGAAACTCTAATCGACCAGTCCGATCTACGCAATGTAGAGAGGCACGGTGTAGTAAATGCTGCGGGTAATAGGGCAGCTAGGGGGTTAATTCCAGGATGAGTGCTAAAGTAGTAATCGGCAGTCTTACCATATCAGAAGACACTACGCTATCTACGAATGGGGATACTCGTCTAGATTGGGGAGAGGGAGCGGTATTTGATTGGCAAATAGGTGAGGAATCATTTACCTTTTTCATAACGATTCTTTCCTCAAGTTCAGCAGTCTACAAGTCTCGTCTCGATGAGCTACGTTCTCAGTTAGTCAATCAAGATAGAGACGTAGAAATTTTCTCTGACGATAGCACATCTCTCAGAGCATTCCAAGTAGGGGTAAATTGTGCGGCTATTGAAGCTGGCACTATGGTAGAGTCTGGTGATACTGCTGGACGTTTTGGTGTCACTATTCTACCCCATCTGTATCTACCAGATACAGAGGATACAGGTATTGTAGGTCTACAGGATGTAATTACCTTTACGGTACAGGGAGACGGGCAGGGTAACTATCTCGTAGAGGCTCGTGCTAGGTTTAAGCGTACCTCTCCTACGGTTACTGCTAGAGATAACGCAGCAGCATGGCGGGAGACTTGGTTTACCGGACCCGGTAAGCCTGACTGGATTAATCGCACCATTAAGGAGTACACTAACTCCCCGGTATTTGATTTTGAAGAACCAGATAACGAATGTACTGTAATCCTGACATTCTACACAGTAAAGCAGAATAACCTAGACCTAGGCACTCTACCTACCTTTGTAGAGTCGGTAAACTACGAAGTACAGCGGGAAGGTTCGCCGGTATCGTATCCGTTGGGTGTAGTAGGCAGGCCAAATGCGCCTACTATTATGACGATATCAGGTACGATAACATTCCGTTTAGATACTGATATCTCATTCCCAACAGATGACACTAACCCGGAGACACACGGGGTATGGAGTGAGGTAATAAACCTAGCTAATCGTATCGTATCTAAGGCTGCTACTCTAGCAGACAGGGGTAATGCTTCTGTAGTGGGGGCTACTACTATCCGGTATACAGAGTCAGGCAGTGCAGCAGAGTTTAAGTCTACATTCCTTGCTGACTCTCAACTAATCTCATGGGATGAAAGTATCACCTATGATGAGCAAACGCTAGAGACTCACGTACCTGTAGAAGACGGTACTTGGCTGCACTTCGATGGAGCTATTAAGGCTATCTATACTGCGGTACAGACTTGGAACGCTGTTTCTCTAGGTACTGAGCGGAAACCTAGAATACCTACCGGGTTTAGGGCTAGCCCGGAACGGACATCGTTTGAGCCTAAGCGACAGAGACAATTCGATCCGCGTACGGGCTCTACTATTAACACTTACGCTTACAGTCTTCGCCGGGAATTGTGGTCCGATAGGCCGCATCGTCATGCCGAGATTAAGTAGAACTTTTAGATCCCTAGGTAATATACCTCTGGATAATGATACGTCTTTCTCATTCCCTTTATACAAAGGGTTTGAACTTAGGCCTATTATCATTACTCAGATGGCGGCTAGATTTGAAAGATTCGATAGGCTGGCAAATCAGCAACGTCAGGTACGTCTACACATTAGAGCATTCGGTAAGAGCGTAAACATACCCGTAACTATTGTGCGTATTGAAGCTGGGGAAGCTGGACGTATTAATATCGTTATGTTCGATAGGCGTGCTGCGCTTAGCCGCATCTATACGCCTATGAATTTCAATACGAGACTACAGGAAGAACTAGAGAACGATCAGATAGTAGAAGAAATCATGGGGGTTAAGCGCAGCAGGGCTTATCTAGACGGTACGTCGCAACCCGGTACTACTGTAGATGCTCTACCCCATACGGTGTTTACCGCAATAGAGATGCTACGCAGAGTTACCCGACAGGCTTTCTCCGGTAGTGCAGTAATACCTATGGGCTGGCGCCCCGGGGCTAGAGCTATAGCTAGGGAGTGGAGAGTACCCGATAACGTTAACATTGCAGGAGCTTCCGTACTGGACGCTATGCAGCGGCTACTAGAACCTGCTGCCCTTAGTATCACAGCAGATGTAAAGGGTAAGATATGGATTGTAGACGCTGAATCGGATAACGTAAACGCTAGGCTAACTAGCACTAGGTATGCTTGGGAGAAACCTCCTTTTAAGCGTAAGATTGGTGGGGGTTATCTTAAGCCTGCCCGGTTCATTGTACCGTATTTCCGTAGAGAAGAACACGAGCTACGTGGAGATATCGGAGCCAACGAGAATGAGCATACGCTATCAATGCGTAATGTGTATCGTGGTAACCGCGGACAGTGGGTAAATCTTACATCGTTTATACAGTCGTTCCATCCTAGTTTGACTGGTACAGAACTTACAGATGAGATCATAGCTAATAATTGGTTTGGAGAAAACTGGACTGGTACTCTACTCCAACAGGATTCTAACGGAGTAAAGGTAATACCTGCTATACCAGAAACAACACGTCTAACTATAGCGCATATCATGCTACCTGAAATACTAGCGCGTTGGCGTAGGACTTTTCAGATACGTAGCGTTAGGCCCGGTGGAGAGGGAGCCCCAGCAGAAGACCTAGATTCGATTCGGGGTCAAGGCGATTGGGCTGATATTAAATTCGGAGCTATCCCTACTCTATCGCTTACTCCTACTATTGAGGATAATACTGTACGCAACCCGTTAAAAGAGGATCAGAATGTATTTGCTGGGGACTATGAATCTAATTACTCCGTCCTAGCTACATGGGTAGACAAGCTAGTAAAGGCAGAGCAAGACCTATCTAGGGTAGGCCCTGATGATCCGTTTATTAAAGGCCTACGTACTCATAGGGATAACGGTTCTGGCCCTGCACCGTTTACGCCTGTGTGGGTAGAACAAGATGTATTAGTATTTGATGTAGTGCCCATACCTACGGAGACGGTTAGCGCACGTATACCGGGTTTCATGGATCAAAAGGATGTAATTCTTTTGCCGGGAGACTTTAAGCCCCTAGGTATACCTACTAATCGTATCTTAGGTGGAGCTATCTTAGCAGATGCTAGGAACGCTCCACGAGTTATAGCACCTACGCTAAACAAGAACTATCTACTGCGGGTATATGTTAACGGTACCCGTAGGGCTCCACAGAACCGGGATCAATTCCATGAGGAAACGGTAACAGCTTTTGAGGATGGTAGTGGAGACTGGTACCTACCCGCGGCTGGCGGTAGGTTTGCTTTCTTCTCTTCAAACGATAAAGAGAAGGCATTAAACTTTGAATCGTTAAAGCTAGATGCAGAGTCCAGAGCTAGAGCGGTAATCGCTCGCATTGGTTACAACATTGGAGGTATTGGTAGCATAGGTGGGGTAGAAGGTTCTGACATTGTAGTAGAGGGACCACATATCCAGACTGATATAGTATCAGGATCTTATGGTAAGTATACTGTATTTACTCGTATCACTATGGGTCAGTCTTCCGTTACTCGTCCTAGTCCCGCTTCTATGGGTAGCCCTGCTGATCTATTGCCTACATCCGGTGGAGATTGGAGTGTAGATGCCAACTGGCGGGCATAAAGTAGAAAGCTACGGCGGTAAGATGATCGCCCGTGGAGCGGGTGTATCTACTTACATAGCGAAAAAAGATCAGCTACGTTTTCTACAGGGAGAATGTATAGTTACGTCTGCTGAGAAAGCAGAGGATCCCTTTACTTTCATCATGGCTCCCGGCGGTCATATAGCATTTGCTGCTAAGAATCCTAGGGAGTTTGGTGCAGGCGGTAGTATATTCCCTATTGCTGCCGTTGAAGTTACAGAGGATGGGGTAGTACCGCTAGCCGGACCCGGTAGGCCACTACCAAAAGATTATGAGCCTCTACGTTGGGGTATGGAAATCTCTAGCGTAGAGCCGGGAGAGCCTGAGCCTGTACCGGGTACCATTGGGCTAGCTCTGCGCGGGTCAGAGATAGGTGATGTAGAAAATAACTACTTCATCCCTATTAATTCAAAGATCATATCTCATTGGTCTGGCCCCGATTTTAACTCTCGCTCCACTATCATATATGATATTGGTCCTAAGGGTGGGGTATCTGAAAAGCACAAAGGCCCATTAGAACATCAAACAGTAGTAACATACTCTCCGCTGCTTAGGAAGTTTGTACCTCTACTGAACGGCTCTCCTGATACTACTCCGGGTACCGAAGTTAGTACGTATACTAGAGATCCTGCTGGACTGGTACGTAGAGTATTTGCTAGAACAGGAGACCTATTAGGAACTTCTAGTTTTATCGTTAGGCCCGGTACTTATGCGGCTACTGTACTAGAGGTATACCGTAGAACCTACGGAGATGATGTAATCTTTGGACGGAGTACGGTAACTACCTCTACTCCCGGTGAAGGCTTTACCGGTCTACACAGTCTACGCTATATTGAGGATGCTGCGCGTTCCCCTAGGCATGTTTATCATATGTCTGATAATTTGCTAGGGGATGGGGAGTTCTGCGAAAAGCACATATACGCAAGAGGTAGAGTAACCCGGGACGATGGTACCTATACTACTGTTGAGTGTGCTAGTCATGCGCCTACTGGTCTTCTATTCAAGATCCCGGGTGATGTTAAGTTTGATGCGCCACTAGAATTCAAACGGGATCTCTGGAAGGCGGGGGATGGTCCCGGTAGATTGATAGAGACAAAGCTAAAGCTAGACGATAAGGCATCTCACGAGCACAGGGGCAAGAGTGCTATAGGTAAATGGAAGTGGGAAACTCGTGTACCTGCACAGCGTACCACTACCCCCGGGCCTAATTATCCGCAGCTTAGCGTAGACCCTACGCAATGCCTACAGCCTTGGCAGGCTCCGGCTTGTATACCTCTGCCTACGCCTAACACCTTTGGGAATGATACTAGACAGGGCCTAGGCGCTACCCGGTACCCGCTCAATGACACTGCTTGGGATACGATAGATACTAAGAAGATTCCTTACGTTGGTGGGGACTACAGTTTCGCACATCAAAACGTAGGCGGGCAGTTTATACAATACTCTAAGCCTACAGATTCCCCTATGGGGGCTTTCCTTGGGGCTGGTGGTGTGATAAAGCTACCCCCAGATGTATTCCCTACATCTCGTGGCAGTAAGCTAGACTATGAGAGAGGTAGCTTATTCCGCGATGACTTCCACCACTACCGCTACCGGGAGAATTGGGGTCTAGTCAACCCTCTAACCGGGGATAAGCTCATACGGGATGGATTCCGTAGAGCTATGGAGGGTAGTACGGGTGCTAGGGAGATACTGCATAGAGCGTTTGATGCAGCCGGGAATGAAACACAGTCATTCTTTAATGTATTCAATACCGGTCTTAGGATAGACGGTGCTCTTACCTTAGGGAATGATTTCCAGCCCGTGCTAACTGCCGGTAGTGTCATCGTCACAGGCGATGCGTTTATTCACCGGGTAATAGGTGGAGCTAGCAATAGGCTTGATAACATCCAAGGTGGGGGAACTAATCAGCTTATAGCTATCAGCACTACCGGTACAGGCTTTACCATAAGAGATAACAATATCACTGGCGGTAACATTTTCTTGCGTGGTACTAATAACCTGCAAGTTAATGCTAACAATGAGCATTACCTGTTCCTAGGGAACTACGCAGGTACTACGAATTGGGCGTTTGTTGGCTGCTGCTAGCACAAATCTTCTTGTTGTAGCTCTGCGTTTAGCTTTACGTTTTCAACGTGGCACATTAGGCAAGTACCCTCATGGCCTAGGACAGTCTCTAGCATAGGCTGCTTACAGACTACACAGTACCTCTTATCCAGTTCCTCAAAGTGAGCTTTGAGTACCTTTAGGATGTGTATAAACTTAGACGGATCTTTAGGTTTATGGAACCTAGCTACGTGCTCGTCTGAACTGTACTCATCACAGAAGTTATTGCATAGCTCCAGAGGCATACCTACTAGCTGTAGTGCGTGGTAGAAGCAATTTAATTTGCCGTCTACGCTGTATGTAAAGCTAACCTCATCGTCTAGCTTCCAGTGGCTAACCTCTACAGTTACCATCTTACCTTTAAACAGGTACATGGATGTAGACGTGTCGTCCGTCTTTGACATTATCTATATCTCCGTTTGTACATTTCTTGTATATTACGGCATGGCTTAAGCCGCTAATCTTTGCATACTCGTCTACGGTTATGTACCCTTCAGGGGGTTCGATGGCAAGCTTATAGCTAGATGTATCTACCATACGCCTACCTCCAGTTAGCTTATTCCTAATACGTCCGCTACGCATAGCGTAGCGTAGTACATCCATAGTAATAGATAACCGTTTGCAGGCGGTAGAAGTGTCAACGTATTTCACTTACCGTACCTCCTACCGGGCGGGATAATGTCTAGGCCGATAGGCAAGCCACTTGCCCAATCAGGTAGGTCTAGCATAATCTGTGCTAGCTCTGTCTGCTTTTCTGTTGATACGTCTTCGGGTACCTCGCAGATAATCTCATCATGGATGCACAGCACTAGGGGTATACCTGCTGCCTCTGCACGTATCATAGATAGGGCTAGTAAATCGCGAGAGTAGGACTGTACTACGTTCTCAAACTCTAGCCCACCGTACAGCGACTTACGGAACCCTCTACCTTGACAGGTTACAGTAGGTAGCGTAATGTCTGGATTGAATACCGGGGGTACATCTTCAATCAAAGCAGTACGGTAGATATTGCAACGTCCAGAGGGTAGACGGCAGATTAGATGACCGTTCTGCATATACCATTCACAGCCAGCGATTAGCATATGCTTCTCATCTCCGTTCACCACGCTAAAGATACCATGATGTAGCAGTTTCCACATCATAGTGATGTCTGGAATCTGCTTACGGTAGAACTTGATAAACTCATTAGGGTCTACGCCCATCTTTTGTAGGCTGATACCCTGCTTAGCGCAGTACCTAGAGTAACCTACCCCTCCCATCTGGTAGTTACCTGCAAGTCTACCCACCTTACCTAGCTGCCTCTGATCTTTAGTAATCTGTTCAACAGGTATACCAAGCATCATAGCTGCGGTCTGTTCGTAGATAGGTTCATCATTAGCGAAAGCCTGTACCATATCCGTTTGTCCGGCTAGGAAGGCTGCTACTCTTGCTTCGATTTGCTTGTAGTCGATAGCGATTAGATGCTTACCTTCATCTGCAATGATGAGGGCTCTCGGCGATTGATCTTGCAAATCGTTAATATCGTCTATCAATTCAATATTACGCAGGACATATTCCGGGTCTGCCCGTATGCTATCTAGATAGCTATAGAGCCTATCCCGATCCATTGTGATACGTTTAGCATTCTGGGGTTGGAAATCCCTGCCTCCCCATCTACCCGTATGGGCAGCGTAGATAGCTAGCGTATCGTGTAGCCTATCGTTTTCATCTGCATCATTCAGCACACGCCTGCACTTGTGGGTAGTAGGGCTGTTGGTGTTTAGCCGGGCTTCAATTACAGAGATAAGTTCAGGCTCTACCGCTACTCCGTCTGCTCCGTCATAGTCTCCCCGGAGTATAGCCCGTAGCGTATCAGCCTGCACGTCTCCTACAGGATATCCATGATCGTTAAGGTAGCTCTTTAGCTTTACGTGGCTCGTAAGAAGTGGGGTTAGCTCTCCAAGGGCCTTACGTGCTATGTTATTGCGTACCTGCTCAACCCTCAATAGGTTAGCTGCTAGCTGTTTGTCTACCTTAAACCCTCTGTCATTCATTATGTAATTACATGCGATTAGATCCCGCTCCCAATCTGGGGGTACTACTTCGGATAGATGTCCGTCATCTATCATGTTTACCATAAGCTCTACGTCTCGCTTATTGTAGACAAGCAGAGCCTTTAGAATGTCAGGAGTAAACCTAGCGAATACGCCAGAGCGGGTAGGCCTACTGTACAGAGGTAGCAGGGTAGACCCACGCTCGTCTTTACCTCGCTCGTATAGGTCTTCCCCTAGCTCGTCTAGCTTGGTACGTACATGCCCATTCATCCGGGCATACTCTAGAGTATCTACCCAATTATCATGCGCTCCAAAAAATCTCTTCCATACATGACGATCGAAACCATTAGCGAAATGTGCCATCAATACCGTATCTGAATTGATTAAGCTAGCAACGTCAGGCGGTAGGTCTCCGGGTTTACAATACCCGGGTACTGTATCCTTACACTCTTCCACGTAATGCCATAGGAAGTACGTGTCTTCTGCGTATGCACAACAGCAGAAGATTTCTGTAGTAGGATCTATTGCGTACTTCCTACCTCCATCTAACTTGAGATCGCTAAAGCTGCGCGTCTCAAAGTCGATAAGCATAACCTCTGCGGGTTTGTCATATACCATTAGTGGCTCGTCTGTTGTTTCTTCAGGTTCCGCAGTAGGTATATTAAGAGGTATGCTTTCGTTTACTGTGTTCTTACCCTTACCACGTTTGACGGGGGTAATGATGAAGCGTAGGAATAGCTTACCGTTCTGCGATCTACTGTCTAGGATAGTACCCTTAGCAAAGCCACACAGCTTATGCAGATCGTAGGGCTTAAGGTGTCTGTAGAGTAGCCAAGACTCTGTAGGATCATCGCAGACTAGACGCCATGCTCTACCTATGGGGTTGTCGTTCTTCTCACACACTATCCAGCCGTTCTTGTCTGCCTTGCCATCGCACACAGCACGCCACAGAGCTAGTACATTCTCTGATATCGTACTGGTATGCTCATCACTAATCTCTATTGCGCTTGGAGCCTCAATACCAATCATACGAGCTACGTTACGCACGTCTGGATATACTCCGGGGGTAACGAAAGCATCTACGATATCTGATAGCAGGGTATCCGCAGCTTGTGCATTCTTATCGTTACGATGCCTCCACCCTTCGATACCTCCAGACGTGTCGCGCCAGTTAGGCACCGTTGAACTTAGATGGACGTGGGCAGTACGTCTAGATACCTGAGGGTTACTTAGTACAGCTTGCGGGAATTCAATAGAGCATACTACTACCACAGAATTGATTTGAGTACGCACGGTACCCACATACATCTTATTACCATCGTACTGCCGCTCAATAGTATAGATGTGCTCCATCTTATCTAGAGCTTGCTGGTCTGTCTTTGCGTACTTTACATACTCGTCTAGCCGGATGAAGCCTGCACCACTACTAGCTAGAGAGCTAAAGAATGTCTCAAACTTTTCTCTTTGCGTGGTAGGCTGGATCGTATTGTAATCATCTCCAATTAGTTCCGCTGCTAGCTGTACAGTAACAGACTTACCCGCACCAGACGGACCCGATACCATGAGAATAGGCACAGCGCCGTAGCCAGACTCAGCGATAGCCCTGCCTGCAATCAGTAGGGTGAGATACCTACGATCTACTTCGGGGAACGATACCTCTAAATGTTTCCATGCTTCCTCTGATACCATACGCGAATCACGCGGTAGGTATCTAGGCGGGCGCTGTAGATTAGTAGGAACACAAGCACGAATACAGTCGGTCTCCGGGTACTCATTATGAATACCCCACAGAGCGATACCACGGGTAGGTACGATGGGCGTATAGCCCCACAAGTTACCATTGCTGGTAACTAATCCCTTGCGTGTGGGGTCTATCTGTGTTTCGTACTTGTCTGGCTTACGCTGAGACTTTACAGTTTTAGATTTCTCTTCCGGCTCTGGATCAGGCTCCGGTAGCTCCTCTTGTTGTACTTCCACTGAATGTTGCAGCCAAGGTAGTGCTTGGAATAGACTGTGTCCGTGACCCTGTAGCTCTTTAAAGGTCTCTGAGTCTGCCCAATACCCTCTAAAGCGGACAAATTGCAGTGAAGGGTTAAATACCTTCTTGATCTTAGGATCATCATGGGGTAGGTAGGCTTTCAGTAGCGCCACGTACATAGACCGCGCGGCTTGTTCACGCTTAGCTATGCTGGGAAACTCATGCTGTATTACATACCTCGCATGCGTCCAGTGTACGCAATGCTTAGC
>SDBU01006393.1_pt1 | contig 13860 bp, 12 predicted proteins | sample 2277071 | NCBI WGS metagenome assembly SDBU01 (sample SAMN10397929, study PRJNA504765) | marine sediment metagenome | isolation source: marine sediment core GS08_GC12, 126 cmbsf | place: Arctic Ocean: Gakkel Ridge, Loki's castle | collected 2008
GATGTACGATGTTCTTTGGCTTCCTGTTGCCTTTTAAATCGGCAACACGGACGTCGAAATGGTCTGCGATTACTTTCTGTATGGATTCAGTCGAAACCGAAAGCTCCTCCTCATAAGCAAGAACATCTTCGAGAACCGACTCTGCAAGAGAGACGCTTAAAGGATAACCCATCAAAGAAGCGTATGAAACAACACGGGTCAGGGCGCCCTCAAGCTGGCGTATGTTGGAACGCACCTTGTTGGCGATAAAGTATGATAACTCATCGGGCATCTCGAGATTTTCAAGTTCGTTTTTCTTCCTGATGATGGCCACACGGGTCTCGAAATTCGGCACCTGCAGATCGACGATAAGGCCCCACTCAAATCTGGATATAAGCCGGTCGGCAATGGCCTTGAGTTCTTTGGGCGGCCTGTCGGACGATACCACGATCTGGGCACCGTGATCGTGGAGGGTGTTGAAAGTATGGAAGAACTCCTCCTGCGTCTGTTCCTTGCCTGAAAGAAAGTGGATGTCATCGATCATTAGTGCATTCATGGTGCGGTATTTCCGGCGAAAAGACTCGATCTTACGGTTCTGAAGACTGTCAATAAGCTGATTGGTGAATATCTCACTCGAAGTATAATAAACCTTTGCGTTTTTCTTTCTGTTAAGAAGGTAATGACCTATGGCCTGCATAAGATGTGTCTTGCCGAGACCAACACCGCCGTATATGAAAAGAGGATTGTAGGCTTTGCCGGGAGCCTGGGCAACGGCAAAGGCGCCTGCACGGGCGAACCCGTTCGACGGGCCCTCAACAAAGTTGTCGAACGTATAACGAGGGTTGAGCGTGCCACCGTTATCGCTACTTATATAATTCGTTCTTGCCCTGGCTGAGATTTGACCGTTTTTGACCGCAACCTTATCAGAATCCTTCGGGAGAATCTCGAGATCGGGATTGATGTTAATCTCCAGCTTAGGAGGTTTATCAAAATTCTGAGCCAGAATTCTCTGGATGACTGGGCCGTAATGATCATTCATCCAGTTCTGATGAAAAACGTTCGGAACCTCTATGGTGAAGGATTTCTTGGATAGCGCCCTGGGCTTGCACGGTGCAAACCAGCGCTCAAAAGTCTGCGGATTGATCGTGTCCTTGGCGTAAGAAAGAACAGCACCCCAAATACCTTCCGTATCCACCGTTTCTCCTTAGTATTACGAGAGTTATCCACAGATTACATTAGCAGTACTTAAACTCACAGTGCTGAGTGCAGGCTCAATTATCACGGCAATAAGAGAGAGGGGAACGAATAGCAATACCACCTCCACGAGAAACACCCTAAACCTCCCAGAAACCCTTGGTAATACGCTATTTAAGAGTCAACGAAGTAACAGGAGGTGTGTTTTTAATTCCACCAGGCAAACAAGGCGGACAATAAAAAACCCAGTCAGCCTGAAACCACTTGCCTGAAACCCCGGAACCCTTAGTTCACATATTATTAACAAGTTATCCACACCACCTCAGCAGTGGCCTGCAAAAGCGCATCATTATAATAGAGTAATATAGTTTTGTAAAGACTTTTCTTGCGCTTTAGCGAAATTTCTATTTCCAAATAGTAACATTCGGCCTAAAAAAGCGATTTTACGACACAAAACGAAGCTACCATATGGAAAAAGACTCGTGACTCTCGGCCCGCACCCAACACAACACAACGAATTATAACATAGAACAAAAAGGACAAACCTGTCCAGAAATAATTTAAGCAAAACTTTTCTCGACGAGAATTATCCAATTCCATCGGGAAAGCATTTGAAAGACTGCAAAAAAACATCATCATCTGGTAAGAGGGGCAGAAGTATTTTCAGCAATTGATGTGAGACATCTCGTCGAGAACAATTTTCCTGATCATCCCTGTGTCATCGTTGTTACGCTCAGTCTCGTCGATAATGAATTTATCGGAATCATTCAGTCGCCGCAGCACACGGGCCTGGATGTTTTAGCATGGGGATGTTCAAAATTTATGTCGAAAGTTCCACGGAACATGCAGCAGAAATGCAATCAAACGAGGCGGCTCAACAGCGCAGTGGCGAGCGAAAGGTAAAAGAAAAGGCCGATGATGTCATTCAGCATAGTAACGAGAGGACCTGACGCTACGGCGGGATCGACCTTAATGCATCTGAAGATCAGCGGAATGAGTGCGCCGAGCGTAGTGGTCATTGTTATGGCGAGGAACATCGATATCCCGACTATAATACCGAGCCAGATACTGCCGTTCCAGAAACGTGCTATAGCCGCCATCAGGCTGCCCATAAAGGCAGCGATTATAACCGCCGTTTTTATTTCACGGATAACCGTTCGTCCGATTATCCTGGAGCTTAACCGGCCCGTGGCAAGACTGCGCACAACAACAGTGATCGACTGGAGACCGCTGTTGCCGCCGGTTGCGGTTATGACGGGGATGAAAGAAGCGAGGGTAATAGCTTGCTGGAGGGTGAACCGGAAAAGATGGATGATGAAACCTGACGCAAGGCTGCCGAGAATTGTGATTAACAGCCACGGTAGTCGGATTTGAGCGATCCTGAATGATGAGTTGCTGTATAGCTCCTCGTTGGTTGTGCCGGCGAGCTTGTATATATCCTCTGTTGCTTCCTCCTGGACGATATCGACGATGTCATCGTAAAGAATGCGGCCCACAAGCTTTCCTGTCTCGTCGACAACAGGCACGGCTACAAGATCGTACTTCATCGAAACCCGTGCCACCTGTTCCTGGTCATCTGTGACTCTTACGGGATGAACCTCGCTGTTCATTATGTTACGTACATGTGTGCCGGGGCTCGCTGTAAGAAGCGAACGCAGGGTAACAATCCCGACTAGAACACCGTCGTCATCTACGACATAGATATAAAAAACCTCGTCCTCAATCTCACTCCGCCTGAGGTGATTGATCGCCTGGTCGGCGGTCATCTTGGCATTTATGGAGACAAAGTCGGGCAGCATGATGCCGCCGGCCGTGTCTTCCTCGTACTCGAGTATCCTGCGAACATCCTCCGCCTCCTTCTCCTCCATGAGCTCGAGGAGCTGCTTTTGGTCCTCATCCTCCGCTTCACCAATGGCGTCGGCCGCCTCATCGACCGGCATGGTAACGAGAATATCTGCGAGTAATTCGCGGTCAATGTGTTGAAGGAGCTGCCTGACGGAAACGGGGTCGACATCATCAAGGACCTCACCGGCCGTTTCGGGATCGAGCAGACTGAAAACGGACACCTTGTCGCGGGGCGCAATTACTGAAACGAGAGTAGCTATATCGGCATCCGAAAGCTGAAGAAGAAGAAGCGAAAGCTCCTCATGCTTGCCTTCATGAGAAAGTTCGAGGACACGGTCAACGATACTATCTGTGAGTCTAATCTTTTCGGGCATACTAAAAGGCCTCACAAAAAAATTAAATGTTGCGATTCCCCATCCGGAGAAATCAGGCTAAATACCTGAACCGGACAACAAGCCTATTATGCACGGAAAGGCATAGAAGGTTAAGAGCGAAAAAATCTATGAGGTGCATTTAACAAAAAAGCGTATAGATCTGTCCCAGGTACGCTCATCCTTGTCGGAGAAATAGCAGGCCGGAAGCTCGCCCATTCTCTTATGATATGCTATGCACTCGCAGCAGTAGCCTTTCCTGGAACAGGGCTCGTATGTACAGTTGCACACCGCCATGTTCTTCTCGTGATTTTTGCACTTCTCGTCATTAGCCATGTCTGTTCTCAAATCCTCACGCGGTTATATATGGGAATTGAAGTTATGGTTATACCTGCTCAATAGAGCAACAGAAACATATACCAAATAGCGGGACAGGTAAAAAGGAAAATAAAGAGGGGTTATTATTCGTGCAGAAAAGGTGCGGGGCGGCATCAGAAGTTTTAAGAAGCGAAAGAGTTACGAGGAAAAAATTCTTGCAACATAAGGTAAGGATAGAATAATATCTAAATGTATAATTGGGGACGATACGGGTGGGTAACGGAAAAAGAGACAGTGATCGCCTGGAGATAATATCTTGATAAATAGCATGACCGCTTTCGGAAGGAGTGAGTTCAGGAACAGCAAAGGATTTTTCTCCGTCGAGATACAATCTGTGAACAGGAAATACCAGGAGATTTCAATTATACTGCCGAAGGAGTTAAGCCGTTTCGAGCCCAGGGCAAGAAAGCTTGTCGGAGAAAAGGTTGACAGAGGGAAAGTCTCTGTATTTGTCAACGTCGAGTTCAATCCCGATGAAGTAACACTTATAAGGCCGAATGTGGCGGTAGCACGTACATTGCTCAAAACGTATCAATTGCTTGCGAAAGAACTTGGATACGACAAAAGAATAGATCTGTCGTATGTACTTAGAAACAAGGATGTTATAGAGCACGTTCAAAACCTGGAAAATGTTGATGAATTCTGGCCGGCGGTAGCGAAGACGATAAGCAGAGCGCTGAGGGAAATTTGCCGGATGAAGAAGGTTGAGGGCAAAGCGATTGCCGAGGATTTCGTATCGAGACTGAATGAAATACAGAAGATGTTGCGGACGATCAAAAAAAACGCCGAAAAGGCAGTTGCAGCGTGCAGACAAAAGCTGATCGACAGAATAAATGAAATTACAGGCAACAAGCTGGAAAACGAGGAAAGAGTACTGCGCGAGGTAGCGATATACGCCGATAAGACTGATATTACCGAAGAAATCACCCGCCTGGAAAGCCATATTAAACAATTCAGGGTGTGTTTAAAAGTAAGGGAACCGGTCGGGAGAACGCTTGATTTCTTAGTACAGGAAATGCACAGGGAGATAAATACGATTGGATCGAAATCATCAAATCTGAAAATATCAAGCAACGTGGTGATGATAAAAAGCGAACTTGAAAAGATCAGAGAACAGGTTCAGAACATTGCATAAAGCGGGGAGTTTCTTATGCCGGAAATAACGAATGAGGAATATTTGAAAAAAACAAAAAATGATTTCATGTTGACAGTACTCGTTTCTCGTCGAGTCAGGGAACTCAGTAGAGGCGCAAGACCACTGATAGAGACCCAGCTGAAGAGTCCCGTGGAGATCGCGTTCGAGGAAATAAAACAAGGAAAAGTAGAAATCAAATCAAATGATGAAGAACAACCCGCTTTATAATAAGAGAATAATACTTGGAATAACGGGCTCAATAGCAGCCTATAAGGGTTGTGAGATCGTGCGCGGACTTAAAAAAAATGGCGCGGACGTACGTGTCATCATGACGAGAAACGCAACTAACTTGGTGGGACCCCTTACCTTCCAGACATTATCTCAGCACCCGGTTCTAATAGAGATGTTCGAGTGTTCAAAAGATTGGACGCCAAAGCATATCGAGCTCGCCGAGTGGGCGGAAGCAATGCTAATAGCGCCAGCGACCGCAAATATTATAGGCAAAGCAAGAACAGGCATTGCTGATGACCTCCTTTCATCAACTATCCTTAGTGTCACATGTCCTGTAATTTTCGGACCTGCCATGAATGAAAGAATGTATGAGAATACAGTCGTGCAGGAGAATATAGAAGCTCTTAAGCAAAGAGGATACTTTTTTGTTGGACCGGAAAAGGGATTCCTTGCAGAAGGATATGAAGGAAAAGGGCGGCTGGCAGAAACAAAAAAGATTATAGATTTCGTAAGTAGCGTAATAAAAGCAACTTAGAACAATAAAGCACACCTGCCACATATTTAATATAACAGAGTGTATCGAGTGCATATCAAAGAGATGATTTGACACAATGAAATACACAATAGCCAATATAAAAGCCTACAGGAAGCATGTTAACACACTGGAAAAAATAATATCTATTCCAGCGAAAATCGCGGTAGTTATCGGTGGATTCATGGCAATCTACCCAATGCTGGAACAAATCAGTAATGATGCAGAAAGAAGCGATGCGACCGTACCGTTTTTCGGGGAAATAGTAACACTGAAGATCTTAAGTTATTCAATCCTTGGATATTTCATTGCAACAGTAGCAATGTGGTTGTTGCTCTTTCTATGGAAAAAAAGTAAGGAATCGATAGGCATTACGAAAGGACTACTGATAGGTATTTTTGCAGCTGATTTATACTTCTTGAGCTTGTGGCTTTACATTGGGGCAGAACCGCTCGAAAGCAACTTATTCTGGCTCTATTGTCTAATAGTTGTACGAAATGTAATATATTTCCCTAAAGTAGTATCACAAGTTATACTAACAATTGCTATAATGATATGTTATGCAGGAACATATATCATGCGAGTCGCATGGAGTACAGGAGAATTTGAGGGAGTTTTCAGCACAGAAGAAGTAAATGCATTGGGACTGCGTATTATAATTCTCGTCCTGGTTAATTTAAGCGCATGGGGACTTTTTGCAATATATCAACGAAGACTGGAAGTTGAAGACGAGATGCAGGAAAGAACGATAAGGACCGAAAGACTGAACCTTGCTGGTTTGGTTGCAAAGGAAACGGCACACTCACTGAAGAATCCTCTTGCAATTATTAACAACGCATGTTTTCTATTAGGCAAAAATATACAAGAGAAACAGCAGGAAGACAAAAGCCACTTGAAAATAATAAAAGACCAGGTCAACAGAGCAGATGGAATAATAAAAGAATTAACAAAATATTCGGAACTTGCAAAAGGTAGAATTGAAAAAGCAAATGTAAACAAGGAAATAGAAAAATGTATAAAGGATCTTAAATACGAAATAAAAGAAAGAGGAATAGAAATAAAGAAAAATCTAAGCGAGAATGTGGGAATGCTAATGATAGAGGGTACACAACTTAGGCAGATAATATCGAATATAGTGCTAAACGCATGTGAGGCTATTAAGAAAAACGGAGAAATTGAAATAATAACAAAAATGCAGGAAGATGAAAATATTAGAATAGAGATTAAGGATAATGGTCAGGGAATGGATGAAATGGAAAAAGAAAAAATATTCAAGGCATACTATACAACTAAAGATGGAGGAACAGGAATTGGGCTATCGATCGTTCACACGGTAGTTCAGGCATACAACGGAACAATAGATGTAGAAAGCAAAGTAGGTGAAGGCAGCAAATTCACGATTCTTTTCCCGACAAGAACGGAAAGGGTAAAATAGAGGATGACAAAGAAAAAAATCTTAGTAGTTGATGACGAAAGAGATTTAGTAAATCAGCTGAAAATGATGCTGGAGGGAGAGGGATACGAGGTAACAACAGCCGAAAATGGTGTTCGAGCGCTTAATATATGTACGGGAAAGGAAGATGTAATTATTACAGATATGATTATGCCGCAAATGGACGGATTGAAACTGTTGAACGAAGTAAAAAAGAAATATCCAAAAATACCTGTTATTATGATAACCGGGCAGGCAACAATAAAAAGTGCTGTAAAAGCAATGAAAGACGGCGCAACGGATTATGTAACAAAACCTTATGAACCGGAAGAAATATTTGCAAAAATAGAAAAAGAAATACGATTACAAAGAATATGCGAAGAAGTAGAGAAACTCAAAAAACAGCGGGAAAAAGAATTTAAGTTAGACGATATTATTGGTAAAAGCAAAAGCATAAATAGAATAAAAGATTTAATGCAGAGAGTTGCACCGACGACGTCATCAGTCTTAATTGAAGGTCCAAGTGGAACTGGAAAAGAACTGATCGCAAAAGGGGTCCACTATCTAAGCAAAAGGAAATACGAAAACTTCGTAATAGTGAATTGCGCGGCTATACCGGAAACATTGCTTGAAGCAGAGCTCTTTGGTTATAAAAAAGGAAGTTTTACAGACGCAAAAAGGGATAAAAAAGGATTTTTTGAAGAAGCTAATGGGGGAACGATTTTCCTGGATGAGATTGGGGATATGAGCAAAGCTCTTCAGGCAAAGGTGCTGAGAGTAATACAGGATGGAGAATTCGTAAAAATAGGAGAGACAAAAAGAAGTAGCGTTGATGTTAGATTGATAACAGCAACAAATAAAAAATTAAGGGAAGAGATAGAAAAAGGAAATTTCAGAGAGGACCTGTATTTCAGGATAAACGTAATAAACATAAAAGTTCCTCCACTAACAGAGCGTAGGGAAGATATACCGGAATTAATAAAACATTTCATTGTGAAATACGACTATCAGACGGGAAAAAAAATAACAGGTATATCAGATATGGCAATGGAAATGCTAAAACAATATATGTGGCCGGGCAATATAAGAGAACTGGAAAACATAATAGAAAGAGCAGTGATATTAAGTTATGGTGAGATTATAGAGGAAAATGTTATAGAAGCAAGTATTGAGGGAATAGAAGATGAAGTAGGTTTTAAAAACAGTGAAGAAGGAATTAGCTACAGAAATAAAGTAAGAAAATTCGAAAGGGAACTGATAAGAAAAGCTTTAGAGGAATCTAAAGGTCGACTTACGAAGGCAGCGGAAATACTAAGAATTACAAGGCATTCGCTTCGTTACCAGATGGAAAAGCTTGGAATGAATATGGAAGAAGAAAAGGGGTAATGTTCCACGTGGAACATTACGAAGTGGTAAAGAGAGAGATAAGAGATCCAATAAAAGAAGAAGATAAGACTCTCTTATAGAATTTGAAAAAGATAGATACAAGAAAAGAATAATTCCAGTTGCAGTGTTCCACGTGGAACATTATATGATTTTCAATGTAGAGACAGAAATAGAGTGATTTATCAGATATTCTCAACTCTTACCCCCTTTTTTTGGTTGCCTTTACCTTAAATCGTCATTCTGAACCGTAATTCCTGACCACCAGTAAGAATATACGCACATTACAGTTGTCCCGCCTTTCCCGATCGCAATGTAGGCAGGTTTCAAGTTCAGCCGATCGCCAAATCCCGGAACACAACTCTATATTCTAACCGCATTAGAGGAACCCCCTGAATATGGTTCCCTTACGCATTATGCTTATCGAAGAAGTTTGTAACAAGACCATCAGAAGCCCGATAAGTTGTTCTATATACATTCTTGTGCTCCTTACTCATTTTATTTGACTGTATTTCCTATTCAAGGCATGATACCGGCTATCCTCAAGCTTTTGCAGACGATATATAAAAGTAATTGTTTTATTGTGTTAGATATATTTTAATATGTTAATGATTGATTAATGGCGAGTTGGCATAAATTATGCTGCACATTAATATTGATAGGCCAAAAAAAAGTTCTTTTTTCTTGTTGACAACTAAACGTAATTGTGGTCTACTTTTTAGAATGCAAAACTGTATTTGCAGGCTTGTGATTTGTATTGCCAATAACCTCAAGGACAAGTATGCAAAAGAAAGGTTTTACACTTATTGAGTTACTATTGGTAACGGCGATAATTCTTACCATTGTTGGACTGATGTGCCCTGTTATGTTTAGCGTCAGAAAAAAAGCCCTCGTCGTGAGTTGTCAGTCAAACCTTCGTCAGATCAATATATTTCTCCTGAGCTATGCTACGGAGAACGAGGGATATATTCCAAGAACCTGTGAAGACATCGAGGCAAAGCTTCATAGAGAAAAGCTGAAAGATGTCCAAACGGGAATACCGAGTCTTAAGGGTCTTATAGCTATGATGGCGAAGTCGGACCCTGGGGCAATGAAAATCCTGAGGTGTCCTGCCGATAGAGGCAGTTATGGTCAGGATTACTACCCTACCCGCCCGAATCAAACATGCTGGCAGGCGTTCGGGCAGAGCCAGCAGGTGAACGTAGAGATGTACGAAGAGATTGGCGCTCCCGGCTATAATCCAGCATTTGACGGTCCCATGTACGGTGCCGACCCAGTCATGCGCAATTTGAAGCGGGATCCCACTAAGTACATGGTCATTTCAGATATGTGGTCTCACTGGCACAGTGGCATTGCGATCGAAGGCGAAACCGCGGGCCATTTCATTAACCTGCTGTTTTTTGACGGCCATGTTGGCGGAAAGGGATTTGAAAGTTCTCTTGAGGCGCGACGTTTCTTGAATAGCGACGGCGTTAAGCGCTGGTGGATCCCAGATAAATAACGCACATTTCTTTTCTCACATCACAATCTGTTCTTGCCATTTTATTCCTGTGTGGTTATCATATTTCTTCTATTTTAGGTTGCGGCTTGCTGCAGCAAGGGATATTCAATGGTGGAGGTGTAAGGTGACAGCACAGATTCTCGACGGCAAGAGACTTTCGGCAGAAATAAAGGACGAAATTGCGGCGGAAATAAAGAAGATCGTTCCGGAGGCTGCCCGCCCGCCCGGGCTGGCTGTGATTTTAGTCGGGGAAAACCCGGCATCAAAGGTATACGTGAGGAACAAGCGCAGGACGTGTGAGCAACTCGGTATTTTCTCGCCGGAATTCACTTTCGACAGGGATATTTCACCCGCAAAGCTCTTCAGCACAATAGATGAATTGAATCGCGACGAGAAGATCGACGGCATCCTCGTGCAGAGCCCGCTTCCGGATGGATTCGACGAGTTCCAGGTGACTTTGAGCATCGATCCAGACAAAGACGTGGACGGCTTCCACCCGATAAACCTGGGGAAGCTTATGGCAGGCAAGGAGACATTTGTAGCGTGCACACCTCTTGGCGTGCAGACGCTGCTTTCGCGTAACGGGATTGAAATATCAGGCAGGCATGTCGTAATTGTAGGTCGCAGCAATATCGTCGGTAAACCCCTCGCGGCGCTGCTTATGCAGAAAAAAAGCGGCGCAAACGCAACGGTTACCGTCTGTCATTCCCGCACGAAAAACCTGGCCGAAATGACCAGGCGGGCGGATATTCTCGTAGCGGCAATGGGCTCGGCGAAATTCATAACAAAGGATATGGTCTCGGAAGGCGCTGTCGTCGTGGATGTGGGAATCAGCCGTGTCGAGGATCCGACAAAGAAAAGCGGCTATCGTCTCGTCGGAGATGTCGATTATGATCAAGTTGCCGAGAAAGCATCGTGGATAACGCCGGTTCCAGGCGGAGTGGGACCAATGACGATAGCGATGCTGATACACAACACGCTGCTGTCATACAAGCGAAGGAATAAGATAGACTGAGCTCTACTTCACGGATTTACCGTAAATGACTGCGCATTGAGGAGTTTCCCAGAGCGTGATTCGACGCACTTCGGCACCGTGTAGAGCAACAAGCCTCTCGAGCTTATCATAGATGAAACGTGCGATTAGTTCAGTCGTCGGGTTTCTGTCGGCGAAATAAGAGATCTCGTTAATGTTCTTATGATCGAGCTCGTCGAGAACCTCGTTCAGACATTCTCTGGCGAGGACAAAGTCCATTAACATACCGTAGTCATCCGGTTCTCCAGCTCTTATCCGTGCCTCGACAGCCCAGTTGTGTCCGTGAACGTTCTCTCTCTTGCCCTTGTACAACATGAGACGGTGGGCTGCGCTGAATTCCGACCTTATACTGAGTTCGTAAATCATTTTTGAAGATTTAATTCCTCGTAGAGCAAAACGTCCTTTACGGGCTTTCCCAGGAAACGGCTGCTTAATTCCTCAAATTTTTCGGGCATGTCACTGACATAATACTTTATATCGCCCCTGGCGTCTGAATTTCTTGTCAGGTTCTTCTCGTCGAGAATTCCCTTTACGGAAAGGGCGCAGGTCTGCGCCGAATCCACAACCGTCACCCGGTTCCCCATGATCTCTTCCAGCAGAGGCCTAAGCAGGGGATAGTGCGTGCACCCCAGAACCAGCGTGTCGATATCTTCTTTCTGCAGTGGTGCCAGATATTCCTCAGCAATAAGTCTTGTCGCAGGATGGCTGGTCCATCCCTCCTCAACAAGTGACACGAATACCGGACATGGCTGGCTGAATACATGGACGCCCGGCGACATACTCCGTATCTCCCGCTCGTATGCACCGCTTCCCACAGTCGCGCGTGTGCCGATCACGCCTATCTTACCGCTTTTAGTCGTCTTGACCGCCTGCTCTGCACCGGGTTTAATCACTCCTGTGATGGGGACGCTGGAGCTCTGTTGAAGCGCAGGGAGGGCGAGCGCTGAGGCCGAATTACAAGCCACAACTATCATTTTCACGTCCAGAGAAAACAAAAACGTAATAATCTCACTCGAGAATCTTGTAACCGTTTCACTTGATTTCGTGCCATAAGGGACCCTCGCGGTATCACCGAAATATATCAGGTCTTCTTCAGGCAGGAGGGCATTTATCTCCCTGAGAACCGTCAATCCGCCTATGCCCGAATCAAAAATACCGATAGGTCTATCCATCTTATCTTTCAACTATCGTGATTTGCCTTCGTCTCATTCTCAGCATGTAAACCGGCAGGAGTTTCCTTCTCGATGCCGATTATCCTCGGCGACAATGCGGAAACGTGCGAACGTCTTCGCTCAAAGACGAAAACAATAAGAAAAGTGACTACCATCAAGACAAAGCCGACGAGAATCCCGGCGGCGTTGCTGTCCATGGACAAATTCATCTTCCGAAAAAGAGGAGCGGCCGAAAGCGCCCCAATTAGAAAAAAAATAAGAGGCAGAATGAAGACCATAAAGCCCGAACTTAAAAGTGCTCGTGAGTTCACCTCGACGGTTACAATATCCCCGGGTTCCACTTCCTTCACGGCCTTAACGCGCATCAGCATCGTCTTGTCGTCCTTTCCAAAGGCGCATCCTCTGCATGACAGGCAGTTCTCGGACGGCACAAAGCTTACAACCGCTTCACCATCAGAGACTTCCGTTACAAGACCTTTTTCTATCATTATCTATCCTCATCAGCACGATAACAGATTCTAAGCCGTCAGGCCACAAAATTAACTTCTTTCGCCGTACAAGCTTCTGATATATTTATAACAAATAAAACTGAGGGAATGAGTCATGAACATCATTTTAATCGCTGTCAGTACCGTTATTATCATCGCAGCAATCGCCGGAATCTGGTGGTATTACCCTTTTGTGCGGAAACCCTGGGGTCCGTCTTACATAGTCGAGCAGCGTATAAAGAAAATCTGTGAAGACGCACAAAAGCCATACCCGCTTGAGGCTCCACACGTGGTCATATCGAAGGCAAAGCGCAACCTAATGCTCTATGACGGCGATAAGCTTCTGAAAACATACAAAGCAGCGCTCGGTACAAATCCCGTCGACGATAAACAGAGGAATGGCGACGACTGCACTCCCGAGGGTGATTTTTATATCTGCACGAGAAATGAGCAGAGCAGGTACCATCTCTTCCTCGGGATAAGCTATCCGAATGCCGAAGACGCCGAGCGAGGCCCTTGCGCTGGGATGGGACTTCAAAGATTTTCATCGCTCAGATTCAGGCAGGTAGTCTAGGAATTAATCTAAATACAGCAAAGATTGTAATTTTTACAGACAAGGCATTTTTGTCTCTGGGTTCACTGAAACAGGCGGAATGCCGAGTTTATAGAAGTGGTCTGAAACATAGTTGTACTATTGTCTCTTTACTTATAAAAAATACGATTGATGAAAATTGGAAAAAACTAATTGAAAAGAAAGGAAAATTAGCTAGGGAAGTAATCGTTGATAGGCCAAAACTGAATAAAACCGATTGGCTGGATCTCTTAAAAAAGACTTGACAAAATCTACTTATAATATATAATGATATTCTATGAAGAATATAAAAATACCAAGATTAAAATGTAAACGTTGTCAGTATGAGTGGACACCTCGGGTACAAGAAGTGATTGTCTGTGCTCGGTGTAAGTCACCGTACTGGGATAAGGAGAGGAAGAAAAATTAAGTTACGATTAGGTGTAATAACATCGAGTTTCATAAATTGCGATGGACTGTGATGTCTTGTGATGAGATAAGGTGAGGAACTGCCTTCGGGCAGGAAGTGATAACTAGGGAGTTTAACTATTGATCAACATCTTCGGTACCGAAGGAAAAGCAACAGATTTTTTCACTCAAAAAAAATATCGAGAG
>SDBU01006394.1_pt1 | contig 13860 bp, 32 predicted proteins | sample 2277071 | NCBI WGS metagenome assembly SDBU01 (sample SAMN10397929, study PRJNA504765) | marine sediment metagenome | isolation source: marine sediment core GS08_GC12, 126 cmbsf | place: Arctic Ocean: Gakkel Ridge, Loki's castle | collected 2008
TCTTAGGAGCATAAACCCAGTAATGTGTACCGAACCAATGGAACAGCTTTCTGATCATGGATGAATCCTCTCGTCGATAGTCCGATAGTCGGACGCAACGTAACGTTTACGAGACGTCGTATATATGTTCCCACAGCTCCCTCCAGACGCGAGTGACGATTGTTTTGTCTTGGTGGCGGCCGAGATTGATGGCACCATGACTCTTGGATGGCGTACTCATGTGGAGCCAAAGACCATCTTCGCCAGCCTGTAGTTGAATCTTGAAACCGTCATTGTCATAGAGCGTTTTCATTCCGTTCTCCGAAAAAATTTGAAGTCAAAAACGTGCAACGTAACGTTTATTATCGGACGCTAGGCGACAATTCGTCGTCCGATCCATTCTGCGATTGCAGGGACAACGGCGTTTCCGCACATCCTAGCGCGTGTTGCCGCAGAAAATCCATAAGTCCATCCTTGAGGTAGGCCGGCAAGGGCTTCTCGCTCGTTGCTGTCCAAGATGCGGAGTCTGTCGGCTCGGGCTTCCCAAATGTAACAATCACGGGAATCATATCGCGTCCGGTGTGTAGTAAGACACGGAGCGATCTGCCGCGAGCCAAGGCGCGTCGTATAACTCCCCGTACCATCTTCGGCGTCCGCAAACATTCGGCGGACGAACAGCCCGGATCGTTGAAAGCACCCACAAATGAAATCCCGTTGCCGACTTTGCCCCGTAACTTCGGCGGCATCCAGGCGGATAACAACCGTTCCGTATCCGAGGGCTTCCAGCGCGGCCGAAAACCAGTCAACAGTTGGTGCAGGAACATTCTCGCGGAGTACCCATTGTGGGACATATCGTCCGACCACGGCAAGGAAGTATCCGGATAGGTCGGGGTGAACGCTACGGCCGTTTGAGCGGGCACGCGAATGCGCAGGACACGGGTCGCCTCCACAAACGACATCGACGGGCGATGCTTGCAATGTGACGAATTCACGAATGTCTCCATAGATCGGGCCATGCCACCGCCGACGTAGAATATGGCGACACGGCTCATTGTTCTCGACCTGCCAAGCAACTTCCAGCCCGACCCGTTCGAGGCCGAGATCGAATCCGCCAATCCCACTAAACAACGAGCCTATCTTCACTTCCTCTCCCCCGCCCGCTCGCCCTCAGTCGTCATCGTCAAGGTCTCCTGCGGTAACGTATAGGTCGTAGTCATCGTGTCCCGCTTGCTTGCATGCGTGTGAACAGTAGTTCATCCCGCCATCGCGAACACACGTGTTCCAATCCACTGGCTCTGTGCAATAGAAGCATCGTTCCTGCCTGTGGACTTGCCCCGCCCGCTCGGCGTCACACTCGGGCATCATTGTCTCCTTGTACGAATCGAGACGTAAATCTCACTGGTGGCAACTTGTGAAGCATGGCCTCTGTCTGCTTTCGCACTCCCAAGTGATCAGCGAGCTTGAGCATCTGAATCGCAATCCCGGTATCGAATCTACCGCCACACTTAAAGTCCTTCCACAATACGAGAGCCAACGCCAGCTCCTCTTTAGCTTCCTCCGTCAATCGCACCGCCCGCTCGCGCTCAGTCGTCATCTTGGCTCCCATCTTCGCATTCAAAGCATAGCGAATTCCGGCCACCGCAACATCGAGTGCAACACCAGCGGCCGCACTGTGGGCATTCGTAAAGTTTCGGTGCCTCTGTTGGTGGAGACTGCCCGCAGGTATTGCAAGTATCTAGCTCAGTCGTCATGGGTTCACGCTTTGCCATCGGTCCGCCTTTCGTTGGAGGGGCGTTGATAATCATGCTTTCTATGTCCAGGGCTATGCCACAATGTTCCACACCGCGAACACCAACGGGTATTACCACCACGTTCGAGATTTCGAGCAACATGCACCCACACATGCCGACACCGTTTCCGCTTACCCTTCGCCATCGCCGGGCTCCTCTCGCTCGCATGCGGCAGTTGCATCCACCGGGGCGTTAGGCGGCGGCGCAACCTGCACACAAACAATGGGCGGCCTCGCCCCTCGCGAAAAGTCGAGTTTGCAAACCTCGCACCAATAGTGCTCCCGACCGTCCGTGATCCCCCGCGGGTACAAAGGATTGCCGCAGTGGTTGCAAAAACGCCCGGAGGGAATCTGGAAAGGGATCATTGCTGCGTCTCCTCACGCTTGCGTGCGGCGAGCATGGCGTCGGCCTGTTGGTATGACCATCTAGCACAAGCCGATTCGTTCGGCCAACTCATGTGCCCTTCTGTAGTGCGCTTCGTTGCTGCATACATCCCCTGCATCGCCATCCCCGCAAACCAGTCGCGGAGGGACATGCCAGGGTGATCTCCATTTGGCCCGTTCACCGGGAACGCTGGTCCACCATCGTCAATCGTCATGGTTTCTTCTCCTCTCGCTCGTCGTTCAGGATGGCGAGGATGCGTGCTTCGACCCTGTGCTCCGTCTCTGGCCAGTCGTCCATGAGATAAGCTCCCAGTTCCTCTAATGTTGCTTCCAAAGCCGCGAGGGTGCGGGGGAAGTGTGTGTTGAATGTCTCATCGATGGCGGCGGTGCCAGTGTTGAGCCTGAAGTCACTACCCCATTTCACGTTCTCAATCCACACCCGAATCTGCTCTCGCTTGGTTGGTTCGCTCATGGTCACAGTCTCCCCTGGTGGCACGTCGCAACATCCGCCGTCACAGCTTGGACACGACAAGCCGTTACAGTGCGAGCACCTGAACATCTGCGTATTGCAACTACAGTAGTAGGCCGTACGCGATTGGCTCATAACTCACTCCACGTATCGAAGGTCGCAGTTGGGGCAGTAGCGTTTGAGCCAACGCCTAGCCGCGCGTTTGGCATTAGACTTTGAACTATACAGCCCGGATCGCAACATCCCTGTGCACCACAACCAACGGGAATCTCCCGTGAGCGGTTCAAAACCTAGGCCCCACCACCACTCCAGCACCGGCCGCTTGTCGGTCTTGTTCACGACGTAGCTCCTTCAACAATACTCCGGAACTCGTTGAAGCATATCGGCTTGTTCAGAAGCGATTGCAATCGGAAGCATTGTGGACATGCAGGCTGTCCAAACCATTCCCCGGTCCAATCGTTAGGTAGGATTATGTCCTCGTACATGGGTATGCCGCAATCAAATGATGGCTCTTGGCACACAACGCAATCAGCCCATCGTTCGTTAAGGTTGATGACCAGGACACGAGCAGTGTCAGTGCTCACGACGTAGCCCCCTCGGCGAACGCGGCGAATAACCCAATCGGATTCCACACGTCGTCGCTCAGGATCGACGGGTAGAAGATGGCGGCCGCTTTGCCAGACTCAAACGCTTCGCCCAGATTCCAGAAATGATTTAGCGGTATCTTCATGTGGTTGTGCCACGGCCCCTGATCTTCCGGAGTGCCTTCGTATCCGCAGCCGGTGGAAATGAGCACAGCACGATCATCCTGATAGTCCGGATGTTTCTCCCAGCCAATCAGCCGCGCCACCTGGTTCAATGGATCTTGGGGGAAGTACAACCGCGTGCCTTTGTTGCCGGGCGAATCGTTCATGTTGTACTGGCCAGAGTCGCCGAGCATGTAGACGTATCGAGGGATGTCGCCGTGGTAGCCTGTGATTATTGCGTCAAACACTCGCTGCATCTGTAGCAAGTCGGCGTTCCATGCGTTGGCATCGTCGGCGTATCCGGGCTTGACCTTGATCGCTTCGCGGTCAATCAGGAATCCCGCCACGATATCATCAGGGGCATACTGCTGGAGCATCTCCCACCAACCAAAGAATTGGTGAACCTCTTTCCACAACTCCTCGCGCTGTAAACCCGGCGATTGCCCTTGCGGCCACCGATCCGGTATCGCCTCACAGTTGTGCAGAGGAGACCACTTGAGGTACAGAGAGGGCGTCGGACCGAACCGGCCGACATCTTTGCAGGCACTGGTAGCCGCCTGGACAATCTCCGGCGTCATCGTCTCCAGCCCGATCGTGAGCGAGCCGAAGATTCGAGCGACCTCGATCAGCGTATGGCGGTTCTCGGGCAAGAATGCCGACTCGGGCAATGCCCAGTTGATGATCTTCGTAGTCGGTAGCGGCTTCATGGCCGCGAGTATGTCAGGGGTCATTGGTCAATCCTTCTTCAGTGCGTCCGCAATAGCGAACAACCGTCTCTGGGTTCTCATGCTAACGGGTCGCGCATGGGCTAAGTGAATCGGCTTGGTTGTCGTATCCACAACAATCGTGTGGTACGGACACGGTAGAGGATGGCCACATACGATGCCGGGAATGTCTCTGTCCGGCTTCTTGCACATTAATTCAGAGGTCATTGGTTGGTTCCTTTCAGCAGCGGCGGGAACTGGCGGGGCCAGTCCCCCGGCCACTCAGCCGGGTCGCCGCCTTTGCCTGTCATTCCGAGAGATCGACGCTGCTTGACGTAGGCGGTGCCGTATTGCTTGAAGAAGAATGGTACGCCAGCCTTCGCACATTCGAGTTTCACGTCCATCGCCCAGCCTATGTCCATCTCCCGCGCGTTCGCTCCGCTCTCGCCGCCGACGATCACCCAACCGATACCATCCAGTTTGTCGCCGCACGTGATCGGCCCCAGCGCCGGTTCGTAGCTGATCAACCGGCACGCAACGGGGGTTTTGAGCAGCCACGGGACACGGTCGTCGAACGTCGCCTGATCTTCGGCCGATACGCCGAGGACAAGGTTAGGCAGCGGAGCCCATCCGTGCGAGACTACAACTCGTTCAAGTCGACACATTCGTTCTGCACGTTTCGTCAAAACAATAAACCGATGCCGTTGGCACATCGCGATCGTAGCCCACACACAAGCTATGAACTTCTCCGGCACCTTGTCGTGAAACAGATCGCTCATCGAGTTGACGAAGTAGGTGGTCGGCTTCTTGCGCTTGAGCGGGATGTTCAGGCGGTCCTCGTGGCACTGGACGTCCGTGAACTTGCGGTCCTTCCAGAAGCGATTAGCGATCGTCTCAGCATAGCAATGACGACAGCCCTCCGAGACCTTAGTGCAGCCTGTTACGGGATTCCAAGACTCTTCGGTCCATTCGATCTTACTTGCCACGCTCCGCCTCCTTAATCGCCGCGTCCGCCGCGAGGGCGAGGGCGACCATGACGTTATCATCAAACATGTTTGCAATGACACCGCAACGGTGGCACTCTGAATCCGCGATGTGTACATCTACCGGGTCCGACCAGCACGAATTTATCCCGACTTCCCAGTGCTTCTTTGTGCGCAGCCACTCCCATAATGCCATGAACGCAACCGGGTCGGCGAAGAAGTCGGGGGGCGACACGAATGCAACGTCAACCGGATTTGCCCACCTAAGCCGCGTCGCATGTTCGTCGTCTTCTAATTGTCGCCACCGAATATCGCGTGGAGATAACTTCTTCCACCCCATCGCCGTCGCAATCCGCTCGCACGCGGCCTGTCGGTCGGAGTCAGTTGGCATCGGAATCGTCTCCATACCATGCGCGGAGGTGTACGGCCCGCACGCAGCAGCAACACGGCGAACACGGCACCTCCATCGGTCGTGACAGATGCTTCGCCATAAGCAATAGTACGCTTTGCGCAGCAGAATCATGGAACGTAAGTGTCATTGTGTCCGTTTTGTTCACGGCCTGTCGGTCGGGGTTAGTCATCTTTAGTTCCCCGCTTTGGTCGCAGACAGAACAGCAGCCACATCCCACTGATAATGACACCGAACATAATAGCAACTGCCAACACAATCTTGAACACTTGTGGCCACGTCGTTTCAGCTAGCATCGGCCACTCCTAATATCTGCGTCAACGCTTCAGCACGACGCCGCAACCTGTCCGACTCCAAGCTTAGCAGATTGCACATCGACTTCCCTTCGGATTGCAATCCCCGAACCATGTCGTGCAACTGCCCTTCTGCCATCAGCAGGTCTATGGTGGCATTTGGAGTCGAGATAACAAGCCGCACGGGGAGCCCCGTGGCAAAGTCGCGGGGGCCGATAACGTGCACTATCCTTGCGGTGTCCACTTTGGTTATACGTATGTAGCGTTTCCTCTTACGTTTTCGCATCGTCACCGCCTCCGCGTAGGGACTGCCGAACTTTCTGGGCTTCAGTGAACCCACAGATGCAACCCGACCTATGGCTCTGCTTTGCCCGTTTACTCATGCACTCTTCGCACGGACATTGCCTCTCGCACGCAACCAAATGTCTCGCGTACCTGCACACCGCCTCCGCAGCGGCGAGCAGGGAGCGGAGGCGGGGGGTTTCCAGCCGCCTTCGTTCGAGTTCTTTGAACAGCGTGTCAATTTTTCCCTGCAATACAACCGCCATTGCCTCTTGCTGCTCGTCGCTCATCGGGTCAGGCATGTGTCGCTCCCAAGAAAACGGGACGGGCTGTCGATGCCCGCCCCGCACCTATGATTTCCCTCTGCCGTTCGCCGAGCGGAGGGCCGCGTATCCGTGGACGGTATGTCGCGTTCAATATGTCGCCTCCCTCGCATCACAGAGCCTCTTCGAGTTCGCGGAGCGTCACATCCATCCCGCCGTTGTCGGTCCAGCATTTATCAAACACTATGCAAGCAATCTGACCATCGTTGCCCATGAAACCCAGCTTTTCAAGCACGTCGTCGAGTTGCTTTAAGATGTTCTCGTTGTCCGGGGCCGTGTCTTTCCACCGTCGTTTTCTTTGACGCCGCTTCTTAGATTCACTCTTGCGCCATGGATATCGAACCATCACCTGCAAAAGCAGCGGCCCTTGAAGCGGCTTCGCAGGACGATACGGCAGCACCAGCGAAGCCAAAGTCGCAGCATCGTCTTTCACTTTCGGGTCCGTGAATCGCTTGCCACGACCTCCCGGCCTACCGCCGCCTTGTTTCGGACCACATACATACGGGATTGAAAATGATACGCTAGCCACGCCTGCCTCCCGTCATGGTTTCACCTCACACCCCGAACCTCGTACAGCCACATGGCGAGCGTCATCGCTCTTTCACCCGCCGGTCGCCGCTCATTTCGATCACTGTCCCGGCCGACAGCCGAGACGAGATGCGCTCGTCGTAGACTTGCTGGAGGACTTCTAGCGACAGGTTCGATATGTAAACTGCCGGACGACCTTCTCGCGTGTCAATCGCCTTCTCCACCGTCTCAAACCTGGCACTTGTCGGATCGCGCAAGCCCAGCTCGTCGAGCACCGTTAATCGTGCCCCCGACCATTCGTCCCACACGTTCGGTTCAAACAGCCGGCAGACGTCATTCGTCAGCTGGCCCATCTTCGCGGCGTTGATTCGGGCGCACCAATCGCCGACCGTGTAATACAGGTGGTACCGGAAGTCGGCGAGCAATAGGCCGATGCACGTTTTCCCGGCTCCCGTCTCGCCAAGCAGTACCAGCGGCCAAGGCAATTCACCCGCGCACACGTCGTGGATGGTTCTCCGCACCCCCGCGTCGACCTGGTCAATCAGCCGAGGTTTGTGCGTCGCCCACCTCACCAGCGCCTCCCCGAACGTCAGTGGCATATGTGCCCGTCTGGACGTTTTTGGCAATTCCGTCGAACTTGCCCGGCTTTCCGACCACCCGCGAAGGCGATCGAGACTGTCGGCTACCGCCGGGCGGGAACACTCCGGCCCATCCGGACTCGATGCTGTTGTTGATGGCTGCGATTGCGTCGTCATGGGTCATGGCTCCCAGCTTGGTCAGGATCTTCTTGGCCGCGAGAACGGTCCACTTTGACCGGTGACCGTCTCGGTGCTCGTCGAACTCGGTCCAGGCGGCCTTGAATGTCTCCCCCGGAAACGGTAGCTCCAGTTCCAAGGGGGTAGGGGGTTTCTTTGTTTTCTTCTCTTCTCTTCTCTTCTCTTCTCTGGTCACGCTTTTGTCCGTTTGGGGGGCGGACATTGTGCGGACCTTTTCCGGACTAGTTGCGGACGCGATCGAGCGGCTCTTTTGCTTCCTGCTGGCGTCTAAAGCCCGTTTTTTCGCGCATTGGCTCATGTGCTTATCAAACTTTGGGATGGCAAGCGTGCCATTATTGACCGTCAGCCAGTGCTCGTCGACCAGCGTTTGACCGAAACCCGCGACGCCCACGTACCCGTCGACCCATGCCAACGGGACACTGCCGAGACATCCGTCGGACGTTTGGCGGTCACACCAGCTCCAGAACTTGTGGAGCCGGCCGACCGCGTCCATCTCATCGCGGACATCTTCGAGACGCGCCAGCGCGATCACCGCTGGATCATCCACGAGGTCGTGTCTCATCTTCAGCCAGTCACCAGCCATACGTCGTCCGTGACAAGAAACGCCCGGCCGGGTCCGGATGGGTTTGATGAGAACCGATGGAGCCCGGCCAAGCGCTATGTTTGAAGGATTTCGGTTCTCATCATTCGCTCAACCTACCGCCCGGCTATCGGGCTGTCAAGGGAAATCTCAGTCTTCATACAAGTCCTCGACGTCATGGTATCCGACGGGTTGCAGCCTAGCCTTCAGCCTCTCCACCTCCGCCTTCAGCCGGACATTCTCGGCACCCCCGCGTTCGACCAGTTCGCTGATTGCCCATATAGCATCGACATGATCCTTGTTCTTCGCCTTCAGCCGGTCGCGTTCGGCCTCTAGCTTATCTCGATGGCCTCTGAGTTCAGCGTTTGTCTTCCACAGTCTTTCGCGGCTTGCGTCGGTTTCGCTCGAGAGTTTCTTCAGCCGGTCGCGTTCGTTGAGGAGGGCGGGCACGTCGGCGCGAGCGTGGGCGATGAACACTGCATCGTGCTCATGTACGAGTTGTGCCGCATGACCACACAAAAGAGACCGAGACTTGTATCGCACGGCGATGGAATCCTTAGCCTCGTGGTTCGGCTCTTGCGAATACAAATACGCTTCGGTGCCGTCCCAGTGCCACGGTCCAGGCGTCGCGCTGTCATGTCTCTTCCGCATCTCCGCCGCCCGTTCGTCGGTCATGGGGTCAGCCATCCTGCGTCTCCTTCAGGGCTTGGTAGGCGCCTCTGGCCTCTTGGAGTCCGCAAGTGCAACTACCAGTTGCGCGGGGGCCGTGGCATCCTCTATCGTGTTCTGCCCACGCACACACCTTGTCGGCGGCGGCGAGGAGGGCTTGGAGCCTGTCGAGTGCCATACCGGCGCGAATGATTGTGGAAGTTGGTTGGCACGTGCATCCCTCCAGCACCTTTTGTAGCTCAGCATGTCCTGTCATCATTCCTCCGAGCAGTGGCCCGCTTCAACACGGAGACCCAGAGCCGCCTATCGGCCTAGCAGCCAAAGCATCACATCGTTTCTCCAGTTCCTCCACCCGCTTGACCAGTGCAGCGAAGTCGGGGTCGGGGCCATTGGCGCCGGGAACCTTGTTGCACTCAGTGCAGTACCACACGTTGATGTCACTATCCTTACAGAGATCCGCATCGCACTTACTGCATTTCGGTAGCATATCAATCCTCCAGCCACTTGGCCTTGGCGGCGTTAGAACGGAATACCATCGGCAGCCGGTGGGGCTTTCGATGGCGACGCTGGTGCGCCTGACGGAACGGCAGGCTTGTTGTGTCGTGCGTCCCAGTCGGCGTTGAGTTGGAGAACGTCGCTCTCGCTGAGAGCCTTATCGTTTTCCGTCCCGCCCTCAAGAGGCCACCTAACACCCCAATTTTCGTATTCGCCATTGTGTTCGCAGGTGAACGCGAGTGCGTTCTTAAACACCGGATTGCCGAAATCCCCATTAAAGCCCATTGCCCGAAGTTTTTTGTCCGTGCTTGGGAGAGCGTTAGGCGTGTAATACAGTCGGGTAGCCCTCTTTATTCCGGCGGGGCAGTCCTTCCAATTGTTTGTGCTGTCCAGGACATGCGTGACTGTAAAGTGCAGGTACATGTACTTCTGTCCTTTCATGTCGAACATCATTTCGCCACGCTCGGGTTGGCCATAGTAGTCGCCCTCTGCCATCAAGCTCATTGCGTTTCTCCCACGATAGCCGCACGCACCGTCGGCCATGACTGTATTGGATCATTCGGAACCTGGAACGCCGGCGGCATTCCATAGCGATTCTTGCAATCTCGGGCGTCTGAGTGTTCGGTGTAGACCGTGCGTTGCGTCCCGCCGATGCCTTTGGCCCGCTCTTTTCCTCTTTCCCCTTTGTCGATTACCGTTTGGAAGTCACCGAACAAAACGGCATCGGCCCACTTCTTTGTAACCGACCATGTTGTCGCGTGAGCGTCGCTTTCGTAGCGATCAAAATCGCTGCCGTCAGGATTCTTGAACTTCCGCACCATCGCATGAGACAGCATGAGAATACTCATGCCGTGCTCTGTGCGAAGTCGATCCAGCCGTTGTAAGAATCCGAGCCAATAGGTGATCGATTGAGCGTAGCCCTTGTGGTAGCTCATAAATCCCGTCTCGCCCCACTCGCCTCGGAAGTCTTTTATGCACGTGTGCTCGTGGTTCATTCGCTCGAATCCTCCCAGCGCATCCAAGATTGCCATCTTGGCACCCTGCGGATCGATAATGAGTGCATCAAGCGTAACGAGCAACTCGTTCCACGTAGCCACTGTCGTAGCTGGAATGGCGGGCACTCGCTTCTTGCCCAACAGCGTCAGATACCCGTCCTCACCACGTGCCATCAGCATTATGGCATTGGGCGCGTAGGCTCCGAGCGTTGTCTTGCCCCAGCCTTCGACTGCGTTGAACACGACCCTAAACGGCCGTAGCTCCGACGACGGCACTGCAAATGTTGCGGCTGTTGCTGTTGGCGTCGGCGCTTTCGCATTCGGTGGCGGTGGCGACTTCGGCATTGTCCCTGGTGGCGGTGCTGATGTCATGTTCCTCTAGCTCCGGATGAATGTTATCGACCACAACGAAACCCGGCGGCACTTCGTCACCCGGCTCGTAACCCTCACGGCAGAAATCGAGATAATCGCATCGATAGGGCGCAGTACAAGCGTCCGTTGATCGGTAGTGGAGGCCGTGCTTTGCGGCGTCTCGAATCTGCGCCTGTACTTGATAGAGATCGCGGAGGAAACGAGTCATATCCGCGTCAAGTCGCGGTATCTCTCTCCGAACGAAATACGTGTCGGGATGTTCGGTGATGTCTGCGGTGAGTCGCTCACCGTATTCCATAGGGGTCTCGTCTCGCTCACGCTGGTTAGCGTAGAGCTTCGCCGCTTTCGTATACTTGCGGTTCTCCTCGGGAGTCGCATGCTTCGGCCCCATGCCCGGCACATGGATCGCGTCCAGAATAATCGTGTCGAGATACTGACCTAGTTGCCGCTTTGCCCAGAAATACTCGGTCACTTGGTCGCTTAGTTGCACTTGCTTCCAGTAGTCGGAATCTGGTTCAATGGATCGCTTGGTGCTCTTGTGTTCAACCAGTGCTGTGCGTGCATCGGGTAAGAGGACTGCCTGATCGAGCTTCCCCGCAATTCGATATGTTCGCGTCGCATGCTGTTTGCCGGGTATCGACAGATTGAATGTTTCTTCGGCAGCAAGCGTCTGCCAGCCGTCGTCGCCCCAACGCCAGAGATATCCATAGAGTAGCCGTTTGATAATCTCGGCTTCGCAGAGCCACTTGAGTACGTCTGTCACCCAAGCTGGGATGTCCGCGTACTGGTCGTCAAGCCGCATGCAGAAATCGTGTAATGCCGCTGGTTTGAGTAGTGAACCGGCTTTCGCCATGCACTCTAGACCCAAGTGCAACTGCGTCCCGATGCGCAGCGGTGTAGCATCGCGTTCGCGCCGTAAGCCGCATTCGTATTCGAGGTAGTGTCGGTACCGACAGGCTTTGAAGCATGCGATGCGCGAGTGCGTGAGTACATCGAGGCGTTTCATTCCGCCTTGCCCTCCGTCTCGTTTTTGGGTGCCACCCTGGGAACGACAAGAATACTACGCATTTTCTGCATTAACTCGCAATCCTCACGGTGCGTGTGTGCATCGATTGCGGCGTAGCATGCTTCGATTAACCTACCTGCTGTATCATCGTCTAGCGGCTTCAATTCATGCTCGAAAAGCCAATCCGCGATATCCTGACCCGCCGTCATTCCTCGCCCTCCGCCTCGTCGTTGTCAATGCAAAGGATCGCTTGTATCTCTGCGAACGTGATATCAATCTGGTCCGGCAAACATTCGTCTTCGATAACCGAGATGCACAGTGACAGCGAATCGAGCGATCGTCCACTATCGGTCGAACATAACGGATGCCTGCGACGAGACGCAATCCACCGCTCAATCTCTTGCAGCTTGGTCACCATTCATCCCTTTCCAAACTCCGCCGCGGCCTGTCTCAAACTAGGCAGCCAGCCTCGCCGCTGTGGTTTATTTCACCGCACTTGTGGCGTTCGTCTGGGCGCGGCGGATGTCATTTCGGTTTCTCCGCCTTGGCGATTTCGGCTTTCGCTGCCACGAAACAATCATCGGGAATGGCCGCAAGGCCGCCGTAGCGATTCGTGCGTTCGTGGTCCACCAGCGCCTTACACATCGCCAGCAACTTATCCCGCTCTTCAAGCTGGCGTTTCACCGTCTCAGGGTCTCGGCCCGCCAGCGCGTTGACGCAGGCGACGATGCGGACCTGGTCCTCGTCGCCAATCAGCGGAAACGCGACACCACCGAATACGTCCGTGTTGAGAATATAACCACTCTTGCTCTCCAACCGTAACGTAGTAGTTTCATCATGCTCGCAGCCCTCTACATCGCACGATGTATCGCACCCTACCCACCGCCACGGCTCGCCGTAGTCGCCTTTACGTTGCTTCTGTCGCCGTTGTGGCATTGGTGGCGGCGGACCAAGAGGTCGGACGCCTGGAACGGTATCATCGTCTCGCGATTGCATTGGAGGCAATTTGCCGTGCTTCGGTTCACTCATTGCATTACCTCAGTGCCACAGCGAGACACCGGGACGCGCCGAAACGCGCCCGGTGCCTCTCGGAGGGGAAAGAAGCCAGGTAGGGTCCGGCCGAGCGCACACGCGACCGGACCCCATTGGAGGGCCGGTGGTCAGTCCGGCCAGGAGAGAATCAGGCGCGGCCGCCGAATCGTTTTCACGAGCACCGGATTCGATTACGGCGCAGAGGGCACGCGCCTCGTCCGACGGCCGCTTGGAGCTGTTGGGGTGGTGGTTCTTCATGCGTCGATCTTCTGGGTGGCGGCTTGGGCGTCTGCGGGATCGTGGCCCCATGCAAGCAGATAGGCTTGCGCTGCTGCCCTGTTCAATCCGGGGGCTGGGTCGCCGTGCATCGTAGTTGCACCTCCAAGGACAAGAAACCCCACGCCGTCGATAACTACTATCTTCAACTCTCCGTGCACCGCAATCACTTCCGCAGTCGGCTTGGTTTCGTCGGCAGGTTCGGCAACGTCCTCCGCCTTACCACCCGCCACGAATGCGGAGAGGGCGTCGCACAGCTGGGTGGCCTCTTCAGGGTTTAACTTCTGCCACCGGGTGATACCGCTGTCCCCTAACCCCAAGTGCATGCGACCAGAATGTACCTGGCATCTGACAGCGAAGCCTCCTTCGCAATCGATCGTGGTGTTTGTACACGCCATCTCTTCACACTTCTCGCCGAAGTCATCGGGGCTGGTCGCTGCCTCCTCCTGCGGCTGCTCGGGGGCGGGGGCGGTGGAGATATCCGTACGCGCGTCTGCAAGGGCACTTTCCAGAGCCTTGCATTCGTCGACCGTGAGCGATGAGTTTATGTGTGCTTCGGTGTCGCTGGCTCTCACGGCTAAATATGCATAGTCGCCGTGCTGGCTGACGCACAACTCACGCTGGCACCTCGTCCTAATCGTCTCTGGTTCCATCATCCGCCTTCCGTTTGAAAAAGGTGAGGCGCCGAGAGGGTCAAGCTCTCGGACCATCCCGTCCGGTAGTCGCCGCCGGGGCCTGTCACGATGAGCGGGGTTGTCGCGTGGATGCTC